>Ga0307411_10000178_pt1 | contig 20399 bp, 17 predicted proteins | sample DK1Ometagenome_2_FD_203712 | JGI IMG/M metagenome (GOLD analysis project Ga0307411, IMG submission 203712) | Maize rhizosphere microbial communities from greenhouse at UC Davis, California, United States - DK15-O-1 | ecosystem: Host-associated > Plants > Roots > Rhizosphere > Soil | place: USA...
ACTCGTGGCCTTCGCGGTGCAGCGCCGCCATCTCGATGCGCTTGTTGAGCACGCGCGCCATGCCGCTCTGCACGTAGCGGCGCAGTCCGTGGCGATGCGCTTCGCGGAAGCGCTCCGGGATCAGCAGCTCGGCGAGATCGCGCCCGGTGATCTCGCCGCGCGACCAGCCGAACATCTTCTCGGCGTGGTTGTTCCAGCCCGTCACGCGGCCCTGGCGGTCCATCATGATGATGCCGTCGAGCGCGGCCTCGAAGTTGAGCTGGTGACGCTCCTCGGAGAGCCGCAGCGCGCGCTCGGCGCGGCGCCGCAGCCGATCGGCACGATCGGCGCGCGCCGCGTTCAGCCAGACGAACGCCACGAATACGATCATGCTCAGCAGCGCGAACACCGCGATCGCGGCCTCGAAGCCGAAGGTGGCGCGCCGCTCGTAATAGACCGCGAACGCACCGGCCAGCAGTGGCACGATGACGGCCGCGGGCAGCAGGCGCCGCGCCATGCCGCCGCCGACGCCGTCGCTGACCAGCAGCGCCGCGATGCCGGCGTCGGTGCGCAGCGTCAGTACGCCCGCGCAGGTCAGCAGGAACAGCATGGCGGTGTGCACGGCCATGTCGGCGAAGGCGAACAGCGGGTCGCCGCCGAACACGAAGCGCGACAGTCCGATCCATCCGACCATCAGCCCGGCGAGGGCCAGCGACTGGTGCAGCAGGGCGCTGCGTCGGGGCACGGCGAGCAGCAGCGACAGACCCAGCAGCAGGAAACCGAGCGCGGTCGCGCGTGCCATGCGCGGCGGCGGCATGCCGTCGATGGGCGGCGGCGGCGGCGCCATCGACAGATTGTCGAGATAGACGTTCCAGCCGGCACCATGCGCGATCAGCATCATGGTGCCGATGCCGGCCAGCAGCGCGCCGATCACCATCGAGGTGCGCGCCGCGCCGGCGGTCGCCAGCCACAGCGATGCGCTGGACAGGATGAAACACAGCGCCGAGAGCCGGACCATGCGCGGCCATCCGGGCACGATGTTGGTGAGCGTCTCCATGTCCAGCGACCAGCCGGCCAGCACGAAGGCGCCCACGATCAGGGCCACGAACGCCGCGAAACGCGCGAGATTCCGGCTCGATTCGGCGCTCTGCGAGGGACCCATGCGAGGCACGCTACGACAAATGCCCGCGACGCCGCAATTTAGTTAGATTGAGTCTCGAATCCCCTAATCCTGAAGTCCTACCCGTTCCAGCAGGGCCGGAAACTTCGGGTGGGTGCGCAGCGGATCCCAGTGCCGTTCGGTGGACATCCACATGACGATGATGGCCCGCTCCTCGACCGCCTGTTCGAGCAGGTCGATGGCCCGGTCATGCTCGCCCAGCGCCACGTGGACATCCGCGAGCGTGGCGGCGGGCACGTAACCGGTCCGCGCGATGGTGTGCAGCTCGTCGAGCAGGCGGCGGGCCTCGGCCTGCTGCCCCATGAGTGCCCGCGTGCGCGCGATCCCGGTGAGCCCGAGAGGGTCGGCCGACGACGGCTGCATGGCCTCGAACTCCGCCAGTGCCTCCTCGTACCGGCCCCGGGCTTCCAGCGCCAGGCCCAGCCGGTAACGGGTCATCACGAAGCCCGGTTCCATCGCCACCGTGTGGCGCAGCTTGGTCACCGCTTCGTCGATGCGACCGGCGCGGTACAGCAGGTAGCCGACGTTGGCATTGACGATGACGGCCAGCGGGTCGATGGCGAGCGCCCGCTGGATCTGCGCCAGTGCCTCGTCGAATCGTCCCAGGCCGCCCAACGCCATGGCGTACCAGTGCTGCGCGTTCTGGTTGTTAGGATTGAGCTCGATGGCCCGCTGCAGTTCCGCCATGCCGGCCGGGCGATTCCATTCGTAGGTGACCAGCACCTGGCCCAGCGTGGCGTGGGCCTCGGAGAGCTCATCGTCGAGCGCCAGTGCCTTCTCGGCCGCGGCACGCGCCTTCGGCATGGCCTCGCGCGGGCGCAGGCTCTGCGAGACCGCGGCCCGCAGGCCGAGCTGGATCCACGATTCGCTCAGGCCCGCGTGCGCCAGCGCGAAGCGCGGATCGATGGCGATGGCGCGCTCGAGGCAGGCGATGGCCTCCTGCAGCGAGGCGCGGGTGCGCTTGGCGATCAGGTAGCGCGCGCGGATGTAGTGCTCGTGAGCGTCGGCATCGGCGCGGTGACGCGGCACCGACGGCGGTGCGTCGCGCGCCAGCGCCAGCGTGAGCGCCGTGGCAACGCGCTCGGCGATCGAATCCTCCAGCGCCAGCGTGCTCGACACTTCGGCGTCGAACTTTTCCGCCCAGGAAACCGCGTCGATGGCCACGGACACGAGTTGCACGCTCACGCGCACCATCGAGCCGGCGCGGCGGATGCTGCCCGTGATCACGGCGTCGACGCCCAGCTCGCGCCCCGCCTGGGTGGGTACGACGGCGGTGCCGGCGTAACGCGTGATCGACGAGGTGGGACGAACCAGCGTGTGCCGCAGATGCCCGAGTCGCGAGATCAGCGCGTCGGCGAGCCCGAGGCTCAGCCATTCATGGCCCGGCTCCGGATTCAGGAATGTCAGCGGCAGCACGGCCAGCGCGCGAATGCCTTCCTTGCTGGTACCGCCCGGCACCGGCGCCACGTCCGCGGCATGCAGGACCTCGACCGGCGCCACGAACCGGTAGCCGCGCCGCGGCAGCGTCTCGATGCAACCCGAGTCGCGGGTTTCTCCCAGCGTCCGGCGGATGTCCGAGATCACCTTGGCGAGACTGTTCTCGTCGACCACCACGTCCGGCCAGAGCGAGCGGAGCAGGAAGTCCTTGTCCAGCAACTCGCCGCGCCGTTCCACCAGCAGCAGCAGGGCGTCCAGGCAGCGGGGGAACAGGGCTACCGGCCTGCCACCATGGGTCAGCAGGCGTCGCGCGGGGTCGAGACGCCGGCCGGCGAACTCGTATATGACATTGGCCTCGTCGCGCATGCGGCGTGTTCAGAACGTTTCAGGATTCCGGCAAGACATTCACCAATCACCTCGGCCATTCTGGAGAACATGGAAGCCACTCTCAATGCGCGTCCGGCGCCGCTCACGGCCACTCAGTGGCTGATCCTGGCCACCGCCGGCATCGGTTTCGCCTTCGACATGTACGAGATCGTGGTGCAGGCCATCATCGTCCGCCCGCTGCTGATGGAGTTGGGCCCGTTCGAGCCGGGCACGCCCATCTTCAACCGCTGGACGGCGATCATGCTGTTCCTGCCCACCGTGATCGGTGGTCTCACGGCGCTGTTGGGCGGGTACCTCACCGATCGTTTCGGCCGCCAGCGGGTGCTCGTCTGGAGCATCGTGTTGTATGGCACGGCGGCGTTCTGCTCGGCGTTCGCCACGTCTCTGCCCGAGCTCATCGTCTGGCGCTGCATCACCGTGGCCGGCGCGTGCGTGGAATTCGTCGCCGCCATCGCCTGGCTGACCGAGCTGTTCCCCGAGACCCGGCGGCGTGAAGCCATGCTGGGCTTCGCCCAGGTGTGCGCCACCGGCGGCAATTTCATGATCGCCGGCGCCTACTACGCCGCGGTCACCTGGGGTGACCTGCTGCCCGAAATCCAGGGTGGGCATTCGCCCTGGCGATACGCGCTGCTCTACGGCGCGTTGCCCGCCATCCCGCTCATCCTGATTCGCCCGTTCCTGCCGGAGTCGCCCGCGTGGCGCGAGAAGCGCGCGGCCGGCACGCTCAAGCGCCCCAGCTTCCGCGAATTGTTCACGCCGCGCCTGCGGCGCGTGACCCTGCTGACCACCGGGCTCGTGGCCTGCTGCTATGCACTGGCCTTCGGGATGCTCCAGCACATCCCGCGCATCGTGCCCGGACTGCCGCCGGTGTCAGAACTGCCGCGCAAGCAGCAGGAGCAGTGGGTGACCTGGGTGCACCTGCACGTCGATGTCGGCGCGTTGAGCGGGCGACTGCTGGTCACCGGCCTGCTGGTCTGGCTCATCGCCAGGCGTCCGATGCTGCGCTGGATGCTGTGGGTTGGCCTGGCGTTGTTCCCGCTGGTATTGCTGGGCCCGGCGCTCGGCGATGCCTCGACGTTCAAATACGCGGCGCTGCTGATGACGCTGGTGGTCGGCATGCAATACAACTTCTGGGGCAACTACCTGCCGCGCGTGTTTCCCCTGCACCTGCGCGGCACGGGCGAGAGTTTCGCGCTGAGCATCGGCGCGCGCGTGCTGGCGCCGTTCACCGCGATGCTCACGCCCCTGCTGTCCAACGTGATGCCCGGCGCGACGCCCACGCTCAAGCTCGCGCACTCAATGGCGCTGGTCGCCGTCGTGGCGTCGATCTGCGCACTGATCCTGAGTCGCTACCTGCCCGAACCCGCCGCCGAACTGCTCGACGATTGAAATTATGGAGGATTGAATGGCCGCATCGAACGTCTATCCACTCGACAATGCCCACGGCAAGGCCGACACGCGCATGGACATCCTGGCGCACATGTTCGACCCGCCGACGCAGCGCGCGCTGGAGCGCACCGGCGTCACCACGGGCTGGCATTGCCTCGAGGTCGGTGGCGGCGGTGGCAGCGTGGCGCGCTGGCTGGCCGCGCGCGTCGGCCCTTCGGGCCGCGTGCTGTGCACCGACATCAACACGCGGATCATCGAGAACCACCGCGCGGGCACGCCCAATCTAGAGGTCGAGGTCCACGACATCGCCCACGATACCCTGCCCGCCGAGAGCTTCGACCTCGTCCATGCGCGCCTGGTGCTCATCCACGTCATCGAACGCGAGCGCGCGCTGGAGCGCATGGTGCAGGCGCTGAAGCCCGGCGGCTGGCTGGTCATCGAGGATTTCGACAGTGCGTCGATCCGCCCGGACAGGACCATCAACCGGTTCGAGACGCCGCTGCCGACGTCGGAGGCGGTGCGCGCCTACCTCACGCGCAACCAGGACGGCTATTTCGGCCGGCGGTTGCACGGCCGTTTCCGCGAGCTCGGGCTGACCGAGGTCTACGCCGAAGCACGCATGCTGATGTTCGACCGGCACAACGGCGGCAACGACCTGATGCGCGTGAACTTCGAACAGATCGGCCAGGACGTGATCAAGGCGGGACTGCTGACGCAGGCGCAGCTCGACGCGGACCTAGCGCTGATCGAGACCGACGAATACGCGATGCCGTCGCCCATCATGTGGAGCGTGTCGGGCCGGAAGCCCTAGCTACCTGCGGACGGTGGCGATCAGCCAGGCCAGGCCGGTGCCGGCCAGCGCCCAGCCGATCCACGCGGGCTCGCGCGCCAGCGCGGTCCAGACGATGCCGCCGAGCAGCACCACGGCCGCGATGGTCACCTGGTCGCGCCGCCGGTTGGTGCGCTTGATCTCGGCGCGCAGCGCGTTGATCTCGGGCGCCTCGACCGCGAGCCGCAGGCGTCCGTCCTGCGCGCGCTGCACGGCGGAGCGCAACACCGGCGCCAGTGTCTGCAGGCCGGCGATCAGGTCCGGCAGTTGCGTGCGGGCATTCTCCAGGATGGCGCGACCGCTCATTTTCTCGCGCTGCCAGTCGCGCATGATCGGCCCGGCGATCTTGAACACGTCCAGCTCGGGGTACAGGTCGCGGCCCAGGCCTTCGACGTTCAGCAAGGTCTTCTGCAGCAGGATCAGCTGCGGCTGGATCTCGACGTTGAAGCGCCGCGAGATCTCGAACAGCCGCAGCAGCACCGTGCCGAAGGAGATCTCCTTGAGCGGCTTGTTGAAGATGGGCTCGCATACCGTGCGGATCGCCGACTCCATCTCGTCGATGCGCGAACCCTCGGGCACCCAGCCCGATTCGAGGTGCAGCACGGCCACCTTGCGATAGTCACGCTCGAACACCGCGAGGAAATTCTGCGCGAGGTAATACTGGTCGCGCGGATCCAGCGTACCGACGATGCCGAAATCCACGGCCGCGTATTTCGGCTGCGCCGGGTTGTCGATCAGCACGAAGATGTTGCCGGGGTGCATGTCGGCGTGGAAGAAGTTGTGGCGGAACACCTGCGTGAAGAAGATCTCGACGCCGTTCTCGGCCAGCCGCCGGATGTCGGTGCCGGCCTCGCGCAAGCGAGCCATGTTGGAGATCTGCACGCCGCGGATGCGCTCCAGCACCAGCACCTCGGGGCGGCAGAAGTCGAAGTGCACGGCGGGCACATATAGAAGAGTGGACGTTTCCCAATTGCGGCGCAGCTGCGAGGCGTTCGCGGCCTCGCGCATCAGGTCGAGCTCGTCGATGATGGTCTTCTCGTACTCGCGCACGATCTCCACCGGCTTGAGCCGCTTGCTGCCTTCCCAGTTGTTGTGGGCGAAGGCGGCCAGTGCGTGCAGCACCTCCAGGTCGCGCGCGATGACCGCGTGCATGCCGGGGCGCAGCACCTTGACCACGACCTCGCGGGTCTTGGCGCCGTTGAGCGGAACCTCGGGGCGCAGCTCGGCGGCATGCACCTGCGCGATCGACGCGGCGGCCAGCGGGCGCTCGTCGAAGCTCGAGAACACCTGCTCGACCGAGCGGCCGTAGGCGTCCTCGATGGTCTGCCGCGCGATGCGCCCGTCGAACGGCGGCACCCGATCCTGCAGCTTGGCCAGCTCCTCGGCGATGTCGGGCGGCAGGAGATCCCGGCGCGTGGACAGCGCCTGGCCGAACTTCACGAAGATGGGCCCGAGCTCCTGCAGTGCCTCGCGCAGGCGCACGGCCCGGGGTTCGTCGCGCCGGCGCACGGCCCAGGTCCAGGGGCTCAACAGGAAGACGAAGCGCAGTGGCCGGTACAGATGGGTGGCGCGCACGAACTCGTCGAGGCCGTGGCGCACCAGCACGCGCTGGATCTCGATGAGCCTGGCCAGTACCCGGAGCCTCATCGCTGGCTCTCGGGAGTTTCGCCTTCGGTCTGTTCCATCAGGCGGGTGCGTGCATCCAACCGATCGAGATCCTCGCGCAGCCGTTCGACGCCGCGGTAGAAGTCCTCCGCTTCGGCGCGCGGCACGAGGTCACCGCGCTCGTGCGCCAGGTATTCGGCCACGTTGCGCACGCCGGTGTTCACCGCGCGCCGGCCGAAGCCGGTGACGGCCTTGGCCAGGCGCAGCGCCTGGTGCGCCGGCGTGTCGCCGATCAGCCTGGACAGCTCTTCTTCGACGTCGGGCCGCAGCAGCATGGCCAGCTCGCGGAATTTCTGGGCCGCCTCCGCGTCCCCGCGGATACGCACGTCGCCGCGCTGGATGACTTCCTCGGGATTCGGACCGGCCAGCGCCGCGAGATTGAGCAGGCTGCCGGCGATCTCCGCTTCGGGCACGCGCTCTGCGTCCTGCGCCTTGGTGAGTTGCAGGGAAGTGCCGAGGGACTCGCAGTCCAGGCGCCAGCCGAGGCCGTCGGCCTCGATACGCACGGCCTTGCCCTTGAGCACTTCGCACAGCTCCTGCGCGCGCGGACTGCGCGGCAGGTTGCGATTGAGCAGGTTCTCGATGGCCTGGGTCAGCACGTGGGGTCAGTACTTGTATCCCCGGTGCACGGCCACGATGCCGCCGGTGAGGTTGTGATAACGGCAGTCTTCCAGGCCGGCGTCGCGCAGCATGCCGAGCAGCGTTTCCTGGTCCGGGTGCATGCGGATCGATTCGGCGAGGTACCGGTAGCTGGCCTCGTCGCGGGCCACGAACTTGCCGAGCAGCGGCAGCACGCGGAACGAATACAGGTCGTACAGCGGCTTCAGCAGCGGCAGTACCGGCTGCGAGAACTCCAGCACCAGCAGCTGCCCGCCGGGTTTCAGCACGCGGCGCATGTCGGCGAGCGCGGCCGCCTTGTCGGTGACGTTGCGCAGGCCGAAGCCGATGGTCACGCAGTCGAACTGGGCATCGGCGAACGGCAGCTTCTCGGCATTGGCGAGCACGCAGCCGACGTTGCCGACCAGGCCGGCGTCGAGCATGCGGTCGCGGCCTTCACCGAGCATGGCGGCATTGATGTCCGAGAGGATCACCATGCCCGACTTGCCGACTTGCTTGGCGAGCCCGGCGGTGAGATCGCCCGTGCCACCCGCCACGTCGAGCGCGCGCTGCCCGGTGTGCAGGCCGGTGAGCGACAGCGTGAACTCCTTCCACAGCCGGTGCGCACCGCCGGACATGAGGTCGTTCATCAGGTCGTAGTTCGAAGCGACCGAGTCGAACACGCCGCGCACGCGGCGTTGCTTGTCGCCCCAGGGGACGCGTTCGTAGCCGAAATCGGTATCGGAGTTCTTGCGTGGGTCGGTCACAGGGCGGCCAGTATAGACGCGTCGACCGATTCCAAGAGAAAGCGCTGGATTTTCACAATCGCATTGGTTACAAAGCCCAACTATTCGAGCGGGGGTCTTGCAAAGGCCGGTTCCTCACGGACCCGGCCTTTTTTATTTCTGCGCGCTCTGCACCCGGGCCTGGTACTCCGACCATTTCCGCGGGTAGCCCTCGCCCAGCTCGCGCAGGTATTTCCACGAATACAAACCCGAATCGTGGCCGTCGTCGAACACCAGCTTCACGGCGTACTGGCCTACCGGTTCGATGGCCTTGATTCCGACGTTCTGCTTGCCCAGCACCAGAACCTCCTGGCCCGGCCCGTGTCCCTTTACTTCAGCGGACGGTGAATACACGCGCAGGTATTCGAACGGCAGCAGGTAGCGCGCACCATCTTCGTACGCCACTTCGAGCACGCGCGAGCGGGTCCGGAGCTTGATTTCCAGCAGATTACTCATTCAGCGGCCCCGAAGCCTATACTCGCCAGCGTGCCGGTGGGGGAATAACCGGCGTCTTATCCGGGGGGATATGCAACCGACGGACACCTCGCAACCCGACTACTTTCACAAGGTCGTGGATTGCCAATGGGCTTGCCCAGCACACACCGACGTTCCCGAATACATTCGACTCATTGCCCAGGGGCGCTTCACCGACGCCTACATGGTGAACCGCCATTCGAACGTGTTCCCGGGGATCCTGGGGCGCGTCTGCGACCGTCCCTGCGAGCCCGCGTGCCGCCGCGGCCGCGTCGAAGAAAAACCGGTGGCCATCTGCCGGCTGAAGCGCGTGGCCGCGGACCATCGCGAAGATGACATCCGTTCTCGTTTACCCAGGATCCCGAAGCTCAAGAACGGCAAGAAGGTGGCGCTGATCGGCGCCGGCTGCGCCTCGCTGACCGTGGCCAACGACCTGATGCCGCTGGGTTACTCGGTGACCGTGTTCGAGCAGTGGGGTGTGCCGGGCGGCCTGATGCGCACCAACATCCCCTCGTTCCGCCTGCCGGCCGAAGTGCTCAACGACGAGATCGCGCAGATCGTCGACATGGGCGTGGATCTCAAGCTCAACCACCCCATCAAGTCGATGCGCGAGTTGTTAGACACGGGTGGCTTCGACGCCGTGTTCGTGGGTGCGGGCGCGCCCAAGGGCAAGGAGCTCAAGTTGCCCGGCCGCGCCGAGGGCGGGGCCAACATCCACATCGGCATCACCTGGCTCGAATCCGTGGCCTTCGAGCACATCAAGGCCATTGGCAGGAAGGTGCTGATCATCGGCGTGGGCAACACGGCCATGGACTGCTGCCGCACCTCACTGCGCCTGGGCGCGGACGAGGTGAAGGTCATGGCGCGCAAGCCGCGCCAGTTCTTCAAGGCCTCGGAGTGGGAGCTGGAAGACGCCGAGGAAGAGCACGTCAAGATCATAATCAACCGCTCGCCCAAGGCCTTCGTGGTCGAGAACGGCCGGTTGAAGGGCATGACCTTCGACGTGATGGAATACGACATCGACGCCACGGGCCGCATCACCGCCGAACGCATCGTCGGTGAGGAGCTGCACGAGGCCGACGACGTGATCCTGGCCATCGGGCAGGAGAACGCCTTTCCGTGGATCGAGCGTGATCTCGGCATCGAGTTCGACAAGTGGGATGTACCGAAGGTGGACACGAAGACCTTCGAATCCTCGCGCGCCGGCGTGTTTTTCGGCGGCGACGCGGCCTTCGGACCGAAGAACATCATCTGGGCCGTGGAGCACGGGCACCAGGCGGCGATCTCCATCCACAATTTCTGCCAGGGCAAGGCCACGGCCGAGCGCCTGCCGCCGGGCGTCAACCTGCAGTCGCGCAAGATGGGCATGCACGAGTGGGCCTACGCCAACGACTACAACCCGGCCGAGCGGCGTTTGATGCCGCATGTCTCGCTCAAGGAACGCTTCAAGAAGCTCAACATCGAGGTGGAGCTGGGTTTCACGGCCGAGCAGATCGAAAAAGAGGTGCAGCGCTGCCTCAATTGCGACGTGCAGACGGTGTTCGAGACCAAGCTGTGCATCGAGTGCGACGCCTGCATCGACATCTGCCCGGTGGACTGCCTCACCATCACGCACAACGGCGAGGAAGCCGACCTGCGCACGCGCCTCAAGGCGCCGGCGAAGAATGTCACCCAGGCCTTGTACGTATCCTCGGCGCTGAAACACACCGGCCGCGTCATGGTCAAAGACGAGGACCTGTGCGTGCACTGCGGCCTGTGCGCCGAGCGCTGCCCCACGGCGGCGTGGGACATGCAGAAATCCTTCGTGATGTGGCCACAAGCCGAGGACGAGGCGGCCGCGGCCTTACAGGCGGCGAAGATGCCCAAGAGCGCCTAGATGACCCCTGACATGACGAATGACTTCGCGATCAAGATCGCGACGGTGAACGGCACGGGCTCGGCCAGCGCCAACACGCTGCTGATGAAGTCCATCTTCCGCAGCGGCATCCCGGTGATGGGCAAGAACTACTTCCCGTCGAACATCCAGGGACTGCCCACCTGGTACGAGATCCGCGTGACCAAGGACGCCTACGTGGCGCGCTCGGGGAAGATCGACGTCATGGTGGCCATGAATGCCGAGACCTATGCGCGCGACGTGCGCGAGGTGGCATCGGGCGGCTATCTCCTCTACGACAGCACCTGGCCGCGGCCTGCGCTGCTGGCGCGCGACGACATCACCGTGCTCGGCGTGCCGCTGGCGAAGCTCTGCAACGAGAATTTCAACGGGGTGCGCACGCGCATCCTCATGAAGAACATCTGCTACGCCGGCGTGCTCGCGGCGCTGCTCGATCTCGACGTGGAAAAGATCCGCGGCCTGCTGGCGGAGACCTACGCGAAGAAGCCGCAGCTGGTCGATTCGAACATGAAGGCGATCACGCTCGGCTACGAGTACGCGAAGCAGAACCTGGCCTGCCCGTTGCCGGTGAAGGTGGCGCCGCTGGACAAGACGCGCGGCCACATCATGATCGATGGCAATACGGCCGCCGGTCTCGGCTGCGTGTTCGCCGGCGCGACCGTGGGCGCCTGGTACCCGATCACGCCGTCCACCTCGCTGATGGATGCCTTCAAGAGCTTCGCGGACAAGCTGCGCGTCGACCCGGAAACCGGCAAGAAGAACTTCGCCTTCATCCAGGCCGAGGACGAGCTCGCCGCCATCGGCATGGTGCTCGGCGCCTCGTGGAATGGCGCACGCGCCTTCACCGCGACTTCCGGGCCCGGCGTCTCGTTGATGAACGAGTTCCTGGGCCTGGCGTACTACGCCGAGGTGCCGGCGGTGCTGTTCGACATCCAGCGCGTGGGGCCGTCCACCGGCATGCCCACGCGCACGCAGCAGTGCGACATCCTGGAGGCCGCCTACGCCTCGCACGGCGACACCAAGCACGTGTGCCTGTTCCCGCGTGACCCGGAGGAATGTTTCTACTTCGCGCGCGACGCTTTCGATCTCGCCGAGCGGCTGCAGACGCCGGTCATGGTGCTCAGCGATCTCGACATCGGCATGAACGACTGGATGTGTCCCGACCTGAAATGGGACGACACCTACGTGCCCGACCGCGGCAAGGTCATGGGCAAGGATGAAATCGCCAAGCTCGAAAAATTCCACCGTTACCTGGACGTGGACGGCGACGGCATTCCCTGGCGCACGCTGCCCGGCGTGCATCCCAAGGGCGCGTATTTCACGCGCGGCTCGGGCCATACGCAGTACGGCGCGTACACCGAGGATTCGGCCGAGTACCAGATCGTGCTCGACCGGCTGACGCGCAAGTTCCACACCGCCAGACGCCTGGTGCCGGCACCGGTCATCGAGCACGACCCCGGCATCGACATCGCGCTCGTGGCCTACGGCAGCTCCGACGGCGCGGTGCGCGAGGCGCGCGACATCCTTTCGTCGCACGGCCTCACGGCCAACTACCTGCGCCTGCGCTCGTTCCCGTTCGGCGAGGACGTGGAGAAGTTTCTCGAATCGCACAGGCTGGTGTTCGTCATCGAGCAGAACCGTGACGCGCAGATGCGCTCGCTGCTGACCCTCGAGACGCGCGTGGAGAAGCACAAGCTGCGCTCGCTGCTGCACTACAGCGGCCTGCCGATTTCCTCCGAGTTCATCGTCAAGGGCGTGCTGGCCGAAGTCGAGCCCAAGACCCGCAAGGCCGACGTGAAAGGTGTCGCATGACATTCCTGCCGAAACCGAAAGTCCGCCACCCGTCGCTGCCGAAGAACTCGCTCGGCCTCACGCGCCGCGATTACGAGGGCGGTTTGTCGACTCTCTGCGCCGGCTGCGGCCACGACTCCATCACCGCCGCCATTATCGAGGCCTCCTGGGGCCTCGACATCGAGCCGCAGAACATGGTGAAGCTGTCGGGCATCGGCTGCTCGTCCAAGACCACGGCGTACTTCGTGAGCGGCGGGCACGGCTTCAACTCCGTGCACGGCCGCATGCCCTCGATCGCCATGGGCGCGAACGCCGCGAACCGCAACCTGGCCTATGTCGGCGTCTCCGGTGACGGCGACACCTTGTCGATCGGCCTCGGCCAGTTCTGCCATGCCGTCCGCCGCAACCTGAACATGGCATACATCATCGAAAACAACGGTGTGTACGGCCTGACCAAGGGGCAATTCAGCGCCTCGGCCGACGTGGGCACGAAGGCGAAGAAGGGCGAGGTGAACCAGCAGCCGCCGATCGATCCCGTGCTGCTGGCACTGACACTCGGCGCCACCTTCGTGGCGCGCAGTTTCTCGGGCGACAAACAACAACTGGTGCCGCTGATCCAGGCCGCCATCCGGCACAAGGGTTTCGCATTGATAGATGTCCTGTCACCGTGCGTCACCTTCAACGATCACGAGGGATCCACGAAGAGTTACCAGTACACGCGTGAGCACTACGACGCCGCCGTGAACGCCGACTTCGTTCCCTTCCAGCGGGAGATCTCGGCCGACTACGCCGAGGGTGATGCGCTGCCCGTGGTGCTGCACGACGGCAGCCGGATCCTGCTGCGCAAGCTGGATTCGAGCTACGACCCGACCGATCGCGGTGCGGCGGCCGCGGCGATCCAGGAGCGCTTGAAAAAAGGTGAATTCCTGACGGGGCTGCTGTACGTGGACACGAATGGCAAAGAGTTCCACGAAGTCAATGAGACACCGGCTATTCCGCTCAATCAGATTCCCCATAATCGGTTGTCGCCGGGGTCGGCGGCGCTCGCGAAAGTTCTGGCGCGATATCGTTAGAGGCGCTATGTTTCGGCCCGCAATCAGGATTTGGCTGATTCAGGAGTCTCCATGACCGAAGAAAAATCCCAGAAATTCACCAGCAAGGTGCGCCGCGGGCTCACCTGGGTAAGCACGGTGTCGTCCGCCGAGTTAGCGCGAGTCAAGCAGGAAGCCGGCGGTGGCCGCATTCCCGGCATGACCGCCGCGCAGCTGTCGGACATCGAAGCGGCCCTGCTGTGGATCTCGCAGAACAAGGAAGAAGCGAATGGGTAAGGGCGATCGCCGCACGAAACGCGGCAAGTTGTATGCGGGCTCTTTCGGAAAGTCCCGCGCCAAGGATCCTGCGAAGAAGAAAGCAAGAGCCGCAAAGGCGAAGAAGAAAGCCTAGCCAGACTGTCGATGCACAGGTCAAACGAAGCCCGCGCCTGAAAACGCGGGCTTTGTTGTTTGGCGCGCTAACATGCCGCCACCATGAAACTACGCATGCGCAAGCGCACCCGCTGGGGCCGCTGGATCCTCGGCGTGCTGGTACTGGCGATCGCCGGCTTCGGCCTGGCCATCAGCCACAACTCGGCCTGCCCGTCGCCGCTGATGGTGGACGGCGAGAACCTGATGCAGGCCATCCACTACCGCTGCTATGGACCGTCGACCGTCCTGCAGCTGGAGCTCGCGCCGCGGCCGGGTCTCGAGGACGACATGCTGCTCGTCAGGGTGCAGGCGGCCGCGGTCAATCCGCTCGACTGGCACTACATGCGCGGCGAGCCCTACCTCATGCGCCTGGACGCCGGAATGGGCGGGCCGAAGGATGCGCGCATCGGCGTGGATTTCTCCGGCACGGTGGTCGAGGTGGGCAGCCGGGTCACGCGCTTCAAGCCGGGCGACGAGGTGTTCGGCGGGCGGCGTGGTTCCTTCGCGCAATACATCGCGGTGCGCGAGTCCGGCGCCGTGGTGCGCAAGCCGGCCAATGTCTCGCACGCGGAGGCCGCCGCGGTGCCGGTCGCGGCGCTCACCGCGCTGCAGGCGCTGCGCGACCAGGGTCATCTCAGGGCGGGCCAGTCGGTGCTGATCAACGGTGCGTCCGGCGGCGTGGGCACGTACGCGGTGCAGATCGCCAAGGCCATGGGCGCGCAGGTCACCGGCGTCTGCAGCGCGCGCAACCTGGACCGCGTGGCCGCGCTCGGCGCCGATCGCGTGCTGGACTACGGCAGCGTGGATTTCACCGCCGGCGACCGGCGGTACGATCTCATCGTCGACACCGTGGGAAATCGATCGATCGGCGACGTGCTGCGCGTGCTCGAGCCCGCCGGTGTCTACGTGATCGTCGGTGCGCCCAGCAACGACCGGTGGTTAGGGCCGGTGGCGAAGCTGGTCGCGGCGAAGGCGCGGCAACCCTTCGTGGACCAGGCGCTGAAGTTCTTCCTCGCCGACCTGAACGCCAACGATCTCGGCGAGCTGGCGGAGCTCATGCAGTCTGGCCGCATGAAGTCGGTGATCGACCAGACCTTCCCGCTGGCGCAGGCCGGTGCGGCGGTGGCCTATGTCGAGGAAGGCCACGCGCGCGGCAAGGTGGTCATCACGATGCCGTGAGTGGATCGGGCGGCGGCCGCGCTCATCACGCGACGGTGACGCGCAGCGACTTGATCGCGCGGTACTGGTTGACCAGCTCGAGGGCCGTCTTGTCGATGGGCGGCAGATCGACGTCGCTGCTGCCCAGCGGCGTCACGCGATCCCCCCATCTCACCACGTGCCCCGTGAACGTGAGGCCGCCGCCGAACGAAGGCATGAGCAACAGCGAATCAGGCTTCACGCGGCCTTCTTCCAGCGCCTCGCACAGCGCCACCGGCACCGTCGCCGCGGACATGTTCCCGTAGCGGTGCACGTTGGTGAACACCTTGTCCATGGGTACGCCGGTTTTCCTGGCCACGGCCTCGATGATGCGCAGGTTGGCCTGGTGGGGCACGACGAGGTCGACGTCGGCCGCGGTCTTGCCGATTTTCTTCAGCGCTTCATCGCAGGCCATGCTCATGCCGTGCACGGCCTTCTTGAAGATCTCCTGGCCCTCGAACTGCCACTCGGTCTGGCCGAGGATGCGGTTCTGGTGCGCGTAGCCCGCGCCCATGCCGTGCACGCGCAGGATCTCGCGCGATTCGCCGTAGCAGCCCAGCCGCTCGGCTAACAAGCCTTCCTGCCGGTCGGTGCCCTGCAACACCACGGCGGCGGCGCCGTCGCCGAACAGCACGGCGACGTTGCGATCCGACCAGTCCATGAACGGCGAGATGATCTCCGAGCCGATGACCAGCGCGTTGCCGACCACGCCGGTGCGGATCATCGCGGTGGCCGTGGACAACGAGTACAGGAAGCTGGTGCAGGCGGTGTTCACGTCCATGGCCGCGCAGCCCTCGGCGCCGATGCGGCGCTGGATGCCCGAGGCGACGTTGGGCACCTGGTCGTCGAAGCTCGTGGTCCCGACCACGATCAGCTCGATCTGCCGGCCGTCGACCCCGGCGCAGGCCAGGGCCCGCGCCGCTGCGACATAAGAGAGCTCGCCCAGCGGCACGTGCGAGACGCGCCGCTCGCGGATGCCGGTGCGCGTCAGGATCCACTCGTCGCTGGTGTCGAGGAAAGTGGCAAGGTCGGCGTTGCTGAGCACGGCGGGGGGCATGCACTTGCCCCAGCCGGTGATGGCGGCGTGTCTGGGAGTCGACATGGCGGGAGGATAGACTACGCCCCCATGAAAGACCTGAATTTCTCCCGCTGGCGCCCGCATCCCTGGCACGGCCTCGACGTCGGCGAGGATGCGCCGCGCGTGGTCAATGCCTACATCGAGATCACGCCGTTCGACGTCATCAAGTACGAAATCGACAAGGTCTCGGGTTACCTGCGGGTGGATCGTCCGCAGCGCACCACCTCCCAGCCGCCGGCGCTGTACGGCTTCATCCCGCGCACCTACTGCGGCGCGCGCATCGCCAAGCTGGCGCCGGGCTGCGAGCGCGGCGACGGCGACCCGCTCGACATCTGCGTGATCAGCGAACGCCCGATCGAGCGCTCGGAAGTGCTGCTGCGCGCGCGCGTGGTCGGCGGCATCAAGCTCATCGATCGCGGCGAGGCCGACGACAAGATCATCGGAGTGCTCGAAGGCGACTACGTGTGGGACCACGTCAAGGACATCTCGCAGCTGGCGCCGGTGCTGGTGGAGCGACTGGAGCACTACTTCAGCACCTACAAGATGGTGCCGGGCGAGCCTAACAAGATGCACATCGCGGGCAAGTACGGCTACGAACACGCCAAGGCCGTGGTCGAAGCCTCGCGCGAGGACTACCTCGAGTCGTTCGGCGGCACCACGCAGGAGCGCCGCCGCAACGAGTGACGCTAACGGCGGTGGCGCACGAAACGCATCAGTGCCGCGGCCACCAGCGCCGCGGCGGGCGCGAGGAACCACGACAAGGCCACGAACTGCGCCGGCAGCGGACTTGCGATGACCAGCCCCAGCGCGAGCGCCGGCACGCCGGCGACCAGGCCGTGCAGGAACGGACTGTTCGCGCCCAGCACGCCGGCCCACACGCCCGAGAGGAATTGCACCAGCGCCCACGTGGCGGCCTGGCGTTCGTCGCCGGCGGCACTCATGCCGGTCAGGACCAGCAATGCACCGCCGGCGCTGATCACGCCGCTGACCAGCAGGGCGCCGGCCCGCAGGCCGCGCGCGGGTGTCGGAGACTTCGCGGATTCGTTCTGCACGCGCGGTAGTTTCACGTCGGCGCACCTGTGAGGCAAGGGATGCACAAACCGGCCGCAGTTGCGTTACCGTGTGCGCCCATGAAACACCCCATGAATCGTCGTTGGGCATGGTTGTTGTTTGCCGCGTTGGGCATCGCCGGTGTCGCGGCCGCCGCCGACAAGCGCGTTCCGACACACGAAGACATCTGGCTCATGAAACGCGTCGGTGCGCCCCAGGTGAGTCCCGATGGGCGCTGGCTGGTCGTGTCGGTGGTCGAGCCTTCGTACGACGACAACGCGCAGCTCAGCGACCTCTGGCTGATCGACACCTCCGCGCGCAACTCGAGCCGCCGGCTGACCTCGACGCGCCGGCCCGAAAGTGGTGCGGTGTGGAGCCCGGACAGCCGCCGCATCGTGTTCAGCGCACAGCGCGATTACGACGACGTGCCGCAGCTGTATTCGCTGGACCTGGCCGAGGGCGGTGAAGCGCAGCGCCTGACGAATCTATCGGGCGGCGCGCGCGTGCCGGTGTTTTCGCACGACGGCCGCCAGCTGGCCTTCGTGTCGCTGATGTTCCCGGGCACGACCGACGATGCCAGCAACAAGGCCGCGATCGACGCGTACCGCGAGCGCAAGTCGAGCGCGCGGATCTACGACGGCTTCCCGGTCCGGAACTGGGACCATTGGCTGGACCCGCGCCAGGTGCGCATCTTCGTGCAGGCGCTGGACGGCGACGGCCTGTCGCTGGGCCCGCCGCGCGACCTGCTGGCCGGTACGAAGCTCCTGGCGACGCCGGGCTTCGCCGGGCGGCTCACCGACACCGGCGAGGAAATGGAAATCGAGTTCACGCCGGACAACCAGTCGATCGTGTTCGTGGCCACCGTCAACCGCAATCGTGCCGCCCGGGCCTTCACCAACGCCGAGCTGTTCGTGCAGGACGTCAAGGGTGGCGAGCCGCGCGCCATCACGCAGGGCACGGCCAGCTGGTCGCTGCCACACTTCACGCCCGATGGCACGACGCTGCTCGCGGTGGCCGAGGAGCAGGGCCCGCTGGTCTACCACGCGCAGCGCCTGGCGGCCTTCGCGTGGCCCGACCCGGGCAAGCCGCGCATCGTCACGGATGGACTCGACCGCGCCGTGAACGGCTACGCGGTCGCACCCGACTCGCGCACGGTGTACTTCACCGCCGAGGACTCGGGCAACGAGAAGTTGTACGCGACGCGCATCGGCGGTGGCGAGGTGCGGACGCTGTTCGGTGTCGGCACGGGCTCGATCTCCAACCTCGTGATTCCCGAACGCAGCGGCAACCTCCTGTTGTTCGGCAACTGGGAGAGCGCCAGCTCCCCGGGAGAAGTCGCGCTGTTCACGCCGCAGAACGGCAAGGCGCTGGTGTTGACCCGCTTCAACTCCGCGCGCACCGCGCAGCTCGACCTGCCCGAGATCGAGAACTTCTGGTTCACCTCGAGCCGCGGCAAGCGCATCCACAGCTTCGTGGTGCGTCCGCCGGGGTTCAACCCGTCGAAGAAATACCCGCTGTTCGTCGTGATCCACGGCGGACCGCACGGCATGTGGCGCGACCAGTTCTTCATCCGCTGGAACTACCACCTGCTCGCCGCCCCGGGCTACGTGCTGCTGCTGACCAACTACTCGGGCTCGACCGGCTTTGGCGAGAAATTCGCCCAGTCGATCCAGGGGGACCCGTTCAAGGGACCGGCCGACGAGATCAACGAGGCCGCCGACGCCGCCATCCGCCAGTTCGGCTTCATCGACGGCCGCCGGCAGTGTGCCGGCGGCGCGAGTTACGGCGGCCACCTCGCCAACTGGCTGCAGGCCAGCACCACGCGCTACAAGTGCCTGGTGAGCCACGCCGGCCTCGTGAATCTCGAGTCGCAGTGGGGCACCAGCGATACTATCTACTCGCGCGAGGTCAACCTGGGCGGGCCGCCGTGGGAGCAGGCCAAGGTGTGGAGCGAGCAGAACCCGATCCGCTACGCGGCGAAGTTCAGGACGCCGGCTCTGGTGACCGTGGGCGAGAACGACTTCCGCGTGCCGCTGAACAATTCGCTCGAGTACTGGAGCGCGCTGCAGCGCATGCAGGTGCCGAGCCGGCTGATCGTGTTTCCGGACGAGAACCACTGGGTGCAGAAGGGCGAGGACAGCAAGCTGTTCTACGCGGAGATCGCCGCGTGGCTGAACCGCTGGTTGAAGTGAACTGAACGAACGGCGAGGCAAAGGATTGTCGGACGAGTGGGATTTCTTCTTCGCGAGCGCGGATGCCGCGGTCGTGTCGATCTTCGTGGACCTGGGTGTGCGCCCCGAGGTGCCCATCGAGGCCCGTCCGTGGCTGCTGTGGGTGCACGTGGAGATGCTGTCGCCGCGGCCCGATGGGCTGTCCGCGGCCGAGGAAGCGCCGAAACTCAAGCAGATCGGTGACACGCTCGATGCGACGATCAGCGCGCTGTGCGGCGCCCAGCTGGTCGGCCGCGTGACCGGTGGCGGCAAGCGCGAGTTCTACTTCCACGCGGCCGAACCGGGCGCGCTGGACGAGGCCGTGGCGCAGGCCATGCAGGCATTCGAGGGTTACCGCTTCGAGAGCGGCAGCGCCTTCCAGCCCGGCTGGGACTATTACCTGGGCACGCTGTACCCCTCCGATACCAATCTGCAGCGCATGCAGAATCGCCGGCTGCTCGAGCAGCTCGCGGGCGCGGGCGACGTGCACGAGCTGCCACGCAAGGTGGACCACTGGCTGTACTTCGCCGACGCGGAAGGGCGCAATGCCTGCCGCGACACGCTCATGGAGATCGGGTTCGCGCTCGAGGAAGAGGGCACCACCGGGGACGAGGACGGCAAGCTGCCGTTCTCACTGGTGATGTCGCGCGTCGACAGCGTCGACAAGCCGTCGATCAACGGCATCACGCTGGAACTGGTGCGGCTGGCCGGCGAGCATCGCGGCGACTACGACGGCTGGGGCTGCGAGGCAACGACGTCGTCGTGATTGGAAACGCCTGAGCCCTACAGCGTCCTGGTGAACACGACCGTCAGGTTGTTGGCCGGCATGCGCACGATCTGCTGGCGCTGCAGTCCGTGCAGCGCGGCGGTCCGCGTGACGTCCTCGAGGTCGCGCAGGCCCCATTCCTGGTTGCGGCGTTTCAGCGTGGCATCGAAATCGAGATTGGATTGCACGGCCATGCCCTGCTCGAGATACGGCCCGTACAGCACCAGT
>Ga0307411_10000179_pt1 | contig 20135 bp, 19 predicted proteins | sample DK1Ometagenome_2_FD_203712 | JGI IMG/M metagenome (GOLD analysis project Ga0307411, IMG submission 203712) | Maize rhizosphere microbial communities from greenhouse at UC Davis, California, United States - DK15-O-1 | ecosystem: Host-associated > Plants > Roots > Rhizosphere > Soil | place: USA...
AGTACGGGCAACGAGGAGCCGATGAGCGGCGGGAGGTACGCCCCCCGGTCGACGTCGAGACGGCAACATGGGCTGCGGCCGGAACCCTCGACTATTGGGTACGCGAACGCGGGGAATGGTGGGGACGCGTACGCGGGGCGGATGGGCGCCAAATGTGGGTCAGAGCCAGCGACCTGAGACGCACAAATGGAGAGCGGAGCTGATTACTCGCGCCTGGTGGTAGTAGCAGCCAGCAGCCGTCGAGCTCGCCGTCCAAGATCATTAAGATCCACCCGACCAGCCTCTGCCGCAGCAGCCAGCCGGGACGCCAGATCAACTGCCTCGTCAATGAAGGGCGCCTCTATCGCGGCCGCTTCCTGGCCCATGTCGCGCAAGATCGTCACCTCGGTACGCGCCGCGACGATCGGATCCTTGATGCCCTCGACCCAGACCTTGGTGCGGTGGCCGTCGCCACGGTCTTCCCCGAGCAGCGGCTCCAAGGCATAGATCCGGTCTGATCGTGCGAACTTGCCGAAACCCAGCGAGACCATCCGCGGTTCTGACGCCACAGCCCGATCATGTCAGCCTGCGACACGCCATGTCACTCGGAACGTCAAACCGTCGCAACCAGCTTTTCCACGGGCAACTTCTCCGCGCGCGACATCCAGTCAAGAGGGCGGCGCGGCAAAGAGACTCAGATGCTCCTCCAAACGGTCGAAGCGCTCCTCGAGAATCTCTCCTCGGCGACTGACGGAGCCTCAAGGCATCCAGGTCGTTTCTTCGAAGCAGCCACGAAGGAGACCGAAATCAGTTAATGTGATGGCGTTTCTGAGCATTGCAATCCGCGTACGTCCACTGCGACACGCCGATTTTTCGGGGGGACTCTCAGTCGTCTCCAGGCGCCCTATGATCAAACCTGATCACATCTGTCACATTCTTCACTCCAACAACGGCCAGCAGGAGTCGACATGACCTTCACCACGCAGCCGGCGACCGACAAACGTGAACAACTCTGGACCAAGGTCAATGCGTCCGGCGTGGAATATCAAAGACTGCCACTGCATACCCGGTGGCTCGACGAGACCGATGATTTAGCACTGGCCCTCAAGGAGCATCTGCGGCTGGCCCGGGCTGGCGACACCGTTGCTGTGAGCGAAAAAGTGGCCATCTTGTTGACCGGTCAGACGGTGGACATCAGCACTGTGCGGCCTGGCCGACTGGCTCGTTTCCTGGCAGCTCATGTCCATCCGCGTACCGACTCCAAAGGGCTCGCGGTGCCCGAGAAGATGCAGTACGTCATCCGTACCATCGGCTACCCACGGATCGTCGCCGCGGCAGTCAGCACGGCGCTGACTAGGCCGCTCGGCATGCACGGAACCTTCTATCGCATGGCAGGATCTATCGCCCGGGACGTGGACGGCGGACGGCCGCCTTACGAGCATGTGCTCTTCCCGCCTTTGGACACCAAGGTCGCCCAACGCATGTGCGCCGATCTCGAGCGGGCGCTGGACATCGGTGTGAGCATCGTCGACCTCAATGACTACGGCGGCTCCATCCGCGCGGTCTCTCCACGATCACTCTCGGCGAAGACGTTGGCGGCGGTGCTAGGCGACAACCCGCTGGGCCAGCGGCTCACGAGCACGCCGTTCGTGCTCGTTCGACCTGCCTAACACTTTGGAGGCCAGCTGGATCGGCGCCAAAAGATCATGGTCTGGTACAGCTGAGAGCCTGCGTTTTGCGGAACTTACGATTCAAGCGTCTTCAGCTTTTGGCGCCGATCCAGCCAGCCGTCCTTCACCTCAACCTAATAAGGACAGAGCACTAACGGCGACGCCGCGCAACTACGTCTATGGCCTCGGTGAGCAGCAGTCGCTCCGGGGCGCGAAGCGCGTACAGCACCCCGACAAACACCGCCACCAGGGTCAGCCCCACCGCTGACACCAGCAACAGCTCATTGATCAACCCCGCACCAAGAACCCGGTCGAGCAGCCAATAAACCAAGCCGGCGGCCGCGGTCCCGACCGCAGCCGCCGCAGCCGTACGACCCACCATCAATGGCAAAGACCTGAGCTCGACGGCGTCATGGCGACGGCCGAGCAGCACGGTATTTGTCACCGCCGCGAAAAGCACCGATAGCGAAGTCGAGGCGGCCAACCCAGCGATACCGAAAGTCAGCCCAAGGGTGAAATCGCCTACCACGTTGATGGTCATGGCCATAACGAAGACCGTCACAGGTCGACGCGAGTCCCCCAGCGCGTACGAGGCGCGTACCACCATCTCGCGCCACCCAAGGGCCAGCAGAGCGGGTGCGTACCACAGCATGGCGGTCGCTGTGCGTTGCGTATCGCTGGGGGAAAAGCTGCCGTGTTCGAAGACCAACGCAACCAACGGCACCGAACACACCATCAGAAAACCCCAGACCGGCATCAGCACGGTGGCAACCGTTGACAAGCCTCGACCCACCAGCCGCCGCATCTCCTGAAGATCGCGGCTGCCGGCCGCCGCGCCGAACGCGGGATACAGCGCAGTCAGCAAGGATGCGACGAGCAAGGTTTGGCCGAGCGAGATGATCCGCCAGGCATAACTCAACGCCGAGATGGTGCCTTCGCCCACCATCGAGCCCACCGCCCGATCGACCATCGTGTTGGCGTTGCCGAGAGCGCTGCCGATCAGCAGCGGCGGAATCAGTTTGGCGATCGACCGGAAGCCCGGATCCTTCACGTCCAAAGAGGCTCGTAGGCGCAATCCAATGGCACGGATTGGCACCAGCTGACACAGCAACCGGGCCCCGGAACCGACGACGAATCCGACAGCGAGGGCGTACACGCCGTAGCGAGGTCCGAACACGACGGCGGCAACGATCATGATCAGGTTGAAGGGCACGCCTTGCATCGCGGACCAGAAGAACCGGCGATGGGCCTCCGCCGCTGCGGCGAGCAGGTTCGTACCCGAGATCAGCACCGTCGCAATCAGCACAATGCGGGTCAGCGAGGCGGCCAGGTCTGCCTGCGCCCCTTTGAAGCCAGGCGCCAGCACAGTCACCACCGAACTGGCAGCCAATGCCATGACTAGTGAACCGATGCCCAATACGAGCAAGGTCACGGTGAGCACGACTGAGAGGGTGTGAGAGGCCTTGGTCCCGTCGTCGTCGGTACTGTTCTGCGCGGCGAGAACCGGAACCGTCGACTTAGCCATGGCACCGGCCACCAGGGCGAGCACCAGATTCATCAGGCCTTGAGCAACCAGATAGGCATCGAGTTCGCCGCCAGCCCCGAAGACGCCGGCAATGACGACATCACGGAGGAAACCTAAAACCGCCGAAGCTGCGGTCAATCCAGTCACCAGCGCCGCCGCTTGGGCGATCCCCGAGCGCGCCTTCACGTCTAGCAACTTAATGCAGCTGGGATGGTCGCATCCTCCACGTCCGCGGAGACGGTCCTAAGAAAGTGGTCATAAGCGGTACCAGAATGCCGGAATCCGGGTCGTTTCGACCACTGGCGGCGAACGGGGAGCGAGAGCGGTGAGTGCCCGCCGGGATTACCGGAAGACGTCCTCGTCCTCGCCGTAAACCACCGTCCCCTGCTCGACCAAGTCGGCGTCATCGGCCTCGCGGAGGACGCTGGCAACGTTCGCTGGCCGTGGACTCGCTTCGCTCTCAGCCTCCGCCTCGGCTAGCGGGTCAGCCTCGAGTGCCTGTTCGGCCCAGTCGGCCTCAGGTACGTCGGTGGGCGGGGTGTCAGGGCTGGAGAGGGTCATCGGGAGCTCCTTGACGGTCACATTGGTGATCAAGGTCTGATCCTCACCTTATGCCTCCACGAAATAATCCAATTGCGGGGTCCAGGGGTGACTGCTTACTCTTGATCATCAAGCGTTCCGCACCGGACCGCAGCTGCTCACCCGAGAGGGGGTGCTCACTTTGTACATGATCATGATCACTCCAAGAATCGGGATTAGCTGTATTTGCGCCGGCTGGTTGAGCACGACCCTCGACTGCGCCGCGTAGCGCATCTTTCCCTTCGGACACCCTCGCTCAAGCGCTGATTGCCGGCGCGCTCACAGCTCGCCTGCCCTCTGTGCCTGACTAATTGACTCCCTTTGCTCGTTAGGCGACCGCTGCGGTCGTCCAGTCGAGCACGCCCATTTCACGTGCCTACAGGAGAAATAGCCATGTTCGAAGACGAACGCCGCCGCCAGCAACAGAAGCGCCGTGAGGAGGCGGAACGGTACGCGGTCATTGTGGCGATGATCAATCGGAATGCCGCGGCCGCACAGCGGGTACAGCAGCAGCTAGCTAATCAACGAACCAACGCGGCCGCCCGCAAGGTCGCATAGTTAAGTCCCGTAATGCTGAGCTGAGCCTTTCGAAGCTCATGGACCTTCGACAGGCTCAGGGTGCCATCGGTTCGCGTCAAGACGCATGTTTCGGCTCAGGGCGCAATAAGTCAACGGCGCCGGCGTGCGGTCCCAAAGATGCTGCGGACAATTTCGGTCCCCGCCGTCCGCGCGAACTGCTTGAGCGCACTGGAACCCGCAATCTGCTCCACCATCGACTTCTCCCGGCGTTGCGGCGTACGCGACTGCGACCTAGCCGCCGCCCTGGCCTCACGCTCAGCTTGAGCTTGAGCCTTCTGTCGCTCCTTTGCTTCGGCAGTCGCCCGCGCTGCGGCTTCGTTCTCCAGACGCTCTCGCTCCGCTGCCTCGGCGCCGGCCTGCAACTCCCGAGTCAGCTTTTCGTACGCGGAATCCCGATCGAGCAACTGCCCGTACTTGGCCATCAGTGCCGAGGCTGCGATCCCGGGCCGTAGCAGCTCGTCCGGTGTTGGTGCCATCAGCGATTCCGGGGCCCGCATCCGCGTCCACGCCGCAGGTGTCGGTGCCCCATCAGGGTCCATGACGGTCACAATCGCCTCGCCAATGCCCAGCTGCTGCAGAGTCTCAGCGAGGTCGTAATGAGACTTGGGGAAAGTCGCGACGGTTTGTTTTAGAGCCTTGGCATCGTTCGGCGTATGGGCCCGAAGCTGATGCTGTACCCGCGATCCAAGCTGGGCGAGTAGGTCGTCGGGGACATCCTTCGGGGTCTGCGTGACGAAGAAGATGCCGACACCCTTGGACCGGATCAGCCGTACGGTCTGCGCAACGGCGTCCAGAAAGGCCTTCGAGGCATCGTCAAAAAGCAGATGCGCTTCGTCGAAGAAGAAAACCAGCTTGGGCTCGTCGATGTCGCCGACCTCGGGCAGCTCGTGGAACAGGTCGGCCAACAGCCACATCAGAAAAGTGGAGAACACCGCCGGCCGATCCACGAGATTGGGCAGCTCCAGCAGCGAAACCACACCACGGCCATCGCGCGTCACGCGCAGCAGGTCAGCCGTGTCGAATTCCGGTTCGCCGAACAACGCCTCCGCGCCCTGGTCGGCGAAGTTGATCAAAGTGCGCAAGATCACGCCGACGGTCGAGGGGCTCAGACCCCCGATGCCCTTCAGCTCCGCCTTGCCATCATCGCTGGTGAGATGGGTGAGAACCGCACGCAGATCCTTAAGGTCCAGCAGCGGCAGCCCGGCCTGATCGGCGTAGTGAAAGACCAAGCCCAGCGATGACTCCTGAACCTCATTGAGTCCCAGCACCTTCGACAGCAGCACCGGGCCAAAGGAGGTCATGGTCGCCCGCAGCGGCACGCCATTTCCCTGGCCGCCGAGCGCGAAGAATTCTGTCGGGCAGGCTTTCGGCTGCCAGTTTTGGCCGATCTTCTGGGTACGCGCCAGCAGCTTGTCGTTCGGCTGCCCGGGCGAGGCAATCCCCGACAGATCACCCTTGATGTCGGCGGCAAAGACCGGCACGCCCGCGGCAGAGATCTGCTCGGCCATTAATTGGAGCGTCTTGGTCTTGCCCGTACCAGTGGCGCCCGCAACCAGCCCGTGCCGGTTCAGCATGCTCAAGGGAATGCGCACCGCAGCGGATGAAACCGGCGCATCGTTCTGCATCAAGACGCCGAGCTCAATGGCCGGCTCGTCGAAGGTATAACCCTGAACGATTTGCTGTACGTCCTCGGAGAGTTCTTCGGCGACCGGCTCGCTCATGTGCCAAATCGTAACGACGGACCGTGGAGTTGCCCTCCCCAACTTGATTAGAGTGTCACAGTGATTTTCAAGCGCGTCGGGGACGTACGCCCGTACCCAGATCATGGTTACGTCCAGAAGCAGTGGGCGGCGATCGCCCCGCACCAGGTGCGCTTGGACCAGCTAGTCACTACGAAGCGAACGTTGGACCTGGAAGCGCTCCTGGAAGAAGACTCCACGTTCTACGGCGACTTGTTCGCCCACGTCGTTTCGTGGCGCGGAGAGCTGTACCTGGAGGACGGATTGCACCGCGCGCTGCGGGCGGCCCTTCAGCAGCGGCAGACAATGCACGCCAGAGTGCTTGACCTGAAGTAGCGCCGAACTCCAGGTAGGCTCACCCGCACGGGGGGTAGTCGGGCACGGAAGGAGCTCGGGGAACTCACGCATCGGGGCCGCTGCGGAGGTAAAGGAGTTCGACGTTGATCGGTCGGATCTTCCGTGTGGTACGAACCCCGGTCACCCTCCTGATCTTGTTCGGTGCGCTCATGTACGGCGCCTGGTGGGGCTATAACAACATCATCAAGCCGGTCCCGCCGCTGCCACCTGAGCCGTGCGTCAACCAGACCTTGCCCAAGGGTCAGCTCAAGAGCGGCCAGGTCGTGGTTCGTGTGTACAACGGCGGCGATCGCAAGGGCTTGGCGGCCGACGTCGGCCGGTCGTTACGAGGCAAGGGGTTCCGAGTCACGTTGACCACCAACACCGTTGAGAAGATCCAGAAGACTGTCATCGTCGGCGCCGACCCGAACAATCCCGAAGTGAAGTTCGTCAAGACTTTCTTTAAGGAGTCGGTGGTACGCGCCGACCAGCGGGTGGATCGTACGGTCGACGTACTCGTAGGCAATAAGTACGGGGGCTTCAACAAGGGCGCCAAGACCACGTATCAGGTCGAGACTGACACGGTTTGCCTGCCCTCCCAGACTCCGAGCCCAACACCCGCTCTGGGCGGCTGATTCGAAACTGGTGCGACATGTCAACAATGCTGGAGCGGCTGCGGGATGCGCAGAACTCTCATGATGCGGAGCGACTGGCTTCCTTGTTCGCCGAGGATTACGCCAGCTTTCAGCCCTTGCATGGAGGCCGCGCATTCGTTGGCCGTACGCAGGTTCTGGAGAACTGGACCGCCGTCTTCGAGGGCATTCCCGACTTTGTTTCCGAGCTGGTGTCGTACTCCATCGACGGCAACACCGAGTGGGGCGAGTGGTACTGGCATGGGCGGCATCTCGATGGCTCGTCGTTTGCCATGCGTGGCGTCGGCATCCTGGTCGTCCGGGCCGGGCTGATAGCCGAAGGGCGTCTGTACATCGAGCCCGTGGCTGCCGGGAGCGAGGACATCAATGCGGCCGTACAAGAGCTCTATAAGCCCCTGGCTGCCGAGACGTCCTGACCCGCGCTTAGGGTCGCGCTCTCAGCTGTCCCACGTTTCCCCGCACAAAGCCGCGCATGTCGGTTGAAACGGCCATATCGCGCGACACTCGTGGCCTTGTGCGGAGAACCGATGACAGCTCGCGGCCATTTCACCGTTCAGCGCGGGTACGCCAGCGGGCGAGTCGACCTCGCTGCCCCACGGCCCGCAGGCGTTCCTCGGTGTTGGCCCGCTGGTCCTCAGGTGTCACGATCAGCAACTCGTCGCCTGCCTGAATGCGTTCCCGGCCACCTGGATAAAAGGGCCGATCACCTCGGATGATCAAGGACACCACAGTGTCTTTGGGAAGCCGAAGCTCGCCTACTTCAACACCGACGAGCCGCGACTTGTCCGGGATGCGTACCTGCAACAGATCGGCCGAGATCTTGTCGAGAGGTGCAACCTCGACCTCAACGTCGTGGGTTGTCTCATCGTCAGCCAGCCCGAGCAGCCGGGCGGCGAAAGGCAGCGTCGGACCTTGCAGGCAGGTGAAGACGATCACAAAAACAAGCACCACATCGAAAAGAAACTCCGCGCCTTCCACCTCCTGGGCGAGCGGAATCGTCGCCAGGACGATCGGTACCGCCCCCCGCAACCCCCCCCACGAGAGAAACACCTGATGGCGCACCGGAATCTTGAACCAGACTGCACATGCCACGACCGAGGCCGGCCGAGCAACCAGCGTCAGGAAGAGCCCTGCCGTGATTGCAATGAGAGCGCCCTGAAGGGTGACCCGGTCGGGGAAGGCGAGCAGGCCGAGCATGACGAAGAGACCGATCTGGGCGATCCAGCCAATTCCTTCCACGAACGAGCGGGTCGCTGCCCGGTGTGGGAGCTGGACGTTGCCAAGGATCAGCGCACATACATAAACAGCCGCGAAGCCGCTGGCGTGAATGACGGCAGTAATCCCGTACGCGAACACCGTCCAGACCAAGATCGCAAGCGGATAGAGCCCAGAGGAGGGCAACGCGACGCGACGCAGAATCTGCACACCAAGCCAACCAAGACCGCCACCGATGACAAGGCCACCCACCAGCTCGAGAACGATCAGACCGAAGAGACCAAGAATGCCGACCTCTGTAGGTTGACCTACCGCCAGTGAGCTGGCGACCATCACGAGCAGCACTGTGGGCGCATCGTTGAGACCCGACTCCGCCTCCAGCGCGCCGCGCAGCGCGTGCGGGATCGAAACATTGCGGAGCACAGAGAACACTGCTGCGGCATCGGTCGGGGAGGTGACCGCGCCGAGCAGCATCGCAATCCAGATCGGCAATCCCAGGACATAGTGGCCGAATAGGGTCATCAGGCCGACACTGATCCCGATCCCGACGGTGGCAAGCAATGACGCCAAGATGGTCGAGGACCTGATGTCACTCCACCTTGTGGTGAGACCGCCCTCAGCCAGAATCACAACCAGAGCAGCGAATCCGAGGGCCTGAGCAAGATCGGCATTGTCGAACGAGATGCCGATGACGGATTCACCCATCACCATGCCGAGTCCGAGGAACAGCAGCAGGGACGGTAGCCCAATTCGAGTACCGATCCGCGCGGCGATAATTGCGGCGATCAAGACGACGGCACCAACCAGAAGGATGATGTCGATCTCAATCATGCGCACATCCTTCCCCAGGTTTGCGTTTCTCCGCATAAAGCCGCGTATGCATGTCAAAGTTGCCGATTCGCCGTGATATGTGGCCTTGTGCGGAGGAACGTATGGACGAGGAGGAATGCAGCGGTTTAGGAGTCGCGACGGGCGCGGGCCCGTCGTTTGCCCTCATGCATCGCCTGAACCCGGGCCACCGGAATGGCGTGGCCCTCGGCTACCAGATCCGCGTCGAGTTGCTGGGGTGCAGGCATCCGCTCCGCCCAAGGATCACCCTCTTCCAACAACGCCGCTGCGTTGTGGATTGTGAAGTCAGCAGGCACCACTCGGTCGAGGTCGTCCCAGGACACCGGAAACGAGACGGGCACGCCGGGTCGGATCCGTGGACTGTACGCGGCAACCACCGTGGCGCCGCCGGCACGTGTCGAGTCGAGGAAGACCTTGCCTTCCCGGTCCTCCTTGACGAAGGCGGTTGTTGCCAAGTCCGGATCGATCCGCTCGGCGCGTACGGCCACGGCTCGGGTCACCGCAGCCGCATCCTCTGGTGAGGTTTGCGGCGCTAGCGGCACGAATACGTGCACGCCCTTGGCGCCGCTCGTTTTAACAGCACCAGCTATGCCGGCCTCGTCCAGCGCTTGACGGACCAGATGGGCAGCCTGCACAACCACACCGAACGTCGCTCCCTCCGGCGGATCAAGATCAAGTACGAGATAGTCGGGATGGACCGGATCACTCATGCTGAAGAGCGTGACGTGGTACTCCAGGGCGCGCTGATTGGCAAACCAGAGCAGGGTCCGGCGGTCATTACACAGGGCGTACGAGACTTCCCGCCGAGAGGCATCGGCCCAGATGGACACCCTCTCCACCCACTCCGGCGTGTATTTGGGAAGGTTCTTCTGCATGAACGGCGGCTGCCCGGGTCGGATGCGGATGACAGACAACGGTCGGTCTCGTAAGCAGGGAAGGATGCGAGCTTGAACGACATCGAAATAGTCGATCAAGTCTCGTTTCGTCGCACCCGCCCCATCGAAGAGTTCTTGATCAAGATGGGTGAACGAGACGCCGTCCCGCTCTTCCTCTCCAGGGCTCATGAGTTAATCATCACCGGAGCTCACCATCAGGGGCAGCAGCGCGTGCGGCCCCATCCGGGTAGTTCTCGGGAAAGTGGCAGGCCACCTGATGCCGTGGCAGCAACTCGACCAGCGGCGGCTCCTCGGTCCGGCAGATCTCCTGCGCCTTCCAGCATCGAGTGTGGAACCGGCACGCCGGTGGGGGCGAGATGGGACTGGGCACGTCACCGCTCAACAGGATCCGTTCCCGCTCTTGCCGGCGTCGAGTGTCCGGCACGGGCACGGCTGACATCAGCGCCACCGTGTACGGGTGCATCGGCGCGCGGTACAGCACCTCCGCGTCGGCAAGCTCAACGATCTTGCCGAGATACATCACGGACACCCGATCCGAGACATAACGCACTACGGATAGGTCGTGGGCAATGATCACGTAGGTGAGGTCGAACTCTTCCTGCAGGTCCTCCAGGAGGTTAATGATCTGTGCCTGAATGGAGACATCCAGCGCAGACACCGGCTCGTCGGCAACGATCAGCCGCGGGCGGAGCGCGAGGGTGCGGGCAATACCTATGCGTTGTCGCTGTCCCCCGGAAAATTCATGCGGATAGCGGTTGTAGTGCTCGGGGTTGAGACCGACCGCAGCAAGCACGTCCTGGACCGCCTTCTTCACTCCACCCGGCGGATCCACGCCCTGAATGCGGAATGGGGCACCCACGATCTTGCCCACCGTGTGCCGGGGATTCAGCGACGAATAGGGGTCTTGGAAGATCATTTGCACGTCACGCCGCAACGGACGCATCGCCCCATCCTTGAGGTGGGTGATGTCGCGCCCCTCGAACGTGATCCTTCCCGCCGTTGGCTCGAGGAGGCGAGTCAGCAGCCGCGCCGTGGTCGATTTGCCGCACCCCGACTCACCGACGATCGAGAACGTTTCGCCTCGCTTGACCGAGAAATCCACCCCGTCTACTGCCTGAACAGCGGCGACTTGGCGACGCAAGATCCCGGCGCGGATCGGAAAATGCTTGATCAACCCTTCGACGATGATCAGCTCCGAGTCCTGATCCGCGCCCGGTTCCGCAGGCTTCTGGAAGGGCACGGTCATAGTTTCGGCGCAATCTCGTGTTCCCAGATCTGCTCACGGTCGGTCTGAGATAAATGGCAGGCCACGATGTGGCCGGGTTCGACTGGAACCAGTTCGGGACGGATCTCTTCGCTAAGACCGCCGTTTCGTGCGGAGTACGCGCAACGAGGGTGGAAGGGGCAGCCCGACGGCACGTTGATCAGGCTGGGTGGTGAGCCCGTGATCGCGAGCAGCCGCTCACTCCTGGTGCGGTCAAAACGCGGCATTGACCCCAGTAATCCCCAGGTATAGGGATGGGCGGGTCGATTAAAGAGCTGTTCGGCGCTGCCGTACTCCATCGCCCGGCCGGCGTACATCACCAGCACGTCATCTGCCAGCTCTGCAACAACGCCCAGATCGTGGGTGATCAAGACGACCGAGGAGTTGAATTCGCGTTGCAGATCCCGGATCAGATCGAGGATCTGCGCCTGGACAGTGACGTCAAGAGCAGTGGTCGGCTCGTCGGCGATGAGCAGATCTGGATCGCAGGACAGGGCCATAGCGATCATCGCCCGCTGCCGCATCCCGCCCGAGAACTGATGCGGGTACGCGTCGATGCGGCGGCTCGGCTCGGGGATGCCCACCCGGCCGAGCATCTCAATGGCGTGCTTGCGCGCCACCTTGTTGTTTACCGGATTGTGGACCCGGTACGCCTCAATGATCTGGTGACCCACGGTGTAGTAGGGGTTCATGGCCGAGAGCGGGTCCTGGAAGATCATGGCCATCCGCTTGCCCCGCAAGCTCCGGACATATTCCGGAGTCTTGCCCAGCAATTCATCCCCGTCGAGATAGATCTCGCCGCTCAATTGCGCACCGGGCCTCGACTGCTCCGAGGCCGGCCGGGTGTGCAAACCCATGATCGCCAGGCTGGTCACGCTCTTCCCCGAGCCTGACTCACCCACAATGCCGAGGGTGCGGCCGCGGTCAAGGGCGAAGCTCAGCCCATCGACCGACTTCACCAAACCGTCGTCGGTTGGGAAGTGCACATGAAGATCAACAACCTCCAGGAATGGCTGTTCGTCGCCCTGCCCCGGATGACGGATGACCAGGTCACGCAGTGCAGACGTCGTCATGCGAGCCGCACCCGTGGATCGATGACGCCATACAGAAGATCAACGAACAAGTTCGCCATGATCACAAAGAAGCCGGCGACCAGGGTGACGCCGAGGATCTTGGGCAAGTCGTTATTGAGGATGCCGTCGAGGGCGTACTTGCCGAGACCGTTAAGCGAAAACGTCTTCTCAGTGAGCACCGCTCCTCCAAGCAGCAGGCCGACGTCAAGTCCGAAAATGGTGAGGACAGGGGTCAGTGCCCCTCGGAGGGCGTGCTTGACGATAACCCTGCGCTCGGAGAGCCCTTTGGCCCGCGCAGTGCGAATGTAATCCTCGGTCATGGTCTCCAGCATTCCGGCCCTCGTCAGCCGGGCATACTGGGCGGAGAACAGAAAGGCGAGAGTTATCCAGGGCAGCAGCAATGAGTACGCCCACTGCGCCGGGTTCTCGCTGAACGGAACGTAATGGCCGCCGGGCGAAGTGATGCCAAGCCGGTAGCTGAAAAATGCCAGCGCAATAAGTCCAGTGAAGAAGATCGGGAGCGATACTCCGGCCAGCGCGATCCCCATAGCGGACCGGTCGAACAACGTGCCCCGTCGGAGGGCTGAGATTACGCCAATCGTGACGCCAGCGACGAGCCAGATGATCGACGCTCCAATGACCAGCGAAATGGTCACCGGGGCGCGATCGAGCAACTCAGGCCACACCGGCTGGTGGGTGATGAAGGAGTATCCGAAGCAAGGGGCAGGGCAATGCTCCACGCCGGCGCCAAAGTCGTAGTCCGCGCCGACGAATATCCCCTTGAGCCAATTCCAGTACTGCACCGGTACCGGGTCGAGGAACCCGAGCCGTTCCGCGGTCAGGTGAACGGTCTCCGCGGTGGCGGCCCGCCCCACGTAACGTGTCGCGAGAGTTTCCGGGGTCGCTCCGCCCAGTCGCGGAATCAGATAAAAGATGCCGAAGGTCACCATGCTGAGCACGATCAGCAGCACCACCGCCCACAGCAGCCGTCGCACGATGTAGGCGAACACGGTCACCTCCTCAGCCGATCATGCGCGCTGAGCCTGTCGTAGGACCCTTCGACAGGCTCAGGGCGCAGATGATCCTTTGTTTCCTACTTCTGGGCTCCCATCCCCAGGTAGTCGTACTCACCGAATGCATCGGTGACCATGATGTTGGTGGCATTCTTGGACCGCAACAGCAAGGTCTTGGAGTACACGCCTGGGTAGATCACGGCTTCCTCCATGACGCGCTTGTCGATCTCGCCCCACATCTGGTTGCGCTTGTCCGTGTTGAGTTCGGTCAGGGCCTTGTCGAGCATCTGATCTACCTCGGGGATGCGGACACTCATATTGGATGAACCGCCGGTCTCGCGGATGACCCTCGAGTCGACGATCTGAGACAAGAAGCCGAAACCATCTGGCCAGTCGGCCCCCCAACTGTTGAGGCAGAGCCCCAGCTTGTTCTTCACCACGTATGGCGGAAGGCCGCAGTACTGGGCGAAGTAATCACCCTGCGGATACGGCTTTAACGTGAGCTTGATGCCAACTCGACCCACCGCCTGCTGGAACGCCTCCGCAGTGGCCTTCTCTTTTGGCCGCTCGGCGCGGTAGCCGATGTTGGTCTCGAAGCCGTTCGGCTGGCCGCAGGCTTCCAGTGACTTCTTGGCCGCGTCGAGGTCACCCTTGTGGTCTTGACCGTTCGGGAACAGATCGAAGGCTTGATAGCCCGGAATGTTGGGCGGCAGGATTGTGGTTGCCAGATCCCCACCCGCGAACGGGCCACCGTACGCGGCCTGATAGCCGGTCTGATCCATGGCGTACATGATCGCCTTACGGCAGTCGATCTTGTCGAGCGGAGGGACTGTCGGAATGATCGAGGTGTAGTTGAGCCGCGTACCGAGCGGGTTGTCCGCATTCGCCTTCAGATTCGGATCCTGAAGGACCCGGCTTTGTGCGGCCGGTTGGACCCCAACAGCCGAGACATCGACGTCGAGGTCGCCGCTGAGGATTCGGTTGTCGACGTCGTCGGGATTCACATTGAGGGCAACCTCCATGCGGTCAGGGAGTGCCTTGCGATTGGGATCGGTCGCGGGATCCCACTGATCGTTGCGGATCAGGTTGAAGCTCTTGCCGGGCTGCACGTCGGCAAACTTGTACGGACCACTGGAGACAACCGAGTTCCGGTACTTGGCGCCGGTGTCCTTGTCCTTGGGCACTGGCATCGTGTCGGGTTGCTGCGCCAAATAGTCGAAAGCTGCAAACGGCTGCTTGCTGTGGAAGACGATTGTGTACTTATCGGGGGTCTCAATGGCCGAATCAGTGTTGGCGTTCGGTGACTTGTAGGGACCCTTGTACCCATCTGGTAGATCGAGGATGGCCTCCCAGTAAGCCGGTCCGTTGGGGAACGTTTGCTTGTCGGTGGAGCGCAGCACCGCGTATTTCACATCGGCGGAGGTCACCTCCGTGCCGTCCTCGAACTTGACACCCTGGCGCAGCTTGTAGGTCCAGGTCTTAGCACCGTCGGATGCCTGGCCAGGGCCCTCAGCGAGATCCGGCACCAGCTGGTTGCCCTCCTTGCCAGGCGCGGCCTTGAACATCATGAGCGAGCGGCCATAGTTTCGCGCGAAGTTCCATGACCAGGCGTAGTACGTCTCGCCGGGATCCAAGGTGTCCCAGTCACCGGGGTTCGCGAACTTCAGCGTGCCGCCTTTTTTGTCTGAAGGGTTGACGACGCTGGTGGATGCCGCGTTGAAGGCGGCCTGAGCGCCCTGACTACCGGACCCTTGCTGGCTACTCGCGCCGCCACCGCCGCCGCAAGCGGCCAGTAGTAGTGCGGCCGAAACCCCTACAGCGGCCAGACCTCTAGCTCGCCAGGATCTCGAATGGTTCATTCCTGAATCCCTTCTTGTTCAGTCGGGGGCCACCCCCGAGATGATTCCTATCGGTTGGCTCGTGGGTCGAGGGCGTCGCGTAGGCCGTCACCGAACAGGTTGAAGGCCAAGACCGTGGCGAAAATCGCCATGCCAGGCCAGAACATGAAGTGCGGCTGCGTGTAGTAGACGACGGCGTCGGACAGCATGCCGCCCCAGCTCGGCGTAGGCGGGCGGATACCGACGCCGAGGAAGGACAGCGCCGCCTCAAAAAGGATGTTGGTCGGGATCAACAGCGTCGAGTAGACCAGGATCGGCGCAATGAGGTTGGGCAGCATCTCGGTACGGAGAATGTAGCCGCGGCGCGCCCCAATGCTTTTGGCCGACTCGACGAACTCCCGTTCTCGGAGCGAAAGCGTCTGCCCGCGAATGATCCGTCCGATATAAGGCCAGTTGAAGAATCCAATGATGAAGATCAGCAAGGCGATCCGCAGCTGGTTGCCCTGGAGGCCGAACGCCTGATCCGGAAAAACTCCGGCCAGGGCAATGGCCAAAACCAGCAGCGGGAAGGCCAGGAATACGTCCATCAGCCGGCTGGTGAAGGTGTCCGTCCACCCTCCGACGAAACCGGAGATGATGCCAAGCGTCGTCCCGATGAGCACCGACAGCAGCGTCGCCAGGAAGGCGATCAGCAGAGAGATTCGGCTGCCGTACACGATCCGGCTGAAGATGTCACGACCGTTGACCGGCTCGATCCCCATGAGGTGATCCCAGCTCATCCCCCCGAACCGGCCGATGGGTGCCAGGGTGCCACCCGCTGTATCGATAAGCTCCTGATGGAACTCGTTCGGCGGGTCCCCGAGGTACTTCACGATCAGCGGCGCGAATATGGCTACCAGGATGAGAAAGATCAAGAAGGCGCCGCCGGCAAGCGCCACCTTGTCCCTTTTGAGTCGCATCCAGGCGATCTGCCCTAGAGAGCGGCCCTCCGTCGGCCCGCCACCTACCAATACGGCCTCCGGAATGGCGGCTTCGGCCTTAGCGCCGGCCTCCGGCGGTAATGTCAACTTTTCGCCTCCTACCCAGAGGTAACATAGCCCCAAAGATCAGCTGGCGCTTCATTTGGGACCCGGTTGTGACCGCAGCGATATGCCTGTGGGAGCGCTGAATGCGTGGCGCAACAAGTTGCGCAAGGCGTGTCGCCTCGATGATGATCATGTGCCCCGAGCGGACACATCTGGGAGAGTGAGGCTCTTCTTGTCCGAGACTGCTATTGATCTTCAGGTACCCGACCTGGCCACGCTGCGTAAGCGGCGAAGTGAGAAGTGGTCGAGCAAGGACCGAGATGTGCTCCCCGCAACTGTCGCGGAAATGGACTTCCCGCTGGCTCCTGAGATCACAGCGGCGCTGCACGCGGCAATCGACCGACATGATCTTGGCTACACTCCGCCGACAGGGACTCAACTTCCCGAAGCGTTCGCCGGGTTCGCCCAGCGCCGGCTCGGCTGGACCGTCGACCAAGATCAAATTACTCTCGTGCCCGATGTCATGGCAGGGCTCATCGAGTTATGCCGGGTGCTGCTTGCACCAGGCGAGCAACTGGCTTTCTGCACTCCGGGCTACCCGCCGTTCTTCACTGAGTTGCCGCAGGCAGGAATCGAACTCGTCCTGCTGCCTCTGGGTGCTGGCGGCGTAGTTGATCTTGACACACTGGAGGCTGCGTTAGCTGGCGGAGTTCGGGTCTTGGTGCTGGCCAATCCGCACAATCCGACAGGTCGGGTGCTGCGACGAACCGAGCTTGATCAGATCGCAGATCTCTGCGTCAGCTACGACTCCTGGGTGTTCGCCGATGAGATTCACGCGCCGCTGGTTCTTGAGGGCGCGACACATACACCGTGGTTGGAGCTTTCGGATGTGGCGCGGGAACGCGGCGTTGCCCTTACCTCAGCCTCTAAGGCGTTCAATGTGGCGGGACTGAAGACGGCGCTGATGATCACCGCTTCGGATCGGGCTCGGGAGGCGGTGCGGCGCGTCCCGCCGCTGACCGATCGGGTGGGGATTCTCGGGGTGATTGCCGCCGAAGCCGCTTTCAGGTATGGCGATCACTGGCTCGACGCCGTACGCGATCAGCTGGCGGCCAACCGCGCGCTAATAGGCCAGCTGCTGGACGCCGAGCTTCCCAAGATCAATTGGCTGCCGCCTGAGGCGTCATACCTTGCCTGGTTGGACTGTCATGCCCTCGGTTTGGGTGAGGATCCAGCGCAGGCGTTTCTCATGCGTGGACAGGTCGCCCTCGGTCGCGGGTTGGACTACGGCCGCGAGGGCGCCGGTTTTGCGCGCTTGAACTTCGGCACCAGCCCAGAGCACGTCACCGAAGCTGTCCGCCGCATGGCAAGCGCTCTCGCCTGACTGATCATTTCCCTCCGTAGCAACCCGGCATGGTTTGCCGCGATACTTGGGGCAACATGCGTGCCGCCGGCTTACGGGAGTGGCTCGAGGTCAAAAATCCCGGCCTCGTTGCGGTGAAACGCGCTGGTCGGGTGACCTTGGCGGCGTGTCTGGCGTTCTACTTCAGCCTGTATGTCCTCAACGACAGCCAGATGGCGACCTTCGCTTCCTTCGGTTGTATCGCCTTTGGTGCGTTTTCTGAGGTGACCGGCGAACCGTGGCAGCGCACCAAAACCTATGCCGTTGGGCTGCTGGCCGGCATCATCTTGGTGACGCTTGGCACGGCGCTCGCGGTCAACACGTGGGCCGCCGTTGCTGGGATGTTCGCGGTTGGTTTCGCGATCGCGTACGCGGGTGTGGGCGGCCCACGGGTGGTGGGTGTGGCAAATGGACTGCAGTTGCTCTATATCCTGCCGAGCTTTCCGCCGTACCTCCCGGAGGCGCTTGGATCGCGGCTGACAGGCCTGATCCTTGCTGTCGTACTGCTTGCGATAGCCGACCGGGTGTTGTGGCCGCCACCGGTACCGACGCCATTTCGTTCTCGGTTGGCAGAGGCCATCCGCGGTGTTCGGGACCGGCTTGTGTTGCTTCTGAAAGCACTCGGTGATCGCCAGCCCTCGGCTCCGTCCGCGCCTGTTGAGTCTGATGGCGAAATCAGCCTTCGGCTCAGCCAGATACCGCCGCTCGAACGCCCGACCGGCCCAAGCAGACGGGATCGAGCAGCTATCCAGGCGGTGACGCTGCTGCGCGGCGCAGAAACCCGAGTCGCTGCATTGGCTGAGCTGGCCCACCAGTACCGTTCCGAACTCCATGACGAACGCGCAACATTGCTAGGCGTAACGACACGAAGCCTAAGCGAGTCTGCGGAAGCTCTTGCCGGTCCCTCTGACGACCATCGTTACCGGCAAGGTCGGGATCCGGATCCGGCACCAGTCGAAGACGCGCTCGCTCAATATGTCCGACGACGTGAGGCCCTGGCAGGAAGTGTCGATGTTGATCATGAGCTGCCGACTCGGCTGCGCTTCGCCGTCGCGGCGGAAGAGCTGGCCGTATGGACGCGGGACCTGGCCGAGGCCACCAGAATCATGCAAGGCGAACGCGTTCGGGAACCGAAGGCACGGTCTACGGCAGAACCGTTCTGGTACGCGGACCGCTCTACCCCTTCACTGTGGTTCAGACGGTTTCGTGGTCATTTCACTCCGCGGTCGGTCTTCTTCCAGAACGCCATCCGGTTGGCCATCGGACTGGCCGCTGCGCGGCTGATAGCCGGGGTGCTGGACCTCTCACATGGTTTCTGGATGCTGCTGGCGACACTGACGTTGATGCGCACGTCGGTGGCCACTACGCGCGCCGCCGTCGTTCCAGCATTTCTGGGAACCGTCGCCGGCGGGCTTGTGGCCGCGGTGATCCTGGCGTTAGCCGGCGGTGATTCCATCGTCTATGAGGTGGCCTTCCCATTTGTCATGCTCATCGCACTGGTCGCCGGGCCTCTTGGCGGTGTGGTCGCCGGCCAGGCCATGTTCACGTTGCTGGTCGCCATGTTGTTTGCTCAGATGGCTCCGGTGTCTTGGCGGCTCGCTGAGGTCCGGGTATTCGATGTTGTGCTGGGTGGACTGCTCGGTGCCGTTGTCGGCCTCCTGGTGTGGCCGCGCGGCGCTCAGGGCGAGATGCGGCGTACCACCAAGGCGACTCTGGATGCTGCGGCAAATGACCTTGAGTCGACCGTGGGGTCGTTGGTCCATCGTGCGGTTGCTTCTTCGGACCGGCAAGACACCGCTGGCGTGGCCGTACATCTGCTGATGTTGACGGACTCGACGTACGCGCAGTATCGATCGGAGCTCAGAAGCGCCCCGGACCCGGTTGACTGGTTAGGCGTGCTCGGGCTCGTCCATGAGGTCGTTCGAGGGGGTCAGGCTCTGCGTCGTACCCATGGCGCTCCAGGGCCGTTGCCATGGCCAGGTGTTGCTGCTGAATTGGAGGGGCTTGGATCGGGTACGGCCGATCAGCTCCGTGCGATCGGAGGTCTCCTGAGTACGAAGTCTCGGGGCCATCAGGCGGACCCGGAATCCGCCGAAGTCTCCACTGATTCATGGTTAGCGACGAGCGACGGTCGAGCGGTGACCCGTCGGCAGATCGACCCCGCAGCCGCAGTTCGCGTTCTTGATCTCTGGGGATGGCTCACCGGTGTGGCTTTTGATAGCCGCAGGGTGGCGGATGGCGCCAGGCGCGCGATCGAGTCGCGATAGCCGCGATGATCAGCTAGTCGTCTTCGTCGTCTGCGCCCGCCAGCCATTCCTTGGCATCGTCGAGATCGTCGGTCTCAAACACTCTGACCTCACCGGGTATGAGCCAACCGAACGCCTTGACGCTGTTCTCCAGCCAATCGGCATCGGAGACGATAGCGATCTTCTTCCATGCCTGGGTGTGTTGCGCCCACAACTTCGTGTCGGCCCAGACAGCGCCCGGTGAATACGAACGG
>Ga0307411_10000180_pt1 | contig 20070 bp, 35 predicted proteins | sample DK1Ometagenome_2_FD_203712 | JGI IMG/M metagenome (GOLD analysis project Ga0307411, IMG submission 203712) | Maize rhizosphere microbial communities from greenhouse at UC Davis, California, United States - DK15-O-1 | ecosystem: Host-associated > Plants > Roots > Rhizosphere > Soil | place: USA...
GGACGCCGGTCGCGGCATCCAGCAACGAAGACGTGGCGGACAAGGTCGTCGATGCGCTGAACCTGGCCCAGCCGCACCACCGGTACACGGTACGCCCGGTGGTGAAGCCGGAATGAGCGACACGTTCATGGCCCAGATAGACGGGCAGACCTTCCTGTCGCAGGAAGAAGTCGACGCGTACTACGACCAGCAAGTCACCCAGGAGTACGAAGAGCGAGGAGAGAGCTGATGCCGTACGTACACAGGAAGGTCGTCAGGGGCCGCCTCACGGTGACGCAGATCAAGCGCACCAAGGAGGACGGCCACCACGTCGAGGTGAAGATCTACCCCGGCGAGGACGAGACCGAGGAGACCGTCAACGAGTGGATCTTCCCGGTGGCGATCATTTACGACTACGACATCGCCGTGGCGACCGCCATGCGGCAGTCCTTCCGGAACGAGAAGTTCACCAAGGAGGATTTCTCATGAACACTGGCCTCGAACCCGTCAAGTGGCAACTGATCGACCCCGAAGACGCCGTCGGCCTGGACCTGCGGGCCACCCCGACGGTCACCGGACCGATGAACGAGCACGGGCAGATCTGCCCGTGGCCGTGGGAGTTCGAGCAGGTCGACTTCGAGGCGACCAAGCTGCACACCTGCTCGTACTGCGGGCAGGCGGGAACGGCCGGTCTGGAGCACCCGGACTACCGGGAGCTGCTGATGGAGCTGGAAGGCCGGTAGTGGCCTTCGCGCGGAACTGATCCCTGGGAAGGACGGAACACATGGGCAAGGTGACCAAGAAGCAGGCGGAGCAGGTCCGCAAGGCGGTGCGTAGCCAGTTCGCGCCGTACCTGAAAGACGACCAGAGGTACCCGAAGCTGATCGACAACCGGGACAGGTACTTCGATGACCGAGGGCCGGACTGGCTCCTGGTCGGCGAATTCGCCCACGAATGGGCTCTGGGTGTGCTTTCCGGCGAGGGTGGTGCGTACGACGACGAAATGTCGGCACTGACGGGCAAGATGTGCTGCATTCCGAAGGCCGAAGGGTGGCCGGAGGGTATCTGGACCGAGCCGGTCAACGGCTACCAGCTCGCCATCTACACGATCGACTGAGGGGGGACGAGGAGATGGCTTCCATCGTCGACATGAAGGTGGCCAGTGACGAACGGTTCGACATTCCGCACACCACCGCCACGATCACGGTGAGGTCGCAGACCGGGGAGCAGTATCCGGGCCTGACGTTCCTGCACAAGGGGGACGTCTTCGAGGACCGGGACGGCCGCGAGTGGCTGATCCAGAAGGCGAAGGTGAGTGAGTACACCTACTCGCGGTACGACCCGCCCGAGGACAGCCTCGGCAACGCGATCGAGTGCTACTACCAGTGGGAGTACGAGGCTCTGGAGATCCTGGAGCCGCAGGACTGAACGAGGGGCCCGGGTCGGCCTGGACGGCTGACTGGTGGTGTGCGGTTCGATTCCGCACCCGGGCGCTCTGTGGACAACAGGGAGGGAATTACCGTGTCTTCGCATGACCAGTCTTTCTGGAACAACGTGGCCTATGCCATAAGGTCGAGGGTTCCGATAGCAGAGTTTTCACTGGTCGGAGGCTGCGCCATTGTGGCCACGTTCATCGTGACGCACACGATGGTGACCGCATTCTGGTATGACAAGTCGGTTTCACTGGTCGTGAGCTTCACGTCTTCCCTTGTGGTGGGCGTGATGTTGGCCGCTGTCTATCTGGCCCATGGAACAGAAAGCCAGGATGAGTCTCCGTGAATTCGATGCTAGGATCTCTGGCCTAACGCATCCGAAGTCACGACGAACCAACCCAGGAAGGGGGATGACCGGCAATGGAACGAGCGCAGAAGGTCATCATGGTCGAGCAGGCACCTCCGGCTCCGAAGCGGGCGAAGGCCAAGAAGTCCGAGAACAGCTTCCTCGCGGACCAGAAGGAGGCGCTGCGGATCGCGCCGGACTCACTGGTCGTCGACAACAGCTATCCCCGGTCCACCGCCGAGCAGTCGCTGAAGTCCGTCAAGGCCGCTGCCTACCAGGTCAACGTCGGCGAGCGGAGGGCGTGGCCCAGCGATGAGTACTACGCCATCTGGCGCCAGTCGCCGGACAACCCGGACGTGTACCAGCTCCTCATCGGCAAGCGCTCCTACCTCAAGGAGGAATGGGCGGGCGTGGTCAACCGGGCCGGGTCGCGCAAGGCTTCCCTCCAGGCGAAGGCGAAGGGCGGGGAGGACGGCGCCGACGAGGCGGCCGACAGCCCCTGGACCGAAGAGGTGGACGAGTAGTCCACCACAGCTCTTCCATCTCAGCCCGTTCCTGGTATTCCAGGGGCGGGCTGTTTCGTTTGATGCAGAATTACATCAACCGCGCGACTTCAGTGAAGGGTTTGGCACATGCCCGGAGGAAGACCAGAGGGTCCGCTGCGCAGCTACACGGTGCTCTGTGCGTGGCCGTCCTCGCCGAAACGTTTCCGTACCACGGTGGAATCGGTAGATGAGAGGACGGCCCGGGAGAGCGTGATCGCCTTGCGCAAGATGCACTTCGCCGTGCAGGTCGACATAGCTTTCCGTGCCTCGAACCGGACGAACGAGTACCGGGGGGCCTGCCCGGCCGTCAGGTGGGATCAGGCAGGACGCGTAACCCACCGGCACACCGGAGAGTTCCAGAAGTACATCCCCGCCTGGATCACTGGCGAGGAGCCCGTGGAGAGGGAGAAGCGCAGTGAGCCAGTTCCCTGAAGAGAACGAGACCGATCTCCTGGAAGACCGGAACGACGGAGATGCCACTCTGTGGTGGGGAGAGTCCCTGGACGATTTCGATTTCGATGACCAGCACGCACGATGACCTGGCTCATCTCCATCGGGATCTTCCTCTCCTGTGTCTTCCTGTGCTACCTGGCCATACTGGGGGCTCTCGCCTCTTTCGTCCGGCGGTACCAAAAGATCGATCACTTGGCCCAGGGAACCCGGAAGGACTCCTCGCCGGACAGTCCTGTCACACCGGAAGACGATAAGCCGGAACCGTGCCACAGTGGGTAGTCCACAAGGGGAGGGTGGACACATGGCGGAATGGAGAGAGCCGGAATGGTCCCGGGGGCAGTGCTCCCTCGCTCAGGACGACTGGCCGGAATGGCGTAACCGCTACAGGTCAGGGGATCCTCTCCCCTGCCCCCTGTGCGGTCACCGTACGTCCGTAGTGCTGTCTCCGCTGCGGCATGTGGTGACTTACGGATGCGGCCATATCATGGAACTTCCCGTGCAGACCGACCTGTAGGCCGGTATCATCGGGAACGCTGTTGGTGCTCAACGGCGACATGGGTCGAGGGACTGCTCTGCTGATCGGCGGCAGCGCAGTCCCTCTTCTCATCTCCGGCTCGGGAAGTCCCCGGTCCGATGCCACAGCAGACTGGACTCGGGAAGTCCCCGGTTCCGGCGAGGAGGAACATCATGCAGTTAGAGGACATCAGGTTCCACGCACTGCCCCCGGAGGAGATCCGGGACCTCACCACCGACGACATGATCGACGATCCGACCGTGACTACGAAGGCGATCTGATGCCTGCCCTCGTAGTCACGGTGCGCAAGGAACTGGGCAAGGACAACCTGACGCCGGAGTGGGGCACCCTGCGTGTCCTGCCGAACAGGCATGACGCCCGCACCATCGTGCTGACCCCCGGCGAGATGGTCGCCGAATGGACCTGGGACTGGGGCAAGTCCCTGCGCCAGGCCCAGGAGCACGCCGAGAAGGAGTATCCCGACTTCATCTGGGTGATGACACCGGGCGGCTGCGTCCCGGTGACCCTGAGGCGCATCGGCTGGAACAACCGGTAGGGATGCCGGACCACGGCCCGTGCGGGCTTCGCGCGGGGCCGCTTCCATGGAAAAGGAGAAAACAGATGAGCATGCGCAAGAGTCCGATGGAGATCCGGGATGGCATCGAGAGGGGCTTCTCCGAGGAAGCGTGGGAGGATCTGCTGGAGGATTTCAACTTCTCCGGTGACGCCACAGAGAACAACGCGCTGGCGGTGGAGTGCACACGCCTCCTGGACCGGCTCTTCCCTGGTGAGAAGTTCGGGTGGCAGGACTTCGACCGGATGCTCAGCGAGCGGCTGATCGGCCGCTTCGAGTCGGCTGCCGCAACTGGTCGGCTCCTGTCGGAGGAGGTGGCCGACATCGAGGACCCCGACCGGCGCAAAGAGAAGCAGGACTGCCTTGACGCGATGAGTGACGAGGAGATGGCCGCCCTTGTCGCCTCCCGCCCCGGCTGGTACGTGCTGGAGTCCAGCGACCGTCCGGGAACGGTCGTGATGTTCGTCGGGCTGTATTCGATCGGCGACGTCCGGCGCTGATCCTTACACCTGAGGGAGAAAGGATCAGAAGGAATGGCCAAGCCTGCGATCAAGCCAACACGGCCCGTGTATGGGCATCTCGAAACCGAGTGGCTGATGGAAATCATCCTCCGCAGTGGCCACGAAGAGGCCGATTACTTGGTGGGGAAGCTGGTCAGGTACGCGGACGATCCTGAGCTGTACGCCAAGCTCCGGGACCGGGTCCGGTCTCGTGTCACCTTGGCGGCCGAATGAAAGGACGGGACGGCCCACTGAGGCCGCCCGTTCTCCCGCACCGTCGGCTCCACGTTGAGTCGTGGAACCGACGGTGCACGTTTACCGTTCGTTACTTCTTGATCCACACGCTGGGGTCGGTGCTCACCTGCACCGGGGAGAGACCGGCCTTCTGGGCGATCTCGGCGCGGTGCTCCGCATCCCAGGTGGTCACCGAGATCCAGGTGTCCCGTTCGGTGGGCTGGCCCAGTGGCCAGTCGGCGATGAAGTGGCCGTCCTTCTTCAGGGCCTTGGCCACGTTGGTGACAATGTGCTGGACGCCCTCGAAGTCGTGGTGGATGAGCACCGCGCGGGCCACGATAGCGTCGGCCTTCTTCTTGCGTCCGAGCTGTGCGGCCAGGTCGCTGCCGTCGGACTGGAGCGCTTTGATGTTCACCCCGGCCTGGCGGGACCGTTCTTTCAGGCGCTGGAGCATGGTGGCGGAGGAGTCGACAGCGATGACGTCGTATCCGGCCTGGGCCAGCGGGATGGACAGCCGACCGTTGCCGCACCCGAAGTCGACGACCGTGGCGCCGGGTTCGGCCCACTGCCCGACCTGTCCGGCCTGGAAGCAGCCGGATTCCCAGTAGCTTTCCTGGCTCTTGTCCCACAATGGATGGATATGTGATTCTTCCGCGCGGTCCCATGCCTGGACAACGGACGAGAAGTCGAGGGAATTCGCACTGCTGCGGTCAGCCATGGATGGTCACCTTGTCCGGGAATCGCCGCTGGTTTTTACTGTGTGCAACGATATGTCACACACAGCGACAACTGAAGCCGGGTGAGAGTGTGAAGATCACAGCATTCGTCCACTTTTCGGTCCCGTACCGGATGGCGGGCTCCGAGACGATGCTGCACGCGATGCTCGTTGCACTCGCCGGGGCCGGACACGAAGTGACCTGCGTGACCTCGGACATGGAGGCGCCGCCGACCTGGTCCTGGGGGCCGGTGAAGGGCGTTGCGGCGAAGGGCATGGCAGCCGGGGAGCAGGCTGTTCTGGCCACTCGGCCGGATGTGGTGATCTCACATCACGCCAATGCGATTCCGGCCATACGACTGGCCCGAAGCGCTGGAGCGAAGTCAGTCTTCATCCAGCACAACAACTTCCCCGAGAACTCCACCACCTTGCTGGAGCAGCCTGACCTGGTGGTGTTCAACACGCACTGGATCGCCAAGACGTGGCGCCACAGAGTCCAGCGTTCCCTGGTGGTGCACCCGCCCGTGTGGGCCCAGGAGCACGCCACGACACCCGGCGACATGGTCACGATGATCAACCTGAACCGGGACAAGGGTGTACTCGTCTTCTACCAGGCCGCCCGGCGGCTGCCCCAGCACCGGTTCCTCGGGGTGATAGGGAGCCACGGCCCGCAGCTCGTTCCGGCCGACCCGTTCGCCCGGCGCCATCCGGAGCTGGACGTCTCCAACTACACCGACATCCCGCCCAACGTGGAAATCATCCCGCAGACCACCGACATGAAAAACGATGTGTGGTCCCGCACCCGGGTCCTGATGGTGCCCAGCGTGTACGAGTCCTACGGCATGGTCGCCGCCGAGGCGATGTCCTCGGGCATCCCGGTACTGGCGGCCCCGACGCCGGGCCTGAAGGAGTCCCTGGGGGTCGCCGGGCTCTTCTGCCACCGGAACCAGGTCGGCGGATGGGTGTACCACCTGAAGAAGCTCCTCACGGACCCCGTGCGCTGGCAGGCGGCGAGCAGCCGCTGCCTGTCCCGGTCGGCGAGCCTGGATCCCGAGCCGGAGCTGAAGCGCTGGGTCCAGGCCGTCGGGGAACTCATCCCGTGATCTATATCGCTCCGATCTCCATCGTGCACATCGAGACGGACTATGTGATCAAGAGGTTCCGGTCACCGGAGGAGTGCGCGCTGGAGGCCCGCTGGTATCACCGCTTCCCGCAGTTCTGTCCGGAGCTGCTGGCGCACGACGCATGCGATCTGGTCACCCAGCGCTATGACGTCGCATGGGAAACGCCTGCGTGGCGGGACGCGCAGGCACTGGTGGATCTGTGCCAGGCCCTGTTCGCCAAGGGTGTCCACCACCGTGACATACACCTGCGTAATATCCTGATCAAGGAGGGCAGGCCGCTGCTCATCGACTGGTTCACCGCCGTCGAGGCGCCGCACGCACGCTGCTCCTACGATCTGTTCGGCGAAATCTCCTGTGTGCCCAAGCCGGAGCGGCATCTGGACTTCCAGTGCTGGGACACACCCAACCAGTTTTCTATCAAGGAGGCATGGGGTGTCGACCTACCAGCCACTGTGGATTGACGGGCGGACCGTGGGGGAATCCATCCGGGACGCCGAGCACCGCTACGGCATGATCCGCGAATGCCTGGAAGCGGGGAAGCTGGCAGTGCCCGGATTCACACTGCTGGACGTGGGGGCCCATTCCGGGTACTTCGCGGTGCGCTTCGCGGACGAGATGGGTGCGGTGGCCACGGCCGTCGATGGCGAGGCCGCCCTGAAGGAGGGCATGGCCGCGATGCGGCCGGTCAATGTGGCGGCGGTGATGAAGTTCCTCAAGCCCGGCGACCTGCACATCTTCAACCCCATGGATGTGGGGCTGTGCCTGTCCGTGCTGCATCACGTCACCTGGTGGCCGACCATGCTGGAGGAGATGATGGGGCTGTGCCGCATCCTCTTCGTCGAGTGCGCGATGCCGGGCGAGAACATCGCCAAGGACGACGCACTGCTGAGCGAGCAGCACAGGGCGGTCTCTTCGCTGCCGGGCGCGATGCTGGTGGGGCACACCCCGGGCTATGACCCTTCGGTGGACCGGCCGCTGTACATGATCCCTGGGCGGGCCTGACATATACATCACTCTTCGTGACATCATGGTCACGTCGAGTGATGGAGGTAGAACGTGGCCCTTCCCCCCGGCTTGATGCGGATGCGTGTGGTGGGGCAATTCGTGCGCCCTGACGGCACACCGCACCAGGGCTTTGTCACGCTGACCCCTCAGCCCGCCAGCATCCAGGCGACGCCCGGTGGTACACCCATCACCATGACGCTTCAGGCCGCGCGCCTGGACATCGACGCCGAGGGCTTCGTGTGCGCCGACCTGCTGAACCCGAACGACCCCACGATCCGGCCCGGTCCGGGCGCCGGAACAGCGCCGTGGCCGTACTGCGTGCGCGAAACGTTCCAGCGGGGCCCGGTCATCGGATGGTGGCTGAAAGTCCCGGCGAATCTGCCCGACGGCGGGTTCCTGGACCTGGCGATGATGGAACGCAACTGCGAGGAGATCATCCGTCCCGTCGACTGGTTCCCCCACCACCTGATCGACACTCCCGTTCAGGCGGGACGGATCTCTCCCCGCAACAGCCCGCTCATGCGCGAGGTGTGACATGCCCTACGGTCTCGATTACGACGCTCTGGAGTACCTGAACCCGGCCGCGCTGTCGGTATGCACTCTGAGCAGTCCGGCCACGGCGGCTCAGGACGGCTACCCCCTGCGCTCCGCTTCGTGCACAGGCGTCTTCCGTGGGATGTGGAAGGCGGGCGTCGCCTACGCGCGCGGAGATGTGATCTATGTCTGCGCCGACTACGAGGAGCCGACGCAGGAGAACCTGTGGAAGGCGCTGCGCACCCACTGCGCCTCGGAGGAGGACCGGCCGGAGTCCGGCGTGAACTGGCGCCGCACCTGGCAGATCAGGATCCGCCCCGGCCAGCCGGACCACCTGGATGATCTGGACGAGGTGTGATCATGGTGGTTTCGTCTTCGCGGCACAGCAGGGTTTCCTGGCGGAGGCGACTGCGCGATCCGCTGGTCCGCCAGCGCCTGTACCTGCTGGTATCGGGGATCGGCTGGCTGCTGTACGGCGTTCAGGTGGTACTCGATCCCTATCCGCGCACTGTCCGTTCGGCGTCGATCCTGGACGGTCTGGCGCCCATCAGCATGTGGGGCTGGACATGGATCGTCGGTTCCGTGATCGCCATCGTGTGTGCCCTGGTCGGCTGCACGCGGCTGATGTGGATCGGCTTCGCCTCCGCTCTTTACCCGCCGTTGCTGTGGGGGGTGGCGTTCGCCGCCGCCTGGGCCACCGGCGAGTACCCCCAGGCGTGGGCGGGAGCGGCAACCTGGATCGCTGCTGCCGTTCGCCTCATGATTGTCGGCGCGTGGCCCGCCTGTGTAGTGGTGGCACCTGAAATCCGTGAGGTGAAACGATGACGAGTGGCGTTGTCAGTGCGCTGGGGGTGGCGATACTGGCCCTGCTGGGAACGGTGTACACCGCTTACAGCAGCCGGTCGGCCGCCCGCGAATCGCTCAAGGTGCCCACCTTCGATTCCATCACCAAGCGGCTGGACGATGAGCGCCAGCGCCGGGAGAGCGAAGTCACCGAACTGAAGCGTTCGCAGCGGATGCTGCTGAGCTATGTGCGGGATCTCCGGGAGGCCATGCGACGGGACGGGATTGATCCGCCGCCGCCGCCCGCCAGCCTGGATCTGTCCCCCTGGGATGACCTGGCGTGACACGGGGCCCTTCCTCCTCGCGGAGGTGGGGCCCTTTCGTCTGTGGCGGACGACCCGCAAAGGGCAGCACTCTCAGTAGCGATCTCGTCACGTACTGTGATCTAACCTGGTGTGGGCGGTTCAGCACCAAGGAGGCCAGCGTGGAAGAGGGCGGATGCATCCGGGGCGGTTACCGCATGATGGTGATCGGCTGCGATGAGCAGGTGGCCCCCGACCCCGAACCCGGTGACTACGTCACCGCCGCACAAGCGCAGCAGATCGCCAGCGCATCGAGCAGTCAGGCCCTCCAGCAGGCCGAAGACTACTCCGATACCACGCTCGCCACCCACGAGGCCCAGACCGTCGATGTGCACGGCATCGCCGACACCGCTGACCTTCTCACCCAGGCGGCAGTCGACGGCCTGGCCACCGAAGCCGATCTGAGCGCACATGAAACTGCCACCACAGCGGTCCACGGCATCGCCGACACCTCCCAGCTACTGACCCAGGCCAGCATCGACAGCCTGGCCACCCGGCAGGAACTCACCGACCACGAGGCCGACACCACAGCGGTCCACGGCATTCCTGACACCTCCCAGCTCGTCACGCAGACGGACCTGACCGGCCTGGCCTCGGATGCGGACCTCAGTGCCCACACCTCGGCCACCACCAGCGTGCACGGCATCGCCGACACCTCCGTCCTGGAGACCGTCACCGGATCCCAGGCCAAGGCCAACACGGCGCAGACCAACGCCATCAACACCGCCGCCTCGGCGCTGTCCACGCACAGCAGTGACACCACCGACGTCCACGGCATCACGGATACGGCCCTTTTGGTCACCAGTGCCGACCTGGACGGCTACGCCACGGACGCAGACCTGAGCACGCATGCCGCCGATACCACGGCGGTCCACGGCATCACAGACACCGCAGTCCTGGAAACGCAGTCGGGTGCGCAGGCCAAGGCGACGGCGGCACAGGACGCGGCGGCATCCTCGCTGGCCACGCACGCGGCCGACACGACGAATATCCACGGCATCGCAGACACGGCCGCACTGATCACCCAGACCGGCGGCGACGGACGGTATCTGCTGCAAACGGCGCGCGGCGCGGCGAACGGCGTGGCCTCACTCGGAGCCGACAGCAAGGTTCCCACTACGCAGCTCCGCCTCTTCACCCTGAACGCCAAGGACTACGGGGCACTGGGGAACGCCGCAGCCGAAGACGCCACGCCCATTCAGGCCGCACTGAACGCAGCACGGGATGCCGACGGCGGCTGGGTGGTGGTCCCGCCCGGTACCTACCTGCTCGGTGCGACGCTGCGCATCTACGACAGCACCCGGCTGACACTGCTGCCGGGTGTGGAGTTCCGGCGGAACCACACCGGAACGATGATCCTCAACGGTGACGCGGGCCAGGCTTTCGGGGGCTGGACGGGCAACGGCAACATCACTATCGAGGGGGGCCTGTGGAACATGCGCGGCACGACGGCGGGCCTGACAGGGTCTGCCATGTGCATCTCCATCGGCCACGCCCGGAACGTGACGGTGCGGGATCTGGAAGTCCGTGACCTGCCGGGTTTCCACGCGATCGAACTGAACAGCACGAAGATCGCACTGGTGGAGAACTGCCGTTTCCGTGGTTACGTCGACCCGGGGAGCAGGGATTTCAGCGAGGCGATCCAGCTCGACCTGGCCAAGAGTGCGGATGTTTTCGGAGGCTTCGGCCCTTACGACAACACCGTCTGTGAAGACATCGAAATCCGGGGCTGCTACTTCGGCGCCTCCGGTACGGCCGGTACCACCGCGTGGCCGCGCGGGGTGGGCTCGCACTCGGCCACCGTGGACACCACTCACCGCCGTATCCGTATCATCGACAACACCTTCGAGGGGATGCTCCAGTACGGCGTGGTGCCGTACGCCTACGACGACTGCGTGATCTCCGAGAACACCATGGTGAACTGCGGCTGCGGTGTCCGTGCCCGCACCATCATCGCCGCCGACGCGGCCGACACCACCAACACGTCCGGCGTGCAGACCAACGCCTCTCAGGTGATGAAGAACCTGGTGATCACGAACAATACGATCCGTGGGACGGGCGGCGCCGACGACGGGATCCTGCTGTACGGCGAGCCCAGCGGGCGCATCGTGGGGGCGACGATCGGCGACAACGTCGTGGACACGGTGTCCGGATCGGAGAACGGCATCCGCATCTTCTATGCCGATCAGTACACCGTCAGCGGTAACACGGTGCGCGGGGTGGGCGGCACCGGCATCAGCCAGGAGCAGGTGATCGGTGGCGTCATCACCGGCAACCGGGTTTTCCAGGTGAGCGGCGGATCCGGCATCTCGTGCGAGAGCGGCGCCAACATGAAGATCTCCGATAACACGATCCGTGATGTCGGGGTGAACGGCGTGCACATTCTCGGCGGAACCGACATCACCGTGACCGACAACGACATCAGCGGCGCCTCCCGGGCCGCCCACCTGACCTCGTACGGCATCCGGGCCTCCACCAGTTGCGACGGCCTGCGCATGGTGGGCAACAAGGTCCGCCTCTACGGTTCAGGCAACGAGAGCGCCTACGGCGCGGGAATCACCAGCACCTGCACCAATGTGACTCGCTTCGGCAATGACCTGCGGGGCGGCATCGGGCCGCTGGATGACCAGAGCAGCCTGCCGCTGACCACACCCTGGGACACCTATGACCCGCTGGGAGAAGTCATGCGCCCGGCGGGCCGGTGGGAGACCCGTCCCCGGCTTCGTGTGAGCACCGGCAACTCGCCCACCAGCGGAACCCTGACCTTGGTCCCGCTGTGGCTGCCGCGTGGTGTCACTCTGTCCCAGCTCGCCTTCAGCTCCACGGGAACCGCCGCCGCCACCCCGACCAACTACTGGTTCATCCTCCTCAGCAACACCCGTGTCGGCCTGGCGCGCACAGCCGACCAGACCACAACGGCGTGGGCCTCGAACACCACCAAGGCCCTGGCCATCGCACAGACCACGGCCGGGGCCGCCACCAGTTACACCACGACATACGCGGGACTTCACTACCTCGGCGTCATGATCGCCGCAGGGACGGTGCCGACACTGGCCAGTGAGGGAGTGGTCGCGAACCTGCACACCACTGATCCCGGATTCGGCCCCACCACGACTGCCATGACGACGGCACCGACCGTGACGGGCGGCGCGTTCACGGCGGCGGCCTTCGGCGGCAGTCAGGCCCAACTGCTGTATGGCTACGCCACATGAGAAACGGCCGGAATCCAGACGTGAAGACCAAGGAGGTCACTCGATGACCCTGAACCCCAGCGTGTGCGGAGGCTACGGAATCCCGGGGCCGCCCGGCTCGATGATGAACTCCTGGCAGGGAACCTGGTCTCCTGGACAGTTCTACACGCTCGGCGACCTGGTGGAGCACGAGGGCAGCGTCTACCTGTACGGGCCGGACGAATCCTCTCTTCCGGTGTACGGGGCCGAACCTCCCGAGCATCCCTGGCAGTTGTTCGCCCGCCGGGGCAGCGACGGCGACACTCCCGGCACCGCCCTGAACTGGCGTGGCATGTGGATGGGTGATGAGACTTACACCGAGGGAAGCGTGGTGGAACACCTGGGCAGCTCCTATGCGGCGGCCCTGGACGCCCCGCAGGGCACCGCGCCGCCTGAATCCCCCTGGGAGCTGGTGGCCGCCGAGGGCGATCCCGGACCGCCGCCGCAGACGCACTGGGCGGGCTGGCAGGCCATCATGAGCACGGTCCCTTCCGGCGTGGCGGGCCTGGTGCCGCTGACCGGACCACTGGCAGGCAGTGACCCGGACTTCTACGATGTGCTGGGCTCGGAGCGCATCAGCGTCAAGCAGGCAGGCGTGTACCGCATCGACGCCTACTTCACTCTGACACTGCCCGCACCGGGGGATCCGGCCGCGCCCGCCCTGCGACTGTTCCACCTTCTGTCCGGCGGCCAGCCCGTGGGCGGGCAGACCGACTACACCTCCGGGCAGGCCTGGGCAGCCGGGGCGTCACGCACCCTGCTGCTGGGTGTGGGGGATGAGGTCTCCTTCTCCTTCCGTCAGGACTCCGGGTCGCAGGGATCGGGATCGGCGAACGTGGCCATCACCTATGCCGGATCCTGATCCTCAGAAGAAAACGCCCCGCTCCGGCGGGGCTTTTTTCATGCCCGTACGGAGTCTTGGCTGGTCAGAGCGATTGTCAGTGGTGGGTGAGAGGATTCATCCATCACCGGAAAACGGAGAAGGGAAACACCATGAGCACCGTCATCAAGCAGGGTCTGACCAACCATGTCACCCTGATTCTGGACCGCAGCGGATCGATGCACGGGAAGGAGAGGGCGGTCATCCAGGCCATGGACGCCCAGATCGCTTCCCTGGCGGAGATGTCCCAGAAGATGGACCAGGAGACCCGAGTCACGGTCGTCATCTTCGACCACGAGGTGGACGTCCTGGTCTACGACAAGGACGTCCTGCGTCTGCCGTCCATCGCCAAGTACTACCAAACGCGGCGCGGCATGACGTCCCTGCTGGACGCCACGATGCAGTCCATCGAAGACCTCCAGAAGATCCCGGAGCTGTACTCCGACCACGCGTACTTCCTGGTGGTCATCACCGACGGCGAGGAGAACAAATCGACAGCCACCACGCCGTCCATGCTCCAGCAGAAGATGCGGTCACTGGGGGATAACTGGACCCTGTCCGCACTGGTGCCTGACATGCTGGGCGAGAGGAACGCCCTCAAGTACGGCTTCCCGCCCGGCAACATCCTCCAGTGGGACACCACGACGACGGCGGGATTCGAGCAGGCGGCCAGCCGGATCCAGACGGCCACCTCGAACTTCATGACGGCCCGCGCCTCCGGTGTCCGTGGCTCGCGGTCGGTGTTCTCCACCGGGGCCGACGCGGTCAACGCTTCCAGCGTCAAGCAGACACTCAAGCCGCTGGGAACCGGCTCCTACCAGCTCATCCATGTCTCCAACGACAGCGTGATGCGCAACAAGGAGATCCGTGCCTGGGTCGAGCAGGAGGCGGGTCACCGCTACACCACCGGCCAGGCCTTCTACCAGTTGACGAAATCGGAGAAGATCCAGCCGCAGAAGAAGGTGTGCGTCCTGGAGAAGAAGACCAAGAAGGTGTACGGCGGTGACGCGGCGCGTGATCTGATCGGTCTGCCGGACCACGAGACACGGGTGCGTCCCGACTTCAACCCGGACTACACGGTCTTCGTGCAGTCCACCAGCACGAACCGGCACCTGGTCGGCAACACCACGCTTCTGCTCATGAAGTGACCTGCATTAGCCCACGGAAAGGGGAAACGAGGATGGCGAAATACCGCACCGTGAAAGGGGAGCGGTGCATCGAGTCCGAGGGCGGCAGCAGGTGGACCAAGAACACCAGCGGCCGGTGGACATGCAGTATCGGCACAGTGGTGTGCGAACTGGAGAAGCGTGTGGTCTGTCCGGGAGACACGCCGGATACCGGCTGGTACCTGTACACCAACGGGGCTTCGGGCGGGTACTTCGGCGAGTGGTGTGGACGTCGCATCCTGGAAGCCGTCGATGAGGCCACCCACCTACTGGGCCGGGTGGATCTGATTCCGTACGACGAACAAGGATGAGGGGGAGATGACATGCAGGGTCTGGATCAGCACATCACCGGTAACTGGGGGGAGGATTCCGTACCGCCGGAGTTCATCAAGGCGGAGGATCTGCCGAACCTGGAGGGTGGCGTCGAGGTGACGATCGATGTCGGGTCGCAGACCGGCGACCGGATCGTCCTGGCTACTGTCGAGTCGGCCACCCCGGGCGCGGACGGCGTGTACGTGAAGGCGGTCCAGTTCGACTACGCCTTCTTCATCCCGAACGGCACCGACGTGTACTTCGCCGACGAGGACGATTGATACGGTAAGACCGGGTCGCGGTGAAAGACCCGGTAGGTGCCCCGAGGACTCATCCACCTCGGGGCACCGCTCCATGTCTGGTTCAGAGGGCGAGCGGCAAGAGCCGAACCTTGACGCCCGTAGACGGTTCGTTGGTGAACTGAAACTTCAGGTAGCCCTGTGCGTCCAGATTCAGGAGACTGCGGAACTCGACGTCGAACGGCGCGTGTTCGGCAGACAGGTGGGCGGCGTACATCAGAGCGAGGGCCGCCACGTCGTGGCGCTTGTCCGCGTCATGCTTCTCGGACAGGCCGATCCGGTAGACCACGGTCAGGGCGGATGAGCAGTCGATGCTGTCCGGCCCCTCGACTTCCTCGACCGTCTTCGGGTTCTTGAAGTTGTACGGCATGATTCCCCTTCCCCGCCCCGGGCTTTCCGGAGCGGGGTCCATGCTTCCGTACTTCCTGGATCGCAGCAGTCCAGGAAGGGGCGCAGACGCCGTGACCTGTGTCACCCGTTCGGAAGATCATCCGATAGGGGCAGGCCCCGGTGGATCGTTGCCGTCAGAACCACTCCAGAATCCGGGTCACGGGCTTCCTGGTGTCGTCCAGCGCGATGGTCTGGTAATCGCGGTAGCTGCGGGCATGGCTGTTCAGCTCCTCGGCGTCCATGGTGAGGATTCTGCGCGCCTGGTCCTCGTGAGTACCGGGCAGCGGCAGACCTGATCGGTTGTACCCGCTGAAGCCCGCATGGTAAGCGCGGGGCACACAGGGGAAGGCGGTGACGCACTCCCCTTTCTCGATGATCCGGTAGATCAGGCCGTCCTGCTCCCGGTAGGCGTCCTTCAGCGAGGAGTGAGGGAAGTGACGGCGCACATACGCCAGCGGCCCGGCATAGAAGGACTGGTTCGCGTGGGGCACGACATGAGCCAGCTTCTCCGGCGTGAAGGAGACGCCGATGGACTGGTAGCAGGACTGGAGGTAGACCGCATCCTGCTCCTCGGGCGGACCGCCGTCCAGCGGCCAGAACTGGTTGCGGCAGGCACACACGCTGAAGACGCCGGGGGCGAACTCCCGGACCGCGCGGTGGTAGTCGAAGTAGTCGGTCCCGACCAGGACGTCCTCCTCGACGAGGTGGATCAGCTCGGCGCCGGAGTTGATGGTCTCGGCGTAGGCGGACAGCACGTTGTAGCTGTTGCCCCGGAAAGTCCGGGTCCGCCGCACGATGTCCGCCCGGCGCTCGCCGACCTGACGGCGGAAGTCCACGGCGACCTTGACCACGTCGGGGTGGGGCGCGGAGTCGATGGCGAGGTAGAAGTGCAGTGAATCGTCCTGTGCCGCCGCGAGGTACAGCCGGGTCAGGCAGGCCAGGGCGAAAGCCGGGCGCCTGTGCAGGGGGACGATGACCATTTCCATGCGATCAGAACTCCACGACGGCGACGCCGGTGTGGATCCGGTTCTTGGTGCGGCGGTGCAGCTTGTACGGAATCTTGTGGAGGTTGAAATGGGGGATGACGTCGTTGCCCTTGAGGACATCCGTCGATCCCGGCTCGACATCGTCGATCATGATGATCCCGCCGGGGGCGACCAGGCGGCGGGCCAGGTACCACTCGTGCAGGATGAGCTGAGCGTCGTTCTCGCTGTCCAGCAGGATGAAGTCGAACTGCTCCCCGGCCTGAAGGAACCCGGCGAGGACGTCGATGGAGTGCCCCTGGGTCAGGGTGACGTTGTCGTACAGGTCGTGGGCGGTCAGCACCTGACTGGCCACGGAGGTGTCGAGGTCGATGCTGACCGCGCGCCCGCCGTGGTTCCTGGCGTTGACGGCCAGGGCCACGGTCGACCAGCCGTCGCCGTCACGGAAGCGGGTCTCTGCACTGCGGATGGATCCGGTTTCGACACTCGTCAGATCCTTCCTGCCGAGCTTCGTGCGCAGCCTGGCCAGGTGCGTGTCGATCAGGTCACCAAGAGTCGAGGTCACAGTCTCTCCAGGAGATTCAGGACGTTCTGCCGAAATTCTTCATTCCGCTTGAGGAAGTGTGCGCGCCCCAGCCCGGACTGCCGGTCGAGCTGGTCGTCGGTGAGTTCCTCTGCCGCGAAGACGGCCTGGGCGATGTGCTCGGGCGAGACGCGGTATTCGTGCACGTCGTAGCGCCGGACGCTGCTCAGGGGGCTGATGAGTGTGCCCCACTGTGCACAGACGTGCTCGTTCATGGGGCTGGCGTCGGTGGTGATGACGTGCGCCCCGGTGGACAGCGCCTCGGCGATGTAGTGACCCCACCCCTCGGCCCTGCTCGGACACAGGTGGAAGCGGTGGGTGTTGAGATGGCGCTTCAGATCCTCCCCGGGCAGCCGACCCAGGACCGTGACATGGTCGGGGGCGCTGACCGGCTTGACCGTGATGACGGTGAGCGGGGGCAGCTCCGGGTAGCTGCGCCAGGCCTCCAGAACGGCCTCGGTGTTCTTCAGGGTGCTGCGTCCTTGCAGGTGGAGGCAGGTGCGGGTGCGGGGCACGTCCTCGTCGTTCATGTACCGGCTGAAGAAGCCGGTGTAGTACGTGTTGCGGTTGAACCGGGAAAAGACTTCCTGCGCCTGGAGGGACTTGCACCACACCTGGTCCAGGGTCCGCAGGTGCCGCTTCCAGTGCGGCATGAACCATTCCGGATTGAAGATTCCCACGGTTTTCCGGCACCGCCGGGCGAGCGCCGGGCTGAACAGCTCCAGGAAGATGCCGATGTCGGTGACGGGCATGAAGGACTGCTTCCAGTCCACGCGGTGGACCTTGTAGCCGTTCTCCGTGAGGAAGTAGTCCATGAGGTCCATGTCGACGGTCAGGCCTGCGGTGTTGTCCTTGGTGATCAGGGCGACGCTGCGTCCGTGCCCAGGGCTGCTGAACGGTTCCGCCGACGCTACCGGCGTGGCCTGCTGGCCCAGTGCGGGCATTTCGGTGAACAGCACAGACACGGCGTGAGCCCCCGGGAATTGAGCGGATGATCCCCGATGCTATAACCCTGTGTAGACATTCGCTTACTCTCGGCTACATACAGTGACTACATTGGAAGGTGGCCTTGATGGGCTGGATGACTCTCGTACTCGCCGTCGGCGCGACCGCCAGGATGACCCGGCTGATCGGCAAGGACTCGATCACTTTCATCTTCCGTGACTGGCTGGCTGCACACAGCGAGGACGCGCGTGAACGACGGGACCCCGACCGGCCCACGGCGCGGACACTCCAGGAACGGTTCTTCACGTTCGTCGAGGACATGGTGGCCTGTCCCTGGTGCCTGAGCATCTGGCTGTCCTTCCCGGTCGCCGTGCTCGCCTGGTTCTACGGGGACACCTTCTGGTTCGTCATCCCGGCCCTGGCGCTCACAGCATCCCACGTGAGCGGTGTTGTAGCAGTGAAGACGGAGGAATGATGGCAGCGAAACCCTGTGCACCCTGCGGGCGCAAAATGGCCGGACGACGGTCGGCGATCCCCCCGGGCCAGCGCAAGCAGTGGCGGGTGTTCTTCAGTGGTGGCCAGACCCGCGACTACTTCACCGAGGCCGACGCGGACACCGCGATCGAGAAGTTCGGCGGCCGGAAGCAGAAGCTCGGCGCCTGAGTGAGAACATAAATCATACGAATGAGAGGAGGTGTTACCGTGTGCAGTTCGAGTATCCACGGAGAGGGGAAGACCAAGATGAGCGACGAGATGAAGCAGAAGCTCGCACAGAAGATCCGGAAGGAATTCGGAGAGGTTCTGCGCCGACTGGCCGACAAGTGACCGATTATCTGGACCGGGAAACCGTCGAACTGATCGCCGTTGAAGCAATCGGCATCCAATTCATCGTGCGCGATGAGGGGCTCCTCGCGTCGGCCCTGGCGCGACCGTCGTCCGGGTTCGGCGGCCAGGAGGTTTACCCGGATCTCTGGCAGAAGGCTGCCGCCCTGCTGGAGTCACTCTCCAGGAACCATGCACTGGTCGACGGCAACAAGCGCACAGCCCTCGTCGCCACAGTGGCCTTTCTGGAAATCAACGGCATCGACTGCCGGAGCGCGTCGGATGACGCCTGTGAAGCCTTCATCTTGAAGGTGGCCACGGGTGGCTATGACGGCGACGTGCCGAAGACGGCGGCACAGCTCCGCCAGATCATGGGCCACTGACCTACGCTGAAGCCCCGCTCAGGATCTCCAAATCCTTGACGAGCGGGGCTTCAGTGCGCCCGAAGCGTCCCGGAGAAGAACACTCGACGCAGAGTATGGGCCCATCCTCCCGGGCACCGAGGTCTACTTCGAGGACGACTTCTTCCCCGACGAATTCTCGGTGTCGTCCTCATCGTCCTTGTCCTTGCGCAGCCACGGCGGCAGGTTCTTGCCGTTGCCCACCTTGGCCTCGTGGAAACTGTCCCGGGTGAGCGTCTCACGGAAGCGGATCTGCGGATTGAGCGCCGACTCGGCGACCTTGCCCCGCCTGCCCTTCTTCCTGGCGAACGGCGGCGCCTCGCCGTCCGGGTCCGAACTGCCGGAGCCGCCCCGGGCCTCGTCCATTTTGTCCTTCATCCACGTCGGCAGGCCCTTGTCGTCGCCGGACGCCTCGTCCACCAGCTTGCCGTCGGCGGCGGCCTCATGGACGGCGAGGGTCGGCGAGCGGTAGCCGCCCTGGCGCCGGACCCGGTTGTCGCGGGCGGCCGAGCCCATGCCCAGGCCCAGCATCAGGGCGTCGATGGTGGAGTTGGCTTCCTGGTTGATCTGTCGGCGGACCTTGGCCTCGTCGGAAGGATTGCCGCTGCGACGGGCGGCGGCCAGTGCCTTGCGGCGGCGCTCCGGCGTGGAGGTGTCGTACCGGTTGGCGCCGTCCCGGGTCTGGCTGGCCTCGCCGTCGGACCGCTTGTCACCGGCTGCCTCGGCGACGGTGGTACGTCCTCTGCGGGCGAAGGCCGTCGAGTATGCGTCGTATCCATTCACCGGACTACTCCTGACTGCGGATAGTAATCATTCTCATGCTCAGGGTAGCGATCACGTCTGTGTGCGCAGCTCAGCAGCGGCACCCCTGGCGGGGTGCCGCCACATCCGTTCAGCGCCGGGAAGATCCGGACTTGCTGCTCCCCGACGAGCCGGACGACGAAGAGCCGGACGACGA
>Ga0307411_10000181_pt1 | contig 20069 bp, 29 predicted proteins | sample DK1Ometagenome_2_FD_203712 | JGI IMG/M metagenome (GOLD analysis project Ga0307411, IMG submission 203712) | Maize rhizosphere microbial communities from greenhouse at UC Davis, California, United States - DK15-O-1 | ecosystem: Host-associated > Plants > Roots > Rhizosphere > Soil | place: USA...
CATGTTTCTCAATTTTTGCCTGTCGTAAATGCATTACACATTTATCTTGTTCTCCACTACATGTTCCTGTAATCATGGCTTTTTGGACACCAAATGCTGGTTTATCTACTAATGCAAGATGCATTCCCAACCATTCATTTATTTGACCATCAGCTTCTGCGGCATTCATTTTTGCTACAGCAGGTGATACATAAAGTGGTAATTTATTGTTCTTGAAGGCTTCTTTTGCTTTTGGTTCAGTTAATTCGATTATTGCATAATAAACTTTTTTGGCCTTATCATGTTCTGATTTCGCTGTTTGAACTACATCAATAATTGTACCAATACGATAAACGTCTTGATATTGTAATGCATGTCCGAAAGCCATATCAGATAATTCTGGATGCCCGAAATCTTCGGTGAGAACTAAAGGTCTACCAATGAAACTATTGATTCTTTGGTCAATTGATGCGTTATTTACACCCCAAAAGTTTTTATTTAGAGATGTATCAAGCAAAAATGCTCTTATATATAGTTTATCATCACTTGCCTTCTCAACTTGAACTGGTTCAGCAGGTGTTGGAGATTTCTCGAATTTTGCTTCAAAAATTCCTTTACATTTTGCAATTGCTTCATCCTTACCTAATCCCTTATCCTTAAATGAAACTACACAAGTTTCAAAGTCAGGGAATTCAGCAGTATTGAATTCAACTCCAGCTACATTGTAAGAAGCTCCGTATGGAGGACGTTGCATTCCCATTCCATTTTGTGGCATACCAATTGGCATACCTACAGGGGCAGCTAAGCCTTGAGATTCCATATGTTGGAGTAATTGAGCAGCACAATTGACAATTGAGTCCTTCGGATTAAGTCCTTGTCCTCGTTGATCGTTTAAACATTGTTCGAAATTAGTATATTGGCCAAATCCTTGTCCTTGTTGGGGTGCATTTGGATCTTGTGGAGCTTGTGGAGGAGCATTAGGGTCTTGTTGTGGTGGTGCGTTTGGATCTTTTGGAGGAGCATTTGGATCTTCAGTAATTTCTTCTACAGGAGCTTTTTCTCCGGGTGGTAATTCCTCTTTTTTTTCAACATTTACTTCTTCTGTCTTCTCTGTCTTCTCTGTCTGTTTAGCACAATATCCTTTTGCCTCTTCTTCACTCATTCCTTGCTCTACTTGCTCTTTGATACAAGCTTCGAGATCTGGATTGGGTTTGTCAGAGGGTGGGGATTTAGTTTCGACTTTCTTTTCAGTCTTTTCTTCAAATGACATAATTGTTTGATAAATAGGAACTAAGGAATAAGGGAACTAACGAAAAGAATATATAGTTCTGTTTAGTTGTAAATGTATTGAGTGAAGAACAACCCAAATTAAACTCTGCAATTAGTGAAGAACAACCTTCAACAAACTTTGCAGTTAGTAAGATTACATCTAGAATCTTAGAATTATTCCGTCAAGAAATGCAGCGTAGAACAGGATTACCTGTTACTACAGGAGAAGCTATGGCATTTATAGTAGAAGATTATACAAAAACATATTATTCAAATATAAGCGGTAATTATCCACTTAATTCTTGATAAATTCTATTAACTCGCCATAGCATACTATTGAGGCTTACATGTTTAAATAGCCAATCAATTTCATCATTTGGAAATTCCTTAAAAACTTTTTTAACTAAATTTAAAGAATCTAGAACCTTCCAATTCTCTTGATCCCATATAGATGATACATCAGATACTTCATCCCCAAATACAATAAAGATTCCGTCTCTATCCATAGCAAAGTATCCAACATAATAAATGTTTTTCTTCTGCTGCATATCATCAATCCAAACAATTAACCCTTTACTATCGAACCAATCATAATCAATATCTTGAGCGTGTTCTGAAATAAATCGGAGTTTACGCTTGTACTCCTCACGTTCCTTTTTTAACATGTTGGGATATACCTTATCCCCTTATATTCTTTATCAGCTTTTATCTGGTTATAAACTTTATCAATTTTTGATTCTAATTCTGTCAAATCAAATTCGTGACATGTTAATATTTTTTCTAACTCTATAACATTAACCTTTCTAGAGCGATATACATATCTTGTTGGTACTTCTCCCTCATTCCATTTTGGAGCATCTAAACCTTTTCCATAAGCAAAACTTACTAACACATTTCCTTCCATATTTATAGCAATAAATCCCATGAACCAACCCCAATTATCTTCAGTATAAACAATTTTATTTAAAAAAGTTATTCTATCATCTTTAATCCATTCCCAATTAGCCCTACTAATGTTTCTAGCAATATAGTTAAGTCTTTTTCTATATTCCTCAACGTCCATAGTTATATTTATATATTTGCATTTATTTAAACTTTTCAATGAACAAAGCTATCGAAAAGAAATGTGAAAAATGTAATAGAGTATTATATAGAAACTTTGTTGAAATTGATGGAGAAGAATGGGAAATAAGAGAGAAATATCAAACAGTTGATAGTTTTAGACCAAAATGTTGGCCATGTTCATGTAATGATGAAAGTATGGCTTATGGTTCAGATAGCCCAAAAAGTCGTCATACTGATATAATTAAATTTTTAGCTGAGAAGGGTTGTGGATGTTAAACACCCATTAATTAACGAACTTTGATGGTATAGTTAATCCGCATACAGTGTAATGGCTTGGTTTACAACCATCACAAAGAATGCAATTACATCCCTTACATTTATTTACTTTACTTCCAATATAATCAATATTGAAAGAACAGTCATCGCAAAACACATTCTTCATAACATAATATTAATGCAAAAAGGGTTATTTAAATCATAGTGAAGAATCTAATAGAAGAGAATATCTATCATATTAAAGTCTGCCATGAACCGTTTGATTTATACCAATGACCCGCAATTTTATCTCTGTTTTTAGAGTCGAGCCAAAAAACGTGAACTTCATCGAAGTTATGAGGTTTAGTATCATATGATTCCATTTTCTTAGTAGCACATGAAACCCATGCTCCTCGTTCAGATTCTACTGCAATAAGTTTATTGTTTTTAGTGTATATTGCATCTGGTACTACTCCATTAGTTATAACATATTTTGATTCTCCCAAATTTTTCATACATTCATGAATTAAATGAAAACTATATTGTTTAATTTTCATATCTTTAATTTGTTTAAGTCGTTTCTGCCTAATCTTTTCACGAGTTTCTTCTGAAACTATATGACCTATACGTCCTCGTGACTTAACTGAAACTCCTTCTTGAGCTTTTTTTATCATTTCCTTAGTATCTTCCGTTACTATTTTATTTTTTCTTGCACAATCTAAAGTACAGTACCAAAAATTACTTTTATTTCTTCGTCGGTCTTTGTATGCTCTAAGAGTTATAGTTGTAATTTTATTACAACCGTCACATTTAATTTCAACTAATTTATCATTAACAGTTTTTTTAATCTTAAAATATTCTGTAAAACATTTTCTAGAACAAAAATTACCTTCACTATCTCTTTTTAAATTTCTATTTACCCTAAATTTATGGACTTGAAATTCATTATTACAATTAATACATTTTATTAATAATATGGATCTTCTTTTCCTTGCCTTAGTTCCACATTGAGGTGAACAAAATATTTCATTATATTTTTTGTTACGTTTTAAACGTTCATTATACCTCTTTTTTTCTATTTGAAATTCCTTGTTACATTCATCACATTTTACTTCAATTATCATAAAGTATATATAATATACTTCCTAATATAAACTATTGTCGCTATTAATTAGCCAAGCTCTACCCAGCTGTGATCAACCAAGTTATACGAAGTTGGTCAAAATCTACGAGCGTTTGAGTAGTAAAACTATTTATATGGCCCATAACTCCACCACTTAATTGATCAAACAACGCAGCTCCTCTAACTCCGGGGGAATTAACTGCTACAGTTGTTGTAAATGTATGTTCAATTGTTGTAGTATTAGTACCAGTAGTATGTGATTTCGTTGAAGCTTCTGCACGTGCTAAACCAGTAACTCCTGTTATTTCACCTGAAAGTACTGTATCAGTTGCAGCAGGTGTTAATGCAGTTTGAGTTAATCCGATACATCCAAATCCTCTTTGGATTGCTGTTTCATTCAAATAGACCATTTGGTGAATTTTATCACGGCCTACATTAGTAAGTAAGTTGGGTTTCCATTCAGAAATAATACCATTATAACGATGTTTTAAAGTTTCAAATTCAGAATATAATTTTTCATCGGTTTTTTTATCATAACCTAAGAATTTTCGTTTCGAGACACGGACAAAGCCTAAGGGATTCAAAAGTTGCAATCCTCCTCATGCCTGCTTTTTCTTTGTTTAGTAATTACTAATTTAGCGTTATAAGTTGCTGAATTCTTGGGAGCACAATAATAACATTTAGCAGGAACAATATAATCCATATTCTGTTGTTGAATATTATCAAATTTCACTTTCTTTTTACAATAAATACAAATACTTACCCCTGTATCATGATGAGGTAATGATAATTTATGTTTAAACCATACATCGGGGTTTGTAGTTTCAAAATCATGAATGCTGCACTTATATACAGCTCCTTCATCAGTTAGCATACAAAAAAAGAATTGGTTGTTATATAAAATGAACTATTAACAAAACGTTTATAAATATCAGATCTATATAATTGTTGTGATCGTTATCCGTAAAGATGAAGTTTTTAATAAAACATTAATGAATAAGTTACGTAAGGAATATGAGGGAAGTAAACGAAAAGATTCTGTAACTCATGTTTCTGATATTCTACCACCTCCAACCTGCATAAGACGTGCGTGGTACGGAAGGCAATTTCCCGATGAAAATGAGATTACAATTGATAGTGTTAATCACTTTTTAAGAGGCCAAGCTAGTGAATATGCAATTACAAAATTGAATGCTGCTGGTGTAGCACAACTTGACGTTACATTCGGAGAAACCGTTAAAGGTCATCCCGATATAGCCGGAAAAGATGTTATTTACGAATTAAAAGATACAACTTCTTTAAATAGATTAGATTTTAACGACCATCAATTCAGATCATATTTACGCCAACTTCTCTATTATATGGTTATGACAAATAAGGATAGGGGTATAATAAGTATTAAATATAATGCTCCTGAACTTAAATTTCAGCGGAGAACTGCTGAAGGTGAATTATACTTGAAACCTTGGGGTTCACGAATGGGTGTGCAAGCTTGGGATGTTTACCTAGCTCTAGATGATCCCATACGAGATCAAATTAAAGAAGAAATTCTACAAAGAGAAAAGTTATTCCAAGAGGGATTGAAGACTAAAAAAGTGGATAATTTACCACGATTACCTACTGAATTTGTAAAATCAAAGTGTACATATTGTAGTTACAAAAAACGCTGTGATAAAGATCCAGAAAGTCAGTCAGCTAAAGAATTAAGAGAATCTACAGATTTATTAGACCTTGAAGGAATAGTAAACTTCGATGTTACTGAGGCTCCTAATGTGATTTAGATGGAAAAACCATTACCTAGATGCTACAAATGCAATAGCAAAATTAATGGAAATATTTTTAGGACAAGACTTGTTGTTCATGAAGAAACTGTAGGAGGGGTTGATCATATATTCGGACAAGACCATATAATGTGTAGACCTTGTGCATTAAGAATTGAAGAATTATATGAAATTAGAGTTTAACGTAATCCTAATTCTTCGTCACTTACAGCCCAATCTAATTTGTCTTTTGCTATTTTCTTTAATGCTGCATTTCGTGCAAAGTCATCTACTGCTGCTGTAACCATTTCTTGCATTTTTGCTTCTATATCTTCAAGTAAATTATCTTTGATTACTTTCTGCATTATACTTTGTTCCATATCTGTCCTTGAACCGGGAACTCTTCCCAAGTTTTGATCTATTCTCATTGATAACTCTTGTTTAAGTTGTTCTGTTTGTTGTAACATTTTGTTTTGAAGAGCTTTTGTTTCATCAGCCAAATATTCAAGGTCAAGCAATCTGAGGAACTGATATGCGTTAATCATTCCCTGTTCAAATAAGGGCAAATAACTTTCTACCAAGTCTTTTACATTTTCAAAAACGATATCTTTAAATTCTTGTTTAACTTTAACCATAATGGATTTTATATTTCTTTCTCCAAGATAATGAGCGACTAATGTATCATACCATTGTGGTTCAACGATATTCTTAAGCATTGTACGTTCAGGAATTAGAGTGCTTACTTTCCATGCTTCAAGTATACTTCGAACAGTTGCCCTATTGGTGATCTTCTCATATCCACCCAAGAATGAAGGAATACCTATTGCTCTTAAAATTCTTAAATCATTACTTTCACGTTGCTCGATTAACTCTTTCATGGAATTTTTCAGTTCATGAACTGCAACTTCAACGTTAGAATCTGTTGCCATCCAAGTTCCCGGTTTGAATTTACTTAACCACTGTGCCATAGAAACTTCATCTTTAGCTTCTAAGAACTTGATAATTCCATATCCTCCCCACATTTTAGCGTTAATTTCTTTGAAATCTGTCATATCCATTATACGATTAAGCTCTGAAACATGTACTATAGGCTCAATTTCACTATAACCATACCAATATGTATCAGGAGTAACATTATGATTTAGATTAGGGAAATAAATTAATTCATTAGCTTCTAGTAAATCATCATTTTCAGAGGGTTTTCCCTTAGAATTATTATATCTTACTGCACTTAATTTCCAAGTGTCATTCTTAACATATACATCACCCAATTTTTGTGAGTTGAGTAATTTAAGGTCTATAGGTTCAATATCTAAAAGTTTTTCTACATGTAAAGCAGAACGTCCATAGACTTTCATGTTAATAGTAGCAGATTTAAATTTTTCATGCCATTTTAATTTAGTATTAAGGTTATCAATCCAACTTTTCATTTCTTGGTATTGATTGTTACCAACAATATTATTGAAAGCCTGATTAGCTGCTTCAGGATCTCCTGTAAATTCCTTAATTGTATCAAGAACAGTTACTGGTCTTTCACCAATAATGAAATCAACCTTTTTATTAATTGCTAATCTAACGATTGGGTCAAATCTCCAACCATGTTCATAACTAATTAATTGCCCCGGTTTGTAGGGATTAGTCATAATTACATTATTATCTTCATCCGGTTGGACGGGAACTTTGGCTTGAACGGCCATTCGCATTTCATAAATTTTATCATAATCAAATAAGTCAAGTTTTTGAGCATAGATAGCTACCTCATCATTAGAAGAGTGACGAGTAAACTTCGGAGTAGGCTTTCGCATTAAAGAACAAATGCAAAAGTAATATATACGAACTAAGATTTAGAGTTAATTTTCAGTCTTAAACAACCTCGTCATACTTCTGATTTCAAAATAATCAAAAGCATAATCACGTACTACAGTTTTACAATAAACTATTCCTTTAGAATCAAGATGCTCAATGGTAAGTCCATCATAATCTCTTGTAACCTTAATTGTTGTTATTTTATCTCCATATTCCTTTCTGATTTCTGCTCCTGTAAATTCTATATCTATTCTTTCTCCACCTACTTCAACTCTAAAATCATTATGTTCTAAATCATAAACAAATAGGTTTTTACATTTATATTTTGGTTCTGGATATTTACTATCTTCAGCCTCTTCAATATATTCTAATCTAATCATTTCTTTTCGTCCTTTAATACAACAAAATTTGCTATATCATCCATAGTTAATTGCTTACTGTTATTTATAATTGTTTTGAAATCAAGCTTAAAACTATCTAATATTTGGCCAAAGGTATTAGCCATAAGATCAATATATTTATCTTTATCAACTTCATCAATACTCTTTATTAATTGTTTGGGTTTAACTCCATCTTCATCCCTTGTTTTGATTATGGAAATCACACTACCTGCCTCAATATTTGGAAGCATTTTTGCAGCTTTTATATGTTGCGGTAAAGACTTGTATTCATCGACAACTTCCTCTTCACCAAATAAATTCTTTACTTTATTACTTGAAACCTTCTTTCCATACGAATCAGGATTTTTATTAACTACAACATTATATGCTAGTTTATTGAATGGAATAGCATTCTCTTTTAAATCATTTACACGATTCCGTATAAGTTCAGACATAGTTTCTCGTGCTTTAGGTACATCTTTTTCTGTTTGAATATTACAAAGAACATCTAAAACCTCAAAAAATAACTCCCTAATAAATACAGGTGTATGAGATTTTTTTCCTGTAAGACCCTTTATATCAGCTTTACCTTTATCGGTAATTCCAAGATAGTTTTTCTTTAATTCAGTAAGAACTAAATATCTATAAGATTTGTCAAGTTCTAAATCAATTCCAAAAGTTTCCTTTGTCCAAACCATAACTTGATTAAGTTTATCTTCAGTAGATTCATGAATATACATACTATCTGTATCACCATACACTACCCTCAATCCAAGACTTTTAGCCTTATCCATAGTTTGGAGTATAATATAACGACCGTATGCAGTAACGGATTCAGCAACAGGTAAACAATAAAGTGGAAATGCCTCAAATCCCAATATACCATATGAAGCATTCATAATAACTTTAAGTGTTTGACTAATTATATCATAGAATTGATGTTGATCTTCAGTTAATCCTTTTTTCTTTGACATAAACTTATAATAATTGATTCTTAGATCCCTAAGTGAGCCTATAATTTGTGAAATTAATCCAAATTTCTTTTCACATTTCCAAGAAGTTGTCTCTGGTATAGAATTCTTCATACAGGATTGATGAGGACAATTAATAGTTTCGAAGCTGATATTATTTTCCTTAATAATTGACGGATACAGCGAACCGAAATCAACATTTTTAACATCAAAATAAACTCCCTTTGTAGGAGTAAAAACGAACGCTCCAGCATACTTTTTATCTTTAATCGTAGCATCCTTTGAAGCTGTTGTTCCCTTAATTAGTAACTCATCTAGACGGGGAATAAGAATGTTTCGTTTCACCATCTCGGAGAATATCATACCTTTGCCCCATTGATTAGCCCCATAACGAGTGCAATCATCGTAAGGCATTTTAGATATTCTACAAATCATTGTAACAAGTTTCATGAATAAATTATCATTAAAAGTGGTTAATTTCATTGTAATTTCGGCGTCATTAAGGCAATATTCAGCTAATTTATCAGGAGTTAAAGTATTTAATGAACCTTGATGGGTTATTTTAGCCTCATTTATTAGCCCTTTAGCTATTGCATCTAATCCAAATTCACTATATTTATGACTGAAAGCGTAATTCTGTATGGATGGATTCTTGAAAAATCTGTAAAGGTCAATATGAATTGCGTTTTTTACGTATACTGGATCTACATAAGCTCCATCAGCGATTCTTGTAGTCTTGAGAGTTAGTGGGATTTTCGTATAATGAATATTAAGTTTAGAACATCGGGCATATAAATAAGGAAGGTCAAAAGCATCACCGTTAAAAGTAATTATAAATGGATATGTAGAAAGTAAATCCATTGATTCAACAAGCATCTTGTATTCACTTGTATAATAGAATGTAGTGTTGGTATCAGGTAAATCACCTTTAGGATTTAATACATTCACCCTTTTAAAACCATCATTGGAACAAAATCCTATAGCTGTAATCCTTTTGTTTGGAACATTTACTGTAGGAATTTTATCTCCATCATATTCAACTTCAATATCAACTGACAAACGTTTAATATCAGGAATAGATTGATTAAGTATTTGTACCCAATTTTTTACGAATTCATCATATTGTTTGTTTTTTCCAAATTCTAATCTTGATTCTACTTCAGAGAAGTCAATTGAATCATCTTTATATGGAAGAATATTACCATCATCAACATCATACCATAAACCACAAATTAGTTCATTATCATATAAATATCTATCATAATATCGTATATCACTTTCCCAAGTGACAATCTTATTTCTAATACTTTCAGAATTCCCACCTATCGATAAAGGATCTGGGGCTTGAACTTTAAGCATATTAACATCCATATCGGCAATTGAGTCGTAACGTTCTACGGATGAAATGGAATATTTAAGTTCTGTCGCTGTAATCTCATCTAACGTTGGTTTAAATTCCTCCCTTGTTAAACAATATGGTTTATGACCAGTAAAATCAGAAATAGTTACAAGTTTTTCAGTTTCAGGATTATAAAAGATTAAATCAACACAAAAACGTTTGTTATTATAGGTTGCAGATACTAAAAAGAGCCGCATTTAACTATTTGGCCTAATTCTCTATATAAACTTTTTTCGTCATCAGAAATATTACCAAATATGACTAAAGACGAATCAAATGGGGCACTATTTTCATTGCCACTAAAACGAAGTCTACCTTTAATAAAGCAAATAAGATCAGCAAGGGGAAAAATCTTTTCTTGCCAAAGTTTATTTCCTGTTCTCGCAGGAATAAGCATAACTACAGAATTCCTTGACCAAAAATAATATGAAAATGCTGCTAATACCCAAGGCAGAATATTCTTATATTCAGGATTTATATAAACATTACCTTCCCATTTTGTAAAGTCTTGTCCATTAGTTTCTTTAGTAAAGAAAAGTCTACATCCTAATGGATTATCTTTACTAGTGGATGGATCAGTAGTAAAATGATAAAATGAATCAAGTTTATCAAATAACCATTTAGGAGTATTATAATCTTGTTTATTACTAGTCCAAAGTGTTTTAGTAAACTTACTCATTCAGGTAATTGCCTATTTTTCATCCAAATTATTATAAAATTTTCATTACAATAAGCACATTTGGCATATAAATCTTTGCTAAATTCCTCATAATCGTGAGTAGGAAGTGTTCCTGTAACCTTTACTGGAAAATCACATTTCGGACATGTATAAAATGTTTTCGAGGAACTGGAGTTTGGAATATTGCAATTAACGGTAAAACCTTCACCATTCGCTTCTACGGATGCAGCGGAAATTGCATCGAAAACATTGTTATAGAAAGCCACCGTTTTATCGTCATTTTTGATAACATACATTGAATCCTTAAATAGTACAGTAATCAACAAAAACAATTAAGATCCGTCATTTATAAATGTTTCCTTACTTGATATAAGTGAAAGAATGTAATTTTTCTTATGATTAATATTATTAGCGATTCCAAAGGTAGTGAATTTCACTGTAGAATGTGTGTTTCAGCTAAACTTTTCCTTTATGATAATGCAAATAGCCTTTATAAGTGCCCTCAGTGTGGTTCACTTTATAAGTATTCCGGCCCAACATGTAAACCAAAATTAGGCGTAGATTCAGAACTTGATAATCAGGGTCAGACAAAAGTAATGTTTTATCAGGAGAAAAAAGCGAAAAAAGAATGGCCTGAGTTAGGGAATCAGAATTATCAAATACTCAGTGAGACAGAAGTTAATCATTCGGATTCATGGTGAATATTTACCAAACCTTTATTCATTCTATAGAAACAATGAACTACTATATCTTCTACTAATTCTGTAGTTGATTTAGCCCCATCAAGTACAATCCAACCAAACTGTTTAGCAAGATCAAGATAACGATTCCTTATTTCCATCAATTTTTCTCTGTTATTTTCATAATTATCTCTACGTTCAGGTCTACGTCTAAACGATTCATCTGGACTAATATCTAAAATAAATACTACATCACCAATATATGAATCCCTTTCCAATTCAATTAATTTTTTTAGTCCTAGATTCTTATGGTAAACGAAGTTTGATGGGTAGTAACGATTGAATATTTTAATTTTCAATTCATTATCATTACCTGTATCTGTAAGCTTTCTATCTAATGCAAAAAGTGTTGCAATTGTTTCTATATCTGAATTAGGTTCATTTAACATTTTTTTTAATAATTTACCAGTTAAACTATTATAATCGGGAAAATTATACAACTCTACTGCTTCTATACATAAATTTGCTCCAACAGTATTAACACAAAATGCAGGCATATTTGATTCAATATGATTTTTTAATTCAGCACTTAAAGTTTGTTTACCTGCACTATCAATTCCCTCAATTATAATTATGAATGATTCATGTCTTTTCACATAAGATTTATAAGTTAGGGAATATTTAAATGTATATGCTTAGTGAAATCTTCATATTAGTGTTAATGTTTGACATTGTTGGCCCAATGATTGACCCATTAAGTCCAATTAAAGATCCCTTTAATCCATATAATAATAAGGAAGTTGATCATAACGAATTAAAACAACCTGAAAAATCACCTGAACCACCAAAAAATCATTCATGTGGAGATCTTGAATTCATCTGTAGTTTATTCAGGTAAAAACATAAATACCAGTATTTCTATATATTTTTTGTGAAACCTTTTAGTAACGAAGATTCTAATATTTTTGTTCTCACTCTTGATTCAGAAGCGGACAAAGGAGCTTTATTGGCTAGGTATAGTCGCTCACCTAACAGTGTACGTGAAATTTATAAAACAGAATTTGAAACAAATCCTGAAAGAGGTGAACAGTTTTATAAGAAAGTTTTATCTCAATATGGAGATGATAGTGTAGCTGAATTAGGCTCTGCCCAATTAGCCGTTGAAAACATAAGTAATATCGCAGCCCAATTTATTGAGGATTCAAGAATTGGATTAAGTTTTTTGGAGAAATCCTCCCGTTATGTTACATTTGATAAATTTTATGTTCCTGAACAGTTAGGAGATTTAACCGATATTTATATTGAACATTGTAATAATTCAATAAAAACTTATAAAGATTTTTCACAGAAAGTTGACTCATATTTGAGGGAAAAGTTTCCTGAGGAAAGTCTTAATTATGAAGGCGTGAAAAATACTAAAGCTGTATATAACGCCGTAATAAAGGCGAAAACTTTAGATATTACTAGGGGGTTATTACCTGTAAGTATACTGACTAATGTAGGAATAAATGGTAATGCTAGAAGTTTTGAACACTTAATATTGAAAATGAAAGCATCAAATGTACCAGAAATAAAACAGCTTGGAAAGAAAATTCAAACTGAACTTGAATCAGTAATCGCCCCTTTCTTAGGACGAATAGATTCTCCTCACGGTCAATCATATCAAAATTATCTGATAAATTATAATGCTAGAAGAAAATCTCATCTAACAAGACATTTAGATTTTGGAGAAATTAAAGAAATTAATCAACCTGATATATATGAAAATTATGTAAAATGTTTAGAAAGTGACGTACAACTTATTTCTGAAATTAATATTCTTACCAATATTTTTTATGAAGTAAATGATAAGAATCTCTCATTTGATTCCATTCGAACATGGTTATTGAGTCTTAGTATTAACCAAAGACGTAAACTTTTGTCTCAAATAATGTCTAATCTCAGACAAAACAGAAGACATAATTTACCTAGAGTATTCGAAAACTCTATGTGGCGATTCGAAATAGTTTCAAGTTATGCAGTTTATAGAGATTTACACAGACATCGACTATTGACCTTCCATAGGACTGAATTTAACCCTCATATCGGATTTTATATACCTCCAGAAATTAAGAAATTAGGTTTGGATGTTGAATTTTGTGATCTGATGGAAAATTCCAGAAAAATATACAAACATATTTATAATAGATTACCACAATTAGCACCATATTGCCTAAATTTTGCATTCAATTATCGTTATCAAATATTCTGTAATTTCCGTGAACTTGCCCATATTATTGAATTAAGAACTACACCTCAAGGTAATCCAGAATATAGAATTATCTGTCAAAAAATGTTTAAAGAAGTAAGGAATAGAAGTAAATTCCTTTCACAGTTTATCAAATTCGCTGATATGAATGAATATCCATTAGAAAGACTTAAATCAGAGATTAGGACAGAAAGGAAAGTTAATAGCTTGGAGTAAAAAATGGTAAGATATAGATTTGGAGAAGATAAAAATGATGTAAATAACCACTTAGCACGTAATTTACAGCTAGGAATCATATTTTTTATCCTTGTAACGTTATTTTTATCAGGATTTTCTGTTCTAAATGACGAAAATGCCCCTTATTTAGTCATTACACATGGAATTTTCACGTTTTTCCTAGTTTGGTACTCGTTTTACGTATGGAGAAATTTTTAAATTAGATAAACTTATAAATATCCAAGTTATATGTTTTTCTATGATTATTAATTCAAGATTGACGAGCTTCGGATATGATGAAAAGAACAAGACCTTTTTTCTAAAAACTACAGATCCAAATTATTTAAAAGTACTTCTTGCTGAAGATCCATTACCAGAAGAAATTCGTTTCGAATTGCCTGAAGCGGCTATAAGACAAATGTGTAAATATTTTTCATTATGGAGTAAAAATATACATAATAAACTTCCTGAAGAATTTTTGGCATAGAAAAAGTTAAATATCAGACAAGTTAAGTATTTTTATGAAAGTTTTACATAATAAACTCATTTATGACACCGAAAAACTTGATTTATTGTTCAATTTAGACCAAAATAAGCCTAAAGATGACCCAAAATTTACTGAAGAAGGAACATGTTCATCTATACCATCAACACTAGGTACAATATGGGTAAATTCAGGCCCATCAATATCAACATTATCTAATGATTTTATCTACACAAATTACATTGCACGTACTCCAAATAATCGTTATGTTATTGTACTTGTAAAATCGGTTAAAAATCACAAAGATGAAAATATTGAATTAAGTAGAAAGATTTCTCGCTTCTTCAAAGACGAGGATGAAATTGTTGAATATTTGTCTGACAGATTCGGTAAAGATATACTTTATGATACATTATTGACCAATTTCTTTGAAAAAATCGGCATAAAACTGAAAAATGCCTAAAAAAAAGGGTAAAAATAGCCTACAATTGGCTGATTTTTGTAAAAAATGCTCAAAAAAGCTAAAAAATGAGGAAAAATTCCTAAAAACTCGCTCTAAAAACGATACTTATGACCATATTGACGTTTATTGCGAGAAACATTTTCCAAGATAAAAAAAATTAAAGTCCAACCTTCTCTAATTCTTTTGCACAATCCAAGAAAGTAATCTTATCACTTGAATCGTTAAATTTTGTTAACCTGTGTTGAATTGCATGAATAGATTGTAATTCACTAGGTGTTAATTCATCAGGTTTTTTATTATATAAATTAATCGAAAATAATTCATTTTCAAGTCTAAATATATCACAATCAAGCATTAAACTAGTGATATGTTGTGGGTTTTCCTTATAACCTTTTGATTCTCCAAATTCTTTGATTAATACTCCTCTTGCACAGTATGAATTTCCAGTTTTAAACTGATTTCTACATCTTTTTATGCCTTTAGCATGAGCTTCTTTAAGTATTTCTGACGGTTTTGGTATAGCTTTAACTTTCTTTAACAACTCTATTTGTTGCTTCATTAACTTTAATTACAATAAGCATACTTATAAATTTTACCTTAGGGTGACTCGTATTGGTCACGCCAAGTTTTTGGATTTGGTTTAAACTCTATTAAGAAATTATAGCAATCATTACATATATGAAATTTTGTTACTTGATCCTTTTCAGGAGGCCCAAAAAGTACAGCAGAATCAACAAATAATATTGTTTTACAGAAAAAACATTTCAAGGTAGTTTCACCTTATACATATGTTTTAACACATCTAAGTGATGCATTGCAATATTACATAAGGGATTCTTTTCTCTTATTAAATCCCATGCATCATAAAAATTCATTTCAAAAAAATCTACAAGTATGCCCAACGCAATAGCGTTTGAACGGCTTTGCCCCGCAGAGCAGCAACAAACAACTTTGTAATTATTACATAGAATCATTTTACCAACATCAATTAAATCTTTATATTTTTCAGTTGGATTAACCCAATCATCAAGTAATGTTCTACAATCAACTATTACCCAATCATCAAGTTTTTTACCTGTCATATCAAATTTTGGATCAGTTATTACTCCATAATTAGTAGGATTATATTCATGATTATGTGTATTGATTTCTTTCATCTTATCCCAATCCCAATCAAGCCCATGAACTGCTAATTTATCATTTATTTGATACATTTTTAACCCAATGTTTTTCAAAATACCTTTTAGTCCAAAACCAAAATCCACTAATAATTACAGTTAATGAAAGAAGTATTGTAATCCATCCAAATTCCAAGGGAGGAAGAAATAAACTTAATATATATCCTAAAGTATATGTAAATATAATGGACAAGGGAATTAGAATCAAGCTAAAAAAACTAACAAATCCTGCCAACTCTGTATTATCAGTCCATTTTACTTTTACTATTCCTAATAGAGCTAGAAATGCTATAAATTCTTGATGTTTAGTTCCACAGTTAATATAAGTTTTTCTAATCATTTATTACTTGCCTTATAAGGTACAGCATCTATTGCCTGTGCTCTTTCCAACTGATCAAGTATATCTTCAATAACTTCTCCTGCTCTTTCAACTGACATTGCACCTTCTTTTGAATTTAATGATATAACCGTTGCCATGAGCAACCGTTGTATTATCTTTCTCTCGTCATGATCAAGATTTAATCTAAGTAAAAAGTGTCCTACATCACTTACATTTTTAGAAGCTACCAAAAGCTTAAGTGGATTCATCTTAATCTTTCCTCCAACTCTTCCTCACAACTTGCACATATATCTCCAACCTTACTTTCTTTTTGGCAGAATTTACACTTCATAAAGAATGTTATGAGTTTTCAATTATATAAGTTTTTTGTTCTTGCACTTAAATAATAAATGATATATAGTTTTGCTTTCTATTATACTAAATATTCCTATAACGTCATGATTCCATTCTTCCCAATTAAATAATGTAGAACTATGTATTTGTCTTCCACAAAAGCAACATAAAATATTAAGCTTATTGCTAGGACTTTTGACTATCTTACAATTATCTTTAATAAGATTATAGAAAGACATAAATAATATTACCCAAATGATCCATATTAATGTTTCTTTACGAAAAGTATTTATTTTAACATTTTTCCCCACTTTATATGTACAAAGTATGTGCGGTAGAGAATAAGTTTAGAATGAGTGAGAATTTGAGGAGATATTTTGCAGTATATCTTGATTGCGATGGAAGTATAAGTCCAAGTTACCATCACTATGAGAAAAAGTATCGAAATAAAACAGTTAAGGGAATGAGAAAAAAAGTTTTAGCAGCTTCTTCAACAGATTTTGAAGCTATGGAAGAATTACAAAAACGTTTACCATATGAAAGTGTAATACGTTATGGAAAACCAAAAGATAAAAGTAATCACCGTGATATGTTTCTTTTATGGATAGAAGATAATGATGAAATATTAGAGTTTTTATTAGAACTTCAACCATATTTTCTAAATAAATCAATTCAGTGTGAGTGTATGATAAGAATTTTGCGGGGAATAGATGTTGAACATAATATTGAAATAATTCAACTTGTAAATAGGAGAGAGAAGAATCACTTTATGGATGAAGAAACATTATCTAATTTCGTTAAGAGTAGAAAAAAACCCTCTATACCTACAATATCAGTTCCCGATTATAAAAAAATAGTTTCTGACCCTGCAAGTATTGCAGCATCACTTGATAGTGATGGAGGTATACAGATGGGAGATAAAAGTAGTGGATATTCATGTACCGTCATGGTAAATTGTTCAACCAAAGAACATTTTATTCGTAATTTGGAAAAGAAATTTTTATCCGATCAATATTATACTTTATATGAACAAGATAACTCTAAATATAATCCTAATGCATCAATCATATACAGAATTGTTATACCCAAAAAAGCACAACTTGTACTACTCCGTCAAGCCCTTCCATTCATGGTCACTAGGAGGAGACAAGCAGAAACAATGATTGAGTATCTTGAAAAGAAAATTTCAGCTCAAACTTGTTATGAAAGATTAAGAGATTTAAATAAACGTGGTGCAGAAGGTAAAGTAAAACTAACAGAAAGTATAAAACGTAGTAAAAAATCAGGTGTAAATATTGAAAAACTTGCAGATACAATCCAAACAGTAAATATTTTAAATGTTGATAATGGATATCGAAGTCGTAAATACAATAGTAAAAAACAGTTTGAAGAACCTATTTATGCAAGTTTGGATCAGTTCGGACTAAATTAGGGATAAGAGTTTATCCCACTTTCAGGTTCTGTTATTGATTGCATAAGTTTATCAAAATCACTGTCTGTCATTGTTACATTAGTATTATTTACTATAATCTTTAGTGAATCACGCATATCAGTTATAAACTTTACACAGGAATCACTAATTATTTCAAATTTTGCCTGCATTGTACAAGTACTCATAAGTTCTCCAGCATCTTCTAATAAATTTTCTATTTCACTCGAAAGTAATGATACCTTTAATGCTTTTACTTTGTCTTCCTCTGTTATCGCATATACATTTGAAATAAACGTTGTAGCGATAAACGCTGTTAACAAGCCGTAGCCCAGTAGTCTCATTTTACTTATATATAGGTGTATGGGTCATATAAATTTAACTAAATGTAAAGTGTTTTAAAGCCAACCTTAACGCATCAAGTTCATCAAGTTGAGTCTTACCAACTTTTTCCAAGTTATAAGATTGATGTTGAGCGATTCTCAGATAAACTAACAAGTTCTTAAAATATGGACTTACCGCTAAGTTACCCATCTCACCCATACGTTGAAGTTTAGCTAATAAGGGGCGACCTTCCTTATTAAAAGAAACTGGAAATCCAGACCACCTAGAAGGTAGTCTACGATCTAGTGTCCAATCATGTTGTTCTCCGTAGATCTTTCTGATTCCACCTACAACTTCAGGGTTAGCGGAATCAATATAAACACGTTTAATACCATAGAATTTTATGAGATTGTCGCATCTGGTCAACGCATTATCATAGTCAATACGTTCGAATTCGTCACTATAGAGTACTTTTACGACTGGTTCTCCCTGAAATTGGACTAATTCCACCACGCAAATAGCGAATTTACTTGAACCGAATGCACCGTCAATACCCATAACTCTTGTAGAACCGATTGTAGGAACGAATAATGGTTTATCATATTTTATATCGGACTTTGCGTACATTGAATTTAAATCCATTACAAGTTCAAATGTGTTAGGAGCTGCAACGTAAGTTTCATTTACATTGACTTTATCTTCACCAAGTTTTTCACCCAACTCTATCATTTTTTTGATTGTTTCGGGCATGAACAAATTACCAAGTCCGAAACCCCTCTGGAGGTTGTACTCAGTTTCAAATGAAGGTGAAAGTTTAGCAGCTTCCATCTCTTTTTCACTAAAAATTGTACCTAAACCTTTAGTGTAAGGTAATTCAAGTTGATCATAAACTAAAGTATGTAATGTTCCCCTTTTCTTTGCTTCATCAAACTCTATTTTCATTTCTGCATAAAGTCCTTCTGGTTCTTCAGGATTAGGGGTTGATACCATTATAACTACAGCATTAGATTTACCGATATAACGTTCTGCAATAGCTCTAACTTTCTTCTGAGATCCGATTGAAAAGAAATCGGCCTCATCTAATAATATAAACTTTACGTTGGGTCTTCCTCTAAGTGCTGCAAGGTTATCAGAAGGAAAAGCTTGAATATTTACTCCATTAATTGTTGCTTCAAACTTACTTTCATCAAATTTAAAACCCAAATTTTCTATAAATAAATCTTTAAATCTATCAATTAAATCTGAAGCTAAATCAATATTTGGCCCCGTTACAATACAGAAATCGGAACCAGCGTAATAATCATCATATACACAAAGCCACCCCATAAGACGAAGGGTAAATTCACTTACACCTAATCCTGTAGCTTTCTCTATCCATACACCTAATCGTCTGATAAAATCTTTACCGTATTTTGCTTCAAGTTCCTCATCGGTCATACGTGCCTCCGTTACTTTTTGCATAATCAGATCGAATATTTCTTTTTGAAAAGGATAAATAGGTCTAGCTCTACCACCCTTAACGGGTAGACCAAGTATATGATTATAACAACATTTGCCGTCAGAATTATTATATGCCTTCTTATGTTCCTTCTTATCCCAAATCCAAAATGGCTTTCCCTTAAGGATACTTGCATCATTTTTTACTTTTTCCTGCTTCTTCTCTTTGAGGGTTCTACCTAATTCAGGGA
>Ga0307411_10000183_pt1 | contig 20031 bp, 15 predicted proteins | sample DK1Ometagenome_2_FD_203712 | JGI IMG/M metagenome (GOLD analysis project Ga0307411, IMG submission 203712) | Maize rhizosphere microbial communities from greenhouse at UC Davis, California, United States - DK15-O-1 | ecosystem: Host-associated > Plants > Roots > Rhizosphere > Soil | place: USA...
CCCGCTCCGACGTCGGAGCGGGCCCCCCGGGCACCGGCGACACCCCAGGGAGCGGCGAATAGTCAGCCGTCCCCCTCGCGCTCAGCTCGTGGGAATCGGCGCGTAGCGGAAGGCGACGATCCCCTGCTGGTTGACGTCCAGCGTGAAGTTCTGGGACCCCTTCGGCGCCACAGAGCCGACCTGGGCTGTCTGGCTGGCGACGACGCCGCCGCTCTGGTCGAGGAACTCGACCTTCAGTGCGACGTTGTTGAGCGCCTTATCGCTCAGGTTCTCTACCGAGCCGCTGAGAGTGTGCTTGCCGCCACTATGCGTGAATTGGCTGAAGCTGACACGCACCGGCATAGTTTCGGACCGCTTGAGGTACCGCAGCAGCGTGTCCGTTGCAGCCTTCTTCTGCGCGCCCTTCGCACTGTTCTGCTTGAGCTGGTAAAGACCGGCGTAGAGGCGCCAGTTGTCAGGGTTGTTCGGGTCGACCTCCACCAATCGCTTGACCACGGGCGCCATCGGCTCGGGCTGCTTCAACTGGAAGTAGGTAGTCGCCAGGTTGAAGAGGGCGTCGCGGTAGTATGGATTCTTCTTGAGTCCCGCCTCGAGCAGCTTGACGGCGTCCTCGTTGCGTCCGGCGCGGGCAGCGTTCGACCCCGCCTCGAAGAGCTGGATGTCGGAGAACTTCGTGGGATCCCGAAGCATGTCGCCGTAGATCGAGGTCATGGCCGCGGTGTCGCCCGTCTCGCCACGCAGACGCGCGAGCGCCGTCTTGGCGTTCGGATCGTCGGGGACCTCCTTCGAGTACGCCTCGAACAGGTCGGCCGACTCCTTGGTCAGCGCAGCCTTTTCGGGACCCTCGGTGTTCTCCGCGACGTTCTGCGTGAGCACGGCGAGGTTGTACATCGACGTCTGGCGGAGCTTCCGGAAACTGGTGTCGGTCCCGGACGTCTCGATGGTCTTCTTCAGGGCCTCGCGGGCCGCCTGGACGTCGTTCTTCTTGGTCGCGACGCTCGCCAGCACGTTGTAGGCGTGGGGCCCCTTGTCGTAAATGATCAGTGACTGTTTTGCGTAGTACTCGGCCGAGTCGAGTTGATCCGCGTTTGCGGCCTCGGCAGCCCGGTTGATGATCTTCGTCCAGGGCAGCCGGCGGTACACGATCACCGAATCCGCACACTCGGGCTTCGCCTGTTCGACGACGTCGAAGGCGCTGTCAGCGGCCGCGAGCAAGTCGATCGTGGCATTGGAATTCTCGGTGTAGCCGATCGACCCGCGCTGCATGGTCGGCGAGACATTCGGCTGCTGCAGCCACGCCACGAGGGTCTTGCCGAGGAGCCAATTCCGGCCCACGGGGTTCCCGATCTTGTCGGCCTTTTCCGTGAGCACTTGGACCGCGCTCTTCAGGTGCTTCGGGCGCTCGTCCGGCTTACCCGAGGGCGACAGAGCCCGATTCAGGTAGATCTTGGCGCTGTTGAGCTGGAACGGACTTCCCTGATTGATGTCGCACTTTCCCTGCGCGCCGGCGTTGCCGGCAGCGACGCCGACCGCGACGAGCACGGCGGTAATCCGCAAAGCGTTCATCAAACATCTCCTCAGTAAGGACGCAAAGGCGTCGGGCACGCTCCCCGCAGGCTCCTACCCGGCAGCGACTACAAATGTTCCGCCGCCTTGATGGCAATGAGAAATATATCCCGCGCTGGGCGTCCCGTAGCTTCGGCAACCCGTCGAACGTCGTCAAATTCTGGCTTGGCCTGCCGCGACCCGCCGGGACCGTGAGCGATCTTCACGCGAACCGCGTGCCCAAGCACTTGTACGCTGGACACCTCCCGACCGAGCACGCGCCGCCCGGCAGTGGCCCGGCGGACGCCGAGAGTGGCCGTGTGGGCGAAGATCGCCTCCTCAAGGGCTTCCACCCCTTCCGGGCGCGCGAGCACCTCCAGACGGGCCCCGGGGCGCCCCTTTTTCATCACCAGCGGGAGCAGGACGACGTCGAGCGCGCCGGCCGCCCGCAGTGCGTCCGCGGCCAGGGCGACGTACTCCGGGGACATGTCGTCGATGTCCGCCGCCAGGATCACGACCTCCTCCACCTGCCCGCCCGCTCCATCCTCGGCCCCCGAGTCCGCATCGGCGAGAATGATGCGCAGGGCGTTCGCTCGGCCGCGGGGGTCCTTGGTGCCGGCGCCGAAGCCGCTGCGCCGCGGGACGTACTGCGCCGGCGGCCGACCGAGCGACAGTACCCTGACGAGTGCGGCGCCGGTCGGGGTGACGAGCTCGCCGGCGTGTTCGGGACCCGGCCGCACCGGGTGCCCCTCCAGGAGCCGCAGTGTCGCCGGCGCCGGGACCGGCAGCACACCGTGAGCTGCGGTGACGAACCCGTCACCGACAGAGAGTGGACCGCAGTACACCCGATCGACGCCGAGCGACGCGAATCCCCATACCGCGCCGACGACGTCGAGGATCGCGTCGACCGCCCCCACCTCGTGCAGGTGCACAGTGTCGGCGGAGACCCCGTGGATCTCCCCCTCGGCCGTCGCGATGGCCGTGAATGCCGCGTCGGCCTTCTCGCGGACTCCGACGGGCACGTCGGCGGCGGCGACGAGCGCCCGGATCTCGCGAATGTGGCGGCCGTGCGGCTGCGGAGGGATCTCAAAATCCACCTTCTTGCACGCGATCTCACCACGCCGAACGTCTTGCACGCGAACGACGACCCCATCGAGCCCCAATCGTTTGGGCAGTGCACGCAACCAGTCCGGGTCGAGGCCGACGCCGACCAGGGCGCCGAGCGTCATGTCGCCAGAGATGCCGCTAAAGGGGTCGAGAATGGCGATGGGCATTGTCGTGGAGAGTGCCGTGGCGCATGAGAGGCCCGACGACTTCCCGGCGGCGGGCACTACGCGACCGCGCGTCTACACTGCGGGTGGGACGCCAGCCGGATTCGCTGCAGTCGTCGGTCCCGGCTCGACTGGTGCCGACAGTGCCGTAGGCGAGGACGAATCGAGCGCGGCGAGCACTCTGCGCGCACTCGCGCGGGTGAATCCGGGAAGGCTCGCAATCCCTTCCTCGCCCGCGTCGCGCACGCCCTGGATGCTCCCGAAGGCCTTCAGGAGCTGGCGGCGCTTCACTTCGCCGATGCCGGGAATCTTCAGTAGTTCGGACGTCACGGTCCGGACGGACCGCTGCTGCCGCTGGAAGGTGACCGCGAAGCGGTGCGCCTCATCGCGCGCTTGCTGCAGGAGCCGGAGCGCCGGTGACCGGCGCGGCAGCCGAAGCGACTCGCTCCGACCGAGGAGGAAGAGCTCCTCCTCCCGCTTCGCGAGGCTGATGAGCGGGACCTGCGATAGGCCGAGGGTCTCCAACGCGTCGCGCGCGGCGCCGAGTTGCCCCTTGCCGCCGTCGATCACGACCAAGTCGGGGAGCGGCTTGCCTTCGTCCACTCGTCGCCTGAAGTATCGACCCACGACCTCGCGCATCGACGCGAAGTCATCGATGCCCTCCACCGTCCGTACCTTGAACTTCCGGTACTCTGAGCGCCTGGGTCGGCCGTTCTCGAACCACACCATCGACGCAACGGTGTCCGTGCCTTGGGCGTGCGAGATGTCGAAGCACACGAGCGACCGCGGCACCCGATGCAAGCCGAGCTCGCGCTGGAGCTCGTAGACAGGGTCCGCCGCCCGCTCGTCGCTCTCGAGCGAGGCGAGCTTCAGCTCCTCGAGCAGGTGTCTGGCATTCTGTTCGGCCAAGTCGATCAGCTGGCGCTTCGGCCCGCGCTGCGGGACGATTACCTTCGTGCCGGCCAGCGACTCCTCGAACAGGGCCCGGTCCTCGAAGTCGAAGGGTGCGAGCAACTCGGCCGCACGCTCGTCGGCCGAGACGTAGGTTCGGGCCAGGAAGGCGGAGAGCACGGCGTGGTCCGGGTCGCCGGCGATATTCTCCAGGAAGCGGTGCTCGCGAGCGAGCAGCTTGCCGGAGCGGATGCGCATGATGGCCACACAGGCGTCGTCGCCGTCGCGCGCGTAGCCGATGACGTCGCGGTCGCCGCCTTCCACCTCGAGCACGACGGTCGGCTCCTCCATGTGCTCCAGCTTCAGCAGCGCGTCGCGGAGCTCGGCCGCCCGCTCGAAGTCGAGGTTCGCTGCGGCCTGGTCCATGCGCTCTCGCACCCGCCGGACGACCTCGTCCGTCTTCCCCTCCAGAAAGCAGACGACCTCTTCGATCATCGCGCGGTAGTCGGCCTGCGTCTGGTTGTAGATGCACGGCGCCTTGCAGCGCCCGATCGAAAAGTCGAGGCAGGCGCGCTCCGGCATCTCACGCGGCATGTCGTAGTTGCACGAACGGACCGTGAAAATGCGCTTGACCACGTTGAGCGCGCGCCGCATGGCGCCGACGTCAGTGTACGGCCCGAAGTAGCGGGCCCCGTCGTTCTGCAGCCGGCGGGTGACGAACACCCGGGGGTAGGGCTCCTGCAGCGTGACCTTGATGTACGGGTACGATTTGTCGTCGCGCAGCGCGATGTTGAACTTGGGCTTGTACTCCTTGATGAGGTTCGCTTCCAGGATCAGCGCGTGCGCCTCGGTAGGCACAACGATCGTCTCCAGATCAGCGATCTGCCGAACCAAGTGCCGGGTCTTCAGGCTCTCCGGGTGGTCGCTGCCGAAATAGCTCCGCACGCGCGAGCGCAGTCGCTTCGCCTTGCCGACGTACAGCACCATCCCCTCCCCATCCTTCCAGAGGTACACTCCGGGGGACTCGGGAAGGTGGGGGAGCTTGGCGGCGACCGGATCCGGGAGGGCGAGCATCGTTGAAAGATACCGCGCGGTGAGCGAATCCTGCAGCAACCGCCCGAGCACGCGGCGGGAGTTGACGCCTGATGGCACGCTACGGCACGGCGCACGCCACTGCGTCGCCGGGCCAGCGTGGGGCGGGGGCCGCCTACCTCCCAGGCCGGCGCGTCAGGCGCGCGAGGACCAAGCGCGCTTCGCGCACGCCTGAAGCCGAGGTGATTCCCCCGTACACCAGGGCGTAGACTCCGAGCGTCGCGCCCGCCGAGATCAAGGGGTGTCGCGGCCCGAGCGCCAGCTTCACGGCCCACGCCGCGGCCGCGGCCGCGCCGGCGGCGGCCCACAGGACGGCTGCGTGTCGAGGCCGCACGCCCGTCGCGCCGATGCGCGCGTTCATGCTGCGCCGCAGCAGCACGAACTCCACCCACCCCGCCACGCCGGCCGACGCCGTCAACCCGGCCGCGCCCCACTTCGGGTCGAGACCGAGCGCCGGAGGCACGGCGACCGCCAGGGCGTACCCCAGCGCCGTCGTGAGCGCCACACGGACGAATGCGAAGCGGAGGGGCGTGCGGGTATCGCGGAGCGCATAGTAGGCCGACGAGTAGAGCCTTCCGAGCGTCGAGGCGAGAAGCCCGATCGCCGAACCTGCCAGAATCCCCCACACCCATTCGGCGTCTGCCCGGCCGAAGCGCCCGGTTTGGTAAAGCGCGCCGGCAATCACGTCGCCGAGGGCGAAGAGCGCCGTTGCCGACGGGACAACGAAAAAGCTGATCCGCTGCAGTCCGTCGTTCAGCCGCCGGCGGAGGTGGGCAGCTATCTCGCCCTCGCTGCCGACGGCGCTCGCCATGGCGGGAAGCTCGGCGGCGGAGACCGACAGGCCGAAGAGGCTCACCGGGAGGGTGTAGATTGGCTGAGCGTAGCCCAGCGCCGCCACGGCGCTCGCGGAGATGAGGCTGGCGAGGATCGAGTCCACGAAGGCACTGATCTGCACGACGCCTCGGCTGACGAACGCCGGCAGGAAGTTCCGAAGTACCGTTCGCACGTGGACCGAGGTCGTGTCGAGCGCAGGGCGCAGGCGTGTGGCGAGACGCAGGACCGCGGGGACCTGCACTGCGAATTGCAGTACGCTGCCGACGACGGCCCCCCAGGCGAGCGCCACGGCCAACTGCTCCTGGTTCGACCCGCTTCCGAATGCGACGAGCGCGGCGATCATCGCCGCGTTCCAGACGACGGGAGCCGCGTACGAGAGAAAGAATTGCCGATGGCTGTTCAAGATCCCCAGGCACCACGCGGAGAGCACGAGGAGCCCGACGCCCGGGAAGAGGATTCGGACGAGGCGAATCGTCAGCGCGCGGGTTCCGCCTTCGAAGCCCGGCGCGATGAAGTCGACCAGCCACGGGGTGCCGAGAACGCCGACGAGGACCAAGGCCGCCATCGAGAGCGCCAGCAGGGCGCCGATGGCGCCGGCGACGCGGCCGGCCTCTTCGTCATCAGCGCGCGCCAGCAACCCGGCATAGACCGGAATGAACGACGCCGACAGCGCGCCCTCGCCAAATAGGTTTTGCAGGAAGTTCGGGATCCGAAGCGCCGCGGTGAAGGCCCCCGCCGCCGCCGAGTTCGCGAAGTAGTGCGCGAACACTCGCTGTCGAACGAGGCCCGCGATCCGACTCAAGAGAATTCCGAGCGCCACCAGCGCCGCGGCACCTCTGGCACGCGTGCGAGGAGCGCCCGCCGCGGCCGGCGCCGGATTCGTATCGGTGCCCAGCGACATCACCCGGTGCCGCGCGCGCCCGCGACCGCAACGGGGGATGGCCGCGGCGTCGGGCTGGGGACTGCTCGAGACACGGGCCGCTCAGCGCGCGTGCGCCAGCGGCGCGTCGCGACCTGTGCCCCTCGCCCCGAGGAGGGCGACGGCGTGTTCGGCAGCGCGCTCGCGCACGCCGTCTACCAGCGAGGGACCATACCGGGCCAGCAGTGGGACGAGATTCAGCGCCCGCTCCTGTCGTTTCCCGTTCGGGAAGAGTGCCCCGCGCGCGGTCGCAACGTCCGCCATGATCGCAGCTTCACGCCGCTTCGCCGCGGCCAGGTATCGGCGCTCGAGTCGATCCAGCCGATGCAAGAGCCCGCGACGCGCTCCTTCGACCGCCGCCGCAGGCACGAGCCTCGGGGCGTCGCCGTTTGTGAGGTTCACAGCCAAGCGGTCCGCCGCGCGGCGACCCTCGTCCAGCGCATCCGTAACGATCCGCGGGAGCGCGCCACGCGCGAGGCGCCCCTCGACCGCGTGGGGCTGACGAAGCTCCTCGAGCCCGATGTCATACCGCTCCAGGATTTTCCGCACGCGAGGCTCGACGACGGTCCCCGACCAGCGCGGAAGCGCGAGCGGCGGCGCCTCTCCGAGTGCCTCAGCGACTGCGCTGACCTGCGCGAAGTAGGCGATCTCACCTGGCCCCGCCATGTAGGCGACGGTTGGGAGGAGAACCCGTTCGACAACTGGTCGGAGCAGAACGTTGGGCGAGAGTTCGCCCGCGCTCGCCGCGGCGGCCGCACGCGTCGCGGCGTCCACAGCAATGCGCTGCTTTCCGGCCGGCGTGCTCGCGAATACGAGCGACCGCCCCTCCACCACGGGGGCCTGCGGCCGAAGGCCGAGCGCTTCGATGTCGCGCACGCGCTCACGGAGCGCCGCATCGATCGCCGGCGCGCCCTCGAGCGCGCGGAGTAGGATGGGCCGGCCCGCAGCTTGGGTAGCCTCGTGCGACGCGTCGAGCACGGCGACGCCGAGCGGCTCGAGCAGCCCGCGCGTCAGCGCCAGGTATGCGTCTCCGACGGTGCGCCCGGGCTCGTACGCCGCGCGGGCGAGTTCCAGCGCCCGCGCGAAGGGGGCAGATCCCGCGCCACGGGCGAGTCGGACGGCGAGGGATGTGATTTCGTCCCCGAGCGGGAGACGCGCCATCGGCACCCCTTCGACTCCGGGGTGCGAGAGGCGCAGCGTCTCGACACCGCCGTCGACGGCAACCTGAGTCCAACTCGCCTCCGCAAAGTCGGAGTCGTCGGTCGCGGCCCAGAACACCGGAGCCACCGGGATCCCGATCGCCGCTTCCAGGGCGTCGGCGAAGGCGAGCGCGGAGAGCGCCTTCCACCACGTGTAGAGCGGGCCGCCGAACAGGCCAGGCTGCTGGCCGGTGGTGACCACCACGCCGCCTTCCCGGGCGCAGCGGGCGAGCCGCTCGGCGGCGACGCCGCCAGCCGCGAATGCGGCGGCGAGCGGAGGGAGCCAACCGCCCTCGGGAAACCGGGCACGTACGTGCTCCGCGTGCGTGCGCCAGCCTTGAGCGTCGGGCGGCGGCGCCACGTACCACCCCTGGGGCGCACGGCCGGCGAGCGCGAGGCGAGCCAAGGCGCCGCCTCCGAGCGGCTCCGAACGGATCGCGAGCGTCACGGCCCCGCGCCCGCGACGACGGTCCTCGAACGACGACCCCCACGGTGCACGGCGGCGCAGCTCACTTGTGGTACGGCTCCCCGCGCACGATCGTCCCGGCGCGATAGAGCTGCTCAGCCAGGATGAGGCGGGCGAGCTCGTGCGGCAGAGTCCACGGCGCGAGCGCGAGACGCCGCGCCGCCCCGTCTCGCACGGCCGGGTCGAGTCCGAATGCGCCGCCGATCACGAAAGCGACGTCGCGGGCCCGCTCCCGCTCGCGCTGCAACCACGCCGCGAACTCCTCGGACGTCATGCGGTCGCCCGCCTGGTCGCAGGCGACCACCTGCGCCCCCGCGCAGCGGGCGGCGAGTCGCTCGCCCTCTCGCTGGCGCACCACGTCCGCCGACGCCGATCGCGCCGGCTCCTCGCGGACCTCGTGCACGTGGAGGGGCCAGTACCGCGCGGCGCGGGCCTCGTACTCGCGGACCGCTGCCGCGAGGGCCGCGTCGCGCGGCTTGCCGACGACCACAACGGTGACGCGCATGGACGGGGCGAAGCGCACCACCGACCCCGGCGAGCCGGCCCAGCGGCGCGGCCGAGGGCGGCGCGACAGTTCACGCGTAGATGCCGCGCAGCTTGTGGACGGTGGCCACGCGGCTGATCGACAACATGTATGCCGCCGTGCGCATGTTGACCCGGTGCTGCTTCGACAGGGCGAGCACGTCGGCAAAGCTGCGCGTCATGATCTCCTCGAGGCGGCTGTTCACCGTGTCCTCGGTCCAGAAGTAGCCGCCGCGGTCCTGCACCCACTCGAAGTAGGAGACGGTCACGCCTCCCGCGTTGGCCAGGATGTCGGGGACGACGAAGATTCCCTTCTCCTCGAGGATGGAGTCGGCGCCGGCCGTCGTGGGCCCGTTCGCGCCCTCGCAGATCACGCGCGCCTGGACCCGCCCCGCGTTCTTGGATGTGATGACGTTCTCGAGGGCGGCCGGCACCAGAACGTCGACGCCGAGGGTGAGCAGCTGGTCGTTGGTGATGTGGTCGCCGCCGATGAATCCCTCGAGCGAGCGATGCTTCTGCACGTGCGCGATCGCGGCGGTCACGTCGACGCCGTTCGGGTTATGCACTCCCCCCGAACGGTCGCTCACTGCGACGATCTTGCATCCCTCACGGTGCAGCAGGTTCGCGGTCACCGAGCCGACGTTTCCGAATCCCTGCACGGCCACCGTCGTGCCCTGCACCGGCATGCCGAGGTGTCGGAGGGCCTGCCTGGTCACGATCATGCACCCGCGGCCGGTGGCCTCGCGGCGCCCGAGCGACCCACCCATCTCCACGGGCTTGCCGGTCACGACCGCCGTGACGGTGTGGCGCACGTGCATGGAGTAAGTGTCCATGACCCACGCCATCACCCGCTCGTTGGTATTCACGTCGGGCGCCGGAACGTCCGAGTCGGGGCCGAGCGTGTTGATGATGCCCGCGGTGTAGCGCCGCGTGAGGCGTTCGAGTTCGCCGACGCTCATCGAGAGTGGGTCGCAGACCACCCCGCCCTTCGCTCCGCCGAACGGGAGATTCACGACGGCACACTTCCACGTCATCCACGCCGCGAGCGCCTTGACCTCTTCCAGGGTGACGTTCAGGTCGAACCGGATTCCACCCTTCGCCGGCCCACGGGACGTGTTGTAGAGCACGCGGTACCCAGTGAACACCTCCACTTCGCCGTTGTCCATCTGCACCGGGATCGACACCACGATCTGCTTCTCGGGGTGGCGCAGGATCTTGTAGATCCCCGGCTCCAAGTCGAGCAGTTCGGCCGCCCGATCGAAGCGCGACATCATCGCCTCGAACGGGTTCTCCTCATTCAGGAAGCGGTCCTTGTCGGGCCGGACGATCCGATCGGTGGGAAGGCGGAGGTCAGTGGCCATGGCGGAGAGTGGATCGGCCGGGGCGTCCGGCCGCGTCAGGGAAGCGGGGGGCGGGGGCGTGCGGCGAGAACGGTCTCGAGGACGCGGTCGAGCTCCTCCCAGCCGCGCTCGATGGTGACGCGCTGTGTAACATACCACAAGGCCGGCGCTTCGCGAGGCCACAGCGGACCAAGCTTGACGGCGTCCTTGAGAGTGCACACGACTAGGTCGGCGGCACGGGCGCGCCGAGTGAGCTCGCGCACGTCGCTCGGTGCGTAGCGGTGATGGTCCCCGTACGTCGCGGCATCGACCCGAGCGCCGATCGCCTCGAGCTGCCGCCGGAAGGCTCGGGGATCACCGATGGCCGACACGGCGAGAATCCGCGCCCCGTTCGCGGCGCTCAGCGGGCGCTCCGGGTCGCGTGCGTCGTCAGTCGCGTGGGGCGCCGGCGCCCGGCGCAAGGGGCCGAGCTCCAACGACGCGACGGCGGTGGGCGTCTTCGGGGCGTGCATTGATATCCAGCGCAGCGTCGCCAGCGCGTCGCCCGGGCCGGCGGCCTTTCGCGTCACGAGAGCGAGTGACGCCCGTCGCAATGCGGTCGGCGGCTCCCGCCACGGACCGGCCGGCAAGAGCCGCGTCCGTCCGTCTCGTCCGTCCCGTCGGTCGGCGCTCACGAGCACGACGTCGGCCACGCGGCGCGCCCGCCGGTGCTGGAAGGCATCGTCGAGCACCGCGACATCGGCGCCTACGGCGCGAGCCTGGTGCACGCCGGCGATCCGGTCCGCGGCGGCGACGACAGGAACCCCAGGGTTGAGCGCAGCGTGGACGAGCGGCTCATCGCCGCCGTAGCCCCGCAATACGACAGCGGGGCGGGCCCCCCGAGCGAGCAGCTCGCGCGCCATCCACGCCGACACCGGCGTCTTGCCCGTGCCGCCGACCGTGAGGTTCCCGACTCCGATCGCGGGCAGCGAGGTATGGAGCGCGGGAAGTACGCCTGCGTCGTAGAGCGCGCCGCGCGCCGCGACCGCCATCCGATAGAGTGCCTCGAACGGCAGGAGCGCGGCGCGGGCGAGCGCGGCCCCGGGCCCGCGCCCCTGCCAGACGCCTTCGGCGGCGCGCGCGCTATCCACCGGCGTGCGAGGCGCCCGCCACCGCTGCCGTCTCGGCGAGGAGTTGCTCGAACCTGGCGGCCTCGCCGGCCGCCTCGCGCGCCGTCGCGGCGGCCACCGGGGTTGGGGGACCGTACGCCACCGTGACCCGCGCGAACGGCTTCGGGATCAGGAAGCGGTCCCAGCTCCGCAGCCGCCACGCCCTGCTGGCATGCACCGCCACGGCGACGATGGGCGCGGCGCCGCGTTGGGCGGCTACGAGCGCGCCGGGCGCGAATTTTCGCGCCGGGCCGCGGGGCCCGTCAGGCGTCACGGCGACGTCCCGCCCCTCCTCGAGAGTGCGCACGAGCCCGAGCAGAGCCCTCCCGGCGCCGCGTGATGTGGAGCCGCGCACCGTTCTGAACCCGAAGGACTCGGCGATCCGAGCGATGATCTCACCATCGCGGTGGGAGCTGACGAGAATCGCCGCACCCTCGTTCCGGTGCTGCCAAACGAGCGGGAGCATCTCGCCATGCCAGAAGGCGAAGACGATCGGCCGGCGCCGCGCACGCAGTGCGTCCACTGCCTCGCGGTTGACGACGCGGATCCGCCACGTCGCCGCGAGGGCGCGGATGATGGCGCCGCCGACGGCGGCGAACCGCCGTGCGCGCCGCAGCTCGCCCGCCGGGCGGGCGTCGTCCGCCACGCCATGGCTCGACGCCACGCGTCGCTCAGCGCGCTAGCTCGGCAGCCATGCGCGCTACCCGCCGCGCGGCGCCCGGCGTGCCGAGCTTTCCGCGCACTTCCGCCAACCCGTCGAGCATGCGACGCCGAGCGGCGCTGCGCAAATCTAGCAGAGGCGCGAGCGCGTCGGCAGCCGATCGTGGCGTGAGTGCGTCCTGCACGAGCTCCGGGGCGACCTCCCGCCCAGCGACGACGTTCACGAGGCCGATGTGGGGGACGGTGACGAGACGCCGGGCCAGCGCGTACGTCAGCCCGTTTGTTCGATAGGCGACGGCCAGCGGGCAGCCGGCGACGGCCGCCTCCAATGTCGTGGTCCCGCTCTTACACAGCGCGGCATCGGCCGCCCGGAGCACGCTGAACGACGCCGACGGGACCATCGGGTACGGACACCGCGCGCCGTCGAGTCGAACCGTCGAGGCGACGCTCACGACCACTTGCAGCCCAGGGCGCCGCCGCTCGAGCTCTCGGGCCGCGCCCACGAAATCGTCCAGGTGGCGGTGGATCTCTTGCGCGCGACTTCCGGGGAAGAGCGCCAGCACCTCACCCTCCTCGGCAAGGCCGAGCGACCGGCGGGCCTCGGCGCGGTCCGGCAGCGCGCCGGCGCGGTCGAGCAGCGGGTGCCCGACGAACGTCGCGTCGATGCCATGCGACCGTAGAAGCGGCTCCTCGAATGGGAGGATGACTGCGGCCTTCGTCACCGTCCCGGCGAGCTTCGTCAGCCGGCTCGCGTGCCACGCCCACACCTGCGGCGTGATGTAGTACAGCACGGGAATGCGCGCGCGCGCGGCCGCGGCCGCGAGCTTCATGTTGAAGCCCGGATAGTCGAGGAGGACTACGAGGTCGACACGGCCCGCGGCGATCCGCCGGCGGAGAGCGTTGAGGAGCGCGTAGTGCCTGGGCACGTGGCGGAGGACTTCGACGAAGCCCATGACCGCCAACCGGTCCGCGGGCTCGAGGATCGCAACCCCCTCGGCGGCCATGCGCGGCCCCCCGACGCCCGCCAGCGTGAGGTCCGGACGCAGCTGGCGGAGCTCGGCCGCCACGCCGGCGGCGTGCAAGTCGGCCGACGCCTCCGCGGCCACGAACAGCACCTCACCCACGCGCGACCCTCGGCAGGCCGGCCAGCGCGGGGAGCGTGCGCTCGATCTCGCTCATGATGCGAAGTGCGACCGCGAGCGCCTCGCGGCCGGCGTCGCCGCTGACCGCCACGTCGGTGTCGCCTCGCACGGCGGCGATGAAGCTCTCGAACTCCAGGCGGAGTGGTTCGCCGTCCGGGGCGTCGAGCGGAACACGGTCGACGAAGGCTTCGAGCGCCAGGGGCGCCTTCGCGAGCGCCGTGACGTCGACGTCGCCGCGCAGGCGATAGAACTCCCCGGTTCCCGCGGCGAGGTCGAGCGACAGGTAGCCGCTGCGCTGGAAGAGACGGATCTTCCGCATCCGCTCGCGCGACACGCGGCTGGCGGTGATGTTTGCGACCGCCCCCGACGCGAAGGTCAGTCGGGCGTTGGCGATGTCCGGAAAGGGGGTGAGGACTGGCACGCCCACCGCGTGCACGTCGGCGACGGGCGCGCCGACGAGCGTGCGGGCGAGATCGATGTCGTGGATCATCAGGTCCAGCACCACGGCGACGTCGGAGCCCCGCGGGTTGAACGACGCGAGTCGGTCGCTCTCGAGGAAGCGCGGCTGATCGACGTGCGGCAGGGCGGCGCGGACGGCGCGGTTGAAGCGCTCGACGTGGCCGGTCTGCACGAGGACCCCGTTGCGCCGCGCGAGCGCAAGCAGCTCGTCCGCTTCCTCGAGCGTGGCGGCGATCGGCTTCTCGATCAGGACGTGCTTGCCCCGCTCCAGGGCGGCCTTGGCCACGTCGTAGTGCGCCGGCGTCGGCACCACCACGGTGACGGCGTCCACGACGTCGAGCAGCGCGGCCAGAGACGGCAGAGCGTCGACGCCCAGCTCCGCGGCGACGTGCGCGGCGCGATCCGGTCGCTCCTCGTAGAACCCGGCGAAGGTCGCGCCGTCCACGTCACGCAGAATCCGGGCGTGGTGGTAACCCAGCGCCCCCGTGCCGACGACGCCGATGCGAGGCGCGCCCCGACGCGCCCCGGTCAGAAGCCGATCCCGCGCTGACTCTCCTCGATGAACCGGAGGAACCGGGTCACCTCGGGGAGTGGCTGCAGCTCCGCACGCGCCCGCTCGAGCGCTTGCGAGACGTTGAGCTCCGACCGAAACATGAGCCGGTACGCGCGCTTGAGCTCGCGCACCGTGTCGTCGGCGAAGCCGCGGCGCTGCAGGCCGACGCTGTTCAGGCCGTAGAGCTTGATCGGATTCCCCACGGCCTTTAGGAACGGCGGGACGTCCTTGGCAACGCGCGAGCACCCGCCGACGAAGCTGTGCGCGCCGATGCGTACGAACTGGTGGGCGGCGGAAAGGCCCGAGATCGTCGCGTAGTCCTCGACAGTGACGTGCCCGGCCAGCTGCACGGCGTTGGAGATGATGACGTTGTCGCCGACGTGACAGTCGTGAGCGAGGTGCACGTATGACATGATGAAGCAGCTCCGCCCGACGGACGTCTTGTACGAGTGCGAGGTGCCGCGGTTGATCGTCGCGTACTCGCGGATGGTCGTCCCTTCCCCAATCTCGACGGTCGTCACCTCGCCCCGGAACTTGAGGTCCTGCGGGTCGCCGCCCAACACGCTGCCGACCCCCACCCTGACATTTGACGCGAGGCGTACGTTCCGCTCCAGCGTGGCGCGTGCGCCGATGACGCACCCGTCGGCGATCACGCACCCCTCGCCGACCAAGGCGAAGGGCCCCACCTCGACCCCCTCGCCGAGCTGCGCGTCCGGCGAAATGATGGCCGACGGGTGGATTCGCGTCGTGGTCCCGGCGGTCATTTCGGGCGCACCATGGCTGCCATGTCGGCCTCGGCTACGACCTCGCCGTCGACCCGGGCGACGCCGCGCATCTTGCACACCGCGCCGCGGACTTGTGTGAGGTCCAACTCGAAGCGCAGCTGGTCGCCCGGCTTGACCGGCCGGCGAAACTTGACGTTGTCGAGCGACATGAAGTACACCACCTTGCTCTCGGGGTCGTCGACGTCGCCCATGAGGAGCATGCCGCCCACCTGGGCCATGGCCTCGATGATCAGTACGCCGGGCATGATCGGGTGCCCCGGAAAGTGGCCCTGGAAGAACGGCTCGTTGATCGTGACGTTTTTCAGGCCGACGATCCGCCGCTCCTCCACCTCCACGATGCGATCGACGAGGAGGAATGGGTAGCGATGCGGGAGCACCTTCATGATCTCTTCGATTCCTAGCACTCTCGTCTCCTGGCGGGCGAGCTTGAGCATCTCTCGTACGAGTGTCACCGTGCCGCGGTGACTCGGCTTGAACGCGACGATCCGCGCGCGGACTCGCCGGCCGGCGAGCGCCAGATCACCCACGCAGTCCATGGCCTTGTGTCGGACGAACTCGTCGCGCCAACGGAGCTCCGACTCGACCGGGCCCACCTCGTCCAGCACCACCGCGTTCGCGGTGGACGCGCCGCGAATCAACCCCTTGGCGCGGAGTGCCTCCACCTCGTCCACGAACCCGAAGGTCCGCGCCGGCGCGAGCTCGGTGGCGAATCGCTCGCTCGTCACGAGGTAGCAGCCGCGCTGGCGGCCGATCGCGGGGTGCGGGAAGTCGATCGTGACGTCGAGCTGCAGCGCGGTTGCGGGGTGCGCCTCGTAGACGCTCTCCCCGTCGATCACGCGCACGGTCTCCCGGAGCTCCAGGTAGTCCGCGCGGCCTCCGTGTGACACGATGCCCGCCGACCGCAGCGCATCGAGGAAGGGCGCAGCGCTCCCGTCCAGGATCGGCGGCTCCGGCCCGTCCATCTCGATCGTGAGGTCGTCGATCTCACTGCCCGCGACCGCGGCGAGGACGTGCTCGACCGTGTGGAGCGCCCCCTCGCCGTCACCGAGCTGGGTGCGGCGCTCGGCGAGGACCGCATGCTCGGCACGGGCGGCGACGAGCGGACTTCCGGGGACGTCCACACGGCGAAACGCCACGCCGGCTCCCCGGGCGGCTGGCTGGAAGGTGAGCCGGCAGGGCAATCCCAAATGCAGGCCCACGCCCTCCACCGTCGCCGACCCGGCAATGGTGCGCCGCGCGCGGGTCATGCCGGCCCTTCGCCCGCGCGGCGCGAGCCGTCCGACTCGACGGACCCGGTGCGATCGGGAGCCGCCCGCCGCATGCGTTCCTCGATCATTCGTTCCAGCTCGCGCATGAGGGCGGGCAGCTTGGCCAGTGCCGCTTGGGCTCGAAGAGCCTCACGGTGTGGGCGGGCCGGATACCCAGACCACGTCTCGCCGGCCGGCACATCGCCGAACACTCCGGCCTGTCCGCCGATGCGAGCTCGTGCACCGACTGTCGCATGACCCTGAAGCCCGACTTGGCCGGCGAGTATGACGCCATCTTCGAGGCGCGCCGACCCGGCGATCCCCACTTGGGCCATGACGAGGCAGAGTCGCCCGATCCGGACGTTGTGAGCGACGTGCACGAGATTGTCGATCTTCGTTCCGGCACCGATGACGGTGTCGTCGACGCTGCCGCGGTCGATCGTCGTGTTCGCACCGATCTCCACGTCGTCCTCGATCACGCATCGGCCCACGTGTGGCAGCTTCCGGTGGGCGCCGTCCTGAAAGACGTAGCCGAATCCGTCGCTGCCGAGGCGCGCCCCGGCGTGGACGACGACGCGTTCGCCGAGCCGGGTGCCGGGGTAGAGTGTCACGTGGGGGTAGACGTGAGAGTCTGCTCCGACAACCACGCCGGCGCCCACGACCACGTGCGCCTCGACCCAGGCGCGGTCGGCAAGCCGCGCGCCATCGCCGATGACGGCGAGCGGACCGACCGTGACATCGCGACCAAGCTCCGCTCCGTGGCCGACGTGGGCGGTGGGGTGTACACCACGGACAGGCGTCGGAGGGTCGAAGAGGAGGGGCAGGAGCGCCAGCAGCGCCTCGTGCGGCTTCGGCACCACGACACGCGCGCGCACACGGCCCGGGACGTGCGCGAGCTCGGGCGCGACGAGCACGACCCCGGCCTGTGAGGTCTCGAGCAGCGGCGCGTACCTCGCCGCCGCGAGAAAGCTGACGTGGTGCTCGCCGGCCCGGTCGAGTGGGGCAACGCCCGTCACCCGCGCCATCGGGTCGCCGACGAGCACGCCGCCGACCTGCTGCGCAATGCCACCGGCGGTGAGGGAGCGCGCTCCCTCACCGCCGGTGTTCGATCCCTCCGCGAGGTTCACCGCGTGGGCGGTGTCTTCGGCCGTGACACTCCGGCCGGCGCGCTCGCCGGCGCGCCGGCGGGGCGGGCGGGTGTCCTACCCGGCGCGGCCGACACCGGCTTCGGCGGCCCGGCCGCCTTGAGGCGCGCGATGACCTTGTCGGTCAGGTTCAACGTCGTGTCCGCGGCGACCACCACGCCGGCGCTCGACCCGGCGTCGAAGATCATGGCATAGCCCTCCTGGGCGCGGAGCTGGCCGATGATCTTGTTGATCTGCTCCATGATCGGCTGCACGAGCTCGACCTGACGTTGCTGCGCCTGCTGCTGCAGCTCCTGGGTCTTCTTTTGGTACTGGTCTTCCTTCTCGCGGATGGCCTTCTGCCGGGTGTCCTTGGCCGCGGGGCTGAGCGAGACTTCCTGCCTGTTGTACTCCGCGATCATAGTGTTGAGCGAGTCTCCCATCCGCTGTACGGCCTGGCGGTAGCCATTCATCTCCCGCTCGAACTGCGCTTCGGCCTCGGCGCGCCCCGGGGCCTGCGCCAGTATCTGCTGAGAGTTGATGTAGGCGATCCGCGGCTGGCCCGCCGGCGCGGCTGGGCCCTGGGCGGAGACGCTCGACGCGAGCGCGACGGAAACGGTGAGCGCGAGCAGCGTCGCGCGAAAGAGAGCACGCATGAAGACTCCGGAATCCGACTCAGAAATTCGGTGAGAGGTAAGACGAGAACCGCGATCTAGAAGAGTTGACCGAGCTTAAAATGGAGCTGCCACTTGGGCGCCGGGCGAATCTGGCCCGTGATCGTGCGCTCGGTACGATCGAAGCCGTAGGCGTAGTCCAGCCCGAGGGGACCGAGGGGCGTCACCGTCGACAGGCCGACGCCCGCACCCCGGAACAACCGCGTGGGATCGAAGTCGCGCGGCCGAGTCCAGATGTTACCGGCGTCGTAGAACACGTTGACGTAGAACATCTGGTTGACGCGCATCCCGACCTCGGCCGTGGTCGTGAAGAACGCGTTTCCGAACGAGGTCCGCTCAGCCTGGAATTGCCCGGTGCGGGGATCGAAACCCGCGGGGGTGATGGAGAACTCCGGATAGCCGCGGAGCTGTTCGCCGAACTGCACGCCGCCCAGCGAGAACTGCTGGGAGTAGAAGAACGGACCCGTGTTGCCGAACACCGCGCCGCCGCGGCCCGTGAGTCCGAGCACGAACTTGACGGGCTGCGATCCAGGCTTGCTCCCCCCGATCTGCCCGAGGGGGGCGTACGACCGTACCTCACCGGTGTAGCGCTGGAAGCTCACGGTTCCGCCGAGCGGTCCGCCGTTGAACTGCGCGGTGATGGTCTGTTGTCCCCCAGCCGTCGCGAACGGCAGGTCGATCCGGGTGTCCCGTGCGGCCGTGAACCCGAGCGTGGACCGGAAGGAAGACCCACTGAACTCGTTCTGCAACTCCTCGAATAGCCCACTGCCGGCGCCGAATCGGACCGCCTCGCCGCCGTAGGACACGAAGAGCCGGGCGAAGGGAGACCGCGGCACCGGGAAGCCGAACTGGACCGAGCCGCCGGTGCGCGTGCTGCGCCCGAGGTTTCCGATGCGGAAGCGCGCCTGAGATCGGTACGCCGTGACCGTCGACGAGATCCGCGACTGCCTGACCGCCGGATCCGTGTAGCTCAGGCTGAAGTCATTGATGTACTGGCCGAACTGCCAGTTGAGCGAGCCGCTCTTGCAGCGGCCGAAGAGGTTCGGCTGGGTGAGCCCGATGAAGCCGCCGATCCCGGTCCCCTGCCCCATGCTGGCGCCGAAGTTCACGTTCCCCGTTTGCTTCTCCTTCACGCGGAACGTCACGTCGACGTCGCCACTGCTGTCGGGGCGGATGTCGGGCTGCGGGAGGGGCGTCTCGAAGAAGCCGAGATTGCCGATGTTCTGCCAGCTCCGAACGAGCCGGTCCTGGTTGAACACGTCCCCCGGCAGGATGATCAGCGCGGATCGGATACACGCCTCGGTAGTGTGGTCGTTGCCCGCGATCTCGATCCGGTCGATGATGGCGGGAGCGCCCTCGTCGATCTCCCACCGGAGGTTCACGACCGGGACCGTGTCCGCCCGGGGCCCGATTGCCACGGCCCGCTCGACCACGGGGCGGACGCGCGCGTAGATGTATCCCTCGTTGCTGTACGCCGTCTGGACGCGCCCGGTCGCCTCCTCCCACTGCGCCCGGTCGAACACGTCGGACGGCGCGCTGCGCCGCCGGAACACGGCCATGGCGCGGGCGCCGAGCGTCGGGCCCGCGTCCGCGAACGGGTAGAACCGCTCGATCTCCTCGGAGTTGAAGCGGCGGTTGCCGACGACCTCGAACGAGCCGACCTTGTACCGCTGCCCCTCGGTCACCGCAAGCTCGATGAGCGCCTTTCCGCGATCCTTGTCGATCAGGAGCGTGTCCTGCTGGAGCTGGAAGTCGATGTAGCCGTTCTTGGCGTACAGCTGCGGAATCCGCTCCGCCAGATCGCCCGCGTAGTTGTCGTCGTCGAACTCGCCGCGCCGGAACCACCAGAAGCCCTCGGGGCGGGTCTTCATCGCCCCCACGACCTCTTTGTCCGTCAGGTGCCGATTCCCCTCCACGCGGACGCCTGAGACGGCGAGCCGCCGGCCCTCGTCGACGTTGAACGCGAGGCTCACGCGGCCGTTCACGAGGGTGGTCTCCGGACGCACCCGGGCCAGGTAGTAACCATCGCTCTCGTACAGAGAGTCGATGCGCTGAACGGCCCGGGCCACTTGGGCGGGGTCGAGCGGGCGACCCGCCAGCAGGTCGACCCGGTCCCGCACGGTGCGCATCGACAGCCGCTCGACCCCGCGCACGGATACG
>Ga0307411_10000184_pt1 | contig 20004 bp, 21 predicted proteins | sample DK1Ometagenome_2_FD_203712 | JGI IMG/M metagenome (GOLD analysis project Ga0307411, IMG submission 203712) | Maize rhizosphere microbial communities from greenhouse at UC Davis, California, United States - DK15-O-1 | ecosystem: Host-associated > Plants > Roots > Rhizosphere > Soil | place: USA...
GACGCGGCCAGCAGGCGGCGTGCAGAGGAGGCGCGAAACGGTTGTGAAGGCATGAGGGCTCCTTGAAGGGACGCATCGCACTGTGCCCGCTGTCCGTCGCGTGGCGGCTTCGGGCTGGGCAGGGGTTTGTTTCATTTGTTCGCCGCAACACGGGCGCGAGCGCAGCCTGGGTGAAACCCGAATCAAGCAGTGGCACGCACCACGGCTGTCGATCCGGCATGGCCTCATTCGTCGTCAAGCTGAAACGGCGGAATCGTTCCGCTGCGCACGCCCCGAGAGACCCGCGCATGAAATTCCTTTCGATGATCCGCGCCGACGAAAGCACCGCCCAGGCGCCCAGTGAACAGCTGATGGCCGACATGGGCCGGCTCATAGACGAGCTCACCCGCACCGGCCAACTGGTGAGCACGGCCGGCCTGCGCCCCACGGCGGAAGGGGCACGCGTGCGGCTGCGGCGCGGTGGCGAGCTGTCGGTGACTGACGGCCCGTTCGCGGAGGTCAAGGAGGTGATCGCCGGCTACGCCGTCGTCGAGGCGCCGTCGCTCGCGGAGGCGGTCGATCTGGCGAAGCGATTTCTGCGGGTGCACGGCAACGACTGGGACCTCGAATGCGAGGTGCGCGCACTCGACGGCCCCGGCTGCCAGGCATGAAGCCCCTCGCCCAGCCTCGCGTCGCTTGACGCGAGCGAGTCTGGTCGGTCCCCCAAGGGAACGAAGCCGCTCGCGGCGTCAAGCCGCAAGCGGCCTCCTGGCGGGCCGGCTCGGGAGCGGCCCAGCGCTCGGCCCGAGTTCCATGGTTCATACGCCCCAATGCGGTTATCTCCAACGAGTGGATCAGCCATGCCTTCCTTGACAAACGCTCTGCGCGAACACTACCGCTGGGTCATCGTCGCCGCCGGCGGCCTGCTCGGCTGCGTGGCCATCGGCGCCCTCTTCTCGCTGCCCGTGCTGCTGCGGCCGATCGCGCTGGACACGGGCTGGTCGACCACCGGCATCTCTGCGGCGATGACCATCGCCTTCGTGGCGCTGGCAGTGGGCAGCATGGCCTGGGGCACGCTGTCCGACCGCGTCGGACCGCGCCTCGTCGTCATCGCGGGCTCGCTGCTGCTCGTCACGGGTCTGGCGCTGGCAAGCCTGGCGACATCGCTGCTGGCCTTCCAGCTGCTGTTCGGCGCGGTCGTCGGCCTGGCCGCTGCGGCGATCTTTGCGCCGCTGATGGCCTGCGTGACCGGCTGGTTCGACACGCGGCGCAGCCTGGCGGTGTCGCTGGTGTCGGCGGGCATGGGCATGGCGCCGCTGACGATGTCGCCGCTGGCCGCCTGGCTGGTGCAGTCGCATGACTGGCGCACGTCGCTGCAGATCATCGCGGCGCTGGTGGCGGCCCTCATGCTGCCGACGGCGCTGCTGGTGCGCCGCCCCCCCGCGCTGGCCGAGGCTGCGGACGGGCGCGAAGCCGGCGCGGCGCACGACCCCGGCCCCTCCGTTGGCCAGGCGGTGCGCTCGGCGCCCTTCCTGATCCTGGTGCTGACGAGCTTCCTGACCTGCGCCACGCACTCGGGGCCGATCTTCCACACGGTGAGCTATGCCGTCACCTGCGGCATCCCGCTGATGGCGGCCGTGTCCATCTACAGCCTGGAGGGGCTGGCCGGCATGGGCGGGCGGCTGGTGTTCGGGCTGCTGGGCGACCGCTTCGGTGCCGCACGCACGTTGGTGCTGGCGCTGCTAGCCCAGGGCATCGTCGTGCTCGGCTACGTGCAGGCCCGCGAGCTGGGCAGCTTCTACGCTGTCGCGGCGCTGTTCGGCTTCACCTATGCGGGCGTGATGCCGCTGTTCGCGGTCATCGCGCGCGAGAACTTCCCGCTGCGCATGATGGGCACCGTCATCGGCGGCACGACGATGGCCAGCAGCATCGGCATGGCGCTTGGCCCCGTGTTGGGCGGGCTGATCTTTGATGCCACGTCCAGCTACACATGGCTGTTCATCGGCGCGTTCGCGCTCGGCATCTGTTCCTTCCTGTCGGCGCTGGCGTTCATGCGGCTGCCACGGCGGCCGTTGGCCGCTGCGATGCAGGGCTGACCGCCCGCTCCCCCGCGCCAATCCTCAACCGAGAGGACACAGCGCGGATGCGCCGCCTTCTAGGGGTTGCCGACCCACGGGCGCGCGCGGAGCCTCGCGCCGTCAACTGCGAAGGAGCTGCGATGACACCCGTTGCTTTGAAAGCCTTGCTGGCCGCCGTGCTGATGACGGCCCTGCCCTCCTCGCGCGCCGATGTCGTCACGGATTGGAACGTCACCGCGCTGGGGCTCACGACGGCCAGCCCGCCGCAGGTCGAGATGCGGGCGCTGTCGCTCATGCACGTGTCCATGTTCGACGCCGTCAACGCCATCACGCGCACGCACCAGGCGTACATGAGTCCCATGCCCACGGCGCCGGCCGGCGCGTCAGCCGAGGCGGCGGCGGCGTCTGCGGCGCATGCGGTGCTGGTGTCAATCTACCCGCTGCAGAAGGCGGCGCTCGACGCCGCGCTACAGGCCTCGCTGGCCAAGCTGCCCGATGGCGCCGGCAAGAGCGATGGCAGCGCCCTGGGCCGCCAGGTGGCCGAGCAGTGCATCGCCATGCGCACCGGTGACGGCTGGAACGCGCGCGTCGCCTACACGCCCGCCACCGCGCCGGGGAGCTGGCAGGCCGCGCCGCCTTCGATGGGGGGTTTCGCGTCCGTCCACTGGGCCGAGGTCAAGCCCTTCTTCCTCAAATCGGCGACCGAGGTGTCGGCGCCCGGCCCGCTGGCCATCGACAGCCCGCAGTACGCCAAGGAACTCGACGAGGTGCGGCGCCTGGGCGCGCGCCACTCCACCGAACGAACGGCCGACCAGACGGTGGCAGCCATCTTCACGCTGATGAATGGCGGCCAGATGTGGAACGCCGCCGCGCGCGCCGCCAGCGCCGCCAACGGCACGTCGATGCCGGAGAACGCCCGGATCTTCGCCATCATCAACATGGCCGCGCTGGACGCCGTGATCGCCGGCTGGGAGGTCAAGCGCAAGATGGGCACGTGGCGCCCGCTGACCGCCATCCGCGCCGCATCAAGCAACGGCGACCCGACCTGGGAGCCCTTGATCAACACGCCGCCGCACCCGGACTACCTCTCCGGCCACTCGGCGACGTCGGGCGCCTGGTCCCGGTCGCTTCAGCTGCTGTTCGGCAACGACGGCGTGCCCTTCAGCGCCACCTTCAACAACGCGCTGACGCGTCGCTTCGGCAGCTTCTCCCAGGCGGCCACGGAGATCGAGAACGCGCGGATCTGGGCCGGCATCCACACCCGCACGGCCGATGAGCACGCCACGGCGCTCGGCCGTCACGTGGCGGAACTGGCGGTGCAGCGCGGGATGCCGAAGCTGCCGTGAAGCGCCGCCTGCATGGCGGCTTGAATCAGCGGGCGCCTCAGCGGCTCGTGGCTGCCGCCCGCGTGATCTGCACCTGCACTTCGCCCACGCCGGCGAACACATGGCGCGACTGCTGGCCGATGCGGATGTCGTGCACGCCGGTGATCATGCCGGTCGAGATGACGTCGCCCGCCCGCAGGATCTGGCCCTGCTGTGAGCGCTTGTTCAGCGTGAAGGCCAGCGCGCTCAGCGGGCCAGGCTTGATCGCGACCTTGCCGGTGCCGACCGACTGACCGTCGATGAAGGTCTCGACGTCGATGGTGTCCAGCTCACGCCAGTTGGCGATCTCGGCACCGACGACGACGCCCCAGTTGTTGCCGAAGTCGGAGATGACCGCCCCCGGGCCGATGTCGTTCAGCGTCGCCAGCGGGCTGCTGGCGACTTCGACACCGATATGCATGGACTTGACCAGCGGGAGGACGGACTCCGCGGTCCAGTCGCTCTTGCCGGCCGGCGAATCCGCCGCGACAACGACGACAACTTCCGCCTCGACGGCTGCGAAGCCGCCTTCAAACACCGGACATTGCGCCGTGCCGCCCTGTTCGACGAGGTGCACGTTCGCAGCGAACGCGGGGCCGATCAGCCGCTCCTCGGGAAACTGCTTCGCGAACGCAGGGTTCACGCGGGCGACCTTCCAGCCCTTGACGGCGTCGGGCCAGCTCGCGATGGCCGCGGCCTGGATGGCATAGGCCTCGGCCAGCGTGGCGGGCGGCGTGCCGGGATAGTCGGGCAACGAGCGGCCGGCGGCGCGGGCGGTGGTGAAGGCTTCGGCGATTTGCTGGGTGGCGCTCATGGAACTCTTTCTGTGCGCCGGCCGGCGCAGTCATACATGCGGCCGGCAATGTACCGCGCAAAAACGAAACGCGGTTTTACTTTTCTGGAAGTGACCCTTGGAGCCTGCGAGGCTCCTATCCCGCCTGCTCCGTCCGCACGGCGAACAACGCCAGCTCCACGTCGTTGCGCACGCCGATCTTCTCCAGCACACGGGTGCGATAAGTCGACACCGTGTTGGGCGACAGCACAAGCTGCTCGGCGATCTCGCCGACGCTGCGGCCGGCGGCGAGCAGCTTGAAGACCTGGTATTCGCGGTGCGACAGCCGCTCGTGCAGCGGCTGCTCGTCGTCGGCCTTGCCGCGCCCAGGGCCACCCGCACCCACGGCGCCGGCCAATTGCTCGGCCACGCTGGGCGTGATGAAAAGCCGGCCACGGGCGACGCTGCGCACCGCATCGATCATCTGCTCGCTGTCGGCGCTCTTGTTCAGGTAGCCGGCCGCGCCGAGCTTCAGGCTGCGCACGGCGTATTGCCGGTCCGGGTAGGTGGACAGCATCAGCACCGGCAGCCGCGGGAACTCGGATTTCAGCGCCTTTAGGATATCCAGCCCGTCGCGCTGCGGCATGGCGATGTCCAGCAGCACGACGTCCGGCCCGCTGCCCGCCGCGTGGCCGGTGCGCACCTGCTGGATGGCGTCCGGCCCGTTGGCCGCCTCGCCCACGACGCGCAGGTCCTCCGCCTCGGCGAGCACCTGCTTGATGCCCTGGCGGACGATGAGGTGGTCGTCGCAGATCAGCACGCGAATCACGGCGACTCCAGCGGCATGACGAGCCTGACGGTGGTTCCCCGCCCCGTCACGCTGTCGATACCCAGCCGCCCGCCGAACTGCGCCGCGCGTTCGCGCATGCCCAGCACGCCGTAGCTGCGCGCATCGTTGAGCGCCTCGGGCGAGGCGCCGACGCCGTCGTCGCGCACCTGCAGGTAGAGCACCGGCGCGGGCGGCGCGTCCACGTCGATGCGTATGGCGACCTGGCGCGCCCGCGCATGCCGGGCGATGTTGGAAAGCACCTCCTGAAAGATGCGGAACACCGCGATGGCCAGGCCCCCTTCGGGCGGCGCGACGTCCGCGGCCACGTGCATCTTGAAGTCCACGCGGCGCTCGTCGCTGCCGGCGAGCTGGAACTCCTGCGCCTGCCATTCCAGCGCCGCCCACAGGCCCTGATGATCGAGGATGCTGGGGCGCAGGTCGGTGATGATGCGGCCGACCGCGTCGACCGCCGTGTCCACCAGGCCGCCCATGCGCTGGCATTTTCCCACCATGGGCTCACGCTGCGCCGCGTCGCCGACGCGGCGGGCCAGCCAGTCCAGGTCCATCTTCAGCGCCACCAGCAGCGAGCCGAGCTCGTCATGAATCTCGCGCGCGATGCGCTTGCGCTCGGTCTCGCGCATCGCCTCCAGGTGGTGGGACAGCTCGCGCAGCTCCGCCGTGCGCTCGGCCACGCGCCGTTCCAGCTCGTCGTGGCTGGCCCGCAGCTGCGCCTCGGCCTGGCGGCGCGCGGAGATGTCGACGAAGGTGACGACGGCCCCCTGCACCTGGCCATCCTCGATGACCGGATAGCTCGAGTACTCCGCCGGGAACGGGCTGCCGTCGGCGCGCCACAGCACCTCGTCGTCGATGCGGCAGGGCTCGCCGCGACGGAAGGCGTTGAAGATCGGGCAGTCGCACTCGGGGTAGTGGGCGCCGTCGTCGCGCGAGTGATGGATCAGCGCGTGCATGTTGCGCCCCAACACCTCTTCGGTGCGCCAGCCCAGCGCTTCGCAGGCGGCGCGATTCACGAAGGTGCAAAAGCCGCCCATATCGATGCCGAAAATCCCCTCGCCGGTGCTCTCCAGCAGCAGCGTGAGCCGGCGTGTGGCCTCTTCAGAAGCCGCCGGTGGGTCGGTCAGGGCAAACGGCATGCTCATGAGGGCAGCAAGCTCCATGCCACGAATTGGTGCATTCCGAATAAGGAAATAAGAAAACTATCCTTCCGCGAATAAGAGACTTTGGGCACCCTCGCACCTTTCGTTCATTCGACGGCCCTGTCATGCCCCTCTTTCTGTCCACCCGCCGCACGGTCCTCGCCCTGATTGCTGCCACGGCTGCGCTGCCCGCGCTTGCTGCTGAGCCGACGCTGCTCAACGCCTCGTACGACGTGGCCCGCGAGCTCTACAAGCAGATCAACCCCGCGTTCGTCGCCGCGCAAAAGGCAAAAGGTCAGGCTGTCGCCGTGAACCAGAGCCACGGCGGCTCCAGCAAGCAGATCGGGGCGGTCATCGGCGGCATGGAAGCCGACGTCGTGACGATGAATCAGGCCACCGACGTGGACCAGCTCGCCAGCGCCGGCCTCACGCCGGCCGACTGGCGCAGCCGCTTCCCGAACGGCGCGGCGCCCTACTCGTCAACGATGACCTTCCTCGTCCGCAAGGGCAACCCCAAGGGCATCAAGGACTGGGCCGACCTGGCGCGCCCCGGTGTGCAGGTCATCATTCCCAACCCCAAGGTCACGGGCAACGGCCGCTACAGCTACCTGGCCATCTGGGGCAGCGTCATCGCCGGCGGCGGCAGCGAGGCGCAGGCCCGGGAGCTGGCCACGAAGATCCTGACCAACGTGCCGGTGCTGGACGGCGGCGGCCGCGGCGCCACGACCACCTTCACGCAGCGCGGCATCGGCGACGTGCTCGTCACGTTCGAGGCCGAGGTCGAACTGATCGAGAACGAGTTCGGCAAGGGCAACTTCGAGCAGGTCAACCCCAGCGTCTCCATTGAGACCGAGGCGCCGGTGGCGCTGGTCGACAAGGTCGCGGCCAAGAAGGGTACGACGGCGCTGGCCAAGGCCTACCTCGACTTCCACTGGAGCCCGGAAGCGCAGGAGATCATCGCGAAAAACAACTTCCGCCCGCGCGACCCGGCCATCTTCAAGAAGCACGCGCAGCGCTTTGCCAACATCAAGCTGTTCACCGTCGACCAGACGCTGGGCGGCTGGGCCAAGGTCAGCAAGCAGCACTTCGCCGACGGCGGCACGTTCGATCAGGTCATGGCGAGCATCAAGCGCTGACCGTTGACCCCTCGCCCGGTCGCGCCGCGCTGAACGCGGGCGCGCCAGTCGGTCCCCGCGGGGACGGCGATGCGCACGGCATTGAGCCGCTCGCACATCGCCAGACGGGCCGGCTTGGGAGCGGCCCGGCGCTCGGCCCGAAATGCAAAACACATAAAACCACTACATGGCTTCGTTCCTATCAGTGAAGCGACGTGTGCTCCCCGGCTTCGCGCCCACGCTCGGCTTCACGCTGTTCTATCTGTCCCTCATCGTGCTGATCCCGCTGGCCGCGGTCTTCCTGAAGTCTTCGGGCCATGGGCTCGAAGCCTTCTGGGCTGCCGCGACGTCCCCGCGCGTGATGGCCTCGTACAAGCTGAGCTTCGGCGCGTCGCTGATCGCCGCCTTCATCAACCTCTTCTTCGGCCTCATCCTGGCCTGGTGCATCGTGCGCTACGAGTTCCCGGGCAAGAAGCTGGTCGACGCCCTCATCGACCTGCCCTTCGCACTGCCCACGGCCGTGGCCGGTATCGCGCTGACGGCGCTGTACGCGCCCAACGGTTGGGTCGGTTCGCTGTTCGCTGCCGGCGGCGCGCTGGCACCGCTGTTCGGCCCGGACGGCGCCAAGATCGCCTTCACGCCGTTGGGCGTGCTGCTGGCGCTGATCTTCATCGGCCTGCCCTTCATCGTGCGCACCGTGCAGCCGGTGCTGGAGGACATGGAGACGGAGCTTGAAGAAGCCGCGGCGAGCCTGGGGGCCCAACGCTGGACGACCTTCCGCTATGTCTTGCTGCCCACGCTGCTGCCCGCGTTGCTGACCGGCTTCGCGCTGGCCTTCGCGCGCGCCGTCGGCGAGTACGGCTCGGTGATCTTCATCGCCGGCAACATCCCCATGGTCAGCGAGATCACGCCGCTGATGATCATCGCCAAGCTGGAGCAGTACGACTATGTCGGCGCCACGGCCATCGCGGCGGTCATGCTGATCGTCAGCTTCGTGCTGCTGCTCATCATCAACGGGCTGCAGGCCTGGAGTTCGCAGCGTGGGGGACGCAAATGAGCACTGCGCTACATCTCGCTCCGGCGCGTGCCCGCGCCAAGTACCAGGACAACCCCGCCACGCGTGAATCGCCCGCGGTGCGCTTCACGCTGCTGGCGCTGGGCCTGGGCTTCTTCGCGATCTTCCTCGTGCTGCCGCTGGTCGCCGTCTTCACCGAGGCGCTGCGCAAGGGCTGGGAGGTCTATTTCGCGTCGCTGGCCGACGAGGAAACCTTCTCGGCCATCAAGCTCACGCTGATCGCCGCCGCCATCGCCGTGCCGCTGAACCTCGCGTTCGGCCTGTCCGCGTCATGGCTGATCGCCAAGCACGAGTTCCGCGGCAAGCAGTTGCTGATCACGCTGATCGACCTGCCCTTCTCGGTCTCGCCGGTCGTGGCCGGCTTGATGTACGTGCTGATCTTCGGCGCGCAGGGCTGGTTCGGGCCGTGGCTGCAAGCGCACGACGTGAAGATCATCTTCGCGGTGCCGGGCATCGTGCTGGCCACCGTGTTCGTGACCTTCCCGTTCGTCGCGCGCGAGCTGATCCCGCTGATGCAGGCCCAGGGGCGCGACGAGGAAGAGGCCGCGACCGTGCTCGGCGCCAGCGGCTGGCAGACCTTCCGCCGCGTCACGCTGCCCAACATCAAGTGGGGCCTGCTGTACGGCGTCATCCTGTGCAACGCGCGGGCCATGGGCGAGTTCGGCGCGGTGTCGGTCGTGTCCGGCCACATCCGCGGCCTGACGAACACGCTGCCGCTGCACGTCGAGATCCTCTACAACGAATACCAGTTCGCGGCGGCCTTCGCTGTCGCGTCACTGCTGGCGCTGCTCGCACTCGTGACGCTGGTGATCAAGCAATTCATCGAGTGGCGCGCCAGCCAGTCGCACAAGGAAGCGTGATGGGCATCCAGGTTCAGAACATCCACAAGAGCTTCGGCAACTTCACCGCTTTGGGCGACGTGTCGCTGGACTTCCCGACCGGCGAGTTGGTCGCGCTGCTGGGCCCCTCGGGCTGCGGCAAGACCACGCTGCTGCGCATCATTGCCGGCCTGGAGCAGGCCGACCGCGGCCGCGTGCTGCTGGACGGGCAGGACGCATCGGACACGCATGTCCGCGAACGCCAGGTCGGCTTTGTCTTCCAGCACTACGCGCTGTTCCGCCACATGACGGTGTTCGACAACGTCGCGTTCGGCCTGCGCGTGAAGCCGCGCAAGCAACGGCCGAGCGAGGCCGACATCAAGAAGCGCGTCACCGAACTGCTCAAGCTGGTGCAGCTCGACTGGCTCGGCGACCGCTTCCCGCCGCAGCTCTCGGGCGGCCAGCGCCAGCGCATCGCGCTCGCCCGCGCGCTGGCCGTCGAGCCGCGCGTACTGCTGCTGGACGAGCCCTTCGGCGCGCTGGACGCCAAGGTGCGCAAGGAGCTGCGCCGCTGGCTGCGTCGCCTGCATGACGAGCTGCACATCACCAGCATTTTCGTCACGCACGACCAGGACGAAGCGCTCGAAGTGGCCGACCGCATCGTGCTGATGGACCATGGCCGCGTCGAGCAGGTCGGCACGCCGCAGGAGGTGTACGAGAAGCCGGCGACGCCGTTCGTCTACGGCTTCCTCGGCGCGGTGAACCGCTTCGTGGGCCATGCGCGCGGAGGGGTGCTGCACATGGGCGAGCACCAGCTGCCGCATGCCGGCGCGCACGGCGACGGTGAAGTGCAGGCCTATGCACGGCCGCACGAGCTGCAGATCCTGACCGACGAGTCGGCACCGGGCCTGGCGGCGACGGTGGAGCGCGTGCTGTCCTTCGGCGCCAGCGCGCGGGTCGAGCTCATCGGGCCGGACGGGCAGCCGCTGGAGGCAGAGCTGACGCGCGACGAGGCGGACGCGTTGAGCCTGCGCGGCGGGCAGCGGGTGAAGCTCAGCGCGGCCAAGCTCAGCCTGTTCGAGGCCGGCGCGGGCATCTGATAGACGCTTTACGCATGCGCTGCTGCGCAAGCCTTCGTTCCCTGACGCCGTGGCGCTGCGCACACTGAGGGCTCCTCTTCCAGGAGTCTCCATGAGCATCACCGCCATCAACGTGCGCAACCAGTTCCGCGGCACGATCAAGGAAATCATCGAGGGACCGGTCGTTTCGGAGGTCGACGTCGTCACGCGCAACGGCGACATCGTCACCTCCGTCATCACGACGCGCTCCGTCAAGGATCTGAACCTCGAAGTCGGCCGCGAAGTCGTCGCCCTCGTCAAGTCCACCGAGGTGTCGATCGCGACACTCTGAGCAGGCCATCGACATGCCGTACAGCCCGCCCCGCGTCCTCATCATCCCGGGGCTGCACGACAGCGGCCCGGCGCACTGGCAGACCTGGCTGCAGGGCCAGTACCGCGACGCTCGCCGCGTCACGCAGCGCGACCCCAGCCGCCCCGAGCTGGAGCGCTGGGCCGAGCGCATCCTGCGCACGCTGGAGGTCGCGGGCGAAGGCGAGTGGCTCGCCGTCGCCCACAGCTTCGGCTGCCTGGCCCTGGCCCGCCACCTGGCCGACCAACCCGACTCGCCCATCCGCGAGGCCTTGTTCGTCGCGCCTGCCGAACCCGACAAGTTCGGCATCGCCGAATCGCTGCCCCACCACCGCCTGCCGCGCCGCTCGCGGCTCATTGCCAGCAGCAACGACCCCTGGATGAGCGCCGCCAGCGCGGCGCGCTGGGCGCACCGCTGGGGCGCCAGCTACAGCAACCTGGGCAACGTCGGCCACATCAATGCCGAGGCCGGCTTCGGGCCGCTGCCGCTGGCAAAGAGCTGGATCGAAGCCGCCCGGGCACGCGCAGCCGCTGAGCAGCGGCCGCAACACGCGGAGTTCCGCGAGTGGGCGTTTGCGATCTGAGGCTCAGGTCAGCGTCGCCTTGAACACCGCGAGCGTGCGGTCCCAGGCGAGCTGCGCCGAGACCGGGTCATAGCGCGGCGTCGTGTCGTTGTTGAAGCCGTGCTGCGTGCCGGCATAGGTGAACTGCTCGTAGCGCACACCGGCCGCCTTGAGCGCGGCCTCGTAGGCTGGCCAGCTCGCGTTGACGCGCTCGTCGTTGGCGGCGTAGTGCAGCAGCAGGCGCGCCTTGATGCGGGGCACGTCCGACGCCTCCGGCGCACCGCCGTAGAACGGCACGGCCACGGCCAATTGGGGCACCTGGGTGGCCACGTGATTGGCCAATGCACCACCCCAGCAGAAACCGACGACACCGACCTTGCCATTGCCGTCGGGCAGCGCGAACAGCCCACGGGCGGCCGCGACGATGTCGGCGCGCGCCTTCGCCGGGTCCAGCTTGGCGAACAGCGCGCGGGCGGCGTCCTCGTCGCCCGGATAGCCGCCCAGCGGCGCCAGCGCATCGGGCGCATAGGCCACATAGCCGGCCAGCGCGACGCGGCGGGCGATGTCCTCGATGTGCGGGTTCAGGCCGCGGTTCTCGTGCACGACGAGCACGGCCGGCAGCTTGCCGGCGGCGTCCGTCGGCTTGGCCAGGTAGCCCTGCACCTGGCCGTTGCCCTGCGGGGACTCGAAGGCCTGGCGGCGCGTGACCAGGCGCGGATCGTCGGGCTTGACCTGCTGGGCCGACGCGAAGCTGGGGCTCAGTGCGGCGAGCAGCGCTGCCGCCCCGGCCGGGCCGCCTGAGAAGGCCGCCGCCTGTTCGAGGAAGCCGCGGCGGCTCAGGTCGCCGTGCACATAGCGGTCGAACAAGGCCCAGGCTTCGCGCGGGATGGCTTTATTCATGCAGTTGCTCCGTTGGAGAAGGTCGACTGTAGGCGCGGCCGCGACAGCGGACATCGCGATGGATCGCATAACGATATGGCGAATCAGTCGAGGACAACCATCCCCTGCGTTCGCACAATCGCCGCGCATGAACTTCCAGCAACTCCGTTCCGTCCGCGAGGCCCAGCGCCGCGGCTTCAATCTGACCGAAGTCGCGCAGGCCCTGCACACCTCGCAGCCCGGCGTGAGCCGGCAGATTCGTGAGCTGGAGGAGGAGCTGGGCATCGAACTCTTCGTTCGCGTCGGCAAGCGCCTCACGGGCCTGACGGAGCCGGGCGAGCAGGTGCTGCCGGTCGTGGAGCGCCTGCTGCAGGAGGCCGAGAACCTCAAGCGCGCGGCCGACGACTTCGCGCAGGCCGGCACCGGCCGCCTGCGCATCGCCGCCACGCACAGTCAGGCGCGCTATGCGCTGCCGCCGGCGGTGCGCGATTTCCGCGCCCACCATCCGGATGTGAGCCTGCACCTGCAGCAGGGTTCGCCGCAGCAGATCGCGCGGCTGCTGCTCGATGGCGAGGCGGACGTGGGCATTGCCACCGAGGCATTGGCGCAGTACCCCGAACTGGTCGCCCTGCCCTGCTACCGCTGGACGCATTCGGTCGTCGTGCCGCCCGGCCATCCGCTGCTGGACGGGCCGCTGACGCTGGCCCGCGTGGCCCAGTTCCCCATCGTCACCTACGAGAACGGCTACACCGGCCGCTCGCACATCGACGACGCCTTCACCGCGGCGCAGCTGACGCCGCACATCGTCCTGAGCGCCATGGACGCGGACGTCATCAAGACCTATGTGGAGCTGGGCCTGGGCGTGGGCATCGTCGCGGCCATCGCGTTCGACGAGGAGCGCGACCGGCACCTGCGCGCCATCGATGCGCGTCATCTCTTCGAAGACAACATGACCCGCCTGGCCGTGCGGCGCAGCGCCTACCTGCGCGATTACGTCTACGAATTCATCCAGACCTTCGCATCGCCGCTGAAGCGCGAGGTCGTCGACGCGGCACGCCATGAGCCGCCGCTGGCGCTGGACGCGGCGCGCGAGCCGGTGCTGGCGTGGTCGAAAGCCGCATGAGCTTGCTCGAACTTCTTCTTTGCCCCGCAGCGACCGCCTCCCTAGAGTGAAGCGCCTCACCCCTAACTCAAAATCCATGCGCCAACTTCTCACCGCCCTCAGCCTCGCCATCGCCGCCACCGGCGCGCTGGCGCAGACCACGCTGCTCAACGTCTCCTATGACCCGACGCGCGAGCTCTACCAGGACTTCAACAAGGCCTTCGCCGCTCAATGGAAAGCCAAGAGCGGCGAGACCGTCAGCATCAAGGCCTCGCACGGCGGCTCGGGCAAGCAGGCCCGCGCCGTCATCGACGGCCTGGAGGCCGATGTCCTGACGCTGGCGCTGGCGTACGACATCGACGCCGTCGCCGACCGCGGCCTGCTGCCGCTGGACTGGCAGAAGAAGCTGCCTCACAACGCCAGCCCCTACACGTCGACCATCGTATTCCTGGTGCGCAAGGGCAACCCCAAGCGCATCAACAACTGGCCCGACCTGGCGCGCTCGGGCGTCGACGTCATCACGCCCAACCCCAAGACGAGCGGTGGCGCGCGCTGGAACTACCTGGCCGCCTGGGGCTATGCGCTGAAGAACGGCGGCACGCCGGCCTCGGCCAAGGACTTCGTCAAGCGCATCTATGCCAACACCAAGGTGCTGGACTCCGGCGCCCGCGGCTCGACGACGACCTTCGTCGAGCGCGGCATCGGCGACGTGCTGATCGCCTGGGAGAACGAGGCCTACCTGGCCGTCAAGGAGCTCGGCCCGGACAAGTTCGAGATCGTCACGCCCAGCGTCTCCATCCTGGCGGAGCCGCCCGTGGCCGTCGTCGACAAGGTCGTCGACAAGCGCGGCACACGCAAGCAGGCGCAGGCCTACCTGGACTACCTCTACAGCCCGGAGGGCCAGGAGATCGCGGCCAAGAACTACTACCGCCCGCGTGACGCCAAGGTCGCCGCCAGGTACGCCAAGACCTTTGCGCCGGTCAAGCTCTTCACCATCGACGAACTCTTCGGCGGCTGGCGCCAGGCCCAGAAGGCCCACTTCGACGACGGCGGCGTGTTCGACCAAATCTACAAGTGAACCCCTCGTCCAAGGGAATACCTTGGTCGGTCCCCCGAGGGGAGGCGATGCTTGCCGGATTGACCGGCAAGCACATCGCCAGACGGGCCGGCTTGGGAGCGGCCCGGCGCTCGGCCCGAGGAAGCCGCGACGGCCGCCACTGATGTGAAGTCTTGTTGCGCGCCTCGACAGCGCGCCCCGCGCAGCCCCATCATCGGGGCCGCCATGAGAAACCTCGCGACCAGCGCCGCCCTAACCCTTTGCCTGCTCGGCTGCGCCACCGCGCCGCCGCCGGCCGCCACCGCGCACGGTCCAGCCCAGGACACGCTCTGGCTGGACCGTCTCACCTGGGGCACCACCAGCGCGGACCTCGCCGCCCTGCGCACGCGCGGCCGCGCTGCCTGGCTCGACGCGCAGCTCCAGCCGCGCAACCCCGCACCGCTGCCCGAGGCCGCCCAGGCGCAGATCCAGGCCCTGTCCATCACGCAGCAGGAACTGCTGCCGCTGGTGCAGCGCATGGAGGCCCAGCGCAAGGCCGCCGACGCGCTGACCGACGACGCCGCCAAGGCCACCGCCCAGAAGGACTACCAGCAGGCGCTGACCAAGCTGGCCCGCGAGGCCGCAGCGCGGCAGCTGCTCAACGCGCTGTACTCGCCCAACCAGATCCAGGAGCAGCTGACTTGGTTCTGGTTCAACCACTTCAACGTCCACCAGTTCAAGAGCAACCTGCGCGTCGTGGTGGGCGACTACGAGCAAGGGCTGCGCGAACGCTCGCTCGGACGTTTCCGCGATCTGCTCGGCTACACGGCCCGCCACCCGGCCATGCTGCGCTACCTCGACAACGAGCAGAACGCCGCCAACCGCATCAACGAGAACTACGCGCGCGAGTTGCTGGAGCTGCACACGCTGGGCGTGGGCGGCGGCTACAGCCAGCGGGACGTGCAGGAGCTGGCCCGCGTGCTGACGGGCCTGGGCGTGAACCTGACCGACAACAAGCCCAAGCTCAAGCCCGTGCAGGAGCCCCAGTACCGCCGCCAAGGCCTGATGGAGTTCAACCCGGCCCGGCATGACTTTGGCGACAAGCAGCTGCTGGGCATCAGCGTGAAGGGCGCGGGCTACGAGGAGCTGGATCAGGTGCTGGACCTGCTGGCCAGGCACCCCAGCACGGCCCGCTTCGTGTCCCGCAAGCTGGCGCAGTACTTCGTGGCCGATGAGCCTCCGCCGGCGCTCGTCGAGCGCATGGCCGAGCGCTGGCGGCAGAGCGACGGCCGCATCGCCGACGTGCTGCGCGCGCTGGTCGGCTCGCCCGAGTTCGAAGCGTCGCTGGGCCGCAAGTTCAAGGACCCGACGCACTACGTCGTCTCGGCCGTGCGCCTGGCCTATGCCGACAAGGTGGTGCTCAACACCGGCCCCATGATCGGCTGGCTCTACCGCCTGGGCCAGGCGCCCTACAACCGCCAGACGCCCGACGGTTATCCGCTCGACGAGAACGCCTGGGCCGGGCCCGGCCAGATGACGACACGCTTCGAGATCGCACGCGCCGTCGGCAGCGGCAGCGCGGGCCTCTTCAAGGTCGAGGGCGAGCCCAAGGACCGCCCCGCCTTCCCGCAGATCGCCCACCCGCTGTACTACGAAGGCATCGCGCCGCGCCTGACGGCCGCTACGCAGCAGGCGCTGGGCCAGGCCACATCGCCGCAGGAATGGAACACCTACCTGCTCGCCTCTCCCGACTTCATGCACAGGTGACGACATGGACCGACGTCTTTTGCTCCAGCTCGGCCTTGCTGGCCTCGGCACGACGGCACTGCCCACACGGCTTTGGGCCGCCGCGCCCGACACGCCGCGCCTGCTGGTCGTCTTCCTGCGCGGCGCCTACGACGCGGCCAACCTGCTGGTGCCGACGTCGTCGCCCTTCTACTACGAGGCGCGCCCCAACATCGCCATCGCCAAGGGCGCCGCGCTGCCGCTGGATGCCGCCTGGAGCCTGTCGTCGGCGGTGGCCGACAGCATCCATCCGCTGTGGCTCAAGGGGCAGGCGGCCTTCGTGCCGTTTGCCGGCAGCAACGACGTCTCGCGCAGCCATTTCGAGACACAGGACCACATCGAACTCGGCCAGCCCGATGACCTGCCCGGGGGCAGCCGCGATTTCCGCAGCGGCTTCATGAACCGCCTGGCCGGCGTTCTGGGCGCGGGCTCACGCCTGGAGGCCATGGCCTTCACCGACCAGGTGCCGCTGATCCTGCGCGGCAACCTGCCCGTGGCCAACCAGGCGCTGCGCGACCTTGGCAGGCCGGGCATCAGCGCCAGCCAGGCGCAGGTCATTGCCGGCATGTACGCCAACACGCGGCTGCACAGCGTCGTCAGCGGCGGGTTCGAGGTGCGCGAGGAGGTCTCCCGCACGATGATGGGCGAAGGGGCCGGCGAGATGGAAGCTGCCAGCCGCGGCGCCATCGCGACCAAGGGCTTCGCGCTGGAAGCGCGGCGCATCGCGCGGCTGATGCGCGAGCGCGTGACGCTCGGCTTCATCGATGTGGGCGGCTGGGACACGCACGTGGGCCAGGGCGGCGCCACCGGCCAGCTGGCCAACCGGCTGGGCGAACTGGGCAAGGGCCTGGCGCTGTTCGCTGACGAGATGGGACCGCAGTGGCGCAACACCGTCGTTGTCGTCGTCAGCGAGTTCGGCCGCACCTTCCGCGAGAACGGCAATCGCGGCACCGACCACGGCCATGGCAGCGCCTACTGGGTGCTGGGCGGCGGCGTGAAGGGCGGCCGCGTCGCGGGCGAACAGGTGGAGGTGAAGGCCGCCACGCTGCATCAGATGCGCGACTGGCCCGTGCTCAACGAGTACCGGGCGCTGCTCGGCGGCCTGTTCAGGCGCATGTACGGCCTGAACGACGCGCAGCTGGCCACCGTTTTCCCGGGGGCCAGCGCGCGCGACGTCGGGCTGGTTTAGGCGGACTTCGCCCAGCGGTCGACAACCGCCTTCACGCGCTGGCCGAAGTGCTTGGCCGTGGCGATGTCGCCGGGCACCATTTCCTCGGCCGAGGCATCACTCGGCGTCTGCGTGATCAGCCCGGCGTAGCCGCCCAGGTTGTTGACGTCGTCGCGCGTGGCGGCCTTGTGATTGGGCGCCTTCAGGCCCATGCCGACCCAGATCATGCTGTGCTGCTGACTGAGCGCATGCAGGTACTGAATGGTGCCGCCCTTGTCGCCGTTCAGCGTGGCCGAGTTGGTGAAGCCGGCAGCGATCTTGTCCTTCCAGACCTGCGCGTACCAGGGCTTGCTGCTGGCGTCGGCGAACTTCTTGAACTGCCAGCTCGGGCCGCCCATGTAGGTCGGCGTGCCGAAGATGACGCCATCGGCAGCGGCGAGCGCGGCCCAGTCGGCCTCCGAGATGTTGCCCTCGGCGTCGATGGCGATCAGCTGTGCGCCGGCGCTGCCGGCGACCGCCTCGGCGACCTTCTTGGTGTGGCCGTAGCCCGAGTGGTAGATGACGACGATCTTGCTCATGGAGTGACTCCTGTTGTGAGGGAAAGGTTGGGATCAAGCGGCCAGGTCGAAGACCAGCACCTCGGCATCATGGCCGGCGTTCAACGCGAGGCGCGATGTTTCGCGAATCTGCAAGGCATCACCCGCCGTCAGGTCTTGCCCATTCACGTTAAGCGCGCCGCGCACGACATGCACGTACGCGAGACGGCCAGGCGCCAGCGCCAGCTCGGCGGCTTCGTTGCCATCGAACAGGCCGGCATACAGCCGCGCATCGGCATGGATGGTCACGGCCCCCTGCGCCTGGGCTTCGCCATCGTTGGCGGCCACCAGGCGCAGCTTGCCGCGCTTGGAGGCGGCGTCGAAGTGCTTCTGCTCGTAGCTCGGCGCGATGCCGCGATGGTCGGGCTGGATCCAGATCTGCAGGAAATGCGTCGTCTGGTCCTTGGCGTGGTTGAACTCGCTGTGCATGACGCCCGTGCCGGCGCTCATGCGCTGCACATCGCCGGGGCGGATGACGCCCGCCGACTTGCCGTTCTCAACGCCGCCGGCCTCGCCGTTGCCCATGCTGTCCTTGTGCGCCAGCTCGCCTGAGAGCACGTAGCTGATGATTTCCATGTCGCGGTGGCCATGCGTGCCAAAACCGCGGCCCGGGGCCACCTTGTCTTCGTTGATGACGCGCAGCGCGCCGAAGCCCATGCGCGCCGGGTCGTAGTAGTCGGCGAACGAGAAGCTGTGGAAGGACTTCAGCCAGCCGTGGTCGGCGTAGCCGCGGTCGCTGGACTTGATGAGTTGCGTGGTCATGCTGGGCTCCTTGGTTTGCTGTCGGCGAAGTCAATGTAGGAGTCCAACGTCTCCCCATCGACAAGCGGCTCTGAGGACATCGTTCAAATAGACTGAACCCATGAGCCATGCACAGGATCGGCGCCGCGCCCTCACCCCCGAAGCCTTGTCCATGATGGACACCATCGCCCGCACCGGCAGCTTTGCCGCCGCCGCGCGCGAGATGGGCCGCGTGCCCTCGGCGCTGACCTACTCCGTGCGCCAGCTGGAAGACGCGCTCGACGTGCTGCTGTTCGACCGCAGCTCGCGCCAGGCCGTGCTGACCGCTGCCGGCCAGGAGCTGCTGGTGGAGGGCCGGCGCCTGCTGCAGGAACTGGACGCCGTGGCCAACCGCGTGCGCCGCATCGCCACCGGCTGGGAGAGCGAGCTGACGCTGGCTATCGACGACGCCGTCGCCCGCCGCGCCCTGTTCGACCTGATGGAGGCGTTCTATGCCGAGCGCATCGACGGTGGCGGCCCCCCGCCGACCCGGCTGAAGCTGCGCGTGGAAGTGCTGGCCGGCACCTGGGAGGCCTTGCTGCATGGCCAGGCGGACGTGGCCATCGGCGTGCCTGCGCAGCAGTTGCCGAGCAGCAGCATCCACTGCGAACCGGCCGGCGAGCTGGAATTCGCCTTCTGCATCGCGCCCCATCACCCGCTGGCCCAGTTGCCCGAACCGCTGAGCGCCAGCCAGATCGCCGAGCACCGCATCATCGCCGTCGCCGACAGCGCCCGGCTGCTGGCCCCCATCACCGTCGGTGTGCTGCCGGGCCAGGACGTGCTGACCGTGCCGTCGCTGGCCACCAAGCTGGAGGCCCTGCTACGCGGCCTGGGTTGCGGCTCGCTGCCCGTGCCCATGGTCAGGCGCCACATCGACGCCGGCCGCCTGGTGCGCAAGGCCACCTATGAAGGCCACCGCGCCGGCAAGATGAACTACGCCTGGCGCGACACCGGCCACGCCCCCGGCAAGGCGCTGGCGTGGTGGCTGGAGCGGCTGCGCAACGAGACTACGCGCAAGGCGCTGCTGGAGCAGCACGAAGGCCTGCTGCTGTAGCGCATGCGATGCCCACCCCCGTGACGCCGTACCGCGGCCGCTTCGCGCCGTCGCCCACCGGGCCGCTGCATGCCGGCTCGCTCGTCGCCGCCTTCGCCAGCTGGCTGGATGCCCGCGCCCACGGCGGACAGTGGCTGGTGCGTATCGAAGACGTCGACGGCCCGCGTTGCCCACCGGGCATGGACGAAGTCATTCTGGGTCAGCTTGCAGCACTGGGGCTGCATGCGGACGAGCCGCCCGTGTGGCAGTCGCGCCGCGGCGACCTCTACCAGGCGGCTTTGGACCGCCTCATCGCATCGGGCCACGCCTACGGCTGCGCGTGCACGCGCGCGGAGATCGCCGCTCTGGCGGGTCCGCGCGCCAAGCACGGCGAGCTGATCTACCCCGGCACCTGCAGACCCCAGAACGGCCGCACGAACGGCCGGCCGGT
>Ga0307411_10000185_pt1 | contig 19977 bp, 14 predicted proteins | sample DK1Ometagenome_2_FD_203712 | JGI IMG/M metagenome (GOLD analysis project Ga0307411, IMG submission 203712) | Maize rhizosphere microbial communities from greenhouse at UC Davis, California, United States - DK15-O-1 | ecosystem: Host-associated > Plants > Roots > Rhizosphere > Soil | place: USA...
CGAGCAGGACCTGCGCGGTGCACACGTTCGACGTTGCCTTCTCGCGGCGGATGTGCTGCTCGCGCGTCTGGAGCGCCATGCGGAGCGCGGGCTTCCCGGTCGCGTCTCGCGAGACGCCGATGATCCGACCGGGGAGCTGCCGCTTGAACTCGTCCTTCGTCGCGTAGAAGGCGGCGTGCGGACCGCCGTAGCCGAGCGGCACGCCGAAGCGCTGCGTGTTGCCGACGCAGACGTCCGCCCCCCACTCGCCCGGCGGCGCGAGGAGCGCGAGGGCGAGCAGGTCGGCGGCGACGGTCACCATCGCGTCCACCCCGTGCGCCCGCTCGCACAGCTCGCGGTAGTCGAGCACCGCGCCGTCGGTGGCCGGGTACTGCACGAGGGCGCCGAACACTTCGGGGTCGAAGGCGAACGTCGCGTGGTCGCCCACGACGACCCTGTAGCCGCGCGCCTCGGCCCGCGTGCGCACGACGTCGATCGTCTGCGGGTGGCAGAGCTCCGAGACGAAGTAGACGTCCTTCCCGGCCTTTCCCTTGAGCGCGTGACTCATGAACATCGCCTCGGCCGCCGCCGTCCCCTCGTCGAGGAGCGACGCGTTGGCGATCTCGAGGCCGGTGAGGTCGATGACGACCGTCTGGAAGTTGAGCAGCGCCTCGAGCCGCCCCTGGGCGATCTCCGCCTGGTAGGGTGTGTAGGCGGTGTACCAGCCGGGGTTCTCGAGGACGTTGCGCTGGATCACCGGCGGCGTGATGCAGTCGGAGTATCCCATCCCGATGTACGAGCGGAAGACGCGGTTGCGTGCGGCGAGCGCGCGCAGCCGGCCGAGGATCTCGTACTCGCTGAGTCCGGCGCCGATCGCCAGCGGGCGGCGGAGGCGGATCCGCGCCGGCACCGTCGCGTCCACCAAGTCGTCGAGCGTCGCGTAGCCGAGCGTGGCGAGCATCGCCTGGGTCTCGGCGTCGCTCGGTCCGATGTGGCGGGGGATGAAGCTGTCGGTGGCCGCGAGAGAGAGCGGCTTGCTCGTGGTCGTCATGGGTACCTCGGGCGGCGCGGGGCGCCGGCGCCGGAAGGGCGGACGGAGGAAGCGTGGGGCGGCGGTAACGGCGACCGAAAGTCGAGCCGCCGCCCGTAAATCTACCATCCCGGAGAGCCGTCTGCCGGCGTGCGCCCCCGTCCCGCGCACCTGTTCCTAACTCGGCCCCGCCGATACACTTCCACGCAATGCACTGGCGGCTCCTCTACACGGCTCGGCATTCCGCGGTCGAGAACATGGCGCTCGACGCGGCACTTCTCGAGCGCGCCGAGCGGACCGGCGAGACGGTGCTGCGCGTCTACGGCTGGGCCGCGCCGACGCTCTCTTTCGGGCGCAACCAGACGGCGCGCGGTGTCTACGACGGGACGGCCGCGGCGGCGCGCGGGGTCGAGGTCGTGCGCCGCCCGACCGGCGGGCGCGCCGTGCTGCACCACCGCGAGGCGACGTACAGCGTCACCGGCCCGGTCGGCGAGCACTCGCTCGGCGAATCGTACGGCCGCATCAATCGTCTCCTACTCGACGGGCTCCGACGACTGGGCGTGCGCGCCGAGCTGGCGCGGGCGGCCGGTCGCGCGCCGCTTCCCACCGGCGCCCCCTGCTTCGAGACGCCGACCGAAGGGGAACTCGTCGTCGGCGCGCGGAAGCTCGTCGGCAGCGCGCAGTACCGCGAACGCAACGCCTTCCTCCAGCACGGCTCGATCTTGATCCACGACGACCAACCGCTGCTCTCCGCGCTCGCCGCGCACTCCCTCCCGCCGGCGCTGCCCGCGGCGACGCTCGCCGAGGAGCTGGGGCACGCGCCCGACCCGGCCGACGTCGCCGCCGCGCTGTTCGACGCGGTGCGGCACGGCGAGGACCCCGACGCCGCCCCACTCGACCTCGATGCCGCGCTGACGACCGCCGCCCGCCTCGCCGCCGCCCGATTCGCGAGCGACGACTGGACCTGGCGCCGCTGACCCGCCCTTCGCCTCGCCGCCGGCTCTCTCCCCGCACGCCGGCCGCGACGCCCCGACCGACCCGACGACGCCGCCACCCCACCCCGCCATGCGCGCATCTCCGCTCCCCCGCCCCGTCCGCCGCCCATCCGCCGCCGTCGCCCTACTCGTCCTCGCCGCTTGCGGCGGCGACGAGGCGCGCGATGCCACGAAGGGGAGCGCGCGGGGAGACGTCGGCGGGACGGTCGTCATCGCCACGCCGGCCGACGCCGACATCCTGCTGCCGCCGCTCGTCGCCGGCATCCAGGGGAAGCAGGTCACCGACTTCCTCTTCGACCGCCTGGCCGAGATCGGGACCGACCTGAACACGGTCGGCGACCGCGGCTTCGAGCCCCGCCTCGCGCGCCGCTGGGAGTGGTCGCCCGACTCGCTCTCGATCGCCTTCCACCTCGACCCGCGCGCCCGCTGGCACGACGGCAACCCGGTCCGGGCGGCGGACGTGCGCTTCACGCACGCCGTCTTCACCGACCCCGCGGTCGGCGCGCCGAGCGCGCCGGTGCTCGCCAACATCGACTCGGTGACGGTGCGCGACTCGCTGACCGCCGTCTTCTGGTTCAAGCGGCGGAGCGCCGAGCAGTTCTTCGACGCCACGTACCAGATGCAGATCCTCCCCGCGCACCTGCTGCGCGACGTCAAGCCGGCCGACCTCAAGACGGCCGACTTCGGGCGGGCCCCCGTCGGCAGCGGGCCGTTCCGCTTCGTCCGCTGGACGCCCGGCGCGACGCTCGAGGTGGTGGCCGACACGAGCTACTACCGGGGCCGCCCGAAGCTCGACCGCGTGATCTGGAGCGTGAACCCCGACTTCACGACGGCGTCCACCAAGCTGTTCGCCGGCGAGGCCGACATCTTCGAGGTGCTGCGCCCCGAGCAACTGGCCGAGCTGGCGAAGCACCCCGAGCTCAAGGCGGTGGACTACCCGAGCCTCGACTACGGCTTCATGACGTTCAACCTGCGCGACGGGAAGAGCGCCCGGCCGCACCCGGTGCTCGGCGAGCGCGAGGTGCGCCGCGCGCTGACGCGGGCGCTCGACCGGCAGGCGATGGTCCGCAACGTCTTCGACACGCTGGGCGCGGTCGCCATCGGCCCGCTCACCCGCGCCCAGGCGACGGCCGACACGACGATTGCCCAGCTCACCTACGACCTCGAGGGGGCGAAGCGCACGCTCGACTCGCTCGGCTGGCGTGACGCGAACGGCGACGGCGTGCGCGAGAAGAACGGGCGTCCACTGGCCTTCACGCTGCTCACGCCCGTCTCGAGCCGGAACCGCGTCCGGCTCTCGGTGCTGATCCAGGAGCAGCTGCGCGCGGCCGGCGTGAAGGTGAACGTCGAGCAGATGGACTTCGCGGCGTTCATGGAGCGCATGACGGGGCGCCGCTTCGACGCCGTGATGGGGGCGTGGCACCTCGACCCGAGTCCGGCAGGCGTCCGCCAGAGCTGGGGGACGGCGGGGGCGCGCGGCAAGGACGGCTCGAACTACGGCAGCTACGAGAGCGCGGCGTTCGACGCCCACGTGGACAGTGCGATGACGGAGCTCGATCCGGCGCGCAGCAAGGCCCACTTCCGGCGCGCCTACGAGACGATCGTCGCTGACGCGCCCGCGGTGTGGCTCTACGAGCCGCGGCTCATGGCCGGCGTGCACACGCGCCTCTCGCTCCCCGGCCGCCGCGCCGACGCATGGTGGGGCGGACTCGCCGAGTGGTCGGTGCCCGCCTCGCAGCGCATCCCCCGCGACCGACTGGGACTCGACGCGCGCCCCCTGACCAGCGCGAGGTGACGGCGCGCGCTACGGCGTCCGCACCGTGCTCTCCGGCCTGACGTCGGCGCTGCGCCACCCGGTGTGGCGCGCGCTGGCGCGGCGGGCGGCGCTCGGCGCGTTCGTCGTCGCCGCGGTGGCGACGCTCACCTTCGCGCTCGTCCACCTCGCGCCCGGCGACCCCCTCGCCGCGGCCTACGACGACCCGCGCATCACCGAGGCGCGCCGCGACACGCTCCGCGCCCAATACGGGCTCGACCGGCCGCTCGGCGAGCAGTACGTGCGCTACATCGGCCTGCTCGCGCGCGGCGACTTCGGCTACTCCTTCTCGCTTCGTGAGCCGGTGCGCGCGGTGCTCGCGCGCGCGCTCCCCAACACGCTGCTGCTCATGGGCGTCGCCCTCGTCCTCGCGTTCGCGCTGGGCGTCGCGGTCGGGGCGCTGCAGGCGGTGCGGCGGGGACGCCTCGCCGACCGCGCCCTGGGCGCGCTGACGCTCGTGCTGTACTCGGTGCCGGACTTCTGGCTGGCGCTGCTCGTCATGCTCTCGCTCGCCTACTGGGTGCCGCTCTTCCCGGTGTCGGGTGCGGTGGACGCGGTGATGTACCCCTACATGACGCCCGCCGAGCGGGTCGTAGATCGCCTGCGCCACCTCGCGCTGCCGGCGCTCACGCTGACGCTGGTCGTCGCGGCCGGGATCGCCCGCTTCCAGCGCGCCGCGCTCGCCGAGGCGCTGCGCGCCGACTACGTTCGCACGGCGCGGGCGAAGGGGCTCCGCGACGGCGACGTCGTGCGGCGGCACGGGCTGCGCAACGCACTGCTCCCCGTCATCACCCTCGTCGGCCTCGCCTTCCCCGCCCTGCTCGGCGGCGCGGTCTTCGTCGAGCGCGTTTTCTCGTGGCCCGGCATGGGGTGGATCGCGGTCAACGCCGTCTCGATGCGTGACTACCCGCTCGTCATGGCGAGCGTTATCGTCGGCAGTGTGATGGTCGTCGTCGGCTCGACGCTCGCCGACGCGCTCTACGCGGTCGCCGACCCGCGCCTCCGCTCCGAGTAGCGGCGCGCGCCGATGCACCCGTCACTCGCCCCCACCGCCGGCCCGACGGCGACCGCCATGACCGACCTCGCGCCGGCCGGGCGCCTGCGGCGGCTCCTCGGGCGCCTCGTGTCGCTTCCCCGGGGGCGCGTCGCGCTCGCCGGCGCCGTGCTGCTGATCGGCTGCGCGCTGCTCGCGCCCTGGCTCGCGCCGTTCGACCCGGCGGCGCACCTCGACCTCGTCGCCCTCAAGGGGCAGCCGCCGTCGCTCGCCCACCCCTTCGGCACCGACCAGTACAGCCGCGACGTGCTGAGCCGCGTGCTCTACGGCGCGCGCGTCTCGCTCGCCGTCGGGTTCCTCGCCACCGCCGTCTCCGTCACCGTAGGCACGGCGTACGGGATCGTCGCCGGCTACCACGGCGGGGCGATCGACGCGCTGCTGATGCGGCTCGTGGACGTGGCGCTCGCGGTCCCCCGCGTGCTCTTGCTGCTCGCCGTCGGCGCGCTGTGGGGCGGCCTCTCGCTCGGCGCGTTCGTCCTCCTGCTCGGGCTCACGCAGTGGTTTCACGTGAGTCGCCTCGTGCGCGCCGAGTCGCGCGCCGTGCGCGCGGAGGACTACGTGACGTCCGCCCGCGGGCTCGGCGCCGGCACGTGGCGCATCCTCACCCGCCACGTCCTGCCGAACGTCCTCTCGCCGGTGCTCGTCGCGGCGACGCTGGGCGTCGCCAACGTCATCGTTCTCGAGGCCGGGCTGTCGTTCCTCGGCGTCGGCGTCCAGCCGCCGACGCCGAGCTGGGGGAACATCATTCTCGACGGCGCCGACGAGGTCGCGGCGCACTGGTGGATCTCGATCTTTCCCGGCCTCGCGATCGTCGCCACCGTCGCCTGCCTCAACGCCCTCGGCGACGCCTTGCGCGACGTGATGGACACGAGACAGCTTGGGAGCCGGGATGCCTAACGGCCTCCGCCCGCTCGCGCCTGACGGCGCGGCGATCGTCATGGCGGGCCGTGCGCCGTTTGCCGTTTGCCGTGGAAGCCTCCGGGCGCCTCTACCGCGAACGGCCAACGGCAAACGGCCCGTCGCAGCCGAAGCGTCCAAGCTACGCACCCGATGACGGCACCGCTCCTCTCCATAAAGGACCTCCGCACCTACTTCTACACGCCCGCCGGCGTCGCCCGGGCGGTGGACGGCGTGTCGCTCGACGTCCACTCGGGCGAGACGGTGGGAGTGGTCGGCGAGTCGGGGTGCGGGAAGTCGGTCACGGCGCTCTCGGTGCTCCGACTCGTCCAGCCGCCGGGCCGCATCGAGCGCGGGAGCCGGATCGAGCTCGAGGGGCGCGACATCATGGCGATGGGCGACGCCGAGCTGCGCGCCGTGCGGGGCGACCGGATCGCGATGATCTTCCAGGAGCCGATGACGGCGCTCAACCCCGTCTTCACGGTCGGCGAGCAGATCGCCGAGGTGCCGCGCGTCCACGGCGGGATGTCACGCAGGGCGGCGTGGGAGCGCGCGGTCGAGATGCTCGCCCTGATGGGGATTCCCTCGCCGGCCGAGCGAGCGAGCCAGTACCCGCACCAGCTGTCGGGCGGGATGCGGCAGCGCGTGATGATCGCGATGGCGCTCGTCATGGACCCGGCGCTGGTCATTGCCGACGAGCCGACGACGGCGCTCGACGTCACGATCCAAGCGCAGATCCTCGAGCTGCTCGCCGAACTGCAGCGCAAGCTCGGGACGTCCATCCTCATGATCACGCACGACCTCGGCGTGATCGCCGAGACGGCGCAGCGCGTGATCGTGATGTACGGGGGCGAGGTGGTGGAAGAGTCGCCGGTGCGCGAGCTGTTCGCGGCCGCGCACCACCCCTACACCGAGGGGCTGCTGCAGGCGATGCCGCGCGTCGGGCAGCGCCGCGAGCGGCTCGCCGTCATCCCGGGCACCGTCCCCCCGCCGACCGCCTGGCCGTCGGGGTGCCGCTTCCGCGACCGCTGCCCGTACGCCTGGGACCGGTGCGCCGCCGAGCACCCCCCGCTCTACCACATCGCCGAGGGCCACGTCTCGCGCTGCCACCTCGCCGACGAGCCCGAGCGGCGCGCCGAGAAGCACGAGCCGCTGGTCGTGCGGGCGGGGGAGCGATGAGAGACGACGGCGGGGCGCGGGGCGCGGGGCGGGGGACGCGAGCGGAGCAGCCCGCGGCGGTTTCCGCGTCCCGCGCCCCGCACACCGCGCCCCTGCTCTCCGTCCGCGACCTCGCCAAGCACTTCCCCATCCGGAAGGGGATCTTTGGGCGGCGGGGCGGGACGGTGAAGGCGGTGGACGGGGTCTCGTTCGACGTCGCGGCCGGCGAGACGCTCGGCGTCGTCGGCGAGTCGGGGTGCGGCAAGACGACCACCGGGCGGTGCATCCTGCGACTGATCGAGCCGACGGCGGGCGAGGTGATCTTCGACGGCACCGACGTGCGCGCGCTGGGCGCCGAGCCGCTGCGGCGGCTGCGCCGTCAGATGCAGATCATCTTCCAGGACCCGTTCTCGTCGCTCAACCCGCGGATGACCGTCGGCGCGATCGTGCGCGAGGGGCTGACGATCCACCGCCTCGCCGAGGGCGCCGCGGCCGACGCGCGCGTCCGCCAGCTGCTCGAGGAGGTCGGCCTCCGCCCGGACTACGCGTCGCGCTATCCGCACGAGTTCTCCGGGGGGCAGCGGCAGCGGGTCGGCATCGCGCGCGCGCTCAGCGTCGAGCCGCGCTTCATCGTCTGCGACGAGCCGGTGTCGGCGCTCGACGTCTCGGTGCAGGCGCAGGTCGTCAACCTGCTCCAGGACCTGCAGCGCGACCGCGGGCTCACCTACCTCTTCATCGCCCACGACCTGTCCGTCGTCGAGCACATCGCCGACCGCGTGGCGGTGATGTACCTCGGGCGGATCGTCGAGCTGGCCGACGCCGAGGCGCTGTACCGCGAGCCGACGATGCCGTACACCCAGGCGCTGCTCTCGGCGGCGCCCGTCCCCGACCCGACGACGAAGCGTCGGCGCATCGTGCTCTCGGGGGACGTGCCCTCCCCCGCCAACCAGCCGCCCGGCTGCGTCTTCCACCCGCGCTGCCACCACCCCGCGAAGGACGCCGCGTGCACGCGAATCGTGCCCCCGCTGGAGGAGAAGGCGCCGGGCCACTGGGCGGCCTGCATCAAGCAGACGCCGACCGGGGTATCGTGGGGCGAGCAGCAGGCGGCGGGGGCGACCAGTCCGCCGGAACGGTACATGCCGGTGACGGCGGTCGAGGCGCGCTGACGAGATTCGGACGAACTGTTGACGGTGAACGGTTTACGGTTCACGCTAGGGGCGCCGCAGCGGCGACGCGCCGCGAGGCCGCCGGGCGTCGCGTCCGTCGCGCTACCGATGCGCGGGAAGTTCGGACCACCGTCAGCCGCCGACCGTGAAGCGTCCATAGTTCACCGTCCTCCCCCAACCGAGGGATCCCCTTCTTGTCGCGAACCAACTCCACCGTCACCGAAGAGAAAGCGCAGGTCGCCGGCACGGCGAGCGACCGTCCCTTCCCGGGCGAGTTCGAAGCAGGAGAACGCACCTTCTTCGGCCACCCCCGCGGTCTCGCGACGCTGTTCTTCACCGAGATGTGGGAGCGGTTCTCGTACTACGGGCTGCGGCCGCTCCTCGTCCTCTTCATGGCCGCGGCGCTCGCCGAGGGCGGCTTCGGCTTCAGCCGCGACCAGGCATCGGCGATCGTCGGGATCTACGGCTTCAGCGTCTACATCGCGTCACTGCCCGGCGGGTGGGTGGCCGACCGGCTCCTCGGCCTGCAGCGCGCGATTTTCACCGGCGCCTGCCTGATCACCGCCGGCCACCTCTCCATCGGCCTCTCGGGTCTGGCGAGTCCTGGCGAGGGCAAGATCCCGTTCTTCCTCGGGCTCGTCCTCATCGTCCTCGGCACGGGACTGCTGAAGCCCAACATCTCGGCGATCGTGGGCGACCTGTACCCGGAAGGCGGGGCGCGGCGCGACGCCGGCTTCTCGATCTTCTACATGGGGATCAACATCGGCGCCTTCGCCGGTCAGCTCATCACGGGCGCCCTCGGCGAGAAGGTCGGCTGGCACTGGGGCTTCGGGGCGGCCGGCGTCGGCATGTTCTTCGGCCTCGTCTTCTTCGCGATGATGCGCGGCAAGACGCTTCGCGGCATCGGCATGGAGCCGGCGCGACACGCCGACGCGGCGGTCCAGGCCCGCCAGGCGCGTACCGTGAAGCTCGCCCTCGGCTTCGGCCTCGCCGCCATCGCCCTCGTCTTCGCCCTCGCCGCCGCCGGCACCATCACCATCAACGCGCAGGTCGTCGGCGGGTACATGGTGAACCTCACGCTCGCGATGGTCGCGCTGTTCTTCCTCTACGTCTTCGCCGCCGGCGGCCTGACGAAGGACGAGAAGAAGCGCATCGGCGTCATCTTCGTCCTCTTCCTGTTCGCGGTCGTGTTCTGGGGCGCGTTCGAGCAGGCGCCGACGTCGCTGAACCTGTTCGCGCGCGACTTCACCGACCGCGACCTCGGCGGCTTCGAGGTCCCGGCGACCTGGTTCCAGTCGATCAACTCGTTCTTCGTGATCACGCTGGCGCCGGTCTTCGCCGGCATCTGGCTCGCCCTCGGCCGCCGCGGGCGCGACCTGTCGAGCCCCGGCAAGTTCGCCTTCGGCCTGGGCTTCGCGGCGATCGGCTTCTTCCTGATGATCTTCGCGGCCAACCGCGTGGTGGCGAGCGGTGGCGCGCTCCTCGTCTCGGCCTGGTGGCTCGTCGGCAGCTACTTCTTCCAGACGGTCGGTGAGCTGTGCCTCTCGCCGGTCGGCCTGTCGTCGATGACGAAGCTCTCGCCGCGCAAGTACGTCGGCCAGATGATGGGCATCTGGTTCACGGCGTCCGGCCTCGGCAGCCTGATCGGCGGCCTCGTCGGCGGCCACGTCGATCCGGAAAAGCTCGAGCTCATGCCGCAGCTCTTCACGCGCACCACGATCTCGCTGACCATCGCCGCAGTCGTCCTCGTCCTGCTCTCGTTCCCGATCCGGCGGATGATGGCCGGCGTGGATCAGCAGGGGGGGCGCCAGACCAGCCACTAACTACCGGGCGGTTGCTGGTTACTGGTGACTAGTTACTGGTAGGAACGAGAACCCCCCGGGACGCCACGAGGAGCGTCCGGGGGGTTCGCACTTACCAGTAAGTAGTAACTAGTAACTAGTGACCAGCGACCGCCCCGGTCCGAGCGGCCTCCCGGCCCCGCCGCCCTACGGCCACGTAAAGACGCTCCGTGGCACCGTCCGCTCCCGGCCGCGGGTCACGTCGTTGGACTCGCGGAGGAAGTCACGCGTGTCGTCGCGGGTCGAGAAGCGGACGTCCACGCGGCGGCCGTAGGGATCCTTTACGAGCGGCACCGCGAAGTCCACGCGGTAGACGCGCTTCGAGCGCGCGCCGAACGTCGTGAGCAGGCCGATCCCCGCGCCGTAGCGGTTCCCGACCGACTGTCCGAACGGGACGTCGCGCGCCCACATCCGCCCGCCCTCGACGAACGGCGCCAGCCCGAGGTCGGCGACGTTGCGGAAGCGACCCAGGTACCAGCGGTCCTCGATCGTCGCCACCGCGCGCTGCCCGCCGGCGACGCGCGAGCCGGCGTAGCCGCGCACCCCTCCCTGCGGGTCGCCAAGCCGGAGCTGGAACGGGACGCGCTGCCGCCACCCGCCGCCGAACTGCCCGCTCGTGATCAGCGTGTGGTGCGGCGTGATCACGTGGTACCAGGCGAGGCGCCCGCTGGCGAGGATCCCGTCCCACCGCGTCGTGTTCACGTCCTCGCGCCCCTCGGCGAGCGCGTGCAGGCCGACGAACGAGCGCGGCGTGCCGGCGCCGACGTAGAGGTCCCCGGCGACGAAGATGTCGTCCTCCGTCGTGCCGAGCGCCGGGATGCTGCGCCCGAGCACCGTCCCGAGCTCGAAGCCGGTGCGCACGTCCTGCTGGGCGCGCAGCGCGTCGAAGCCGCTGACGGTCATGAAGCGCAGGTTGCGCACGCCCCACAGTGCATTGAGGCGCGCCGCGCGGAAGCTCTCGTAGCGCCCGGTGAGCGCCGCCGCCGTGTCGGCGAGGAGGCCGCTGTCGCTGCGGATCACCGGGTCGCGGTCGGTGACCTCGCGCTCGCGCGACAGCGAGAGCCCGAAGAGGCTCAGCCGGCCCGGGCGCCCGACGCGGAAGACGCCGCCGACGTCGAGGAACTCGCGCCCCGAACGGAGCGACGGGTCGCCGGCCGAGCCGGGGATCGTGTCGGGGCGGATGAAGCCCGCGTAGCCGATCCCGTTGCCGTAGCTCACGCGCCAGGCGATGCGCTGCAGGTCAGTGAGGTAGGGGTGGCTGAGCTGCGCCAGCACCTCCCCACCCAGCGGCTGCCGCCGGGCGTCCACGTTCAGGACGTAGGGGCGGCCGAGGAACTGGAAGTCGGTGACGCGGGCCCCCCAGCCGTCGCGGTAGAAGAAGCCCTGCCGCCAGCTCGCCTCGACCGAGAGCGCGGTCCCGTAGAGGTTCGTGTTCCCGAGCCGGAGGGCCGAGATCCGTCCGCGGTTGATCGCCCCGCCGAGGATCGCCGGGACCTCGTCCGTCGTCACGACTTCGATCCGCGTCCCGCCGCGGCCGTCGGGGAGGGCGCGCACCCGCGCGCTGGAGAGGAACGGCTGCGCGCGCAGGATGCGCTCGGACTCGGCGCGCCGCAGCTCCGAGCACGGCTGCCCGGGCTCGAGGAGCACGAAGCGGCGGACGACCTCGTCGCGCGTCGTGCGGTGGTGCAGCCCGAGCGAGCGCGCGAGGCGGCGCCACCGCGCGCTCGCCCCACCGAAGCTCGGCCGCCGCGGGTCCACGTCCACCTCGGTCACCGTCTGCCCATTGCACGACGTGTTGTGGCGGACGAGCATCGCGCTGTCCTGCGGAGTGACGCCCGGCGCCACGGCCGAATCGCGGCGAGGCGCCGCGCGCGTGCTGTCCTGCGCCGCGAGCGGAGCGGCGAGAGCGGTGGCGGCGGCGACGAGCAGGAGAAGCGCGAGACGCGAGCGCCGGTCGCGTTGGTGCGACAAGCGCTACTTCCCCATCCGGCGCTTGAGCGCGGCGAGGCGCTCCTCGGCCGCGGCGTCGCGCTCGGCGCGTCTGCGGCCACGGGCGAGCGCGTCCAGCTCGTCGCGGACCGCCGCGTCCTCGCCAAGTGCCTCGGCCACCTCGGCCTCGGCCGCGGCGGCCGCCGCCGGGCGACCCGTCGCCGCGCCCCCGGCGGCGCGCGCGTGCACCGCGGCGCGCAGCTCGGCCGTCATCTCGGCGACCTCGCGCTCGGCGACGGCGACCTCCTCCTCCTGCGCCGCGAGCTTGTGCTCGAGCGCCTGCAGGCGCTCGGCGTGGTGCCGCTCGTAGCGCTCCGCGACCGCCACCGTCTCGCGGTCGCCGATCCCCTCGGCGAGCACACGTCGCCGTCGCACCGTCGTTAGCGCCTCGCGCTCGGCGGCGAGCCGCGCCCGCGTCTGCGCCACGCCGCCGCGCAGGTCCTCGATGCCGAGGCGTGCCTGGACGAGCGTCTCCTTCATCCGTCCGACAGCGGCGCGGCGCTCCTCGGGGGAGCCGGCGCCGTTGACGAGGTTCTCGATCGACTCGCGGAGCTTGTCGAACATCGGCCGGTCGGGTGGCGGTCTGCGAGACGGGGGGAGGAAGCGGGCGGCGGGAGGGGTCGTGCGCGGCGCCGCCGCCCCGTGTAGGATACTGGCGCGCGGCGACGCGCGCCAACGTCTCGCGCGACGTCGGCGACGCGCCGCACCCTCACCCCCTCCGATGCCCGGACGCCCGCCAGTCGTCGCCGTCACGGCGACCGAGAAGGAGCGAGACGAGGCCCCCCGCGTCTGGCTCAACGCCGCCTACGTGCGGGCGGTCGAGGACGCGGGGATGGTGCCGCTCGTCGTCCCGCCCCTCGCGCACCCCGAGCACGCCGCGGCCCTGCTCGACGCGGCCGACGGCCTGCTGCTCACCGGCGGCGAGGACGTGGACCCGGCGCACTACGGCGCCGCGATGCACCCGCGCGGCGGGGCGCCGCTCCACGCGCGCGACGCCACCGAGCTGGCCCTCGCCCGCGCCGCCCGCGACCGCCGGCTCCCGACGCTGGCGATCTGCCGCGGCATCCAGCTGCTCAACGTCGCCCTCGGCGGCACCCTCGTGCAGGACCTCCCCACCGAGCGCCCGGGCGGGGTGGACCACGACCCCGGCGCCGGGCGCGCTTCACGCTCCCACGCCCTCCTCGTCGAGCCGCGCTCGCGACTCGCCGCCGCGCTCGGGGCGACGGAACTCGCCGTGAACTCGTTTCACCACCAGGCCGTGGACGGCGTCGCCCCGTCGCTCGTCGTCACCGCGCGCGCGCCCGACGGGGTGATCGAGGGCGTCGAGACGGCGGCCGGCGACGACTGGTGGGCACTCGGCGTCCAGTGGCACCCCGAGGAGCTGACGCGGAGCGCCGAAGGGTGGGACCGCGGGCTGTTCCGGGCGTTCGCCGAGCGCGTGCGCGAGGCGCGCACGGCGGCCGCCGCCGCTCACTCGTAACGCAGGGCGACGACAGGCTCGATGCGGCTCGCCCGGCGCGCCGGCAGGTACGCCGCGGCGACGACGACGAGCGTCAGCAGCCCCGCGACTCCCCCGAAGACGACCGGGTCGCGCTCGTCCACGCCCTGGAGGAGCGACGACAGCACCCGCGCGAAGGCGAACGCGGTCGCCGTGCCCAGCGCGACGCCGAGCATCGCCACGCCCACGCCCTCGCCGACGACGAGCCGCAGCACGCGGCCGCGGGGCGCGCCGAGCGCCATCCGCACGCCGATCTCGCTCGTGCGCTGGAGGACGGTGTACGACAGGACGCCGTAGGTTCCCACCGCCGCGAGGAGCAGCGCCGCCCCCGCGAACAGCGAGAGCAGCGCGGCGTTGAAGCGCGGCTCGGCGACCGAACTCCCGAGCACCTCGCGCATCGTCTTCGCCTCGTCGAGCGGAAGCTCGGGGTCGAGGCGCCAGACGCGCTCGCGGACGGCCTCGGCGAGTGCCCGCGGGTCGGCGCTCGCGGAGCGCACGATGATCCACATCGCGCTCATCGGGAACTGGGGGTGCGGAAAGTAGAGGGCCGGGTCTGCGGCGCGTCCGAGGCCGAGGAAGGGCTCGTCGGCCACGATCCCCACGATCTCGTAGGACGCCGGCATCCCTTCGAACCAGGTGCCACGATCGATTCGGCGGCCGATCGGGTCCTCGTTCGGGAAATGGACACGCGCGAACGCCTCGTTGATCAGCACGGCGCCAGCGCCTCCCGCCCGATCGCGCTCGGTCACGTCGCGCCCGCGCAGCAGCGGGACGCCGACCGTCTTGAAGTACCCCGGCTGCACCGGCCGAACGCGCGCCTCGGGCTCCAGGCCGACCGGCGGCCGGTCGCGCCCCTCGATCGTGAAGCTCGACGTCCACCCCTCGCCCAGCGGGTGCTCGTAGGCGACGGCGACGGACTGCACGCCGCGCACCCCTTCGAGCTCGCCGCGCAGCCGATCGTAGAATCGCACCACCTTGGCCGGCGCGTCGTAACGCGTGGACGGCAGCTCGAGCTGCGCAACGAGCAGGCCGTCCGGCGCGAAGCCGGGGTCCACGCGCTGCGTGAGCCAGAAGCTCTTGAGGAGGAGCGCCGCGCCGACGACGAGCACCGTGGCGAGCGCGACCTCGCCGACGACCAGCCCGTGGCGCAGCCGCCGCCGCGCGACCCCCGCCGTCGCTCCGCGCGCGCCGTCCTTGAGCGACGCGACCGACGCCGCACCGCGGCGGAGCTGCAGCGCCGGCAGCACGCCGAACGCGATCCCCGTGAGCACCGACGCGCCGAGCAGGAAGGCGAGCACCGGGAGGTCGAGCGCCACCTCATCGGCGCGCGGGATGGTGCGAGGCGCGAGGGCGAGGAGCGCCCGCATGCCGCCCCACGCCACGCCGAGCCCCGCCGCGCCGCCGATCAGCGTGAGGAGGAGGCTCTCGGTCAGGAACTGGCGCAGCAGCCGCCCGCGGCCGGCGCCCAGCGCCGCCCGCACCGCGACCTCCCGCTCGCGCGCCGCGGCGCGGGCGAGGAAGAGGCTGGCGAGGTTGGCGCAGCCGATCAGCAACACCAGAGCGACCGCCCCGAAGAGCACGAGCAGCGCGGGCCGCGCGTCCTGCACGAGGACGTCGCGCATCGGCTCGAGCCGCGCGCCGCGCTTCGCGTTGTCGGCCGGGTACTGCAGCTCGAGGCCACGCGCGATCGCGCGCGCCTCGCTCGCTGCCTGCTCGAGCGAGACACCGGCCGCGAGGCGCCCGATCACCGCGTACTGGTGGGTGCCGCGCTCCATGTCGATCCTCGTCGGCACGAGCGGGCGCCAGAGCTGTGCCGACCGGCGGTAGCCGAAGGCGGGCGGCAGCACGCCGACGACCGTCACCGGCTCGCCGTCGAGACGGATGGAGCGGCCGAGCACCGCGAGGTCGCCGCCGAAGCGGTCACGCCAGAGGGCGTCGCTCAGCACCGCCACGGCCGGTGACCCGGGCCGCTCGTCGTCCGGCACGAAGCCGCGCCCCAGCGCCGGCGCCACGCCGAGCGTGGGGAAGAGGTTGCTCGTCGCCACGGCCTCGCTGACGAGCGCCGGCTCGCTGCCGGGTAGCGTCAACGTCTGCGTCCCGCCCCGCACCGCGGCGAGAGAGCTGAAGGAGCGCGCCCGCGCGCGGATGTCCAGGTAGTCGAGATACGACTGGGCGGTCCCCACCTTGGCGACGTCGCCGTCGATGGGGTGGCCGCGCAGGTAGACGAGCCGGTCGGGCTCCGGGAAGGGGAGAGGCCGCAGCAGCACGCCGTTGACGACGCTGAAGATCGCCGTCGTCGCCCCGATGCCCAGCGCCAGCGTGAGGACGACGACGGCGGTAAAGCCGGGCCGCCGGCGCAGGCCGCGCACGGCGTACTTCAGGTCGAGGTCGAGCATGTCGTGGGCTCCGTGGTGGCGGCGCAGCCAGAGCGCGTCGCGGAGGGCGCCGAGGGCGCGGAAGGCGAGCGCGGCCCGGGCGAAGGTCGTGTCATCGGCGGTCCGCTGCCGCTGGCGCCAGGCGTGACACAGCTCCCCTTCCCACTCGGCGGTCCACTCGGCGCGCCGCGTGGACGGGACGAGCCACGACAGCCAGCGCACCAGCGCGACGCCGGGCGCCGCCGCCGCCGCCTCGTCGGCCGACTCTGGGACGGGGGCGTCGGGGCGCGTCACGCGGGGCGGGGCTGGGGGACGCTGCCCGGCGCGGCGAACGCGTCGAGGACCTCGGGATGCCGGGCCAGCGCCTCCTGCAGCGCCATCGCGCCGGCCCCGGTGAGCTCGTAGTAGCGGCGCGGCGGCCGCCCCTCGGCGCGGGCCCGCTCGACCGCCTCCCAGCGCGAGCGCAGCAGGCCGGCGTCCTCGAGGCGGCGAAGGATCGGGTACACGGTACCGCTCTGCAGCCCGGTCGCGTCGAGGATGTCGAAGCCGTGACGCATGCCCCGCGCGATGGCGTGCATGACGAGGGCGGTCGGGCGGGTGACGCGAACGGATCTCGACACGGCGGGCGGGGAGGGGAAAGTCTACCTATGTAGAGTTTGGGGCCGAAAGAACGCCCCGTCAAGGGGCAGAATACGGCGCCAGGCGCTCGGCGCGAACAGTGCACGGTTCACGGTCATGGAGCGACGGTCTACGGTGACCGTGAACCGGCGACCGCCAACTGTGAACCGTGAACAGCGGTGGTCGAGTGCCGGGCGCTGCTCCTCTCAGCTCGCCCGCTTCCACCTCGCCTCGTCGCGCACCTGACGCATCAGCCGCTCCGGAGTGTGGTGGTTCGGGAAGAGCAGCGCGTCGCTCACCGCGTTGAGCGCGATGCGGAGCACGGCGAAGCGCTCGGCGGCGGCGGCATAGAGCGCGTCGAGGCCGTGCTCCGACGCCAGGCGGTGGCCGGCGGCGAGCTGGAAGCCGCGGCGTCCCATCTCCTCGTAGTAGTCGAGGTCCGGCCCGCCCCGCCGCCAGCGGCGCGACTCGATGTGGTCGGGAAAGAGGCCGCTCAGCCAGAGCGCGTAGTTGCCGAGGTGCGCGCGGACGAGGAAGCTGCGCCTGGCGTCCCCGCTCTCGACGTCACGCAGCAGGTCGGTGAGCGTCGTGTAGACCTCGTCGTCCGAGGCGCCGACGCGGTGGGCCGCGTCGCGCAGCCCGAAGTGGACGAGGATCGCCGCCGCGTAGTCGGCGAGGACGCGGTCCGTCTCGCCGGCGCGCCGCAGCGCGTGCCTGACGACGACGTAGGCGAAGAGGGGGAAGGAGGCGTGCGCCCCCTGGGGCGACTCGATCAGGGCCCCGAGCAGGCGCGGGTCGTCGAGCAGCGCGTCGATGCCGTCGTCGCGCAGCGCGCCCTCGGCGCGGTCGTACTCCTCGGCGCTCCCGCGCGCGATGAGGCGCAGCACCAGCTGCGCGTCGCCGCGGCCCAGACGCTGTCGCACGTTCGCAAGAATCACGAGATCCTCCGCAAACTGGTCACACCATCCGCATACCCCGTCCAGTGCCAACGGCGTGCCGCGGCGCGCGAGGGCCCTACAGGTGTGACGAACGAGCGGCGTCGGGGGGAACACCGTCGGGTCGCCGAGCCCCCGCGGAGTGACGGCGCTGCAGGCGCCGGGCGGGCACGGGCCCTGCTACTTCAGCCGCGTCTCGCGCTCGCCGACGGCGCGCCCCACCTCGAGCAGGAGGCGGGCGACGCGCGCCAGCTTGTCGAAGTCCACCTTCGGCGTCTCGTCGCTCACGCGGTGGTAGTCCTCGTGTAGCCCGCTCGTGAAGAACACGATCGGGACGCCGCGCCGCGCGTAGCTGTAGTGGTCACTGCGGTAGTAGATCTGCTCGGGGTGGTTCGGCGAGTCCCACTCGCGGTTGATCAGGAACGGTGGGCCGAGCGCCGCGTTCACCGAGTCCACGAGGTCGCCCAACAGGCGGCTCTGCCCCTTCGGCGCGGCCTGCGGCCCGACGACGTAGAGCGAGTCGGGCGCGTTGCGGCCGATCATGTCGGCGTTGAGCTGCGCGACGACGGAGTCGAGCGGCACTGCGGGGTGCGCGGCGAAGTACTCCGAGCCGAGGAGCCCCTGCTCCTCCCCGACGTGCCAGACGAAGAGCGCCGAGCGGCGCGGACGCGGACCTTCCTGCAGGGCGCGCGCGACGGCGAGCAGGGCGACACTCCCGGAGCCGTCGTCGTCGGCCCCGTTGGCGATCGAGTCGGCGGGAGTGGCGCCGGCCTCCTCCCCTCCCGGCGCGGCGGCGCGCAGCACGCCGATGTGATCGTAGTGCGCTCCGAACGCGACGTAGCTCGCGCGCAGCGCCGGGTCCCTCCCGCGCACGACGCCGACGACGTTGACCGCGGTTACCGTGAGGTCGAGCTCCGCGCCGAAGCGCCGGCCGGCGAGCACCTGTGGCCGTCGGTCACTCGGCCAGCCGTCGGGCAGGAGGGCGCTCACACGCTCGGCGTCGCCGAGCAGCAGCATCGGGAGCGTACGCAGCGAGTCGCTCGGGGCGAGCGAGAGGTCTCCCGCCTCGGCGATCCGCGCGTACTGGCGGGCGAGCTGGGGGACGGTCCGCGCGACGTCGCCCGTGAGCAGCACGATCACCGCAGCGGCGCCGCGCGCGATCAGCCCCTGGACGCGGCGTCCCGTCTCCGCCGGCCCCTCGAGCGCGCCGCGCCGGCCGTGCGGCGTACCGGGCGGCGCGCCCGCCACGAGCACCGCCGCGCGCCCGCGAACCTCCACGCGATCGAGGTCCGCCTGCGTGACGCCGGCGCCGGGCACGCCGTGGCCGACGAACACGAGCTCGACGTCGGCCACACGCTCGGCGGGGAGCGGCCCGCCGCCGAGTGGCGTCGGCATCGGGACGAGCGCGTCGCCCATCGCCAGCGTGGTCACGCCGGCGGGTCCCCGGACCTCGAACCGGGCCGCCGGCCCCGGTCCCTGCCTGACGAGCGGTACGCGCTGGAAGTAGCCGCTATCGCCCGCCGGCTCGACTCGTAACGCGGCGAGGCGCGCGGCGAGGAACGCCGCCGCGCGCGCCGCGTCGGGCGTCCCGCTGCGCCGGCCGCGGAAGGAGTCCGCCGCGAAGGCCTCGAGGTCGCGTCGCAGCTCGTCGGCCGTCGGCGCCGCGCCCGCGGGGACGGCGGCCCCGTCACCGGCGCCCCGCGCGCGCGGAGTGCAGCCGGCCACGGCGGCCAGCAGGCAGAGCACGGCGGTGCGGCGCATGGCGGCTCCGGGCGGTGAACGGGACGCGGCGCGCGGCCGGGATCGGTCGCCCCGACGCCGCGCCCCCGTAGCGGCGCAAGCGCGGTGCCGGACGGCCGCCGTCAGCCGCCCAGCACGCGCCGGTACACGGTGAGCGTGCGCTCCGCGGTGCGCTCCACCGAGAACTCGGCGGCGCGCCCCCGCGCCCCGGCCGCCAGCCGCGCGGCGAGCCCGCGGTCGGTGAGCAGCCGCGCGATGGCGTCGCCGAGGCGCTCGGCGTCGTGGACCGGCGCGAGCAGCCCCGAGACGCCGTCCACGATGATCTCCGGGATGCCGCCGGCGGCCGTCGCCGCGGTCGGCTTCCCCATCGACATCGCGTCGAGCAGCACCGTGCCGAGCCCCTCCTCCTGCGACGAGAGCGTCGCCACGTCGGCGGCCGCGAGGAGGGCGTCGGCGTCGCTCCGGTAGCCGGTGAGTCGCAGCGCATCGCCGAGCCCCTGCGCTGCGACCTCGGCCTCGACTTGCGGGCGCAGTGGCCCTTCGCCGACGAGCAACGCGCGCAGCGCCGGCACCTGCCGCCGCGCCGCGGCGACCGCGCGGACGAACGTCACCGGGTCCTTGTGGCCGACGAGCTGCGACACCTGCACGAGCAGCGGCGCACCGTCGGGAACGCCGAGCTCGCGCAGCGTCTCTCGGCTCGCCGGCACGAAGCTGCGGGTGAGGTCCACGCCGCTGGGAATGATCTCGATGCGCTCGCGCTCGATGCCGCTCGCGACGAGCGCCTCGGCGACGGCGCGCGAGATCGCGATGAGGGCGTCCGCGCGGCCGTACTTCCAGCGCGTCCCGGCGTTGTCGCGCAGCTTGAAGTCCACGCGCCGCGTGACGACGA
>Ga0307411_10000188_pt1 | contig 19870 bp, 18 predicted proteins | sample DK1Ometagenome_2_FD_203712 | JGI IMG/M metagenome (GOLD analysis project Ga0307411, IMG submission 203712) | Maize rhizosphere microbial communities from greenhouse at UC Davis, California, United States - DK15-O-1 | ecosystem: Host-associated > Plants > Roots > Rhizosphere > Soil | place: USA...
CGCGGTCGCTGGTGCCGTCGAAGACCCGAGCCGGCCGTAGAATCGTGACTCGCGTCGTGTCAGCGGGAGTCTGCGCGCGACCGACCGCGGGCCGCGAGACCGCGGCGAGCGCGGTCGACAGCAGAATGACGTAGGTGATCGGCGGACGCATCGGACAACGGGTGGAGGGCGACGTAGGAGACACGTTGTGGCGCGAATCTGGCGCCCCGGGCGCCGCGACGCCACTCGCGCGGGCGGGATGCCGGCGGGCGACGTAGACACGAGACGGGCGCGGCGGACGACGACATGACACTGGGCGTGGCACAGATGGGGCAGGCCGAGGGGAAGTTCGTCGACGCCAACGGCGTTCGCCTGCACTGCGTCGAAGCTGGCCAAGGGCCGCTCGTGCTCCTCCTGCACGGTTTTCCGCAGTTCTGGTACGCGTGGCGCCACCAGATTCCGGCGCTCGCCGCCGCGGGCTTCCGCGTCGTCGCGCCCGACCTGCGCGGCTACAACCTCTCGGACAAGCCGACCGGGGTCGGGAGCTACACGCTCGACGTGCTGGCCGCGGACGTGGCCGACCTCGTCGCGCGGCTGGGCGCCCGGACCGCGGCCGTTGTCGGCCACGACTGGGGCGCCGCCATCGCCTGGCGCCTGGCGTCGCAATACCCCACGCTGGTCGAACGGGTCGTCGCGATCAACGGGCCGCACCCGCGCGCGTTCGTACGCGAGCTGCGCCGAGGAGACCAACTCCTGCGCTCGTCGTACATCGGCTTCTTCCAGATCCCCTGGCTCCCCGAGGTCGTGATTCGCGCGGCGAACTTCGCCCTCCTCGAGCGGCTCCTGCGCCGACAGCCAGTGCGGCCGGGCGCATTCAGCGACGAGGACATCCGGCGCCACAAGGCGGCGCTGGCACAACCGGGTGCGCTCACGGCGGCACTGAATTATTACCGGGCCATCCGGCGGCGGCCGCGGGTGGCGACGCTCGACGACGATCGCCGCGGAGGGCGCGTCGAGCAGCCGACGCTGGTCATCTGGGGGGACCGGGACCGCATGCTCAACGCGTCAGCCACCGAGGGCCTCGAGCGCTGGGTCCCCAACGTGCGCGTCGAGCACATCCCCGACGCCAGCCACTGGGTGCTCGCGGACGCGCCTGCGCGCGTCAACGAGCTGCTGATCCGGTTTCTGAGCGGCGAGGGGACGGCGGCGGGCAGGCCTCGGTGAGCCGCCGCTCGCCGCCGGCCCTTTGCAGCTAGTCCTTGTAGGGATCGAACTCGTTCGCGCCGGCCATCACGACGAGGAGCGGCCGTAGCGTGCGCTCGACGGTGATCGTGCCCTCCTGGGCCGCAAGCACGTCGGGCAGTCGGCGGTACACGTGCGGGCTCTCGTCGAGTCCCCCGCCGCGGAGGATCACGCCCTTCTGGCCGATCCAGTCGCGCATCATCTCCGGGGTGATGCGGCCGGGCCGTTTGACTTCGCCCGTCTTGCGATTGCGCTTGCCGGCAGCTTCGGTCCGCGACATCACGCGGCCGGCGCCGTGAATGGTGGAATAGAGCGCAGCCCGCTGCAGCTCGGCCACGTCGGAGTCTTCGGTGACGGCCCCGGCGACGATCACCGCGTCGTCGCCCATCGACCCGCCGACGAAGCCGCGCTGGCCCGGAAACGCCGGCGTGGCGCCTTTGCGTACGACCGCGAGGACGCGTCCCTCGTGTTCCTCGCGCCAAGCGAAATTGTGGTGGTTGTGCACGAGGTCCACTTCGCGGCCGCCGAGCAGCTCCACGACCTTCCGCGCCACCCATTCGCGGCCGGCGTACGCGTACTCGCCGGCCAGCGTCATCAGCTGCCAGTAGTCGTGGCCGATGGGGGCATCGAGCGGCAGGAGCACCTCCTGCTCGGGCGCGCGGTCGCCCCAATTCCGGTTCTGGCCGAGCGCCAGGAACGCCGACGCGATAGTGTGGCCCAGCCCGCGGCTGCCGAAGTGGACGCCGACCCACACGGCGCCTTCGTCGTCGGCGAACACGTCCACGTAGTGGTTCCCGCTGCCGACCGTTCCGAGCTGCTGGCGCGCCTTCGTCTTGAGGCGCCCGCGCTCGTTGGCCGGCACCGCGTACCACTTCTCGCTCTCGAAGAGCGGGTGGTCGACGGGGGCGTCGTCCGCCTCGTTCTTGCGCCCGATTCCGAACGAGATCGTGTGCTCGATGTCGTTCGCGATCTGCTTCCAGCGCTCCGCGCCGCCGACGCGCTCGGGCGTGAGGTCGGTGCGGATGGCGCAGTTACCACAGTTGTGGACGACGGTGCCCGCGCCGAAGTAGGCGCGCGCCGGGTCGCCGGTGACTACGTCGTAGACGTCGCGGACGGGGCCCCCCTCGAGGCGATCCAGAGCGACCCAGCATACCTCGCCGCTCACGGCGGCGGACGTCGCGTCGCCCGGCAGTCGGCGCGAGCTGCCGCGCCGATCGTAGATCGAGTGGTTGGCGAAGCCGCGTGGCACGTCATCGCGAGCGGCGATACTCTCCATGATCGACTTCCAGTTACCGCCGGCGTGCTTGAGCGCGCGGGCCTCGGCCTTGGCGGCATCCCGAACCGCCGTCAGGTGCGACCCCGCCCAGGCGACGCTCGCTACCACTGCGGCCTGCTCGCGCTTGCAAATGGCCCGGCAGAACCCTACGTCGCGCAGGAACCGCATCTGCGCGGAGGCTCCGCCGTGGATCTGGAGCACGAAATCGCGTCGCTCGCCCCGCGGCGGACCGCTGGGCGCCACCGACACGTCGAAGTCCAGCGAGCGGAAGAGCCGCGCCAGGAAGTCGATGGCGTGCGTCGTGCTGCCCGCCTGCTTGACCTGCAGGTTGGGCACTGTCCCGTTGGGGTGCACGCGCGGCGTCATCATCTCGGCGCTGCAGAATGCCGACAGGAAGTGAGCGCGTACCCACGCGGGCATCCCGAAAAGCCACGTCATCGGAGCGGGTAACCATTCCTTTCGCCCGACCGGCGAGCCCATTGCGCCGAGCAATGCGTGCAGCGCGCGCGAGCCCACGTAGACGTGGTGCTCGTCGCGGTCGCGCGGGTTGCGGCTGCGCCGGTGCACGTGCGGAGTGAACCCGAGCTCCCGGAAATCACCGACCAGGTCGGCCGCATCCTGCTCGGAAGTCGTGAAAATCGATACCCGCGTCCCATTCTTCGCGAGGTGACCGTCGCCACTGACGTATCCGAGGACCCGCAGTAGCGCCGGGAGGCGCCGGCTATCGCCGCGTAGGGGCCAGAGGGCGCGCTCGGCCAGGACGTCCGCGTCCCGGGGTGCGACGGGGCCGAGCTCGATGTCGGCAGGAGGCGGTTCGTAGGGCAGGCCGACGTGCGGGCTGCACGCGATCCGCTCCGCCGGCGCGAGTGCGTCGAGGCGCCTCCACCCCCGCGGGGTCATCACCTGATGGTCGCGCGTTGCGTCCATGCGGCGACCGTTACGAAGGGTTGCGCGAACTGTCTGTCTGCGCCCGCGGTAGATCGCGCCGGCGTGTGGAGCGACCAGGCGGACGCGGGCACCGTCCCAGCACGTCACCGGGTCGGCGCCCGCGACCGCTTCGATTGGCCGCCAGAAGCCACTCGCCGTGGTCACGGGCGTTCCCTCGGCCAGGCAGGCGATGTCGAAGCCCACGCCGACGACCGACACCTTCTCGTCGTACGCGACGACCCCGCCAATCGGCTGCACATAACCAACGTGGCCGTCCGCCATGAGCGCGGCACGCTCCGCGCGCGACGCGACGTCTCGCATCTGTGCGAGCGTTCCTTCGTCGTGCGTGCCGAAGACCTGGATCGGGGTCTCGGACTCGGGCGTGTCAGCCAAGCGATTTCCCGGGGCGTGGGATCACGAACGGTCGCCGTTCAGGCCTTCACCGAAAAGAAGCTGATCGCGAAGAAGCACGCGATCACCACGGCGACGATGGCGACGAGCACCCAGGGGCTGACGCGCTTGCTGGTGGCCATTGTGCTGCTCTCGCGGCTAAAGTGAGGGCGCACCGGCGTCGACGCCGGTGCACGCGGGGAACTCCTGCGGGGAGCACCCTTCGTGCCTCCACTCCGCCCGCACGCCAAACCCGGTGCTCATGCCCTCCCCACCACCGCCCCCGACCTCCCCGGCCACTCCGGTCCTCGCCAGTTGGAGCGGCGGCAAGGACAGCAGTCTGGCCGTGCAGGCGGCCGCGGCGGACCCGACCCGGGTCGTCTCGGGGCTGCTCACCACGGTGACCGCCGGCTACGAGCGGGTCAGCATGCACGGGGTCCGGGTCGAGCTCCTGGAGACACAGGCGGCGGCGCTCGACCTGCCATTGACCACCGCGCGAATCCCACCCGGCGCGTCCAACGAGGTGTACGAGGCCGCGATGCGCGGCGCGCTCGCTCCGGCGCGCCAGGGTGGCATCACCGAGGTCGTCTTCGGCGACCTGTATCTCGCGGACGTCCGCGCCTACCGGGAGCGCCTACTGGCGCCGCTCGGCATGCGCGGCCACTACCCGCTGTGGGGGCGCGACACGCGCGCGCTCGCGACCGAGTTCATTGCCGGCGGGTTTCGCGCCGTGCTCGTCTGCGTGGACCCCCGGCAGGTCCCGGCCGAGCTCTGCGGACGGGAGTTCGACCCTGCGCTCCTCGCCGATCTGCCGCCCGGCGCCGACCCGTGCGGCGAGAACGGCGAGTTCCACACCTTCGTCTACGACGGCCCGATCTTTCGCGAGCCGGTGGCGTGGCGCCGCGGAGCGGTCGTCGAGCGCGACGGCTTCTGGTTCTGCGACCTGACCAAGGCGGAGGGCGACGCGGGCGGGCGGCGAGCGCTCAGAGATCGAGTTCGCCCGCCGCCCGCCCCGCGCCGCTAGCCGCTACCTGACGCGCCGAATCCGCTTGACGTTCACCACGAAGGCGTCGGAGGGGCGGCCGCAGCGGTCGTTGCGCCGATAGACGTCGACCAGCGCCCACCCGTCGGGCGTGGGCGCCATGGCGCAAACGTCCATCGTCGAGTTCACCTTGCGCGTGCTGATCTGCGCGATGACCCACACGTTCAAGATGCTCAGCGCCGCCGGGTTGTCGCCGCCGCACCGACTGGGGTCGCGTGCGTCGTTCACGAGGATCCAGCCCGCCGGGATCGCCGCCCCCCGGCAGATCTGCTGCGTGCTGTCCTGCCGGAACCGCTCCGCCACCGGCCGCGAACGGGCGACGGGCGTGGCCGGCGCGAGCGAGCCTGCCGGCGGGGAGGCACTGGTCGGGGAAAGGCTCAAACGCTGGGCGGCCGCGCCGGAAGGTGCCAGCATGAACACGGCCGCTGTGAACAGCACGCACGGGAAGGGAAGTCGGCGCTGCATGACGAACCTCCGGCAACAGTGTGCCCACGCCAAAGAGTCCGGTCGGGAGGAGCGTGGGCGTGGCCTAAATTGGCGCCTGATCCGTGAGCCTGCCACCCCGTCCCCACCCCGTCCGCGCGTCGCTCGGGCCGGCGGCCTGACGACGGCGGCCGCCCGCCGTCGTCAGGCGCGGATCAGCTCGGCTGTCCCGGGCGACCGGCGGCGCCCATCCACCCGAGGCGCCGCGCGATAGCGGGCGCGAAGGAGAGCAGGACGAGAAGGGTCCCGGCGATCGCCACTCGCACGAGTGCCTGCCGGCGAGCCCCCTCGGCGCCGGAGAGCACCGCGTCCGCGAAGTACGTGTAGACGGCGGCGCCGGGGATGATGCCGAGCGCCGTCGCGGCCACATAGGGCCGGAGCGGCACCCCGGCGAGCGCCGCGCCATAATTGAGCGCGTTGAACGGGACGACGGGTAAGAGACGCAACCGAAGCAGCGCGAGGAAACCATGCCGAGCCGCCGCACGATCCAACCGCGTGGCGTGCCGTCCGAGCAGACGCCCGACCGCGTCCTGCCCGAGCGCCCTGGCGAGCAGGTAGGCGCCGGTAGCACCGAGTGTCGCGCCGAGCCAGTTGAGCGCGGTGCCGACCCAGAAGCCGAAGATCGCCCCACCGGCGAGCGTGAGCGCAGAGCCCGGGAGACCCACGGTGGTCAGGAGCACGTAAGCCAGCACGAACAGCGCCGGCGCCGCCGGCACGTCGCGGGCGCGCCGCACGGCCGCCGCGAGCGCTTGCACGTCGGCGTACTCCGCGAGCCCCGCGGCGCGCGCGGCGGCGAACGCCCCGGCTACGATCGCCGCAAAGACAGCGAGCTTGATGTACGCCGAGCGGGCGGGCATGGTTGGGCGGGCTGGGAGAAGGCTGGCGCCTCCGAGCGGGTGCGCGGCACTTCAGCCCCCGTCTCGCGCTGATGGAAGATGACCACCTACGATCTGATCGCAATCGGCGGCGGCACGGCGGGGCTGGTGACCGCCGCCGGAGGGGCAGGGCTCGGCGCGCGCGTGGCCCTCGTCGAGCGCGACCGGCTGGGCGGCGAGTGCCTCTGGACGGGGTGCGTGCCGAGCAAGGCGCTCCTCGCCTGCGCGCGCGCGGCCGCCGACGCGCGGCGCGCCGAGCGCTTGGGCGTCCACGCGAGCGAGGTGCGCGTGGACTTCGCCGGCGTCATGCGCTGGGTGCACGAGGCGCAGCGCCGCATCGCCCCTCACGATTCGCCGGACCGGTTTCGCGGCCTCGGCGTGGACGTCGTGGAGGGGTCGGCGCGCTTCGTGGACGAGCGGACGGTTGACGTGGGAGGGCGGCGTCTGTCCGCGAAGCGAATCGTCATCGCCACCGGCTCCAGGCCGTCGCTGCCCCCGATCGAGGGCCTCGCCGGCGTGCCGTACCTCACGAACGAGACCATCTTCACCATCGACCAGCAGCCATCCGCGCTCCTCATCCTCGGCGCGGGACCGATCGGCCTCGAGCTGGCGCAAGCCTTCGCCCGGCTCGGCACGGCGGTCACGGTCGTGGAGCAGGAGTCGACGTTCCTGCCGCGCGAAGACGCGGAGGTGGCCGGGCTCCTCGCCGAGGCTCTCCGGGAGGACGGCGTGGACCTCCGGCTCGGGGTCGCAGTGACGTCGGCCCGCGTGGACGGGCGCGGCCTCGTGCTCGCGTGCCGCTCGGCGAGCGGTGCGCCCGAGGAACTGCGGGCCGAGGCGCTGCTCGTCGCCGCCGGCCGTACGTCGCGCACGGAGGAGCTCGGGCTGGAGCGCGCCGGCGTCGCGACCGCCGGTGGCGACGTGAGCGTAGACGACCACCTGCGTACGACCGCCGACGGCATCTGGGCGGCCGGCGACGTCGCCGGCGGACTGCGGTTCACGCATGTGGCCGACTACGAAGCGCGGCTCGTGCTGCGAAACGCGCTGTTCCCGCTGGCAGCGCGCCGCGACTACTCGGCGGTGCCGTGGGTGACGTTCACCGACCCCGAGCTCGCGCACGTGGGGCTCACCGAGCGAGAGGCCCGCGACCGGCACGGTGATCGGGTGGACGTCTGGCGCCGATCGTTTCACGACGTGGACCGCGCCATCGCCGACGGAGCGACGGCCGGACTGGTGAAGCTCGTCACCGACCGGCGCGGCAAGATTCTCGGAGGGCACATCCTCGGGCACGCGGCCGGCACGATGATCTCCGAGATCACGCTGGCCATGCGGCGCGGCCTCAGCGTCGGTCAGGTGGCCGCGGTCATCCACCCGTATCCCACCTACTCCGAGGCCGTGCGGCAGGCGGCCGAATTGCGCCTCAAGGCACGGTTCACCGGACCGGCGCGGCGCCTCGCACGGTGGTTCGCGCGCCGATAGCGCTCTGGCGCGCCGAGTGTGCGTCGGGCGCGTGATGCGGCAGCTGCTCCTCCTCGGCGGCGGCCACGCACACCTCCACGTCCTCCGCCGGCTGGCACGCGCGCCAATCGGCGGGGCCGCGGTGACACTCGTCTCGCCGGCCGACCAGTCGCATTACTCCGGGATGATTCCCGGGTACCTGCAGGGGACGTACGCCGAGCCGCAGCTCGCGGTCGACCTCGTACGACTCTGCGCCGCGGTCGGGGCGTCGTTCATCCGCGGTTCGGCGACGCACATCGACGTGGCGCGTCGGATCGTGGAAACCGACGTGGGCGCGTGCGCCTTCGACGTGCTGTCGCTGGACGTCGGCGCTGACGTGGCGTCGATCGGTGACGTGCCCGGCGCGGGTGAGCATGCCCTGACGCTGCGACGGCCGGGCGCCGCACCCGCGCTCCGTGCCCGCGTCGACCGGCTCGTCGCCGAGCGCGGGCACGCAGAGGTGCGGGTGTGCGTGGTCGGCGGCGGTGCAGCGGCCGTGGAAGTCTCCCTCGCGCTGCATCGGCGCATCGAAGCGGGGAAGAGCACGCCGGTCGTCGCGATGTTCGAGCGGGGGCCGGCCGTCGTGCCCGACTACGCGCCTGGCCTGCGCCAGCGAGTGACGCATCTCCTCCGCTCCCGCGGCATCCGCGTCCATCGGAGCAGCGCCATCGTCGCGGTCGAACCGTCGGCCGTGGTGCTCGACTTCGGCGAGCGCGCCCCGGCGGACGTGACCGTCTGGCTCACGGGCCCCGCGCCACCGTCCGTCCTCGCCGCTTCAGGGTTGCCCCGCGACGCCCGCGGCTTCTTGCTCGTGGACTCGACGCTCCGCGCCGTGGACGGCGCGCCGGTATGGGGCGCCGGCGACTGCGTGGCGCTCGCGGAGTGGCCCTGGGTCGCGAAGGCGGGCGTATACGCCGTGCGGGAGGCCCCCGTGCTCGATCGAAATATTCGCGCGGTCCTCGGCGGCGCCACGCCGGTGCGCTACCGGCCCCAGCGCGCCTTCCTCTCCCTGCTCAACACGGCCGACGGCCGTGCCCTCGCACGCTGGCGCGGCCTGTCGGTGCACGCCCGGTGGGCGTGGTACGTCAAGGACAGCATCGACCGCCGCTTCGTTCGAACGTTTCAGCGGGTGTACGAGCCCCTGCCGCCGCAGTGACGGCTCTCAGAACAGTGGCTCTCGGCTCTCGGCTCTCGGCTCTCGGCTCTCGGCTCTCGGCTCTCGGCTCTCGGCGGGGCGAAGGGTCGAGTGGGTCTAGGGTCTCAGGGTAGTCAGACCCGAGACCTCGGACCCGCAACAGCCGAGAGCCGAGAGCCGAGAGCCGTAGTCTACCGCCCCCCGAACGGCTTCGGCGGCACCGTGCGCAGGTATGCGTACACCGCTTGGATCTCCTCGTCGGACATCAGCCGGGTCAGCCGCCACGGCATCTGCGGGTCGATCTGGGTGCCGTCGGGGCGTCGCCCTTCGCGCAGAGCACGCCGGAAGTCGCTCGCGGTCCAGCGGCCGATTCCCTCGGGCGTGAGGTTCGCCGGCATCTTGAAGTCCGCGGGCGCGCCAGGGATCGGACCGCCCGACAATCCGGGGCCGTGGCAGCCGGTGCAGCCACCGGCGTCTGCGAGGTAGCGGCCGTAGGCCGCCGTTGGGCCGGCGGGGACCGATGCGGTGTGTCCCTGCCGGCCGCGTCGGAGCTTCAGGATCTTATTGGCCGCCAGCTCGACCTGGTTGCTGGCCAGCAGCGCTCGGCCCACCGGTCGGACGACGGTCTTCGGGAGCACGTTGTCCACGGGCGGGATCGCCTCGAGGTACGCGGCAATCGCGGCTACATCCTCGTCGCTCAGCTCCCAGTAATCTTCGGACGGCATGAACAGCAGCGCCCGGCCGTCGCGCCCGACCCCGTGTCGGACCGCGCGCTCGATGTCTGCGGGCGTGAGCGAGTCGCCGACGCCCCCACGCCCGCAGGTCAAATTCTTCGCCACGATGCGGGCCAACGAGGGCTCGTCGAGGAACACCGTGCCGGCGAGGTTGTCCCCGTGGCACTCCACGCACTTGCTGATGGCCGTCGCCAGATGCCGCCCGCGCTCGACGCTCGCGGAGTCGCGGCGCATCGCGACCGACTCCCTCGGGGTATCGTACGTGCGGTTGAGCAGCCGGTTGCTCGCCGCGTAACCGCCCGCGGCGGCGAGCAGCGCCACCGCGCCGAGCGCGGCGACCGCGTAGCCCGCCCCGCGCAGCACTTTCTTGATCATGGAGAGCTGTCCTCGGTGTGGGGTGCGCGCCCGAGCCTCCGGCCGGACTCTGCGGCGCTCGCCCCTAAAGACGCACCGATCGGCCCCCGGGACTCACTCGGGTCAGCCGCGAAAGCCGAGCTCGCTCCACTCCACCCGACGCGCTCCGGCTAACGGTCCTTCTCCGCCTCCGCGCCGACGTCCGGCAATGCCGACGGATCGATCCAGCCGTTCGCAGCCGCGTGCTTCGCGGCCGTCAACGTGTCGTCGGCGAGCAGGAGCGTCCGTCCTTCCGCCGCCAGCTCTTCGCCGAGCTTGCGCACGGCGGCGCGGCGCGCCTCGTCGGCGCTCACGTTGCGGATGTAGGCAGCCAGCACGCGATTGGGGAACTCGCGGATCACCTGCGCGTAGATCTCCGGGTCTTCCTGGCCGCTGTCGCCGACGAGGATGAAGGGGAGCTCGGGGTACGTGGCGAAGATGCGGCGAATCGCCGCCATCTTGTGCGTGCCGTGCGTGGTCGGCACGAGCTCTTCGGGCGTGATCCCCCAGTCGCGCAGGAGGATCGGGCCGAGCGGGATCTTCTGGAGCTCGAGGAACTCGACGAGCAACTCGTAGAAGTTCCACGGGCTGCTCGACACGTAGAAGAGCGGATTTCCGGCGATGCCGTGGCTGCCGCGAGGGCCCGATTCGAGGGCGCGGTAGAATGCGGCCACGCCGGGGAAGGGAAGGCGCGTGCGGGCGTTGCCGAGGAACACCGTGCGCGCCATGCGCAGGAGCTGGGTGGCGTCGGTGCGCACTACGGTGTCGTCGATGTCGCTCACCACGCCGAAGCGCGCGCTGGCAGGCGGAACGAGTACCGGCGCGACCACCGGCCCGGGCGCCGCGGGATCGCGCGGGTCGAGCAGCTCCGCTTGCGCGCCGAGCCACGCTCCGACGGCGTCGCCGGGCACGGTCGCCGGGAGCTGGCACTGGAAATAGCCTTCCTGGTCGGCGTACGTCTCGCGCGAGACGCCTTCCAGCGTGATGCGGACGCGAGCGCCCGGCACCTCGTCGGTCTCCATCCGGTGATAGGTGGCGAGGAGGTTCGTCCAGACGCTGGCCGTCTCCGGCGTCGGCGGCAGCGGGGCGTCGCGGAGCACGCGACCGAGGACCAGCACCGACGTCCGAGTGCCGTAGCCCCTGTAGGGCACGATCCGCGGCGGGAGCGGATATCCGAGGCGGTCGCGCGCCGCGAAGACGGCGCGGTCCACGCCCCCTTCGACGGCCGCCGCGAGCCGGGCGGCGGCTGCGAGCCAGCTCGTCATCGGGCGCGGCACCTACCGCCCCCGGGAGCTCGAGTCCGGCATGCTCCTCGCACGCGGCGCACGGGCCGCTCGGCGGTACAGATGACGTGGCACGAAGACACCTCGGCGGAGCGATGAGGAGGAATTCGACAGCGGCACGGTGCGCAGGTCGCGTGCGGCACACTCATAACGCCGGGTGGCCTGCCGTGAAAGGGCCGGCGGTACCGGTGACCGGCGGCAACCCCTAGACTTCGCGCCATGACGACCATCCCGACACCCGACCGCAGCAGCACCGAGGCGAGGCCCGCCGAGCCGGCGTGGACGATCGACGCGGCGCGCAACCTGTACAACATCGAAGGGTGGGGCGCCGGCTACTTCGACGTCAACGAGCGCGGACACGTCGTTGTCCGGCCGGACCGCCGCCACCCGGAGCGAGAGCTCGACTTGTACGAGCTGGCGATGGACCTGGAGGCGCAAGGCGTCGCTCTGCCGGTGCTCCTGCGCTTCTCCGACGTGCTGCGGTCGCGCATCGAGCAGCTCAGCGATCGGTTCGCCGCGGCGGTCCGCGAGTTCGAGTACACCGGCGGGTACACGACGGTCTACCCGATCAAGGTCAACCAGCAGCGCCACGTGGTCGAGGAGATCGTGCAGTTCGGGAAGGCCCGCGGCGTGGGCCTCGAGTGCGGGTCGAAGCCCGAGCTGCAGGCGGTGCTCGCGCTGAGCGAGAGCACCGACCACATCATCGTCTGCAACGGCTACAAGGACCACGAGTTCATGCGGCTGGCGCTGATGGGGCAGAAGCTCGGCCACCGCGTGTTCATCGTTCTCGAGCAGCTCTCCGAGGCGGACGTGCTGCTCGAGGTGGCCGACGAGCTGGGCGTGACGCCGACGGCCGGCGTGCGCATCAAGCTCGCCTCGGCCGGCGCCGGCCGGTGGGCGCAGAGCGGCGGCGAGCGGTCGAAGTTCGGGCTGAACCCCGCGCAGCTCGTGAAGCTCATCGACCGGCTGCGCGAGGCCGGACGCCTCGACGTGCTCAAGCTGATCCACTTCCACCTCGGCAGCCAGATCACCGACATCCGCTTCATCAAGGCGGGACTGCAGGAGATCGCCCGCTTCTACGCCGAGCTGCGGAACATGGGCGTCGACATCACGCACGTCGACGTCGGCGGGGGCTTGGGCGTCGACTACGACGGCACCAACTCGACGTCGCACGCGAGCGTGAACTACACGCTCCAGGAGTACGCCAACGACATCATCTACACGATGGCCGAGGCGTGCCGCGAGCGCGATCTCCCGATGCCGCACGTCATCAGCGAGAGCGGCCGCGCCCTCACCGCGCACCACGCCCTGCTCCTGCTCAAGGTGATCGACGTCGAGAGCCAGGCCGAGCCGCCGCTTCCGCAGGTCGTCGACGACGACCCGGCCCTCCTGCACGAGATGGTGGAGGACTACCGCGCCGTCCTCAAGCCGAACCTGCCGGCGCGGAAGGTCATCGAGATCTACCACGACGCGTCGTTCGACAAGGAGCGCGCGCAACAGCTCTTCAACACGGGCGTGCTGACGCTCCGCCAGCGCGCCGTGGCCGAGCAGATCTACTTCGGCACCGTCAACGCGCTCGCCCGCATCGTGAACCGCGACCGCGACGAGTTCGAGGAGATCGCCGAGGAGCTCGACGCCGCGCTCGTCGACCGGTACTTCTGCAACTTCTCGCTCTTCCAGTCGCTCCCCGACAGTTGGGCCATCGATCAGCTCTTTCCGATCATGCCGATCCACCGGCTGGGCGAGGAGCCCACCCGCCGGGGGACGCTGCAGGACGTCACGTGCGACTCCGACGGGAAGATCGACCGGTTCGTCGGTGACCGGAACGGCCGCCCGAGCCTCGAGCTGCACGAGTTCCACGACGGCGACGACTACATCCTCGGCATCTTCCTCACGGGGGCGTACCAGGAAATCCTGGGCGACCTGCACAACCTGTTCGGCGACACCAACGCCGTGCACATTCGCCTCGCGGACTCGGGCTACGAGATCACGGATCTGGTGCACGGCGATACCGTGACCGAGGTGCTGAACTACGTGCAGTTCGGCGCGTCGAACTTGCTCGCGACCTTCCGCCGAAAGGTGATGAACGCGCGGGGGATCTCGCGCGACGAGGCGAACGCCTTCATCGCCGAGTACGTCGCGGGGCTGGAGGGGTACACGTACCTGGAGGGCGAAGCGGCGCGGTGAAGGGCGGCTCTCGGCCCTCGGCGCTCGGCTCTCGGCTACGGCGGTACGCCCCAGCCGAGCGCCGAGGGCCGAGAGCCGCCCTTCAGCAGCGTTGAATCTCCGGGAGCGCGCGCTCATCTTGCGGGGCCGCGGCCTGCGGGCTCGACGATCGCTCCACGCTGAGGCCCACGGATGCACCTTCTCGCCACCGCAGCCGGTACCCACGAGTTCTCGTCCCTGCTGCTGTCGCTCGTCGCCGTCCTCGTTGCGACGAAGGCCCTCGGGGAGCTCGCGCAGCGCATCGACCAGCCGTCGGTGCTCGGTGAGCTCGTGGCGGGCGTGCTGCTCGGCGGCTCGGTGTTGGGGCTGCTCGACCCCGGCGACCCCACCGTGTCGGCGCTCGCCGAGCTCGGGGTCATCGTACTGCTGTTCGAGATTGGGCTGCACACCGACCTCCGCGCGCTCGCGCGCGTGGGGAAGCCGGCGACGGTGGTGGCGCTCGTGGGCGTCGCACTCCCGTTCGCCCTCGGCTACGCGGCGGCGCGGGGGATGGGGCTTGGCGCCGTCCCGGCGCTCGTGGGCGGGGCGGCACTCACGGCGACCTCGATCGGCATCTCGGCGCGTGTGCTCTCCGACCTCGGGCGGCTCGACACACCGGAGGGGCAAATCGTTCTGGGCGCGGCGGTGCTCGACGACGTCGTGGGGCTGATCATCCTCTCGGTCATCTCGGGCATCGTCGGCGGGGAGGCCGTCACCGCCGTTGGCGTCGCCCGGACCACGGGGGTGGCACTCGGCTTCGCAGCGATCGCGATCGTGCTCGGAACGCTCACCATCCCGCCGCTCTTCCGGCTCGTCGAGCGCGTGCGCGGCACGGGCACGCTCGGCATCATCGCGCTGGCCTTCGCGTTCGCCCTGGCCTACCTCGCCGACATCGCCGGCTCGGCGTTGATCGTCGGGGCCTTTGCCGCGGGGCTCGTGCTGCACCCGACGCCGCAGCGGCGCGAGATCGAGGCGGCCACGACGTCGCTCGGGCACTTCTTCGTCCCCATCTTCTTCGCGTCAGTCGGCGCGTCTGTGGACCTGCGAGCGCTCGCGGACCGTGACGCGCTCGCGATGGGGGCCCTGTTCATCGGGGTGGGGGTCGCCGGCAAAGTCGCCGCCGGCTACGCGCCATGGTGGTTCCGGGGGAACAAGCTGCTCATCGGCGTGGCGATGGTGCCGCGCGGCGAAGTCGGATTGATCTTCGCGCAGATGGGGCTCGCCACGGCCGCCATCGGGGCCGGAGAATTCGGGGCGTTGATGCTGATGGTGCTCGCCACGACCCTCGTGACCCCGCCGCTCCTCAGCCTCATTGCGAGGCCCCCCGCGCCGGCGGCAGCCGTGGAGCAGCCAGGCGACGGTGGCATCGACGACCTGGTGTTCGGTGTCTCCCCCGACGAACCGGAGGACCGTGTTGACCAGGCGCGACCCGAGCCGCGCGGGCCCGGCCCGCGCTCGCAAGAACCGGTCGGGGACTAGTCCGTTCGCGGGCGGTTCACCCTGTGGGCCACGGCGCTCCTCGCACTCGCGGGCCGCGGGTGCACAGGGCCTGGACTCGTGGCGCGAGGATCCTTGCCGGCGCACCGAGCCCAGACCCTTCGCTGCGCTCACGGTGCCAACGCTGCCTGGTGCGATCCGCGTTCATCTGCGGCCGGGCGTGCGCGCGCGGCCGCAGCTCGCTTACCGCGATTTGAGCTGCTCGTATCGGCGGCCGATCTCGGGCCAGTTCACGACGTTCCACCAGGCCTGGATGTAGTCGGGGCGGCGGTTCTGGTACTTGAGGTAGTACGCGTGCTCCCACACGTCGAGTCCCATGACCGGCTGCTTGCCTTCCATGAGCGGGTTGTCCTGGTTCGGCGTGCTCGTGATGCTCAGCCGGCCGCCGTCGGCGACGAGCCACGCCCACCCCGAGCCGAATCGGCCGGTACCGGCGGCCGTGAACTGGTCGCGGAACTTGCCGAAGTCGCCGAAGGTCGACCGGATCGCCTCGCCGATCGCGCCCGTGGGCTCGCCGCCGGCGTTCGGGGCCATGATCTGCCAGAACATCGAGTGGTTGTAGTGGCCGCCGCCGTTGTTGCGGACGGCCGTTCGCACTCCCTCGGGCACCCGCTCCACCTCGCGCATCAACTCCTCGATCGACCGGTTCTGCAGCTCGGGCGCCTTCTCGAGCGCGGCGTTGAGGTTGTTGACGTAGGTCTGGTGGTGCTTCCCGTGGTGAATCTGCATCGTCTGCGCGTCGATGTGGGGCTCGAGCGCGTCCGGGGCGTAGGGCAGCGGCGGCAGCGTGAAAGCCATCGGAGTTCCGGGGCTGGAGGTCATGGGTCGGGGGCGGCGGGCGCGCCGCCGCTCATGGCGGGAATCTGGCCGGCCCGGGCACCAAGTAAAGGGGCGCGCCGGGCCGATGGTGCCCGGCGCGCCCCTCTTGCCTCGCCCCGCCGCGGAGCTCGACCGGCGCTAGGCCGCCTCCGACGCCTTGGACTCGCCGTCGGGTCGCGGGCCTTGCTTGCGCTCGCGCAGCCAGCTCAGGATCCCCGGCAGGATGGAGGCGAAAATCACCGTCAGGATGACCACTTCCACGTGGCGCTCGACCCCGGGCACGTAGCGGCCGAGGAAATACCCGATGAACAGCATGCTCCAGATCCAGAACGTCCCGCCGAGCACGCTGAAGGTCAGGAAGGTCCGGTAGTTCATGGCCGCCACGCCGGCGACCAGCGGGGCGAACGTACGAATGATCGGCACGAATCGCGCAAGGACCACTGTCTTGGCGCCGTGCCTGGCGTAAAAGGCCGCCGCCTGGTCAACGTACTTCTTCTTGAAGAAGAGGGAGTCCTTGCGGCGAAAGATACGAGGGCCGACGGTACGGCCGATCCAGTAGTTCGTGTTGTCGCCAGCGATCGCCGCCGCGGTCAGCAGGGCGCCGAGCGTGTAGACGTCGAGCGAGACGCCCTTGGCCGACAGGACTCCGGAGGCGATCAACCCGGCGGTCACGAGCAGCGAGTCGCCGGGTAGGAAGAACCCGAAGAACAGGCCCGTCTCGGTGAAGATGATCGCCGTGAGTCCGACGTATCCGGCCCACTGGATCAGGGCCGGCAGGTCTCGGAGGCGGTCGAAGAATTCGGCAAGCTGGTGCATCGGACTCGGAGTGTGAGAAGGGTGCGGAGCAAATCAAGTTCCCTAGGGGCGGCCGCGGGGTCAACTGCGCGGCCCCGGTCCGGAGGAGACGAGTGAGCGCCTCGGAGCGTCGCGCGCAGGAGCCACCCACGCCCTCGCGCAATCCCAGCGACCCGATTGGTCACGCCACGCCCCCCCACGACGGGGAGCACCCGGTCATCGACTTAGCGCACCTCGACGAGGTCGTACGACACGCCGCCCATGCCCTGCTCGACGCGACCGAAGAGGCGCTCCGGCTGCCGGAGCCGCCGATCAGCCGCTGGCACCGCGCCGGCTTCTCGCGCCGCGGCGAGCGGGTGTTCAACGTGATCTCGGGATTTCTTCTGCTGCTGTTCGCCGGCGGCTGGAGTTGGTCGATCGCCGAGGCGGGAACGCGCGACGACATGGACCGAGGCGACGAGGGGCCCAGCGTCACGTCACGGATCACCGCGGCGATCACGGATCCCGCCGCACCCTCCGCCGCATACCTGACCGAGGCAGCGCTCGAAGCGCTCACGCCGTTGCGCGGGGAGAGTGGCCGACTGCGGGCGCGCTTCGAGCCGGCTGGTGCTCCCATCGCCGCCGACAGCCTTCCGGCCGGCGCGACGATCGCCTACTCGCCGGGCGCACCGGCGGCGGGCGCCGCCGGTGCGCCCGAACCCACGAGTCCGACTGGGTCCAGTGGCGCCGGCGAGACGCCCACCGCGCCTACTCCGGCCGTCCCCGCCACGCCGACCGCGCCGACCACGCCGACCGCGCCGACCGCGCCGACCGCGCCGACCGCACCCACCGCTCCCGGCATCTGGCAGATGGCCGTTCGCGTGGGCGCGGCGATCAAGCCGGTTGCCGACTTCAACGTGATCACGCTCGTGCCGCGCTCGGCGAAGCGGCGGGGTCGCATCGGCCTGTACTATCTGGGCAGCTGGCCGGGCGAGTCCCGCGGCAAGGGGCCGCGCGCGGGCTACGCGCCGCCGAGCGGCTTCATCGAGGTGACGCGCGAGAACCAGGACACGCACGTGTCGGAGCACTTCCGGCTGCGCGACTTCCTCACGCACGACCAGCAGAACGTGTGGCCCAAGTACCTCGTCCTCCGCGAGGACCTCGTCGACAAGCTCGAGCTCGTGCTCACCGACCTCCAGGAGCGAGGCCACCGGGTGGATGGCGTCCGGGTGATGAGCGGCTTCCGGACTCCCCAGTACAATGCCGGCGGCGGCGAGACGAAGGGGCGCGCGGGGCTGAGCCGTCACATGTACGGCGACGCCTCGGACATCTTCATCGACAACGACGGCAACGGCGCGATGGACGACCTGAATCACGACGGGCGCGTGAACATCAACGACGCTCGGGTGATTCAGGCCGCGGTCGAGCGCGTCGAGGCGGCGCACCCGGCGCTCGTGGGCGGCTGCGGTGTGTACGTCGGCACCGCGGCGCACGGTCCATTCATCCACATCGACACGCGCGGCTACCGGGCGCGTTGGGTCGGCACGGGAGACGGTTGACCGATGACAGAACACACCGAGCGACACGATACGCACTCGTCGAGTGCCGGCCGCGCCGCGGACGGCGCGGAGGATCACGCCCGCCGACCTGGTGGGGCCCCGAACGGCGGCGAGACGATTGCCGGCGTCCGGGCGTCGGACATCGAGCCGTACATTGGACTGCGATACCTCTCGAAGCTGTTCCGCCTCATGGCGCTCATCCTCCTCCTCGTGCTCGTCGCCGAGATCGTTGCGGGCTTTCTGCGGCAGGGCACGGCCGCGATCGCGACGCTTCTCGGAGAGGTGAGCCGCCTCGTTGTGCTTGCGGGCCTCCTGTGGGGCGCGGGCGACCTCGCCATCCTGCTGATCGACGTCGGTCACGACGTGCGCGCGGCGCGCATCCTCCTGAGCCGCCAGCTCGCGCACCACCTCGGCGACCATCACGCCGCCCAGCCCGCGGCGCCACGCGCGTCGGCCTCGAGCGACCGGGAGTCCGCAGCCGCTCGCGACAGCGGCTGAGGGGCGCTCGGGCGTGCTCGACCACCGTGGCGTCACGGTCTACACCATAGGCCACTCCACACGCCCGTTCGACCGCTTCGTCGAGCTCCTGGCGCGCGAGGGCGTTCGCTGCGTCGCGGACGTCCGGACCTTCCCGGCGTCGCGCCGCCACCCGCAGTACAACGCCGACGCGCTCGCCGCCGCCCTCGCCGAGCGTGGGGTGGATTACGTGCACATGCCGGCGCTCGGCGGGCGGCGCCGCCCGAGCCCCGACTCGGCGAACACGGCGTGGCGCAACGAGGGGTTTCGCGGCTATGCCGATCACATGCTCACGCCCGAGTTCCAGGCGGGGCTCGCCACGCTCGCGGAGATCGCCGCGCGGCAGCCGACTGCGGTGATGTGTGCGGAGGCGGTGCCGTGGCGCTGTCACCGCTCGCTCCTGGCCGACGCGCTCGTGGCCGGGGGCCACACCGTGCTGCACATCCTCGACGCGAGGACGTCGCCGCACTCGCTCTCGCCCTTCGCCGTCGTCGACGCCGGAACGGTCCGCTACCGCGCCGCCGGAGCCCAGGATGACCTGTTTGGCGAGGAATAGGTCGGCCGCATGGATGGGACCGGACCGGGCGGGTACGACTGTTGCCTCCGTAGCCAGTGCTACTTTCACCCTCCGCTTGGAGCCGCCCATGATCGCGCTCGCCCTCATCCTGCTCGTGCTCTGGATCCTCGGCTTCTCCGTGTTTCACGTCGCCGGTGCATTCATCCACATACTGCTCGTCGCCGCGGTGATCGTGATCCTCTACCGCGTCATCACGGGCCGCCGGCCGGTCGTCTAGCCGCACCGGTCGTCTAGCCGCAGCGGTAGCCGCGCGTGCCGGACCGCGCTCCTGTGCGGGCGCGGCCCGGCACTAAGTTCCGGGCGTGAGCGACGCCTTCGACGTCCACGTCGTCCCGCACACGCACTGGGACCGTGAGTGGTACCAGCCCGCGGGGCGCTTCCGGCAGCGCCTCGTGAGCCTCATCGACGAGCTCCTCGACGCCGGCCCGCCCCCGGTCGGCGCCTTCCTGCTCGACGGTCAGAGCGTGGTGCTCGACGACTACCTCGCCGTCAGGCCGGAGCGCGAGGGCGAGCTGTCGGCGTGGCTGCGCGCCGGGCATCTCGAGGCGGGTCCGTGGTACGTGCTCGCCGACGAGTTGATCCCGAGCGGCGAGGCGCTCGTGCGCAACCTGCTCGCCGGCCGTCGCACGCTCCAGTCGCTCGGCGCCGCGCCGCCGGCGGTGCTCTA
>Ga0307411_10000189_pt1 | contig 19804 bp, 12 predicted proteins | sample DK1Ometagenome_2_FD_203712 | JGI IMG/M metagenome (GOLD analysis project Ga0307411, IMG submission 203712) | Maize rhizosphere microbial communities from greenhouse at UC Davis, California, United States - DK15-O-1 | ecosystem: Host-associated > Plants > Roots > Rhizosphere > Soil | place: USA...
CTGCATGACTGATAAATCTGTTAGCCACCTGAATCCTTTCCTCAACACAGACAACATCCCTGAATGCGAACAGCATTTTTGTGGTGAGGGGATTTATCCCCGCTCGGCTGCGCAGCAGTCGCCATTTCCTCACACGCGGTGTGCCTGTAGAAACTGTGGTGGCAGGTTTTGGGGCTGCTTTGCAGCCCAACGGGGATAAATCCCCTCGCCACAGGGAGTTCCCGCTCGACTGCGCAGCAGTCGCCATTTCCTCACACGCGGTGTGCCTGTAGAAACTGTGGTGGCAGGTTTTGGGGCTGCTTCGCAGCCCAGCGGGGATAAATCCCCTCGCCACAGGGAGTCCCTGCTCGGCTGCGCAGCAGTCGCCACTTGCTTACATGCGGTGTGCCTGTAGAAACCGTGTTGGCAGGTTTTGGGGCTGCTTTGAAGCCCAGCGGGGATAAATCCCCTCACCACAGGGAGTCCCCGCTCGGCTGCGCAGCAGTCGCCACTTGCTTACATGCGGTGTGCCTGTAGAAACCGTGTTGGCAGGTTTTGGGGCTGCTTTGCAGCCCAACGGGGATAAATCCCCTCGCCACAGGGAGTCCCTGCATGACTGATAAATCTGTTAGCCACCTGAATCCTTTCCTCAACACAGACAACATCCCTGAATGCGAACAGCATTTTTGTGGTGAGGGGATTTATCCCCGCTCGGCTGCGCAGCAGTCGCCATTTGCTCACACGCGGTGTGCCTGTAGAAACCGTGCTGGCAGGTTTTGGGGCTGCTTTGCAGCCCAACGGGGATGAATCCCCTCGCCACAGGGAGTCCCCGCTCGACTGCGCAGCAGGCGCAACTCGCTGACACGCGGTGTGCCTGTAGAAACCGTGTTGGCAGGTTTTGGGGCTGCTTTGCAGCCCAGCGGGGATAAATCCCCTCGCCACAGTGTTTGTTCCAGTTTTATTCAGATAAAGCGCCGGCTCCGCTCTGCACATTTTTTTCACCGGCTTCAACCACCGTCTAAGCTTCAGACAAGTCCGATCAATCTGCGTGAATGGATCAGTCGACTATGGGCGCTTTGTGGCAAACCGATTCGAGTAAAACCGTGGTTCAGACTGAAAGTGTGAATGAAGCGCCTGTCCCTGAAAAACCCCGTCGCAACCGGCACGGGTGGAAGGCTTTCTGGTTGTTGTTTGTGATCATCGCGGTCGTCGTGGGGCTGGCTGCGTCCAGGGAAATGCGCACCTCGCGTTTCCAGGCGCGGGAACTGAGCCAGTACGCCGCTGCGCTGACCTACAAGCTCGAACCCGGTCCCAGCGAAGCGATCCGCTATCCGGGCAACGGCCCGTTCGATCTGCGCCTGGGTTACAGCTCGCTGGATGAGTTCCTGCCACGCCTGCTCAAGCGCAATTACGTGATCACCGAGCAGACGCGATTCTCGCCCGCTCTGCTCAGCTACACCGACAAAGGCCTGTTCGTGCCCTACTCGGAGAAGATTCAGGCCGGGCTGTCGATCACCGATTGCCGGGCCGCGCCACTGTACCGCTACAACTATCCGCAACAGCTGTATGCCGACTTCGCGGCGATTCCGCCGGTGGTGGTCAGCAGTTTGCTGTTCATCGAAAACCGCTTTCTCCTCGATCCGAAACAACCGCTGGCCAACCCGGCCGTGGACTGGCCTCGCTTCGGCATGGCGGCGTGGTCGCAAGTGGCGAAACTGCTGCACCTGCCCGGGCAATCGGCCGGCGGTAGCACTCTGGCAACGCAACTGGAAAAGTATCGCCACTCGCCTGATGGCCTGACCGTGTCGGGCGCGGAGAAGATCCGCCAGATGATTTCCGCCAGCGTGCGCGCCTATCAGGATGGCCCGCAGACTCTTGGCGCGCGGCAGAACGTCGTCCGCGATTACCTCAACAGCGTGCCGCTCTCGGCCGTGCCCGGCCACGGCGAAGTGCACGGCATGGCCGAAGGTTTGCGAGTCTGGTACGGCAGTGATTTCAACAAGGCCAACGAGCAACTGAACAGCCCGAAGACCGATCCGCAGACCATGGCCGCCAAAGGCCTGGCATTGCGTGAAATGCTCTCGCTGATGATCGCCCAGCGCCGTCCTTCGCATTACCTGACCAAGGGCCGCGACGAATTGGCCAACCTCACCGACAGCCACCTGCGCCTGCTCAAGCAGAACGGCGTGATCGACAGCGCTCTGGCCGACGCTGCGCTGGCGAGCGCCGTGACGTATCGCGACTGGCAGACCCAGCCAACCATGCAGCCGATTGAAACCAACAAAGGCATCAGCGTTGCCCGCAGCCGCCTGGCGAGCATGCTCAACCGGCCGCTGTACGACCTCGATCGTCTCGACCTGTCAGCCACCAGCACCCTGCAGGGCGACCTGCAAACGCAGGCCACGGCTTATCTGAAAAAACTCGCCGATCCGGTCTACGCTGCCGAAATCGGCCTGCTCGGTGAACGCCTGCTGACGCCGACCAGCACCACGCAAGTGCGCTACAGCTTCACCCTCTTCGAACTGACCCCGGACGGCTCGCGGGTGCGCGTACAGACCGACAGCACTGATCAGCCGTTCGACATCAACGAAGGCAGCAAGCTCGAACTCGGTTCCACGGCGAAAATGCGTGTGCTGACCACGTATCTGCAAATCGTCGCCGAGCTGCACGACAAATACGGCGCGATGAGCGGGCCGGAATTGAAAAAAGTCGAAGTGCCCGATCAGGACCGCCTCAGCCGCTGGGTCATCGACTACCTGATCCAGAACAAGGATCACGATCTGTCGAAGCTGCTCGGCGCCGCGCTGGATCGCAAATATTCGGCCAGCCCCGGCGAAGCGTTTTTCACCGGCGGCGGCCTGCACAGATTCAACAACTTCCGCAAAGAGGACAACGGTCGCCTGCCGACTCTGCGCGATTCACTGCGCGAGTCGATCAACCTGCCGTTCATTCGGCTGATGCGCGACATCGTCCGCTACACCACCTACTCAGGCCCGAACGGCGAATTGCTCAAGGATGACCGCGACCCCCGCCGCCAGGAATACCTGGCCAGTTTCGCCGACCGCGAAGGCACCTCATTCCTGCTCAAGTTCTGGAAGAAGTACAAGAACAAGGACACCCAGGCGCGCCTGGAAACTTTCCTCGACAGCATCCGCCCGACGCCGATTCGCATGGCGGCGGTGCACCGTTATCTGTTGCCGGATGCCAGCCAGGAAGACTTCAACAGCTTTGTTCGCGCACACCTCAAAGGCGCCAGACTCACGGAAAAGCTTACCGATGACCGGCTGATCCGCCTCTACGACGCCTATGGCCCCGGCAGTTACGATCTGCCCGATCAGGGCTTCATTGCCAAGGTGCACCCGCTGGACCTGTGGATGATGGGTTACCTGTTGCATCACCCGGAAGCGACCTTCAGCGAAATCGTCAAGGCCAGCCATTTCGAGCGCCAGGAAGTCTACAGCTGGCTGTTCAAGAGCCGGCACAAAGGCGCGCGCGACAGCCGCATTCGCACCATGCTCGAGATCGAAGCGTTCCTCGACATTCATCAGCGCTGGCAAAAAGTCGGCTACCCGTTCGATCACCTGGTGCCGTCACTGGCCACCGCCATTGGCAGTTCCGGCGACCGTCCCGCCGCGCTCGCCGAGCTGATCGGCACCATCCTCAACGACGGCGTACGCATGCCGACGCTGCGCATCGACAGCCTGCATTTCGCCGCCGATACGCCGTACGAAACCAGACTGGTCAACGACCCGCACGTGGGGAAACGCGTGATGCCGGTGGAAGTGGCCAGAGCCATGCGCGAGGCGCTGTCGCAAGTGGTCGATGCCGGTACCGCCAAACGTGTGTCCGGCAGTTTCAAACTGCCTGATGGCACGCCTCTGGCCATGGGTGGCAAGACCGGTACCGGTGACAACCGCATAGCGGCCATCGGTTCGGGCGGGCGGATCATCAGTTCGAAGTCGATCAACCGCACCGCGACCTTCGTGTTCTACATCGGCGACCACCACTTCGGCACGCTCACCGCGTTCGTTCCCGGACGCTCGGCAGAGAACTTCAAGTTCACCTCGGCCCTGCCCACGCAGGTGCTCAAGGGCATGGCGCCGATTCTGACGCCTTACCTGCAGCCGGGCAGCGACTCACAATGCCGGCCGACGCAAACCGCGAGCGTCGCTCAGGTCGACTCCACCACGACCGCCATCAGGTAAGCGGCGCGAGCGTGCGGCGCCGCTTGGGTGTGCCGTGATCGGCGCGCGACAGGGTGGTAGTCCTGCATTTTTCCGATTCGAATTTTCGTCGGGTTCAACGCCACAGCAGGCGGTTGGCTCGCAATCTTTGCGCTTTTGTTTTGCCTTCGCGTCAGTACGCTGATCGTTCCTATAACAATCAAGGATGATTGGCCATGTCGCTCACTCCCGCGCCCGCCGAAACGGAAAAAGGCCGGCACTACGAGTTCATCAAATCCGCCGTCAGTGAACCATTCAAGAACGCCACGCTCGATCGAGCCAAAGCGTTGGCGGCTACGTCGGTAAAAATCGAGCCGTGGTTTTCCGCCTTGGGTGCCAGCACTCAGGCAAAACTGCGTGCCGCTAATCTCAAGGCGTGGACGTCGCAGAACCTCGTCGACCATTTCATGGCGCGCACCGATCTGTATGCCTTTGCCGAGCCGTTGCTCAGAACCAGAATCAAGGAGTGTCATGGCCTCGATCTTGACGTGCAGCTCACCTGGGTACGCCTCTACCGCGAAGGCAAAAGCGCTCGCACCGTGTCTTTGCTGGATGCTGCACTGCATAACTTTGCCAGTGGCGAAGACGCTGATCCGGACTCGTCGTACATCAGCAAACCCAACGAAAACGGGCATTTCGATACGCTGCCGATTTATCGGCAAATGTCCATCGGTCAGTTTCAGCAGTTGTGCCGTGATCTGGATATCGGCGCGCAGTACAAGACGCATCTCGAAAGCCTGCTGTTGCCCGCCGATACGTTTGCTCAAGGCGCTCTGCGAGCCAAGGTGATCGCCAGCCAGCAAGACGCCCTTGCCGTCGCGGCGCAGGTGGCCTTGCTCAAGGGCGACCTCGGACTTGATGCGCACACAATGCTGTTCGACCTGATCGGCAACCAGACCAGGCCGCAGCTCGCCGGCTGGCCGGTGCGTTTTCGCGATCTTTCCCTGTTGGGCACGCGCCTGACCGGCGTATCGCTGATGCTCTATGGCGCCGGTGAGAATAGCGGCAAGCGCCGGGCAATCGCGTACATCCCGCATGATCCCGACCATCCGCTCAAGGATTACGACTCGCTCGCCGATTTCAAGGAGGAGCTGATACGCCAACTGCGTGACAACCGCTTCAGCGAGGCGACCCGACAGACCTATCGCCAGTTCTTCAGCCAGTTCGTCGACCAACAGCAACGCGGACATTTTTTTGCGGAACTGGAGCAACGTCTGTTCACGGTGCGGTATTTCCCACGCGAAGACCCCACCGATCAGCGCCCGCCATGGCGCAAAGTGGCGGTGGAGAAACCCCGGCTGCACTTTCGCCATTTACCGTTTCGGGAAAATTACTGGCGCTACGGCTATCAGCAAAAGCTCAACAAGATCCTCAACGACGCCCGGGAGATCGCCGTTTCCACTGCCGACGCCGACAGCAAGGCGCGTCGTGAGTGGTGGGATAACTTCCTGAAAATTTTGGAGAAAATCGCCGAAATCGTCTTGCTGATCGCTACTCCTTTCGTCCCGGGGCTGGGCGAGGTGATGATGGTTATAACCGCGCTTCAACTGACCACCGAGGTGATCGAAGGGGTCGTCGACCTGGCCGAAGGCCTTGGCCAGGAAGCCGCCGAGCATGTCATCAGCGTGGTTACCAACATCATCCAGTTGGCCACGTTCAGCGCCGGCGCGCAGATCGGCGAAGTGTTCAGGGTCAAGCTGTCAACGCTGGTCGACGACATGCTGCCGGTGAAGTTGCCCGATGGCAAAGCGAGCCTGTGGCATCGCGACCTGGCGCCTTATGCGCACGACGACCTGACTTTGTCGGCAGAGTCGAAGCCCGACCGACATGGCCTGCATCAGCACGAACGCGGCAGCATCCTGCCGCTGGACGACAAGCTTTATGTGGTGGAAAAAGCTTCAGCCGATCCGGCCAGTAAAACCCACCGGATCAAACACCCGAAACGCACCAACGCCTATCAGCCCAAGGCCGAGCACAACGGTCAGGGTGCCTGGCTGCATGAAGCGGAGAACCCGCAGGACTGGCCGGACGCCAAGCTGATGCAGCGTCTGGGCCACAGCGTTGAGCGTTTTACTCCGGCGCAACGGGAAAACATCCGCCGCAGCAGCGGCACCACCCATGATGAACTGCGCCGCATGCATTCCGACAACAGCCCGCCGCCGCCATTGCTGGCCGATACGGTCAAGCGCTTCGATGCCCATGAAGAGGTGCTCGACGCCACGGCGAAGATCCGCAACGGCGAACCGATCGCGAGCGAATCGGTGTGGCTGGAGCCGATGCTGACCGGCCTGCCCGGCTGGCCCTCCGCGCGCGCGCTGGAAGTGTTTGCTCGCCGGGACCTGACCGGTTATTCGCGCAAGTACGGTAACCCGCTGGCCGCGCCTGCCGACACTCTGCGCATCAGCCTCGCCGATCTCACCGCCGGCCGATTGCCGGAGCGGGTCGCCGGTTTTCTGCGTGACGAGGAATTCAACAACCTGCTCGGGCCGATGGTCACGCCTGAGCAACGTGTGGCTGCCTTGCGCAACCGACTTGCCGATGCGGTCAATCAGCGCCGCAACGAGGTCGTCCAGCATGTCTATCAGGCCGGCGAGCGCGGCGGCAACGGCGAGCTGCGGGTGATCAGGCAGACGTTTCCCGAACTGCCGCTGCCCTTGGCGGAAAAAGTCGTGGCCCAGGCGCGACCGGCAGAGTTGCAGCGAATCCACGATGAGCAACGGTTACCCCTGCGCCTTAAAACCGAAGCCCGCGAACTGGATTTCGAAGCCTCGGCGACTCGCGCCTACGAAGGGTTTCTGCGCGACGACCTGATGACTGCGCAGACCGAACGCCTTGCACTCAATACCCTGAAGATCCATACCGACAGCTTTGCCGACTTACGCATCGAGGTGCTGGAAGGCAGCGCCGGAGGGCCGTTGCGTTGCAGTGTCGGCCCCGAGAATGCGACCACGGTGCGGCGCCTGATCCGCAACGAAACGGGCCGCTACGAGGTGCGCGACGCTAACGGCCGCAGCCTGCACGACGGCGCTGATTTCTACGATTCGGTCCTGCGCGCCTTACCGGACGAAGTCCTGTCGGGTCTCGGTTATGCTCGCGGCCAGGGCAGCGCCTTGAAGCTGTGGCTTATGGACAACTGCGCACTGCCTGCCGAACGCCGCAGCGCGCTGGCCGAACCGCCGATTCGCGCGGTGGTGCCCCGTGAAACCGAACTGCTGGTGCGTGGCTGGCCATGGGAGGCTAAAACCCCCGAGCAAAGGCTCAGGCAGTTGTACCCGAAACTGAACGACCAGGAAATCGCGACCTTCATCAAGGCACTTGAAAAGAAGGGCGAGACCGACGCCGCCATTACCAGACTGGAGCGTGAGCGCAAAACACTCGACGCGACCCTTGAGAACTGGCGCTACAGCTATCCGTCCGACATTGACGCTTCGGGTGAACAGACCGGAATCTCAGCCGCATACGTACGCGAAGGTGGCCTCCACATCGAGCAACGGTTAAAGGAATGCTTCGCGCGCAGGAGCGAGATCTTCGATGAACACAGCAACCATCCTGAGCAAGGCTATACGCTTGACCTGTCGTCCGAGATGCTGCAGCCGGATCTTGAACTCTGGTGGCGCGACCTGCGCCAGCGCCCCGGAATGAACCGGTTCCTTGAACAGATCACCGCACTGAAGCTTGATAACACACAACTCTCAGCCAGCCCCGACGGCCTGTTGGGCAGCTTCCCCAATCTGCGCCAGTTGAGCGCCCGTCGATGCGAACTGCAGGAAATACCCACGAACGTGGGCCGGATGAATCGGCTCGAAGTGCTGGATCTGGCCGACAACAACATTCAACTGTCCTTCGCATCCGCCAGGCAGCTTGACGACCTCGCTCGCCTGCGGATCTTGAACCTCAACGGCAATCCGCTACGCGTGCCGCCGGACGTGGGCAACATGGATCAGTTGTTTGAATTGAACCTGGCCAATACCCGTATCCGCGACTGGCCGCAGGGGCTGTTGGAAGCCAATGGACAAACCGTCCAACGCCCGCGCGGTTTCATGCTCGACATGCGGGGCAATCCGATCGATAGCCTGCCGCAGGTCGAACTCGCATCCGACCAGGCGCGACTGGTCAGCCGAGCCCGTTTCGACAAAACCAGGCTGACCAACGAACAAAGGGTGCAACTGGGGCGTTATCGAGAATCCACAGGCCTGAGCTTCGATCAGCGCTACTCGCAAGCAGCGCAGGATGAAATCAGCCATTGGCAGCTGTTTCCCCGAGGCTCGGCGGGCTTCAGTCAATCGGCGTCATACAGCAAATACCGCGAAGAATCCTGGCACGATTTGATGAACGAGCCCGATTCGGCAGGTTTTTTCAGCGTAATCCGCAAGCAGCGCGAGACGGCGGATTACCGTACGGAGCAAGGAAGGCGAAACCTGACCGCTCGGGTCTGGGAAATGGTCGACGCCGCCGCGCTTGACGACCGCCTGCGCGAACAGCTCTTCAGGCAAGCCGCTTCGCCGAAGGATGGCGGCGATCTCGGCGCCCGGTTGTTCAATTCGTTAGGGCTCAAAGTACTGGTTACCAAAGCCTGCAACGAGTCGACATCGTCCAGCCTGCTGGAAAACCGACTGGTTCGCCTGGCGCGCGGTGCGGCGCGGCTCGACCGGGTCAGCGATGAGGCAGCCATGGAGGTCAGTCGCCAGCAACAGCAACATCTGATCGATCCGCACCTGCCGGCACCGGACGAAACACAGGTCCATCGGGCTTTCGAAACAGGTCTTGGCGAGCGTCTCGATTTGCCCTGGCAATCGCCGGGCATGCCGGATCAGCCTGGCGCCGGCGTAACGCAGGCAAAACTCGACGCGGCCTATCAGAGGATCATCGGGCGCGAACAAGGTGATGGTCTGATCGACGGCATGATTGATCTGGATTCGGACAGGTTCTGGGAAAACTATCTCATCGACACCTGCCCCGAGCGTTTTCAGGATAATCATCGCCTGTTCGAGGAAAAATACACGCAGCTGAATGCGTTGCGTAGCGCCCAGGCGGAATGGGCCGGCAACGAAATCCGTACGCCACGAAACGATTTACAGCGACGAATAGAGCGCCTCGCCGATCTGTTGGGTATAGCGCATGAAGACGTACTGAGCGGCGAAGCGATGACCGACGCGCAATACACAAAATGGCGGAAAAAAATCACCCATGACCGCAACGAGTTGAGCCGAACCCTGACCCGTGAAGCGCTGGACAGGGCCGGCCTCTGACGGCGCTTGTTCAACCCGGCCAGCGCCTTGATCGATGGTCGGGCGGCACGTTCATCAATCGACTTCGGAATCCCAGATTACCGTGATGTTGCCGGTGTAGGGCCGGCCTTTGGCATTGAGGATCAACCAATTGGTCGCCGATGGGCCGACTTCGAAATGTAGCGTGCCCGGCTTGCGGTCGACATAGATACCCGGCTGAAACGCAGCACTGGCCTCGCGTTTCAAAGGGAAACGCTTGACCGGCTGGCCGACGCTGTCGTTCAACCCATTGGGCAGACTGACGCTGACATCGACCTGGCCAGCGTATCCCGTTTCACGATCAACGATCCCGCAGCCTGTACCAAAGCCCAGATCATGTTCACATTCGATCCTCATGCTGAATCTCGACGAGGCGGAAATGAGAAAAGTCTGGTCGCGATACAGCCGCTGGGGCTGACGCCCGCTTTCCAGCCAACGCTGCCAGCCACCATCGGGTTCCAACAGAACATGGTTGCCGCCCGGCGGGATGTCGACCTTCAAGGTGTGCTGCACATCCAGGACAAAATCCAGGGTCAGGTTGCCGTCGTCCGGCTCCATCATCGAACCCAGTTGAAAATCGCCGGTCGGCCCGATGGAATAGGAAATGGAGCCGGTGTACAGGCCACTCGACATGCCCAACGGGTTGGGGGTTCGCAGTTCATAGGCGAAATCGAGTTTTTCGAAGTACATCGACGGAATCGGGAATGCGGCGGTTTTGGTGCAGGACGCTTCGACCGGTGTATGCCAGAAAAACCGGTAGGCGACATCGCTGTAACTCGCCAGATAGCTACTGACGCAGGGGGTCGGCGCATAAAGCCATCCGCTCTGTGACGTCCAGAGCATGTCGTGGCCGCTGGGATGGGGCACTCCGGTCAGTTCCTCTACGGTGTTGCTCAGAACAAAACGCGAGCCGATGCCGGTGATGCGCACTTCGACGATCTCCGATTGCTGGGTCTCCTGATTGGTAACCGTCAACCGTCGCCAGTCCGCCGGGGCTCTCACCGAGACATCGTCGCCGGCCGAGATCGGGCGATTTGAATCATGGCGGACAGGCAGCTCGATACTGAACATGTTGGCGACTGCGCATTTCGCCGGGAAGTACACGCAATAGCCGCTGTTGGGCGTCTGGTTGACGAACAGATTCTTGCTCGGCTGCGCAGGATCGGGCTGAAACAATGCGCGGACTTCCTGGTTGACCGCGTGCGCTTCGACCATGCCCAGCGTCAGCAGGAAGCCCAGCCCGCAGGTCATTTTTTTCAACTTCCGAGGGGCCAGCAAGTTCACATTCATGACTGTCATTCCGCGCTTGGTGTGCTGGCGCTGAACATCAGCAGCACGTTGCCGTAGTAATCCCCGGACCGATAGCCACCCTGTGGTTCGATCGGCTCGATCTTCAGCGCCACGCGCTTACCGGTGGCGGCCTCCTCCTTCGAGAGCACCTGGCGCGGGATCACATAGGAGCTCAACTCGACATTGTTGAAGGTGACACGTAAAGGGATGATTTCCCCCGGTCGACCATTTTCCAGATAAGGGTCGAGCAGCAGGCGCGCATCGATGGCGCTGCTGTCATGACGGACGTCGAAATTCTTCACCAGGTTGCCCAGCGTGGCCTTGGGATAATCCCAGAACAGTTGCTGCGGCCGGTGAATCCAGTCCGGCTCTGCCGGGATCACATAAAACGGGCGGCTTGGAATGGTCAGCGACACTTCGAAAGTGTGCTCCTCGCGCGCGCCCCAGACCTCGGTGCCGCTCAGGCCGGCGGCGGCCAGCAGCACAAGGGCGGTGCATTGCTTGATCATTTTGGTTACCCGATGCGTCAGTGGAAAACCGTGTTAGCGGCTGGCGATCTTCATGGTTTTCTTGTCGTTGCCCTCGATCAGGAAGAAGCGGTACTCGCGCCCCTTCTCCTTGTCGAAAGCGAAACTCTTGCCCGCCAGCACATGATGTTTGGTCGTCGCGCCGCAGTCGCTTTCCTTGCTCAGCGAACAGCTCTTGAACTCGTCGACGATGATCACCGTGTTGCCGTTGTTGCGCAGTTCATAGCGGCTGTCGGATTCATTGATCAGCGTGTCGAAGCGCGCGTCCCTGGGCCGAACGAAAAAGATCGTGCCGAACCCGGTCATCACGTTGACGCCGGCCGAGAGGGATTTCTTGTAGTCGTCGCGTTCTTCGCCGCTGACGACAAAATCGTCTTCCTTCTCCGGCACTACCGGTACGAAGCGCACGCGAAAGTAACGCTCGCGGTCACGTTCGCCCATGTACAGCAATCGTGTGCCCTGCATGCCCTGCGCTGGCACGATCAGCCGCGCCGGACTGGCCATCAGGCCGTTGCGTGATGCGCCGTCGGCGGCATTGAGCACAGGAATTTCTTCAGGTTTGCCATCAGCGCCATAGACGATTTCCAGCACATTGATCTTGACGAACGCGGTGGCGTCGCCGCTGTTGAACACGCGCTTGAGGTAGGTGCTTTTGTCGGCGTCGAGATAGTCGTACACGGTGCCGACATTGATCTGCGGCCCGGCCTGCGCCGTCAGGCAAAACACGCTGAGCAGGCTCAGCAGAAAACTGCGGTTCATCGTTTGCAACTCCACGAGTTTGGAAAATGTTCTGACTGAAGCGCTCATACGTCCGAATCCCAGATGACGGTCACGTTGCCGCGCAGCCTGTCGTTGATGAAAGGAGGTTTAAGCAGAAAGTTGATGGAGAACGGCGTCATCTCGAAATGCAGAGTGCCGGGCTTGCGGTCGACATACAGGCCGGGCTGGAACGGTCCGGCCCAGGTGTTGAACCGCAAGGGATGGCGGTTGACATTCGCGCCTGGCCCGCCGGGGCCGGTGATGCCGGGAGGGAGGCTCATGTACACATCGAATTCAGAGTTGTTGCCTTCCTGACTGCCCATCCTGCAGGTCGAGCCTCCATACGAATTGCACAACATCAACACCTTGAAGCGCGACGAGGCCGAGATGTAGAACAACTGATCGCGGAAAATCCTCGTCGGTTTGCGCCCGCTGTCCAGCCACGGTGCCCATCCACCGAGGGGTTCGAGGGTCACGTTGTTGCCGCCCGGTGGTATGTCGATCTTCAGGGTGTGCTGTACGTCGAGCACGAAGTCCAGGGTCAGCGTGTTGTCATCGGGCATCATTGTCCGACCGATCTGAAAATCGCCGCCCGGCCCAAGAGTGTAAGTAAGCGACCCGGTGTACAGACCGCTCGACATGCCCATCGGATTGGGTGTTTTCAGTTCGTAAGCGAAATCGAGCTTGTCGAAGTACATACCGGGGATACGCATCGCGACGGTTTTGATGCAGGTGGATTCCACCGGCGTATGCCAGAAAAATCGATAGCTGCGCGGACCGTACCCGCTGACAGGACTGCCGCGGCACGGATCCGGGGGATACAGCCAGCCGTCGAACCTCCAGAGCCGATCATGGCCCTCGGAATCACTTGAGGCTCCGGTGAGGTTCTGCACGGTGTCGCTCAGGTAAAAGGTCGAACCGACGCCGGTAATGCGTACCTCGACGGCCTCCGTTTCCCCAGTGTCCCGATTGGTCACCGTCAACCGTCGCCAACTGGCGGGGACTTGCACCGCAACGCCGTCTCCCGGAACAAGAGCGCGTTGCGAATCGAAACGAACAGGCGCCTCGATGCTGAACATGTTGCTTTCGGCGCACTGCCCTGGGAACGCCACGCAAAAACCGCTGTTCGGCGTCTGATTGACGAACATGTTTTTGCCGGGCTGTGACGAATCCGGTTGAAACAGCGCGCGGATCTCCTGATTCACCGCTTGCGCGGTGGGCATGCTCAGGGCCAGCGCCAGGGCGCAGGCTTTTGTGAAGATGGTCATGAGTTCAGCCCGCCTTCTGTTCAGTGGTCGTAACATCCGCCAGCGTGTCAGGCGTGCAACGCAGATCACCGATCATCAGCACGTTGTTCTCGCTGCGATGGTCGGCCTCGTTGAGGCGGAACTGGCACAGCAACTGATTGCCCTGACGTACTTCGAGAGTCGGTGAGCCGGCGTTCATTTCCATCGAGAAGAAGCCGTCGACTTCGGTCACGCCACGGCTGGCGTGGTTGATCACGTGGTGGCCCTTGAGCGGCTGCCCTTTTGCGTCCACCAGGCGGCCGAGCACCGTCAGCGTCTTCATCACGCGGATCTTGCGGTACTCGACGCCGCCCTTGTTCAAGTGATAACGGGTGCGCGCCGGCTCGATGGTGGCTGCGGGCACGGCGTTGCCTTCGAAGTCGAAACTCACCGAGCTGTTCTGGTACGCGGTGATCGGAATGAAATTGCGCCCCGGCTTCAAGGCCGCGCCACCGCCGCTGTAATCGTCTGCGCGCAAGACGATGTCTTCAATGTCCGATTCCACATCGACGATCATCCCGGCGCCGCGCACTTCGCTCTGGCTGGTCATGAGCATCTGCTCACCACCCACCACCAGCGTGCTGTCGAGGTTGAGGCCACCGGTGAAGTTGCCGTTGTAGGACGAGCGCTGAATGAAGCCGTCGCCATTGATTGCATCGGTGCGGAAGTTGGCCAGGCTGGATACGCCCAAACCGTAAGTGTCGGTCAGCGCCGTTACCGAAACGCTTTGCAGCACGTGGTCCTTCAGCTCCTTGCGCCAGCCGAGCGAGGCGTTGTTATCGCGTTTGCCATCGCGGGCGGTGCGCGAACCGATGCTGCCTGTAAGCTGCTGGCCAGGAGCGCCAAGGGCCAGGTTGATGCTCAAGTCAACGCCACGATTACGCGCATCGCCGCTGCTGTAACTGCCGGGCCGATCAAACAGCGACAGGCGCCAACTGGCGTCACTGCCCAACAGCACGGTGCGCTGGGTCCAGCCCAGGTCCACGCCCATGCCTTCGACATTGCCTTCGCTGTGCGAAACCCGCGCGTTGACCGAACTCTTGCTGCTCAGCCGATGGTTGAGCGCCAGAGATGAATTGCTGGTCTGGCCGACAAAGACGTTGCGCGGACGAATGCGAGTGCCGTCAGGCAATGTGTCATAGGTGTTGGTGGTGTCGAGCCAGCTGCGGTTGTGGCTGATCACCAGACTGCCCGAGCCATAGTTATAGAGGCTTTGCAGATCGAGACCGGTGCCGTAATCCTCGGTCTTGTAGACGTTGGCGTACAGGCTGACGTGGTTGGCCAGGGTCCAGTCGATGGACGTGCCGTACTGCAGCTTTTCGCGGATCTGCCGCGCCGAAGCACCGACAATCACTCGCGGGTGCAGCAGGTAATTGACCGCCGCGCCAGCAGTGGGGCTGCCGCTCGATTGCGTGTCCCAGTTGCTCAGCAGTTTGCTTTCTTCGCCGGCAAACAGGTTGTAGCGCCAGCGTTCATCGAGGTTGCGCCAGTTGTTGGGCTTGTACACCAACTCCTGGGTGGTAGAGGTGATCTGGCCGTCTTCGATCAGGCGCACTTCCACTTCATAGATGCCGCCGGGCAGCGGGCGGGTGTCGAGGGTCTGCAAACCGGCCGGCACCGATTGCGTATTGATCAGCAGGCCATCGCGCCAGATCTCCACCGAACCTTGCCGGTTGGCGGTGACATAGATCGGGTAGACGCTGGGCATCGGGCTGTTGATGGCGAGGCTGTCGGAGCTGCCGTACATGACACCGACCGCCGTATCGGGGCTGGTGCCGAATGTGCGCGGCTGACGCGTCAGGCCTTCGGAATTGGGGGTGAAATAGCCCACGCGAAAGAAACTGCCTTGCAGTTCGCGCTGGGTGTGCAGCTCGTGTACGGCGTGATAGAGCTTGTCATCAGGGCCGCCAAGCCGGGCCATTTGCAGATTCAGCGTCTGGCTCCAGTTACCCAGGCTCGAACTGGCTTCCAGGCCAAAGCGTCCGCCGAGGTCCTGATCCTGACCACCATTGAGGTTGAGCTGGTTGCGCACCATCAGGCCGCTGCTGCCACCGCTCGGTTGCTCGTAATAACGCTTGGCCTCAACGTCGCGCTCGGCGTTTTCGGTAGCGATCGAAACCAGCGAGTTTTCCAGGTTGTAGTGCACGGCCAAAAACTGATCCGGACAAGAACCGCTGCATGCGCCAAGCGGCACGCCGGATTTGAAATAGCTCGCCCATTTTTCCCGCTCGGCCGGGCCGAAGCGGTTTTCGCTGGTGTCGGTGAATTCGAGAAGCGTGATGCGATCATCGCGTGACAACACCACCATGGCCTCGCCCAGCGGCTGCTGGTCGACTTCGACCCGGACCGCCAGTGGCACATCAAAGAAATGCTCCTCGAAATCCGCTGGCAAGCCTTTGGCCTGCGCCAGCAGACTGCGTGGCGTGGTACCGGCGGTGTTGGATGCGACGGCTGTGCTGGCACAAAACAACAGCGCAAGCGCAGCCGCGATGGGGGTCATCGGGAACATGAACTCGTACTCAGATTGACTGACAATGAAAGTCCGTCGGGGCAAACATCACTGCCTGCCCCGTCGGTTGACGCACGCGTGAAAAGCGAGCGTTTTGAACCTGATCAGCCGATCAGTTGCCGCCAACCGGTGGTACGGCGTCGAAGATCATCGCCACGGAACCGGTGTAGTCATCCGGCTGGAAGTTGCTGCCCTTGGCGGAGATTTTCAGCGGTGCGCGGTAGTTGACGTCGGACTCGGATTCACCCACAACCATTTGCGGGGTCAGGGTCAGTTCCTTGTTGTTGAGCATCACTTGCAGGTCGATCGAAGTATTACCGGCGACCAGTTTCGGCAGGCTTTCGAGGCTGGCGTGTACCGAACCGTTGTTGTTGCGCACGTCGAAGAAGCCGTTGACGTCGGCCATTTTGCCGGTGGTTGGCTGGTAGCTCATGTCCTGGTCCTTGTTGACCAGATCCGGATCGGTCGGCACCACGTAGAAGCCGTTGGTTGGCACGTGAGCGACGAGGCTGATGGAATGCGACGCTTCGCCCGCTGCGAAGGCGGTGGAGGTCATTGCCAGAAGAGCCAGTGGGGCGGCGATTGCGAATTTCTTGAACATCGTTCAGTACCTGTTTGCTTTATATAAGGGGGGTGTCATCAAAAGTTCATAATCCGCTTATTCAACATTTCGCAGATCAACTTGAACTTCCAACGGTGGGCATCATCGGCTGTTGCCTCTGGAATGTAAGCAGGCAACTTCCGACAAACGCGTAGTTCAACAACCCTGCACCCCGCCAGAAAAAAGAACAAAAAACAGATACTTGCAACATTCGCTGTAAGTTACAGACTACATACAGTTATGTGGCAAAAACCATACAGCAACTTAGCCGCTTTAACGCGGCAACTTGCGAAAATTTAGAATATATACTCAAGCACAACTAGAGCGATAACTTTAACTTCAAGGTCACCACTTTAACTTCGTGGGCAAATCATATTTTTCAGCCGTTTCTGGCTTGGACCACTCGTCCGTTCGAGCATGGTCGAGGAAAAAAACGTCTTGCACGACGCTTAAGATATATCTTAAGTTGTATCTAAATACGACGAGAGAGAAAGCTTAAATGAGAGACCATCATTCCCCCCACCGCGAACACGGTGATGGCCGCGACGGCTTCGAGAAACGCCCCGGTCGCGAGCGCGGCGGCCGTGGCCCGCGAGTCTTTGCTCCCGGCGACTTGAAATTGCTGTTGCTGGCGCTGATCGCCGAACAGCCCTGCCACGGCTACGACCTGATCCGCCAGATCGAAGGCATGTTCGACGGCGCCTACAGCCCGAGTCCCGGGGTGATCTATCCGACCCTGACCTTTCTGGAAGAGAGCGACCTGATTGCAGGTGACGCCGAGGCCGGCAAAAAACGCTACAGCGTGACCGATGCCGGTCGTTTGTCTTTAAGTGAACAGGCGGTGGCGCTCGACGGCGTACGTATGCGTATCGACGTCAGCAAGCGCTCGCTGCGCGGCCATGATCGTCCGGCGGAAATCCACGAAGCGGTGCACAACCTGCGGCATGCCTTGCAGATGCACCACGGACGCTGGAGCGCCGAGGAAATCCTGCGCGTGCGCGACCTGCTCAACGACACCGCCAAAGCCATCGTCGACGGCCCTGCCGTTCAACCTGCCCCGGAGAAAGCCGAATGACTGCAGTCGATACTCAAACCATTCACCGCGTGATGCACGAAATCAAACGGCGCAAGCTGCAAGTGCTGCGCGTCACCGAGCTGACTCCACGCATGCGCCGCATCACCCTCGGCGGGCCGGAACTGGCCGGGTTCATCAGCCTGGGCACGGACGATCACGTCAAACTGCTGTTCCCGCAGAACGCCGAACAGGCCGCCGCGCTGGAAACCCTGCAACTCGGCGCCGGCAAGGACAACGGGCCGATGCCCGAGATGCGCGACTACACGCCGCGTCGTTACAACCTGGAAAAAATGGAGCTGGAAATCGATTTCGTCCTGCACGGCGACGGCCCTGCCTCAACCTGGGCCGAGCAGGCACAGCCCGGGCAATTTCTGCATATCGGTGGGCCGCGCGGTTCGATGATCGTGCCGGATATCTTCGACAGCTACCTGCTGATCGGCGACGAAACCGCCCTCCCCGCCATCGCCCGCCGCCTCGAAGGTCTGGCCGCAAATCGCAAGGCACTGGTGGTGATCGAAGTGGAAAACGGTGCCGAGCAGCAAGTGCTGGAAAGCGCGGCGCAGTTCAATGTGATCTGGGTGCTGCGCGAAGGTGGCAAGCACAACCTGCTGACCACAGTCAAACAACTGCAGGTGCCCAAGGGCAATCTGTACGCCTGGGTGGCGACCGAGACCAAGGTCTCGCGGCAGATCCGCCGGGTGCTGATCGATGAGCATGGGCTAGATGAACAGTTCATCAAGGCTGTCGGCTACTGGCGCGCGGAAGGCTCTGAGGAAGACTGATCTTTTCCTGCCCCACATCACCCTGGTGAGAGCGAGCCTGCTCGCGAAGGCGTCAGCACAGTCGAGGGATTTGCTGGCTGACGCACCGCATTCGCGAGCAGGCTCGCTCCCACACTGGATCTCAACTTCGTGCGGACAATCTGCGGTCGAGACCGATAATCAGCAACCCCACCAACACAAATCCCACCAATATCCCCCCGGCATTCGCCAGCACCTGTGGATAACCCAGCACCGCCACATCAATGAACGGATACGCATAGGCGCCGAGCAGATGCCCGCGCAGCAAGGCGTAGATGAAATACACCAGCGGATAGATCAGCCACAGCGGCAGGTGCCTCAGGCGCAACGTGCCTTTGGGGACGCAGCACCACCAATAGCCGAGAAACAGCAATGGCATGACGTCGTGGAGCAATTCGTCGGCAACAAACTGCCAGCCTTCGGGGTGCCACAAGTGCCGCAGCAGGATGCTGTAGGCCAGACCGACCACGGCGATGCTCACTGCGATGCCACTGCTGACCCACGGTTGCAGAAACCAGCGCCGCGCGGCGGATTGACGCTCGCTCACGGCGCAGGTCAGCACCGTCGCCACCAGGGTGTTGGTCAATATGGTGAAGTAGCTGAAGAAACTCACCAGTCCGCCCAGCAGGCTGGCGCCGATGCTCAATCGCGCGAAGAGAATCAGGTACAGCTGAATTGCCAGCCCTGCCCAGCCCAACACGGCCAGGCCGGTGATCAGGCGTCGGCGCCTCGCGCTGTCCATCTCAGAGCGGTCGCTTGGTGCGCATCAGCTTCACGTACAGGCGCTCGACCTTTTCCCGCGCCCACGGGGTTTTCCGCAGGAAGGTCAGGCTCGACTTGATGCTCGGATCGCTTTTGAAGCAACGGATGTCGATACGCTCGGCCAGACCCGACCACTCGTAGTGAGTCACCAGTGCATTGAGGATCTGTTCGAGGGTCACGCCGTGCAGCGGATCGGGGGTTTGTTCGTTCATGCCGGGCCTTTGGGCGAAGTGATATGCAGAAGCCGCGCACCTTAGCCGAGGGGCTTAGCGGGTGGAAGGCCTTCCTGCAAATGTAGGCCAACCCGGGAAGATCGCAGGCTGTGGCCCTACTCACAATGCGCCCGTTTGCCGCACTGTTACCGAATCCGAAACGCTGCATGTCTGCAAAAGCGCTTTCTCAATTTGTTACAGATCATTATCCTGCCGCCCTTCCGCTGAAACGCTTCACTGCCTGCGACAATCTGAAGCGCTCGGCCTGCACTCGAAAAACATCAAAAAAAGACTTCTTCATGCCTGACTTTTCCTTCTCCCGAGACAGCGCTATCTCTGCCCTGCGCACCCTTGGCGGCTGCACCGCCCTTGGCTTGGCGACCTGTGCCCACGCGGCGCCGGCCTTCGACAGTGAATCACCGTACATGCTCGGTGACTGGAACGGCACGCGCACAGAACTTGCGGAAAAAGGCTACGACTTCAAACTCGATTACACCGGCGAAATGGGCAGCAA
>Ga0307411_10000190_pt1 | contig 19743 bp, 18 predicted proteins | sample DK1Ometagenome_2_FD_203712 | JGI IMG/M metagenome (GOLD analysis project Ga0307411, IMG submission 203712) | Maize rhizosphere microbial communities from greenhouse at UC Davis, California, United States - DK15-O-1 | ecosystem: Host-associated > Plants > Roots > Rhizosphere > Soil | place: USA...
CAGCTTTCGCCGCAATTGGACGAGATCGGGGGCGATGTCGAGCGTGTCGTCGTTGAGCGGCCGCGTGTGGACGCCGGGGACGTAAAAACCGGTCAGCCCGTACAGGCCGAGGACCTCACTGCCGACCAGCGTCAGATCGAGGTCGCTGGTGAACGGGCCGTCGGCGTCGAACGGCGAGCCGTCCTCCCAGCGGCGACCGCTGACCGAGCTGCCGCCGAGCACCGCCGCCGTCTGCTCGGGCAGCTCGGCACCGAGCGTCTCGACGAATTTGTTAAAGCGGTCGACTTCGCCGCCGAAGGCGAGTCGGATTGCGTTCGCACGCTTTTCGTCGTCGGTCAGCTCGCTCGCCGCCGCTCTCCAGTCTGGCGCTTCGTCGTTCATCAGCTTTTCTTAACTCTGCGTCCTTGGCGAGCTTTGCGTGGGAAAATCCGGTTTCACGCAAAGCTCGCCAAGGACGCAAAGGCCAGGGCCGCAAACATGTACCCTTAGATCACCGGGTACAAAAATTTCAGCACCTCACCAAAGCGGGCGGCCCATGCCGATTCGTCGTGACGAGCGTTGGGAATCTCGTAGTAGGCGAGGTCGGCACCGATCTGCCAGCCGTCGGCGAGCAGGATCTCTTTCAGCGCCCGCACCTGATGCTTGATCCGCGAGCCTTCCTTTTTTCCGATGTCGAGCCAGATCCGCAGCGGAAGGCGTTCGCCGATGCGGGCGGCGTCGCGGATGATCTGGTTGTTGGCCCACCATACGGCCGGCGAGATCACCGCGAGCCGGCTGAACACGTCGGGTCTTTTCAACCCGAGATACAGCGAGACGAGCCCGCCCAGACTGGAGCCGCCGAGGCCGGTAAACTCTCGTTCCGGTTTTGTTCGATATTCCTTGTCAATGAACGGTTTGAGCTCTTCGATGATCATCCGGCCGTACTGGTCCGCCTTTCCGCCGTGCCCGCGCATGCGGCCTCTTTCGGCCTTGACGTGGGTGTATTCGTCGACGCGGCGCGGCGTGTTGTAGATCCCGACGATGATGAGCGGCTCGATCTCGCCGGCCAGGATCAACGCCTGCGCCGTCTCGTCGACCGCCCAGGCGACGCCGCCGAAGGCGTCCTCGGGGTTGACGAGATTTTGCCCGTCGTTCATGTAAAGGACCGGGTAGCGGCGCTCGGCGTCCGCGGCATAGCCGGGCGGCACGTAGACGAGCACGCTGCGATTTTCTTCCAGATGCGTCGAGCCGAAACTCTCGTGCATCCTGATCTGGTCGGCGAGCATAAGTGTATCTCTACATTAACGTTAGAAAGGCGGCTTATCAATGACTTATTGTTGTAAGAAGAGAAACCTTATTTTTCGCCGCGGATCTTCGCAGATCGCGCGGGTAAGAAAGAATTTTTTATTCTGATCCGCGTCATCCGCGAACCCGCGGCGAAAATTCTTCCGCGATATAATTGAATGTAATGTTCGGCAGGAGAAGAAAGCGGCCCGACCCCGAGGAGATCGAGGCCCGCGTCATCAAAGACCCCGAGCGGGCACGCGAGCGGACGATGAACCGCGCCGTCAAATTGCTCGCCGCCAAGCCCCGCTCGATCCGCGAACTGCGCGAGCGGCTGCTCGAAAAAGCATGGACGAGCGCCGAGATCGTCGACGCGGTATTGGAGAAGCTCAAGGAGTATAAATATCTCGACGACGATCAGTTTGCCCGCGATCTTGCCGTCTCGAAGCTCAGGCAGAAACCGCAAGGCCGCCGCCGCCTGCAGCAGACGATGTCGCAAAAACAGCTAGACAAGGATGTCGTGAAGGGCGCCATCGATGCGGCCTTCGAAAAGCTGCCCGAGGCAGGTTTGATCGGCCGGGCGATCGAGAAGCGAGTGCGGATCAAGGGCGTGCCCGAGACCCGCGAGGACAAAAAGAAATTCTACGACCACCTGCTTCGCCAGGGGTTCGCGTTCGACCTGATCCGCGAGAAGATGCGGGACATTGCAAACGTGGACGTCGACGAGCAGGAAAACGACCCTCAAGACGAAAGTTAGAACTTTTCGCCCGCCCGCTGAATCCGTTTCGCCGCCTTTCTCGAAATCCATCAGCACAAGAAAGGAAATTCGTTCGAGGAAATAACAATCAAGGGAGAAATCATGAAGAAAATGCTGTTCGTTTATATTGCGATGGTGGCCGCGGTGCTGCTGGGCTCATCGTCGGTTTCGGCTCAGATGATGGGGAAGAGCGAGAACCCGATGGTCGGCGGGGCCGCGATGTACAAGACGAAAAACATCGTCGAGAACGCCGTCAATTCGAAGGACCACACGACACTGGTCGCGGCGGTGAAGGCCGCAGGTCTGGTAGACACGCTTGCGAGTGCGGGGCCGTTCACCGTGTTCGCACCGGTGAACAGTGCCTTTGAGGCCCTGCCCGCCGGCACCGTCGATACGCTGTTGAAGCCCGAGAACAAGGCCATGCTGACCAAGGTCCTGACCTACCACGTGATCGCCGGCAATTTCAGCTCTAAGGACGTGATGAATGCGATCAAAAAGGGCAACGGCAAGGCGGAATTCACCACCATCGCGGGCGCTAACCTGTGGGCGATGATGGACGGCAATTCGGTCGTGCTGATGGACGAAAAGGGCGGCCGCTCGCGGGTGACGATCGCGGACGTGCGGCAGTCGAACGGCGTCATACATGTGGTCGACGCGGTGCTGCTTCCCAACTAAAAGCGATCTCGGGCCGCCGGAACCGAGGCGGGAATTAACCGGGCTTCAAGCGTGATATATAATCCGTTTGGGGTCCCGGGGTTTTTCCGGCGGCCCGAACGAGGTTTTGATATGAGCAACAGGATCATAGCGGCAGTAGTTGCGGTGCTTGTGGTGGCGGTACTAGTGGTCGCGGTCAGCCGGTCGGAGTTCGTCTCGGGTAGGTACGAAACGGCGGTCGTAACGCCGGCGAAAACGGCGCCGGACAGGACGACCATCGAGCCAGCGGCTGAGGCGGCGAAACAGCCCGCTCCGAATTCCGCGACGCTCGCCGCGGCGAGCGAAACCGCTTCCGAAAAGCCGACCGCGCCGCCGTCGGATGACGTCTTCGACGGAGCCAAGATCGTCAAAACGGAAGCGGAATGGAAAAAGGTCCTGACGCCGGAGCAATATCACATCATGCGCGAGGAGGGCACCGAGCGGGCCTACAGCGGCAAATACGCCGAAACGCACGAGGATGGCGAGTTTTACTGTGCGGCGTGCGGGCTGCACCTTTTCAGCTCGAAGACGAAATTCGAGTCCGGCACGGGCTGGCCCAGCTTCTACGCACCATTCAACAAAAAGAACGTCACGGAGATCGAGGACCGCAGCCTCTCCGAGGTCCGCACCGAGGTCGAATGCGCTCGCTGCGGCGGGCATTTGGGCCACGTCTTTGACGACGGGCCAAAACCCACCGGCCTGCGTTACTGCATGAATTCGGCATCGCTTGTCTTCAAGAAAGCGAAATAAAATTATCGAGCAGCGGAAGCTGCTCACTCGATCCGCGATTTGACCGGACGCTTTGCCAAGCGTCCGGTCATTTTGCGCAATCTCCCAAATACACGAACCCGCTCGGAATCGCACGAACATGTCGCAACCGCTGGCACGGCTACATTACGCGGGCGCGGAACGTCGGGCAAGGCTCGACCACCGGCTCACGCCGGCGGTTCTGACCGGCTGTGCTAAACTTTCATTTTTATGACGGGTAACGATATCAGGCAGAAATTCATTGATTATTTCGAGCGTCGCGGGCACAGGGCGGTGCATTCGTCGCCGCTTTTGCCGGCCAACGACCCGACGCTGCTTTTCGTCAACGCGGGGATGAACCAATTCAAGGACGTCTTTCTCGGGAACGAAAAGCGTGATTATTCCAAAGCGGTCACGTCGCAGAAGTGCATCCGCGCGGGCGGGAAGCACAACGACCTCGACGAGGTCGGCAAAACGGCCCGGCACGGAACGTTTTTCGAGATGCTCGGCAATTTCTCCTTCGGCGATTACTTCAAGAAGGACGCGATCGATTTTGCGTGGGATTTTTTGATCAACGAGCTCAAGCTGGAAGAAAGCCGGCTGTGGTTCACCGTTTTCGAGGGCGACGACGAGGTGCCCGCCGACACCGAGGCGGAGGAGTTGTGGAAGGCGGTCGGGGCGAGGCCGGAACGGATCTTGAGATTCGGCCGTAAGGACAATTTCTGGCAGATGGGCGATCTCGGCCCGTGCGGTCCGAACAGCGAGGTCAATTACTACCTCGGCGACGAGCCCGAAAACCCGGAAAAAAACAGTGCTTACTGGGTGAACGGCCCCGGCGACACGACGATCGAGTTCTGGAACCTCGTCTTCATGCAGTACAACCGCGTCGAGACGGTGCCGGGCGAATTCAGGCTTGAGCCGCTGCCCGCCCCGTCGGTCGACACCGGCATGGGTCTCGAGCGGATGGCCCTCGTCTTGCAGAACGCCGCGACCATCTACGATACCGACCTGCTAAAGCCGATCGTCGAATTCACGGCCCAAATGGCGAGCCGAAGGTGATCTCCCGCGCGGGGCTGAAAGTGTTGTAAACTCTTCATCACCCACGCAGCGCGCCCGGATGTCGACAAGAACGGCCTTAGAGGCCTTTTGACCGCAACGTCCGGCAAGCAGGAGGCCTTTATGCAAGTCCGTACGCGTCTTTCACTTCTCGTACCCCTTTTTCTGTCGGTAGCGTTCCCCATCTGCGTCCGGGCGCAGATCGCTGGCGGGCTCGACGAATCAAACCGCACCGACCTCGCCGGCAGGCATTTCATCACCGGAACGGTGATAGCCCCCGACGGCCAGCCTGTTTCGCACAGAATACGCATCAGACTTTCGACGACGGCCGGTAAGGAGATAATCGCGACCACCGACGACGCCGGCAAGTTCATATTTACGGGGCTCAGCAACGCCTCCTACACAGTCACCGTCGACGACGACAAAGAGTACGAAACGGTGAGCCAGCAGGTCGACATCTTCGAGCATAACGGTGCCGCGCCGCGCGGCGAGCCGCGGCGGGATACGCCGCCGCAATATTTTAATGTCTCGCTGCGTCTGATCTCGAAGGTCAAGATCGCTCCTTCGCCGAAAGTGATCAAAACCGAAAATGCGGAAGTGCCGAAAAAGGCGCTCGCGTTTTACGACGCCGCGTTGGAATTGGCGGGTAAAGGCGACCGGGCAGGTGCGATCGAGCAATTGAAGCAGGCGATCGCGGCCTACCCGCCGTTCATGCTCGCCCACACGGAGCTCGGCGTGCAATATCTCGGCCTGAACGATCTGGCCAATGCGGAAACTTCCCTTGCTGCCGCTCTCAAAATAAAGGCGGACGCCTACGAGCCGAACGTCAATTACGGCATTCTGCTGGTGCGCTCGAAGCGTTTCGCGGAGGCCGAACCGCCCCTCAGGAACGCACTGACGGCAAACGACCATTCGGCCGTCGCCCAGTTTTACCTCGGCCGCACGCTGATCGCGCTCAAACGCTACGCGGAGGCTGAGACGGCCCTGAACGCGGCGGTCACGCTGAGCGGTGACACGCTGAAAGAAGCACACCGCATGCTCGCGTCGCTGCACCTGGAAAAAGGCGACAACACACGCGCCGCAACGGAGATCGAAGCCTACCTGAGGGTCAACCCGCAGGCCGCCGACGCCGAAAATCTGCGAACGGTGCTCAAACAGCTAAAGGAGCAGCCCGCCGCCCAACCGCAAAAGCCGTGAACGGAATAGTGAACAACTAATGGTGAAGAGTGAAAAACACTTTTCGTTAGTCACTTTTCACTATTCCGAAAAAAGATCCTGATCGTGATGAAAGTACTCCTCATCGAAGCCCAACCGTTGACGCGGGTCGGAATCGAGACCGTTCTGGGCGGCGAGTCGGACATCGAGCTCATCGGCGAGGCGGATACGGCCTCGGATGGTTTCGGGAAATTCAAAGAGCTGAAGCCGGACGTGACGATACTCGGTCTAAGGCTGCCCGATTCCTGCACGCTCGACGATCTCGATAACTATTTCATCGAAGACCCGAAGGCACGCATCATCATGCTGGCCGAGCACGCCGGCGACGCCGAGATCAGCAAGGCATTAAAGAAAGGCGCGGCCGGATACGTTTGCCGCGACGTTTCGCCGGAAGAATTGCTCGACGCGGTCCGCACGGTTGCGAAGGGCCGAAAATATATTCCAAGCGACATCGCGACGATCGTGAGCGAGAACCTGGGCCGCGAAGAGCTGACCTCGGCCGAGCAGAACGTTCTCAGGATGATCGTCGGCGGGATGTCGAACAAGGAGATCGGGTTCGCCCTCGACATTTCGGAAAACACCGTCAAAACGCACGTCAAAAACATATTCGACAAGATCGGCGTTTCGGACCGCACGTCGGCCGCGACGACCGCGATCAAGCGCGGGCTGGTGAGGATAGATCTATGAACGAGATCGACAACGAGCTAACACGATACGCCGAGAAATTCACCTCGGCCGAGAGCAAGGTGCTGCAGGAGCTGCGGGCATTCTGTTACGAACGGTTCGAAGATTCGTCGATGCTTTCCGGCTTTTTCCAAGGGCGCGTGCTGGCAATGCTGTCGAAGATGATACGGCCCCGCCGCGTGCTCGAGATCGGGACGTATCTCGGATATTCGGCACTATGCATGGCGGAAGGCCTCACCGATGACGGAAAAGTGATCACGCTCGACATACAGGAATCGACCAATCGGGTCGCCCGCGAGTTTGCCGCTCAGACCGAGTATGCCGGCAAGATCGATTTTCGGCTCGGGACTGCCCTCGAGATCATCCCGATGCTCGACGAGACGTTCGACCTCGTCTTCATCGACGCCGACAAGCCCAACTACTCCAACTGCTACGACATCGTGTTCCCGAAAGTGCGCCCCGGAGGCTTCATCATAGCCGACAACGTCCTGTGGAGCGGCAAAGTGCTGCTCGAAGAAAAGGACGAGAACACACAAGCGCTGCACGACTTTAACCAAAAGGTTCTGGCCGATGGGCGCGTCTCGAATGTTCTGCTGCCGATAAGAGATGGCCTGATGGTTATCTGCAAGGCCTGAACCCAACAGGCGGAACCTGGAGCGGTAGCGAGGGTGCCCCACGGCCTACGCTCGACGTTCCGCTATGCCTGCAGGTCGCCGCAGGGCACACTCCCTACCGGTCGTGTTTCCGCCTGCTCACCCGAAAGTAGTAGTAAATCTCCACCGCAATTGATGATTACAAACCCTGCGGTCAGGCTGTAATCTAAATACATAAGGATTTCCTTAGCGTTCTTGGCGAGCTTTGCGGGAAACCGCTTATCTCACGCGAAGTTCGCAAAGGAAGAATAAGGAGATTTTCGAAAAATGATCACGATAAGAAGGTCAGACGAAAGAGGCGCGGCCAATTACGGCTGGCTCGACACGAAATACACGTTCTCGTTCAACGATTACTACGACCAGGAATTTATGGGCTTCCGCACGCTGCGGGTCATCAACGAAGACCGCATCGAGCCGGACCAGGGCTTCCCGACGCACGGGCACCGCGACATGGAGATCATCACTTACGTGATCTCGGGCGAGCTGTCGCACCGCGACTCGATGGGCAACGGCGAGACCATCCACCCGCACGAGGTGCAGCGGATGACCGCCGGCACCGGCGTGCTGCACAGCGAGTACAGCTCACCGACAGAAAAGACGCATTTGCTGCAGATATGGATCCTGCCGGAGAAGCGAGATCTAGCCCCCGGCTACGAGCAAAAGATCTTTTCCGCGGACGAGAAAAATGGCAAGCTGCGACTGGTCGCTTCAAAAGGCGGAGATGACGGATCGGTGCAAATCAATCAGGACGTGAAGCTTTACGCATCGATCCTGAGCGAAGGCGAAACGGTTTCGCACGATTTCGCCGAAGGGCGTCACGCGTGGATCCAGCTTATCAGCGGCTCGCTTGACGTGAACGGTGAAATTCTGAATCCCGGCGACGGAGCTGCGGCCAGTCAAGAAACTGAATTAACCATAAAAGCTTTGACCGGAAATTCCGAATTCCTTTTGTTTGACTTAAATTAAGTTTCAGCGATTATTGAAAAATAGCTAGTAGCTGTTAGCCAATAGCTATTAGCTAATTTTTTATGAAGGATTTCCGAAATTTAAAAGTTTGGCAGAAAGCCCATGAATTAGCGTTGTTGACTTATCGAATCACCTCAGATTTTCCGAAGGACGAGGTTTTCGGTTTGAGATATTCGATGAGAAAATCCGCCACCGATATTCCGTCCTTTGTCGCCGAGGGTTGCGGCAAACCGAATGATGCTGAATTTTCCCGTTCGATCGCTGCGGCTGTTGCATTGGCTTACCGCTTGGAGTATCAGGCGCTAATGGCAAAAGATCTCGAATTCTTGGATGCAGCTATTTATCACGAGTTCGAGCCCCAATTGACGGATCTTAAAAAGATGCTCAACGGCTTTAATCGAAAACTTTCCTGATCATTTTTTCATACTCGCCATCACCTTCCCTAAAAACTCATCGATCTTGTTGTTTTCGATCCAGCGAACGACCACGACGAGGTCGTTCTCGGGGTCGATGTAGATGATGTTGGTGCCGTTGCCGAGATGGGCGAAGGCGGTCGCGGGCGCGCTCGGGTAGAGTTTTTTGTCGGTGTTGAGGTACCAGTTCATGAACCCGTAGGTCGGCTGCACCGACGTGGGCGTTTTGGCCTGCCGGACAAATTCCGGCGATAGGATCTGCTTCTCGCCCCAGCGTCCGCCGCGCGAGGTCAGCAGCCCGAACCGTGCCATGTCGAGTGCCGAGATGAACATCCCGCCGCCCCAGTGACCGCCGCCGCTGACCGATTGCACGGGCCTGCCGTCGAGCACGATCCACGCGTCCTCGTACCCGTACCAACGCCACGCGTTTGAGGCCCCGATCTCGTCCATGACGTATTCCTTCAGAACCTCGGGCAGAGGCCGCCGCCAGACGTTCAGTGCGGCGAGGGCGAGCGCGTTCACGCGCACGTCGTTGTACTCGTAAGCGGCACCCGGCTCGCTGCGCTTTCGGGTAAGCCAGGTGCTCGCGTCGCGGTCCGGGCGGTCGGCCCAATCGGGTTTTCCCCAAAGCGTGCCTTCCCAGTCGCTCGTCTGCCGCAGCATATGCTCCCATGTGGTGCGGCGGTTGTTCTCGGTCGCGAAAAGGTCGATGAACCTGCTTTTGCCGAAATCGTCGGCCCGGTCGAATTTCGCGTTCGGGTTCCACGCCGACACGGGAGCGGAGTAATCGACCACGCGGTCCTGCAGGCTGCGTATCAAATGCCGATCGAAAGCGAGGCCGACCGTTGCCGACAGAAAGCTCTTCGTGACGCTGAAAGTCATATCCACACGCGCCGGCTCGCCCCACTCGGCGATGAGGTAACCACCGCACAAGATTACGCCGGTCGCCGGGCCCCGTTCTTTAAACGGCCCCACCGGCTCGCCATATGGCTCGCGGCCGAACGTCTGGAAGTGGGCCAGCTCCAAATTTCGCGGCGACCTCGATTCGCTGGCGACGGCGAAATCGATGGCCTCTTTTAGCTTCACCGGATCGAGTTTCGATTGCTGCGGGGTGCGGCGATCCCAGGTACCGGCCGGCGGTACGTAATTTCTCTGCCCGAGGCCCGGGGCGGCGAGCACGCACAACAGAAGAACGAGGAGAGGGAATTTCGGGCCGGTTTTCGTTATCTTCATATCCTGAAAAAGAGAGCCTTGGGAACGGGATCATCACCGACTTCGTCTGACGACCCGGCAAGCCACTTCAACGGTTGAAATCGAACCTTTCACCGGGCCGTGCGCCTTTATAAAGGTCGCCGAGGGCGATCTGCCCTGTGTGATAAAGTAATCCATCGCTCGGGCCGGAGAATTCGGGGCGAAAGCCCCGCAGAAGCCGCCATTATAACCCTTCCCGCCGCCCGCTCTAATATGGACGAGATCACGGTGACCGCTCCCGCCACAGTTTCGAACGTCGTTTGCGGGTTCGACTGTCTCGGTTTCGCCCTCGAACGTCCGCGCGACCGCTTCACCCTTCGACGCATCCCAGAAAAAGTGGTCCGCATTATAAATAAAGACGGCTTCGGCCTGCCGGTCGATCCGGAACGGAATATCGCCGGTGTGACGCTGGTCGCGATGCTCGAAGATTCCGGTGTCGATCACGGGTTCGAATTCGAGAGCGACAAGCGGATCAAGCCGGGGAGCGGGATCGGGTCGAGCGCGGCCAGCGCGTGCGGGGCGGCGGTGGCCGCGAACGAGCTACTGGGGCGCCGGTATTCCCAGGATCAACTGATCGAGTTCGCGCTGGCGGGCGAGATGCTCGCTTCGTCGGCCCGGCACGCCGACAACGTCGCGCCGTGCATCCTCGGCGGGTTCACCCTGGTACGGTCGACCGACCCTCTAGACATCGTATTGCTCGATCATCCCGACCTGTTCGCGGCCGTCCTGCACCCGCAGATCGAGGTCCGGACCTCGGAGGCACGCGATCTTCTGCCGAAAACGATATCGCTGAGCTCGGCCGTGCCCGCGTGGGCGAACCTCGGAGCCTTCGTCGCGGGTTTGTCGGCGGGCGACTATGATCTTATCGGCCGCTCGATGGTCGACGAGATCGTAGAGCCCGCGAGACGCTCCCTGATCCCGTTATTCGACGAGCTGAAACGCGCTTCCCTTGATTCCGGGGCGATCGGCGGCGGGATTTCCGGCTCGGGGCCATCGGTTTTCATGCTGAGTCGCGACAGGCCGACCGCCGAAAGGGTCGCAAAAGAGATGCGAAACCTTTACGCCGCCGGCGGCATCGAATTCAACACCTATATCTCGGCGATAAGTTCCGAAGGGGTCCGGATCGAAAAATGATCCTGCTCTTTCATTTGCCGCCGGGAGGACTATAATTGCAAAGATAGAAGCTCGATGCTCACAAAGGAACTAGAAGAAACGTTATCCTTCGCGGTCGACGAGGCCGTCAAGCACCGGCACGAGTACGTGACGCTGGAGCACCTGCTCTTCGCCCTGCTCGAGGACCGCTCGGCCCGCGACATCCTTTTCAATTGCGGCGCCCGGATCGAGGAGCTCGCCCGCGAGCTGGAAGACTATTTCCAGAACACGCTCGAGAAAATGCCCGAGGGCAGCAAACGCACGCCCGAGTTGACCAACGCGTTCCAATCGACGATCCAATATGCCGTGCTACAGGCCGAGGGCAGCGGTCAGGACGCGGTCGACGGCGGCAACATTCTGGCCGCCTTTTACCAGAACGAGCAGTCGTACGCGGTGTACCTGCTCTTGCAGCAGGGCGTGACGCGGCTCGACATCCTCAATTTCATCGCCCACGGCATCTCCAAGATCGACGCCGGCGACCCGTTCCCGATGACGTTCGACGACGACGACGAGATGGGCGGGATGGGCGGCGGGCCGCGCAGGCAACCGCTGGAGAGCTTCACGACCGAACTGGTCGCGCGGGCTCGTGAAGGCCAGATCGACCCGATCGTCGGCCGCCTGGCCGAGATCGAGCGCACCGTGCAGGTTCTCTGCCGTCGGAAAAAGAACAACCCGCTGTACGTCGGCGAACCCGGGGTCGGAAAGACCGCCCTTGCCGAGGGCCTCGCGCTCAAGATCAGCGAGGGCGACGTGCCGGACGTTTTGAAAGACGCCAAAGTTTACGCGCTCGACATGGGGGCCGTGCTCGCGGGCACGCGCTACCGCGGCGATTTCGAGCAGCGCTTCAAGGCGATCGTCAGCGAGCTGAAGCAGCAGCCGAACGCGATACTTTTCATCGACGAGATCCACACCATCGTTGGGGCCGGCTCGGTGCAGGGCGGCTCGATGGACGCGTCGAACATTCTCAAACCCGCACTCGCCGCCGGCGAGCTTCGATGCATAGGGTCGACCACGTACACGGAGTACAAGGCCGCTTTCGAGCGCGACCGTGCGCTGGCGCGTCGTTTTCAGAAGATCGAGATCGGCGAGCCGACCGTTGACGAAACGTACCAGATCCTGAAGGGCCTCAAGCGTTTCTACGAGCAGTATCACGGCGTCAAGTACAGCAATGAGTCGTTGAAAACCGCCTCGGAGCTCGCGGGCAAATACATCAACGACCGATTTTTGCCCGACAAGGCCATCGACGTGATCGACGAGGTCGGTGCTTCGGTCAAGCTGCTGCCCGAGAGCAAACGGCCCAAAAAAGTTTCGGTGCAGATGGTCGAGAAGACGATCGCGCGCATGGCGAAGATCCCGCCGAAGACGGTCGTCGCGAACGAGAAGGAACGCCTCCGCACACTGCGCGACGATCTCAGGAAGGTGATCTTCGGTCAGGACGAGGCGATCGAGAGGATCGTCGACGCGATCCAGATCTCGCGCGCCGGGCTGGGACACGCGACCAAACCGGTCGGGTCGTTTTTGTTCTCGGGGCCGACCGGTGTCGGCAAGACGGAAGTTTCGAAGCAGCTCGCGGAGATCCTCGGGATCGAGTTCATCCGTTTCGACATGAGCGAGTACGCCGAGCCGCACACCGTGTCGCGGCTGATCGGTGCGCCGCCGGGATACGTCGGGTTCGATCAGGGCGGATTGCTGACCGACGCTATTCAAAGGACGCCGCACGCCGTTCTCGTCCTGGACGAGATCGAAAAAGCTCACCCGAACCTTTTCAACCTGCTCCTGCAGGTGATGGACTCGGCCACGCTGACCGACAACAACGGCAAGAAGGCCGATTTCCGCAACGTCATTCTGATCATGACGACCAACGCGGGTGCTCGCGAGCTTTCGTCGGGCGGCGTCGGTTTCCGCAATTCGTCGGAGACCAAAGGGAACGCTAAGGGCGTGATCGAACGAACCTTCACGCCCGAATTCCGCAACCGGCTCGACGCCTGGGTCGCGTTCAAGGCGCTGGATCTCGACGTGATCAAGCTGATCGTTGACAAATTCGTCAACGAGCTCAACGGGCAGCTAGCGGAAAAGCGCGTCGTCGTTCGGCTTGAGGATGGAGCACGCGAGTGGCTCGCGAAGAACGGGTTCGACCCTCGGTACGGGGCGAGGCCGATGTCGCGGCTGATCCATGAAAAGATCAAACAGCCGCTCGCGAACGAGATCCTGTTCGGGAAACTCGCACACGGCGGAACCGTGAGGGTGACGAACGAGGGCGAGGAATTGAAGCTCGAGTTTTAGTTCGCCCTGGATCGGAAATGGAAAAGGCCGGAACTTTGCAGTTCCGGCCTTTCTTGTTTTTATCCGTTCAAAACTGCTGAACGGTCCAGGTTATTTTTTCTTAGCGGCGGCTTTCTTTTTCGGAGCTGCTTTCTTAGGAGCAGACTTCTTAGCTGCCGGCCTTTTCGCCGCGGACTTTTTAGCTGCGGGCCGTTTCGCCGCAGTCTTCTTAGCGGCAGACTTCTTAGCTGCCGGTCTCTTAGCCGCGGTCTTTTTGGCCGCCGGTTTCTTAGCAGCGGTTTTCTTCGCTGCCGTCTTTTTCGCAGCCGGTTTCTTGGCCGCGGTTTTCTTACCACTAGATTTAGATTTAGTAGCCATCGGGATCCTCCAAAGTTTTTGGTTGTTTTTGGTAAAACTACCGAGCTAACTTTAACACAAAACTCAACTTGTGATTGCAAGAAAAATTTTCGCAAGCGCGGAATAAAAGTTTTCGGCGCGCGGAAAAATTTTGTGTCGTGCGGCGGACGATCCTAACGTGAAATGAATGTGAAATTTTGAATTCGCGTTTCGTCTAGTAAAAATCGGTGTGAAACGCAGATGGAAAAAAGTGTGTGTCGACGGACGCGCGCATTAACGTGATCACGTGTATCCGAAAAGTTCTTCGCTCCCGTGTCGAAAAAAAATTTCGCCCGGATCGAAAATTCCGGGCGAAATTTGTTCTTGCGCGTTTTTGTTTTCTCAGCGTGAAGTGCGCTTGGCGCCTGATCGCGAGCTTGCGCTCGATGTGCGCTTCGCGCTTGAAGATCGATTCGGGCGCTTCGCGGAAGATGAAGATCCGCTCGTGCGCTTTGCCGAACCCGCTCGCTTCGCGGACGACTTTGCTCCGCCGCGCGACGAGGTCGAGCGCTTCGCGCTTGAGCTTTTCGCCGAGCCACGTGATGCGGTGCGCTTCGCCGCGGTCTTGCCGCCCGTCTTACCCGAACTCTTTCCGCTCGACTTGCCGGAGCTTGTCGACCTTGAAGTACCGGAACGTGAGCCCTGCTTTCCCGCCGAAGATTTGCCGCTTGTCTTTCCGGACGACTTACCGGTCGACTTGCTGCTGCTCTTTCCGCTGGTCTTCCCGCTCGACGATGACGCGGTTCGCTTCGCGGACGACGAAGTGCCGGACGACCTCTTCCCGCCTGCCGTCTTTCCGCTACTCGAGGATTTGCCGGACGACTTGCCGGAACTCTTGCCCGAAGAGCTGCGTGACGACGAACTCTTTGCCGAGCTCGAGCCCTTTTGCGAACGCGAGCTGCTCGATTTGCCGCCGCCCGCGGTCTTTCCGCCGCCGCGCTTTCCGCTCGACGAGCCGCTTCTGCCGCCGGTGGAGCCTTTGGCCCCGCCGCCGGGCAGCGACTCGGCGGCGGCCGGAATGACGGTGTCGGCCGCGGCGGCCACTCCGCCGATGGCGGCGCCGGCGGCCGCACCGGTGAGTATCTCGCTCGCGGCGTCCATCACCTTGTCGAGGATGCCCGAGCCTCCAGATTTATTTGAGCCGGATTTGTTGGACGACGATGATCCGCCGCCCGAACTTGAAGAGCTGGAATTATCAGCCATAGAGGTCCTCCCGTTGATCGTGTTTTTCGAATCTAGATTCAATTCGAAGTTAACATATATAAAAGAGCGCGGTAATACATTTTTTCGCCTATGCCGCTATAATTTTTGCTCATATGAATACGGACGTTCTGATAGTCGGTGCGGGGCCGACCGGGCTCGCACTTGCCGCGCAGTTGATACGGTTCGGGGTGGATTTCCACATCGTCGACAAAAAGGAAACTACCACGCCGTATTCGAAGGCGATCGGGGTGCAGGCCCGCACGCTCGAGATCTACGAACAGATCGGCATCGCGGACGATTTGGTCAGCCGCGGGTGGATCGCCAACAAGGTAAAACTGTTGGAGGGCGGCGAGGTGCGCGGGCAGATCGACCTTAGCCAGATCGGCGAGGGGATGAGCCCGTATCCCTTCTTGCTGATCGCCGAGCAGGGCCGGCACGAGGCTCTCGTTTACGACCGAATCCGTTCGATGGGGAAGGACGTTAGCTGGGAGACCGAGCTTGAGAATTTCACGCATGACGAAACCGGCGTGCACGCGCGCGTCAGGTCCGCCTCCGGCGAAACCGAAGAGATCGGCGCGAAGTTCCTCGTCGGCTGCGACGGAGCGCACAGCCTTGTCCGCCATAAGCTCGGGATCGAGTTTACCGGCAGCACGTTCGAACGGCTCTTCTATGTCGCGGACGTCGAGATCGATTGGGCGTTCGAGCACGACGCGCTGCACGCCAATCTCGGAAAAGACACGTTGACGGCTTTTTTCCCGATGCCCGGCGACCGCCGCTGGAGAATCGTGGGCACCTTTCCCGAAGGCCACGAAAAGGAAGAGGGCGAGATCCTGTACGATGAGATCGAGCGCCAGATCATCGCCGACACCGACCTCAAATTCGATATCACAACGGTGCACTGGTTTTCGACCTACAAGGTTCACTCACGGCACGTCGGCAAATTTTCCTCCGGCCGCTGCCACCTAGCGGGCGACTCGGCACACATCCATACGCCGGCCGGCGCTCAGGGGATGAACACCGGCATACAGGACAGCTACAACCTGGCTTGGAAACTGGCGGCCGTATTAAAGAACGGCGCGCCGCTCTCGCTGCTGGACACATACAACGAAGAACGCCTGCCGAACGCCCATCGCCTGCTCCAGACGACCGACCGCTTTTTTCAGATCGCCGCGAGCGACGAGCCGGTTACTTCGTTTTTGCGGATCAACGTTTTCCCGTACCTGGCCAATTTCGCCTTCAACCTCGACATGGTCAAACGCGCCGTTTTCCCGCTCGTCTCGCAGATCGGTATCAATTACCGTGCGAGCTCGCTGAGCTCCGGCGACGGGTTCAAGGTGAAGGCCGGCGACCGAATGCCGTGGTTCGAGATCGACGGGGCGAGCGTCTATGATCGTTTGCACGAGCCCATGTTTCACCTGATCGTTTTCCACGACGGCATTTCGGATGTCCCGCCGCTGCCGCAAGACCTGATGGACGAATGGAAAGGCCGCATCGACAGCACCGTCATTCCGCTCTACCCCGCGATCGCGGAGAAATTCGGCGCGCGAGAATCGTTTTTCGTGATCCTGCGTCCGGACAATTATATAGGGATGATCTCGGCCGATTTTTCGCCCGAGGCCGTTGAGGGCTACTTAGGTAAGTTTGTCAGTAAGGCAGAAACACGACCGTAAGGGAGTGTGTTTCACCATCCACAGCCGTTACGATACGATGAGGCATACTTCCGTTGGTTCCATATTCGACTCTTCGATTTTTCACAAACCACTATACGGTCGGAGGCGTGACTTTCCGCACCGGTGGGATGTGCAATTCGAAATGGTGATCGATGATAAAACACACTCCCTAACGGTCGTGTCTCTGCCTGGGCCGCCTGGGGGTGACGATGATCGCGTCGCTCACCTTGCGCTCGCCCTCTTTGTCGGACGGGTGATTTACCACCTTGCCGTCCAGATACATCGTCGTCGAGCCGCCGCCGTCGAGGTTCATCGCGTCGGTCGCGCCCAATTCGAGAAGCAGAGCGGCTAAGTCGGGCAACCCGATCCCGCCACTCGATTCGCTCCGCCCGTCGACCGTGATCATCAGGAACTTCCCATCTTTTAGCTTCGCAACAGCCGTTCTCGGGTGCCGCGTCTCGACGAACGACTTGGTCGTCTTTTCTTCCTGCCACGTAATGTCGATCTGCCCATCGTTTATCAACTGCGGGACGCCCGCCACCGCGTCTTCGAAAGTTTCTATCTGGGGAGCGTCTGGTTGATGTGAGATCCGAATCGATCGAACCCGCTGGACTAATTCAACTGACTGTCCGATTTTGAACAGTTTTGCGGCTTCGGCGGCCTTAATCCCACTTGCCGATAGGACATATCCACCGCTTGGGATCGAGGAACTACCTTTTTCGCGAATTATCCGAGTGACACGGTTTCTCTGCACAATAATTTCGATTCCGGCGCCTGAAGTTAGGGTGGTTCGATGAAACGTGGGCGCGTATAGGATTAACTCGTTATCACCCCTTTCCCTATTAGAACCGGAGATTTCGACGTCTCGCTTTCCAATCACAACGGCACGGCTGAGTTCGGACCTGCCGATCGCCACTTCAGTCATCGCTGCGCGGTTCCTGATACCAAGAACGATTCGATTCTTCGAAGGCTCACTGATAATTTCGCCGTCAATAATAAATAGTCCGGCCGGATCACCAGCAAAAATACTGCTATCCAATCTAAAAAAACCTGCATTGATCGCTGCCAAAGCTCCGTGCCGTTTTGCGATCGAGGAAACAGCCTCGGTCCCGATCGCGGCGTCCATTGCGTGGACGACGTCGAGGCGGGTTTTGGTTAGGTCGAGGCGGAGGAGGTTCATCCGGCCGGGCTGGCCCGCGATGGTGCGGGTCATCTCGGCGTACTCGACGCCGTCCGCGACCGTTTTGTAGTCTTGCGCGGAGAGTGAACCACAGAGAGCACTGAGCACACAGAGAAAGAAAGAGAATCTTTTTGTGAAGAGCATTTCGGTAATCGCACCCGGGATTCGGCTACGGATTCGTTCAATATAGAAAGTCTCACCTATAATAATCGAAAATATATGAGAGCTGTTCGCTTCATTGCATGCTTCGCGTCGATCACGTTTTTCGCCTTCACCGCTTTCGCCCAGCGTGAGCTCGGCGTTCGGCCGACGGACACGGGCGGGCCGCTCAAGTTCGAGCAGGCGGTTTACGACGTCCAATCCTACGACGTCACGATCAAGGCCGACCCGAATACAAAATCGATCAGCGGCAGGACCGTAATGACTGCCCGCACGGTAATTCCGACGAATGTCATTTTGCTCGAGCTCGACACACCTTACACGGTGGCCAGTGTGACGGACGGTGCGGGCAAGACGCTCAAATACGACCGCACGCCGACGGCCATTCGGGTCTGGTTCCCGCAAACAAAACAGGTCGGCGACGAGATCCAGACATCGATCACATACGCGGGGACGCCTCGCGAAGCGCCGCGTCCGCCCTGGGTCGGCGGCTTCATATGGACGAAGACGCCGACCGGAGTCGACTGGATCTCGGTCGCTTTGCAGAACGACGGCGCCGATCTGATGTTCCCGTGCAAGGACCACCCGTCGGACAAACCCGCTACGGCCGCGCTGCACGTCACCGTGCCTGACCCGCTGGTCGCCGCCGGACCGGGTAAATTGGAAAGCGTAAAGAAGAACGCCGACGGCACCTCGACATACAACTGGCGGATGACGAACCCGATCGCCAATTACTCGATCGTCTTCAACGCCGCGCCTTACAAACTGGTCGAAGACAAATACAAATCAGTCTCGGGACAGACGCTGCCCATCGTTTTCTATGTTGTGCTTGAAGACGAGCCCAAGGCCGCGAGCCTGATCGCCGAGCAGAAAAAGTATCTCGCCTTTTACGAAAAGTATCTCGGCCCATACCCGTTCCGCTCGCAAAAGGTCGGCATCGTCGAGACGCCGCATTTGGGTATGGAACATTCCACCGCGATCGCCTACGGCAACCAGTTCAAGTTTGACAAGGACGGGATGGACTGGCTGCTGCTGCACGAGTTCGGGCACGAGTGGTGGGCCAACCTCGTCACCGCGGCCGACTGGAAGGATTTCTGGATCCACGAAGGCTTTCAGAGCTTTATGGATTCGCTCTACCAGGAGCACCTGCACGGGCCGGAGGCTTACTTTGCCTCGATGAAAAAACGTGTCGCGGGCCTGCGCAACATGCAGCCCGTCGCCCCGCGCGAGGCCAAGATCGCCTACCAGGTCTACATGGCCGAGCCCGATTACCTGAATTCGGACGGCGACATCTACGGCAAAGGCGCGCTCGTACTGCACGCTTTGCGGTATTTGATCGGCGACGAAGCCTTCTTCAAGGCCCTCCGCCACATGGCCTACCCGACCAAAGAGATGGAAACCTTTACCGACGGCCGGCAGGAACGATTGGTGACGACCGACGATTTCCTCACCATCGCCGAGGCCGATTCCGGCCGCGATCTCGATTGGTTCTTTGAGCTGTATCTGAGGCAGCCTAAACTGCCGCGTCTCATCACCGAAACCAGCGGCAACGCCGTCAGCCTCCGCTGGGAGACCCCAAACAACATGCCCTTCCCGATGCCCATCGACGTTGAAATAAACGGCAAGATCCAACGCGTCGAAATGCCCGACGGCCGCGGATTGGTTCAATTGAACGGAGGAACACCCGTGATCGACCCGAAAGGTTGGGTGTTGAAGGCACAGTAGCCCAACATGCTCAAGCCCGACCGTAAGGAAGGGCGATTTGCCGGCGCCGGTGGTTATCCCGGGCTTGAGCATGTTTTACTACCACCCGAAAACAGTGCATATTCTCCGTGAAACGTGCCTGCGTTTATCGCATGCATCTTCCCGCCCACGTTTTCTTTCGAGGAGAATATATGAAAATAACGATCACTTTTCTGACGTTCTTACTGCTGCTGATCACCGCCGGCTGCAGCCAGTCCCGCCCGGCGAAGAGCGAGAACGCTCCGCCGAAGGCTGAACCCGCAAAACCGGCGGTAAACCG
>Ga0307411_10000191_pt1 | contig 19735 bp, 18 predicted proteins | sample DK1Ometagenome_2_FD_203712 | JGI IMG/M metagenome (GOLD analysis project Ga0307411, IMG submission 203712) | Maize rhizosphere microbial communities from greenhouse at UC Davis, California, United States - DK15-O-1 | ecosystem: Host-associated > Plants > Roots > Rhizosphere > Soil | place: USA...
TGACACCGGCTACATCGAGCCGCTGCTCAAGTTCTTCCGCGCGCGCGAGACGCGCGCGCGGCGCTGAGTGCGGGCCGTCCCCGTGGCGATGATCGCACTCCTCACCGCGCTCGCACTGCACGCCGCCGACCCGCACCGGGCGCACGTGGCGCGATTCCAGCCACCACGAGCGCCGCAGGCGGCCCAACCCGCGCAGCGCCAGCAGCCGCCCGCGGGCGTGCAGCCGCCGCCAGCCGCGCAGCCCCCCGCCGGCGTGCAGGTCGGCGTGACGATCTCGCCGGACACGGTCACTGTCGGCGACCCGTTCGTGGTCCGCGTTCGCGTGCGTGCACCCCTCGGGGCGGCGATCCGGTTCCCGGCCGCCCCAGACTCGGGCGGCCCCGTCGAGGCGCTGGATCCGCGCGTCGTGCGCACCGCGGACAGCACGGCCGCCGTCGACCAGACGGCGCTCTACCGCCTCGTCGCGTGGGACGTGGGAGCCCTCCCGCTCGGGCTCGCCGACGTCGTCGTGCAGGTCGGCGGGGCCGACCGGCCGGTGACCCTCGGCGCCGCCCGCGTCAACGTCCGGAGCGTCCTGCCGGCGGACAGCGCGGCGCGGGTGCCCAAGCCTGCCCGCGACCTCGTGAACCAGGCGCGGCCCTGGTGGCTGCGCTGGCTCTGGCTCGCGTTGCTCGTGCTTGCACTCCTGGCCTTGCTCGCCTGGTGGCTCCATCGCCGACGGCGGCGCCTCGTGCTCGCGCAGCCGCCCGTGGACCCGTACGAGCTCGCCGAGCGGGAGTTCGCGCGCGTCGAAGCGCTCGGCCTGCTCGAGGCCGGGGAGCGCGGGCGGTTCGTGGCACTGATGGTCGAGGTCCTGCGCGACTACCTCGACCGGCAGGTGGACGGCGCGCTCCCGTCGCTCACGAGTACGGAGCTGGTGGCCGCGCTGCGCGGACACCCGGCCGTCCCCGCGGAGCGCCTCGCCGCCGTGCTCGCCGAGGCTGACCTGGTGAAGTTCGCACGTCGCCCGGTCGGCATCGATCGCGCCCGCGAGCTGGGCCGGGAGGCGCAGGCGATCGTTCGCGACGTCCACGCCGCCACACGTCCGCCGGAGGCGGCGGTCGAGCAGCCCGCCGAGGTGGCCGCGTGATCCGACTTGGCTCTTTGCAGTTCGCCGCCCCCTGGGCGCTCCTCCTGCTCCTGGCACTCCCGGCGTGGTGGTGGATTCGCCGGCACCGGCGGCCCTCGGCGATCGTCTTCTCGCGCGTCGGCGCCCTCGCGACGGGGCCGCGCACCGGGCAGGGGATCGCCCGCACCCTGTTCACGCTGCGCAATCTCGCGCTGGCCGCGCTCGCCGTGGCGCTGGCGCGTCCCCGCGCCGGCGCCCGCGCGGAGAACGTGACGAGCGAGGGGATCAACATCATGGTCGCCTTCGACATCTCGAGCTCCATGCTCGCCGAAGATTTCCAGCCCCAGAACCGGCTGGAGGTGGCCCGCGAGAAGGTGAAGCAGTTCATCAGCGCGCGATCCTCCGACCGCATCGGCGTGGTGGCGTTCTCGGGCGAGGCGCTCACACAGGTGCCACTCACGACCGACTACTCAGTCGTCCAGGCGGCCGTGGACAACTTGCAGCCGGGGCAGCTCGAGGACGGCACGGCCATCGGTACGGCCATCGCCACGGCGGCGAACCGGCTCCGCACCGCGCCCGGGCGGTCGCGGGTCATGGTCCTGCTCACCGACGGCGTGAACAACCGCGGCTCGATCGACCCGCGCACGGCAGCCCAAGCCGCGGCCGCGTTCGGCATCAAGATCTACACGATCGGCGTCGGCACCGAGGGAATGGCGCCAGTCCCCGTGGGCCGCGGGCTGTTCGGGTTGCGCTACGAGAACCGCCCCGTCGAGATCGACGATGCCCTGCTCACGGAGGTGGCGCGCGTGACCGGCGGCCGCTATTTCCGGGCCCGCGATGCCGCCGCGCTCGAGCGCATCACCGAGCAGATCGATCGGCTCGAGCGCACACCCGTGCGCACGCGCTCGTACGTGCGCTACTCGGAGCTGTTCGCCTGGCCGTTGTCGCTCGGCCTCACGGCGCTGCTGGTGGAGTTGGCGCTACTCGCCTGGAGGGGCCCGATCCCGTGACCGAGTATCTCCGCTACTTCACGCGCCCGTGGGCGCTCGCCCTTGCGGTGCTGCTTCCGGTGCTCGCCATCGCGCTCCTCGGCGTGTGGCACCGCCGTCGCGCGGCGCGGCTGGCGCGGCTCGGGACGCCAAGCATGGTGAGTCGCCTCGTGCCCGCGGCCTCGCTCGCGCCCTCGCGCACCCGCACCGCGCTCGTGGCGCTCGCGGCCGCGTTGGCGGGAGTCGCGCTCGCCGGCCCGCGGTGGGGGCTGGAACGGACGATCGTCCGCGGCCAGGGGATCGACCTCGTGCTCGCGCTCGACGCGTCGCTGTCGATGATGGCGACGGACGAGCGCCCGAGCCGCCTCGACCGGATGAAGCAGGAGGTGCGCCGCCTGCGCGCCAGCTCGAGCGGCGACCGCGTGGCGCTGCTCGCCTTCGCCGGCCGCAGCTACATCCTCACGCCAATGACCGTAGACGACGGCGCCCTCGACCTCTTCCTCGACAACCTCGATCCGTCGGTCGTGGGCCAGGCCGGGAGCTCGCTGGCGCGCGCCATCCGCCAGGGCACGGACTTGCTGCTCATGTCGAAGGCGCCCGGCGATCGCGCCATCGTCGTGATGAGCGACGGCGAAGCCTTCGAGCCGGAGGAGGACGTCGTCGCGGAGGCTAGCCGCGCGGCGGAGAACGGGATCAGCGTCGTGACCGTAGGCTTCGGCACTCCCCAGGGCGCCAGCATTCCCGTACGCACGGAGGCTGGCCTCTCGCTCAAGCGCGACGAGAACGGCGACGTGGTCGTGACCCGTTATCACCCCGATCTACTCCGCGCCGCCGCGACGGCCGCGCGCGGCACCTTCATCGACGCCGCGGAGACCGACAAGGCAGGGAAGGTCAGGCGCGCGCTCTCGCAGCTCCGCGCCACACGCCGCTCGGTGGACAGTGGGCGCGACCTCACGCCGCGCTACCAGCTCTTCCTCCTGCCCGCGCTGCTCCTGCTGCTCCTCGACACCTTCCTCGGCGAACGCCGCGGGCGTCGGGGCCGGCGCGCTGCCGCCGCGTCCGCGGCACCCGCCGCCGCCTCGATCCTGATCGCCGCGCTGGTGACGTTGACGCCGCGGCCCGCACGGGCGAACGACCTCGAGGACGCGGCCCGCCTCTACCGCGGCAAGCAGTACGTGCGGGCCGCGGCGCTCTACCGGGCCGCGGTGGCGAAGGGCGACCGCTCGCCGGCGACGCTGTACAACCTTGGCACGGCGCTGCTGGCCGCGGATTCGATCGCGTCCGCGGCGGAGGCGCTGGAGCGCGCGGCGGCGACGCCCGATCCGGACCTGCGTTTTCGCGCCCTCTTCAACCTCGGCCTCGCGCACCTGCGCCGCGGCCTCGCCGAGCGTGGCGAGGCCGGGCGCCCGGCGCTCGACGCGGCGCTCGCCGCGTACAAGAAGGCGCTCCTGCTGCGCGCGACGGACGCCGACGCGAAGTGGAACTACGAGCTCGCCCTGCGGGAGAAGAAGAGCGGGGGCGGCGGCGGCGGTGGGGGAGACAACGACAACGCCCCGCAGGCGCCCCAGCCGTCCGCTCCGCAGGCGCCGGCGCAGCAGCCGAGTGGGTCGCTCGGTCAGCAGCGGGCGGAGGAGCTCCTGAACAGCGCGGCGCGCGACGAGCGGGACGTGCAGGGGAAGAAACAGAAGCAGAACCGCGCCACGCCGCCTCCGGGAGGGAAGGACTGGTGATCGGCGCCCTGCTCGTCGTCGCGCAGCTCGCGGTCACGGTCAGCGCGCCCGACACCCTCTCGGTGGGTGAGCCGGGGACGGTTACCGTCGAGGCCTCCGCGCCGGGCACGGTGCCGCCGCGCGTCGTCGCGCCGAGCTTCTATCCGCTCGCCGGTGCGTACGTCGGCGGCGAGGAGCGGGTCGAGATTCGCGGCGCGCGCATGCAGTCGCGGTCGGTCTATCGCTACACGCTCACCGGCGTCGCGCCCGGCCGATACCGCCTGCCGCCCTTTCGGGCGAGCCTCGGCGGAGCCACGGCGCGCTCGCGCGCGTGGAGCGTCGTGGTGCGGAACCCGGCCAACGACCCCTTGGTGCCGACGATCGTACAGCGCGCGACGCTCGACGCGCGGGCGGGGGTGAACTTCCGGGCCCTGGTCACCCCGGAGACCGTCTACGTCGGCCAGCAGGCGACGCTGCAGGTCGGGGTGTTCCTCGACGAGGAGGTGCGCGGGCGGCTGCGCCGCAACCCCGAGTTCGTCCCGCCCGAGCCCCGGGCCATGCTCGCCTACGAGGTTCCGACGCCGCCGCGCGTTCCGCCGCGCCGGGCCGGGGGCAAGCGCTACGAGGCGCACGTCTTCCAGCGCGCACTCTTTCCCCTCGGACCGGGCCGGGCCCTCATCCCCCCGGCGCGGCTCGTGTATTCGCTTCCCCTCACGGCGAGCTTCTTCAGCCGGGAGGAGACCTACACGCTTCGCACTGACACGCTCAGCGTCATGGCCGTCGAGCCGCCGTCGGCGGGCCGCCCCGCCGGCTACGCCGGCGCGGTCGGAGAGTTGGAGGTCGGCACCGCCCTGGGTGCCGGCCCGGCCCGCGTCGGCGACCCGCTCGTGCTTACCGTCCGCGTGTCGGGCGTGGGGAACGTCAAGCTCTTCCCACGGCCCCCGCTCGCCGTGCCCTGGGCGACGCTGGTCAAGGGGGAGGAGCGCGTGCGGCTCGATCCGCCGTCGGCGCTCGTGCGCGGCACCAAGGAGTTCGACTGGATCCTGACGCCGCGCTCGCCGGGTACGCACCAATTGGCGTCGATCCGCTATCCCTTCTTCAACCCTTACACCGAGCGGTACGAGATCGCCGTGACGCGACCCGACACGATCCAGGTCGCGCCGGGCGCACTCGCCGCGACCGACACGCTCCCCGCCGACACCGTCGTACTCCTCGCCCTGCGGCCGGAGTTCAGAGGACCGCTCGGCGACCCAGTGTCGTCGCACTCGGCCTTCTGGCTCCTGGCCGTCGTCGCTCCGCTCCCGGCGGCCGCCCTTGGCGTGCGCCGCCGCCCCCGGCGCCACCGCAAGCGGTCCCACGCCGACGCGCTGCGCGACGCGGCGCGGGCCGCGGGCGATGCCCACGCGCGCCACGTTCGCCGCGCCTACGTTGCCGCGCTATCCGACCGGCTCGCCCTCTCGCCGAGCGTGTTGACGCGCCGCGGGGCGCTCGCACGGGCCCTCCGGCGCGCCGGCGTCACTGCCGACGCGGCGGCGGAAGCCGAGACCTTGCTCGACACGCTCGACGCGGCCGCCTACGCGCCTGACGGCGCGATCCCCTCCGGAACCGCCCAGCGTGCGCTCGCTATTTACGCCCGGGTCGATTCGGAGGCGCGAGGGCGCGCCGTCTTGGGCGCGCGACTCGTTCCCGTGCTGATCTTCGGCGCGAGCGGGCTTGCGCTGCTCTCCACCGCCGGCGCCGCGGTGCTCGAGGCCCGCGACGCAGCTGCCGCGACCTTCGCACACGGCGTCCGCGCCTACGGCGAGCGCCGGTTCGGCGAGGCGATGGAGCGCTTCGCCGACGTGGCACGCGCCCACCCCACCGCCGCCGACGCCTGGGCGAATTTCGGCACCGCCGGTTGGGCGGCCGGCGACACCGCCGCGGCGGCCGTCGGCTGGCAGCGGGCCCTCCGCCTCGAGCCCCTCGCCGGGGACGTCCGCGATCGGTTGCAGTTGCTGCCGACCACCGCCACCGGACTGATCGCCGGCGTGCCCCCGATCCCGGTCACCCCGACGGCCGTGGGCGCGCTCGTCGCCTGGCTGCTCGCCTGGGCGCTCGTCGCGCGACGATTGCGGACGCGGGGCCCCGCGTCCGCGAAGTACGCCGTCGCCGCATTCGGGGCGGCGCTCGTCCTCGGCGCCGGAGCGTGGTACGCCGCCTACGTGCGCCGGGCCGACGACCGAGCCGTGGTGGCGGAGCGCGGTCCGCTGCGGGTGCTCCCCGCGCTCGCCGCCGATCCCGGGCCCCTGGTGCTGCCCGGCGACGTGGCCCACACGGTGGCGCGCCGGGGCGTCTGGACGCACGTGCGCCTGGCCGGGGGCCGCGAGGGCTGGATCGAGACCGACCGGCTCATCCCGCTGGGCGAGCGGCTCCTGTAGCCGGCCGCGGGCTCGCGGCGTCGGTGGCCCGCTCTACTCTAGGTGCGGGGTACCCCTGTTGACTGCTACGTTACACGCGGCGCCCGCACCCGCTCGCCGACTCCGAACCCGCGCTCCCGCCGCACCCGTGCCGCGTATTGCCGTGCTCCCGGCCGCCGTCGCCGACCAGATCGCCGCTGGCGAGGTGGTCGAGCGCCCGGCGTCGGTGGTGAAGGAGCTCGTCGAGAACGCGCTCGACGCCGGCGCGAGCACCATCGAGGTGGCCGTCGAGGACGGCGGGCGCGCGCTCGTTCGCGTGAGCGACGACGGCTGCGGCATGGAACGGGAGGACGCGCTGCTCGCGCTCGAGCGCCACGCCACGTCGAAGATTCGACGGTCGAGCGATCTGGTGGGCGTGTCGACGTTCGGGTTCCGCGGGGAGGCGCTGCCGGCCATCTGCTCCGTGTCACACCTCGAGTTGGAGAGTGCACCGGCGGACGGCGCGGGCACGCTCGTGCGCGCCGCGGGCGGCAGCGTCACGGAGGTGCGCGACGCGACGCGGCGGCGCGGGACCACCGTCGCGGTCGCGCGGCTCTTCTACAACGTGCCGGCGCGGCTGAAATTCCTGCGCAGCGCCCGCTCCGAGTGGCGTGGCATCAGCGAGGCGCTCACCACCACGGCGCTCGCCCGCCGTGACGTACGCCTGTCCGTGACCCACGACGGCCGGGCCGCGCTGTCGCTCCCGCCGGCGGCGTCGCTGCGCGGTCGCGTCGCCGCGCTGTGGGGTGGGCGCTACGCCGAGGCGCTGGTCGACGTGGACGACGTGAGCGGCGCCACCCGGGTCGCGGGGCTCATCGAGCGCCCCGCCGACGTCGGCACCACCACGCGGCGCGTGTTCCTCACGGTGAACGGGCGCCCCGTCCGCGACGCGGGCCTCGGTCGGGCCGCGGAGGCGGCCTACCGGTCCACGATTCCCGCCGGCCACCGCCCGTCGCTCTTTCTCGACGTGACGCTGCCTGGCGATACCGTCGACGTCAACGTCCACCCGGCGAAGGCCGAGGTGCGGTTTCGGGACCGGTGGACCACCGAGCGCGCGGTGGAGGCCGCGGTACGCCGCGCGCTCGGCACCGTCGACAGCGCCGCGGCGCTCGGTGCCTCGACGTACGGCGTCCGCTACTGGCCCGCCCCCGCCCCCGCCGGCGGGCCCGCGGGGGCGGGCGCCGCGCCAGTCGTCGACGTCGAGGTGCTCCGGCCCGCGCCCGGGAGCGACGGCGTCCTCTTCGCGCACGCGACGGCGGTGAGCGCGGCGCCTAACGTTGGGGCGGCCGGGGCGCCCGGCGGGTCGGCGGACGTCGACGTACCGCCGCTGCTGCAGCTCCGCCGGACCTACCTGATGTTCGAGCGCGACGAGGGCGTGGTGCTCATCGACCAGCACTCGGCCCACGAGCGCGTGCTCTACGAGCAGTTCCTGCGGCAGCTCGAGGGCGGCGACACCCCGTCCCAGCGCCTCCTCTTTCCGCTCACGCTGCACCTTGGACCCGCCGAGGGCGAGGCCTTCGACGAGCACCGAGGGGCGCTGGAACGGCTCGGATTCGAGGTCGAAGGATTCGGCGGCCACACGCTCCTGGTGCACAGCGTCCCCATGCCGCACCCGCGCTTCGACCCCGAGCGCTGCCTCCGCGACACCCTCGCGGCGCTCACGGGTGCGCGCCTTGCCGGGACCGCCGCGCGCCACGAGCGGCTCGCCGCGACGGTCGCCTGCAAGGCCGCGATCAAGGCCGGCGACGCGCTGTCCCCGGGCGAGATGCGCGCGCTGTACGTCGCCCTCGGCGCCACGACCCTCCCCGCGCACGACGTCCATGGTCGATCGACGATCGTGCAGCTCTCCTGGGTCGAGCTCGAGCGCCGCTTTGGCCGGCAGTAGAGTCACCGATGCGCCCGCCCGGCCCGCGGCCATCCGCGTCATCTGCGGTCCGACCGCGGCCGGGAAATCGGCGATCGCGATGCGCCTCGCCGAGCGCTTCGGTGCGCTGATCGTCAGCGCGGATTCCCGCCAGATCTACCGCGGCTTCGACATCGGCACGGCCAAGCCGTCCCCCGACGATCAGTATCGCGTCCCGCACCGGGGCATCGACGTCGTCGCGCCGACCGAGCGCTTCTCCGCCGCACAGTGGGCGGGCCGCGCCGACGGGTGGATCGGCGCCGCCGCCGCGCTCGGCGTCGCGCCGCTGGTGGTCGGCGGCACGGGCTTCTACCTGCGGGCGCTGTTCGAGCCGCTGTTCGAGTCGCCCCCGTTCGACGAAGCGCGACGCCGCGCGCTCGAGCCGGTTCTCGGCGCGATGCCGGTGGCGGAGCTGCGCCGGTGGTGCGAGCGGCTGGACCCGGCGCGCGCCAGGCTCGGACGGGCGCAGCTCCTCCGGGCGGTGGAGACGGCACTCCTCCTCGGCGAGCGGCTGAGCGACCTCCACGTGCGCCACGCGCGCCCGCCGCGACGGGCCGCCCGCTATCTTGTCGTGGACCCGGGGGCCACGCTGCACGAGCGGATCGCGCGGCGCGCCGGAGCGATGCTCGATGGCGGCTGGGTAGGGGAGGTGGAGGGCTTGATGCGGAGCGTGCCTCCCGACGCACCCGCATGGAAGGCGTCGGGGTACGACGTGGTGCGGCGGCTCGCCCTGGGGCAGCTCGGCCGGCGGGAGGCCGAGGCGCTCGTCGTCGTCGAGACCCGCCAGTACGCGAAGCGGCAGCGGACCTGGTTTCGGCACCAGCTCGCTGGCGACGACGTCACGCGGATCGACCCCGACGACCCGCAGTGCGATGAGGTCATCACCCGGTGGTGGGAGGCGGAGGGCCCGAATCGACGATGAAGATCGGAATCACCTGCTATCCGACCTACGGCGGATCCGGCGCCGTCGCCACGGAGCTCGGCATCGCGCTCGCGGCGCGCGGCCACGAAGTCCACTTCATCACCTACCAGCAGCCGTTCCGGCTGCCGGCCTTCCTGCCGCGCGTGTATTTCCACGAGGTGAACGTCGGCCGGTATCCCCTGTTCGAGTACCCGCCGTACGACCTCGCCCTCGCGGTCCGGATGCACGAGGTCGTGCAGTTCGCGCACCTCGACCTCCTCCACGTCCACTACGCCATCCCACACGCGACCAGCGCGTGGGTTGCGCGTGAGATGCTGCGCGAGAGCGGCCGCGACGTGTGCGTGGTGACCACGCTGCACGGCACCGACATCACGATCGTCGGCCAGGACCCGTCGTACAACGCCATCACGAAGTTCTCCATCGAGAAGAGCGACCGCATCACGGCGGTGTCACATCACCTGCGCGAGGAGACGATTCGCACCTTCGGCTGCACCGGGTGCGACGTGCAGGTGATCTACAACTTCGTGGACCCCACCGTCTACGACCGCTCGCGGTACCAGCCCGTCTTCTCGCAGTTCATGAACGGCGGGCGAAAGGTGCTCATGCACGTCTCCAACTTTCGCGCCGTGAAGCGCGTGCGCGACGTGGTGAAGATCTTCGCGCGCGTACGCGAGGCGGTCCCGAGCTTGCTCGTGATGGTCGGGGACGGCCCGGACCGCGTGGCCGCCGAAGACGAGGCCCGCCACCTCGGCGTCGACGCCGACGTCGCCTTCCTGGGGAAGATCGAAGCCGTCGCGCCCCTGCTGGCCGGCGCCGACGTCTTCCTCCTGCCCAGCCAGAGCGAGTCCTTCGGCCTGAGCGCGCTGGAAGCGCTTGCCTCGGGCGTTCCGGTGGTGGCCTCGGCTGCGGGGGGCCTACTCGAGGTGGTGCGGGACGGTGAGACCGGCTTCCTCCGCCCAATCGGGGACGTGGACGGCATGGCCGCCGCGGCGATTGGCATTTTGCGCGACCCGGACCGCTGGACGGCCATGAGTGAGGCGGCAGCCGCCGACGCGCGCGCTCGCTTTTCGCTCGACCAGGTCTTGAGCGAGTACGAGGGTCTCTATCAGGACGCGATCGGCTGAGGGCAGCGTGATCGCCTCGCCTGGCCGCCGCCCTGCCGGTCCGACGCGTGACCCGGCCCGGCCTGCGCGGTTGCCGGCGGCGCCCTTCGGCGTCCCTGGGTGTCGGCACTACCTTTCCTGCCGGACCCGGCCCCCTGCCGGACCCCCAGTCTCACCTCGCGGTCATGACCATCTACCAAGCGCTCGTCCTCGGCGTGCTGCAGGGGCTCGCCGAGTTCCTTCCCATCAGCAGCTCGGCCCACCTGAGCCTCGCGCCGTGGCTCTTCGGGTGGGCCGATCCGGGCCTCGCGTTCGACGTCGCGCTGCACTTGGGGACGCTCGCCGCCGTGCTCTGGTACTTTCGCAGCGAGTGGATCGCGCTCGCGCGCGCCGGGGTGTCGATCGTGCGCCGCGGCGCCGTGCAGACGGACGAGGAGCGCCGCGTGATCTTCCTGATCGTCGCCACCATCCCCGGCGCGATCGGCGGGCTGCTGCTCGAGGACTACGCCGAGACGATCTTCCGCACGCCGGCGCTCACGGCCGGTGCGCTGATCGTCATGGGCGGACTTCTCTGGGCGGCCGACCGCTTCGCGGCCAACGACCGTCCGCTCGGTCGGATGTCGTGGCGCGACGCGCTGGTCATCGGGTTGGCGCAGATTGCGGCGCTCGTCCCGGGCGTCTCGCGGTCGGGATCGACCATGACCGCCGGACGGGCGCTCCGGTTCGACCGCCAGAGCGCCGCCATCTTCAGCTTCCTCATGAGCATGCCCATCACCGCCGCCGCCGCCGTGCTCAAGGTGCCCGAGGCGGTGCAAGAGAGCGGCGTGTCCGCGCCACTCGTCGTCGGCGTACTCGCGGCGGGTATCAGTAGCTGGCTCGCGATCGCCGTGCTCCTTCGCTATCTGAGCCGCCACAGCTTCGGCGTATTCGCCCTCTATCGCCTCACCCTCGGTCTCGTCGTCTTCGCCACCCTCTATGTCCGGGCGCGTGGGTAGCGCTCGGGCGCAGGGGTCCCGGATCTACTACGACGGGTACGGCGCCGACGAGCTCCGACGCATGCTCTCGCTGCCACGGCTGGAGCTCTTCGACTCGGTCGGCTCCACCCTCGACGTAGCACATGGGGTCGCGGAGCAGGGCGCACCGGCGGGAACCCTCGTCGTAGCCGACGCGCAGACGGCGGGGCGTGGCAGGGCAGGGAAGAGCTGGGCGTCGGCTCCGAGCGCCGGCATCTGGCTCACGCTCGTCGAGCGGCCCACCGACGCCGCCGCGCTCGAAGTCCTGTCGCTCCGTCTCGGTCTGCACGCCGCCCGGGCCCTGGACCGCTTCGCCGATGCGACGGTCGCCCTCAAGTGGCCGAACGACTTATACGTCAGCGGACGGAAGCTCGCGGGAATCCTCACCGAGGCCCGCTGGCGGAACGGGCGACCGGAGTGGGTGGCCGTCGGGTTCGGCCTGAACGTGACGGCGCCCCGTGGCGTGCCCGGCGCCGGGCTGCGGCCGGGCACGGCGCGCGTCTCGGTCCTCCGCGAGCTCGTCCCCGCCCTCCGGGCCGCCGCCGCGGCCCGCGGCGAGCTTTCGCCCGCGGATCTCGCCGCGTACGCCGAGCGCGATTGGGCGCGCGGACGAGCGTGCACCGCGCCGGAGCGCGGGGTCGTCGAGGGAATCTCCTCGCGCGGCGAGCTGCTCGTCGCGACGGCCTCCGGGAGCGTCAGGGCACGAGGCGGATCGCTGGTGTTGGAGGCGGGTCCATGCGAGAAAGAGGGAGCACCGTGATCCTCGTCTTCGACGTCGGGAACACCGAAACCACGATCGGACTGTTCGAGGGCGAGGAGCTCCGCGCCCACTGGCGGATCATGACCGACGTCGCGCGCACGCCCGACGAGTTCGTGCTGCTGCTGCGGGCGTTGATGGAATCGGCCGAGGTCCCGCGGTCGGCCGTCCACGGCGCCGCGATCGGCTCGGTCGTCCCTCCGATAACCGCGCCGCTCGCGGCGGCCTGCCGACAGAGCTTCTCCGCGACCGCGCTGATCGTCGATGCGCGGTCGCCCCTACCCATTCGGCTGGACGTGGACGAGCCGATGACTGTCGGCGCCGACCGGTTGATCAACACGCTCGCCGCGAGCCGCATCCATCGCCGCGACACGATCGTCGTCGACCTCGGCACCGCGACGACGTTCGACTGCATCACCGCCGAGGGGGTATTTCTCGGCGGGGTGATCGCGCCCGGCGTCCGCACTTCCGCCGACACGCTGTTCCGTCGCACCTCGAAGCTGCCAGCCACCGAGCTGGTGCCGCCGATCCGGGTGATCGGTCGGCGGACCGAAGAGTGTATCCGGGCCGGGGTTCTGTTCGGCGCTGCGGATTCGATTGACGGCATCGTGCGGCGCATCAAGCGCGAGTGGCCGGGCGGCGACGTCCCGCTGGTGATCGCCACCGGGGGCTTGGCGGAGACCCTCCGCCCCTACTGTGAGGAGCTTGAGCTGGTCGAGCCGTTCCTCACACTGCATGGGCTCCGCATGGCCTACGACCTCATCGCGCCCGCCGAGGACTGACCTCGAGCCGCTCGGCGCACGCCTAAGTCGGCCCGCTGGGCCAGGTTGAGATTGGTTCGAGGTGCTCGTACCCAAGTTTTTGCTTTGTAACAACTTGTGCAGAACACCTCAGAAGCGTGGGAAGGTCGGGTGCGGCTCTTGACTCGCGGCTGTGGCCCCGATATCATACTCGCCGTTAGCACTCACTAGAGACGAGTGCTAATCCGACATCACGTCGGGATCCGACCACCCAACTCAATCTACCTACTGGAGGGGCGACCTCTATGGCCACCAAGAGTGCCACGGGCGTGAAGGTCAATCCGCTGGCTGATCGCGTCGTCATCAAGGCGCTGGAAGAAGCCGAGTCGATGCGGGGCGGACTCTACATCCCTGACACCGCGAAGGAGAAGCCGCAGCAGGGCGAGATCATTGCCGTGGGTCCGGGCAAGTACGAGGATGGCAAGCTCGTCCCGATGGGCGTGAAGGTGGGCGACAAGGTCCTCTACGGAAAGTACAGCGGCACTGAGGTCACGATCGACGGCGAGCAGCTCCTGATCCTGCGCGAGTCGGACGTCCTCGCGGTCGTCGGCTAAGCTCGGCCGCGCACGGCCGAGTCCCCGTTCCCCACGAACCTTTCCGAGAGAGCATAACATATGGCTAGCAAGGAACTGCACTTCAATGTCGACGCGCGGGCGGCGCTCAAGCGCGGCGTCGACCAGCTCGCCGAGGCGGTGAAGGTCACCCTCGGTCCCAAGGGCCGGAACGTCGTTATCGACAAGAAGTTCGGCGCCCCCACGGTGACCAAGGACGGCGTCACCGTCGCGAAGGAGATCGAGCTCTCCGACCCGCTCGAGAACATGGGCGCGCAGATGGTCAAGGAGGTCGCGACGAAGACCTCCGACATCGCCGGCGACGGCACCACCACCGCCACGGTGCTCGCCCAGGCGATCTTCCGCGAGGGGCTCAAGAACGTCACCGCCGGCGTCAACCCGATGGCGCTCAAGCGCGGCATCGACAAGGGCGTCGCCGCGGTAGTCGAGGAGCTCAAGCGCATCTCGGTCCCGACGGCCGGCAAGAAGGAGATCGCCCAGGTCGGCGCCATCTCCGCGAACAACGACCGTGAGATCGGCGACCTGATCGCCGAGGCGATGGAGAAGGTCGGCAAGGATGGCGTGATCACCGTCGAGGAGGCCAAGGGGCTCGAGACTAACCTCGAGACGGTCGACGGCATGCAGTTCGACCGCGGCTACCTGTCGCCCTACTTCGTCACCGACCCGGACAAGATGGAGGCGGTCATCGAGGACGGCCTCATTCTGATCCACGACAAGAAGATCTCGTCGATGAAGGACCTCCTCCCGATCCTGGAGAAGGTCGCGCAGATGGGCCGCCCGCTGCTCATCATCGCCGAGGACATCGAGGGCGAGGCGCTCGCCACGCTCGTCGTCAACAAGCTCCGCGGCACGCTCCGCGTCGTCGCCGTGAAGGCGCCCGGCTTCGGCGACCGCCGCAAGGCGATGCTCCAGGACATCGCCGTCCTGACCAACGGCCAGGTGATCTCCGAGGAAGTGGGCTTCAAGCTCGAGAACGCGGTCGTCACGGACCTCGGCCGGGCGAAGCGGATCGTCGTCGACAAGGACAACACGACGATCATCGACGGCGCCGGCGAGTCGGACAAGATCCAGGGCCGCGTGAAGGAGATCCGCGCCGCGATCGACAAGAGCACCTCCGACTATGACAAGGAGAAGCTCCAGGAGCGGCTGGCGAAGCTCGCCGGCGGCGTGGCGGTGATCAACGTCGGCGCCGCGACCGAGGCCGAGATGAAGGAGAAGAAGGCCCGCGTCGAGGACGCGCTCCACGCGACCCGCGCGGCCGTCGAGGAGGGCATCGTGCCCGGCGGCGGCGTCGCCTTCATCCGCGCGCAGAAGGTGCTCAAGGAGCTCAAGCTCGAGGAGTCGGACGAGCAGATCGGCGTCGAGATCGTGCGGCGCGCGATCGAGGAGCCGATCCGCATGATCGTCCAGAACGCGGGCGGTGAGGCCTCGATCGTGGTCGAGAAGGTGCGCGGCGCGAAGGAGAACAACTACGGCTACAACGCGCTGACCGACACGTACGAGGACCTCGTGCAGGCCGGCGTCATCGACCCGACGAAGGTCACCCGCACGGCGCTGCAGAACGCCGCGTCGATCGCGGGCCTCCTCCTCACTACCGAGGCGATCGTGGTGGAGAAGAAGGAGGACAAGCCCACGCAGGCCGCTGGCGGTGGCGCGGGCGGCATGGGCGGCATGTACTAAGCCGCCGGCGGAGCGTACGCGAGCGGGGGCCCGGAGTCATCCGGGCCCCCGCTGTATTTTGGGGCGCGCAGCCGCCAGCTCGGCAGACCGCGCGCGGCACCTCAGATTCCCAGCGCCAGCTGCTCGCTCGCCGCCCTCCGGCGGCCCAGGCGCGGCACGAAGGGCCCGGCTACCGCGTGCTGCGGCGCGACGCTCACCAGCCCACTGAAGCGTGTGCGCGCGAGTCCCTCCGCGACGGTCGCCGCGGCCACGCGCTGGTCATTGCACGCCTCGCTCAAGTGGGCGAGCACGACATGGTTGAGGTGTGTGTGCGCGGTGTCGCGGGCCATGGCCGCCGCGGCCCGGTTGCTCAGATGGCCGTGGCGGCTCGCGATCCGGCTGCACACCGAGGGTGGATACGGGCCGGCACGCAGCATCCCCTCGTCGTGGTTTGCCTCCAGCACGAGCACGTCCAGGTCCCGGAAGGCGGCACGCACCGGGTCCGTGATGCACCCGAGGTCATAGCAGATGCCGGCACGCGCACCCGTCACCTTGGAGGTCGCGACGACGGCCACCGGCTCTTCCGCATCGTGCAGGGTGGGAACGGTGCGCAGCTCGAAATGGCCGACGGAGAGCGTCGCCCCTGGCTCGAACGTCGCGACATCCGCCCCCACGAGGAGAGGGAAGCCTCGCGCCGTACCCTCCGTGGCGTAGAGCGACCAGCCCCACCGCTTGGCGGCCGCGCACGCGCCCTTCACGTGGTCGGTGTGCTCGTGCGTGATCACGACGCCTTCCACGGACTGCGGCGCCACGCCCGCCGCCGCGAGGCGGCCGGCGAGGTCCCGAATCGGGAAGCCGGCGTCGACCAGCACGCGCGATTGGCCGCACTCGAGGAGCACGGCGTTGCCCTTGCTCCCGCTGCCGAGCACCCAGAGCTTCATGCCGGCACCCCTGCGCCGCGTCCGCAGCGTGCGTACGCTGCCGCGAGCTGGCGACGCGTACGCGGCCCGAGCGGCACGTGACGCCGCGCCATCGCTCGCTCGGCCACGGTGACGAACTTGTCGAAGGCGTAAGTGTCGTACGGCTCCCCATCGCCCCAGGCGAATGGCGGGACGTACTTTGGCGGCATCGTGCTGCCGTACACGTTCGCGGCCGCCCCCACCACCGTCCCGGTGGTGAGCCGCACGCCGATCCCCGTCTTCGCGTGGTCCCCGACGAGAGCGCCGAGGAACTGCAGGCCGGTGTCGCGGATCCCGTCGGTGGTCCAGAGGGCGACGGTGCCGTAGGTGTTCTTCAAATTGCTCGTGATCGTCCCGGCACCGAGGTTCACCCAGCGGCCCAGATACGAGTGTCCCACGAAGCCGCCGTGGGCCTTGTTCGTGTGACCCAGCACGATAGTCGAGCTGATCTCGCCCCGGACGCGGCACACGTCGCCGATCGAGCAGTTGGCGACTCTGTCTCCGAGCACGCTCGAGCCCGGGCCGACATAGCACGGTCCCACGACGCGGGTGAACGACTGGACAGTGGCCCCGGACTCGATGAGCACCGGGCCGGCCGACGCGTCGAAGACCACGTAGGGCTCCACGGTGGCGCCCGACTCGATCAACACGGGATGGCTCCCGAGTACCGGCACGTCCCCCGACGGAGCGGCGTAGCGCCGCGACCCTGGGCGGAGCCGCTCGATGTCGTCGATCAGTTGTGGCGTGAGGAGTCGGATCAGGTCCCACACCTCCTCCAGCCACCATCCGCGGATGTCCACCGACGCGCCGCGCGATGCGAGCGTCTCCAGCGAGAGGGTACCCTCGGCGAACTCGGTCGCCTCGACGGCCGCCGTGAGACGAACGGCCGCCACGCGCCCATCGCACTGCCAGACCGCGACGCCGGCGTCGCGCCCGTCGTCGTCGAAACTCCCGAGTGCCGGGACGCAGCGCGCGTTGGCAACGATGGTGCCCGCGGCAAGCGTGCCGGACGCGGCGGGCGGGGCGTCGAGCTCCTCGAAATCGGCCAGGTGCGGCGCGGCGATCGCGCTCACCGCCTTCAGGAGGAAGGCATTCTCCCACCTCTGGCGAATCACCGTGGTGCCGGCGCGGAGCTCGGATACGGGACGGGTGAGCGCGAACGGCTCGAACCGCCGCGCGCAGGCGTCGTCGTAGAGGACGAGCGGGCTCACGGTCGCTCGCGCAGTTCTGGCGGGAGGCTCTCGATCAGGGACTTCAAGTCGGCGCAGCGGTCCACGGTAGTCACGAGGGTGAGGCCGTCGCGGGCCACGACGACCAGGTCGGATACCCCGTATAAAATGACGGCGTTCCCCTCGGCGTGCACCACGTTGCCGGTCGCCTCGAGCGCGTAGACGGTTCCGCTCGCCGCGTTCCCCGAGGCGTCCGGGGTCCGGACCCGGCGGAGTGCCGCCCACGTCCCCACGTCGTCCCAGCCGAAGTCGCCCGGGATCACGAGGACCCGATCGCTCCGCTCGAGAACCCCGACGTCGACCGAGACCGGACGCACCCCCGCGAAGAAGCGCTCCCGGTCCGCCCCCGCGGCCAGCGCGGGGGCCACCTCCGGCGTGTGCGCGCGGACCTCCTCGAGGAAGTCGCCGACGCGCCACACGAAGATCCCCGAGTTCCACAGGTAGCCCTCGCGCACCATGCGCTCCGCGGTGGGGCGGTCGGGCTTCTCGGCGAACCGGGCGACCCGGAACGCGTGCTCGCCGACGCGTTCCGCGCGCTGGATATAGCCGAAGCCGGGGTCAGGGCGCGTCGGCACGATGCCCACAGTCACGAGCGCGCCCTCCTTCTCGGCGACGTCAGCGGCCGTGCGCAGCGCGCGCCGGAAGGCCTCGGGCTCGGCGATGGCCCAGTCGGCGTGCACGGACGTCATGATCCCATCCGGCCCGTCGCGACGCTCGATCTCCGACGCGGCCCACGCCAGCGCCGCCGCGGTGCCGGCGGGCTTGGGCTCCGCGACCAGGTTCTGCGGTGGGAGATCGGGTGCGAGCGCGGCGACCGGCCCGACGAGCGAGGCATTCGTGAGCACGAGCGTTCGCTCCGGCGGCACGAGCGGGCGCAGGCGCTCGAGCGTGTCGCTGAGCAGCGGCGCTTCCCCCACCAGCGGAAGGAGCTGCTTGGGGCGCTGCGGCGTGCTGAGCGGCCAGAACCGCGACCCGATTCCCCCGGCGAGGATCACGGCCCACGAGCTCACGCGTCGGGGACCCCGTCGTCCTCGGCGACGCCCGCCAACTCCGCGGCGCGGGCGTAGAGCTTCTTCGGGCTGAAGGGTTTCGTGATGAAGTCGGTGGCGCCGAGCTCCATCGCCTTACGGTACTGCTGCTCCTGACCGGCGGCCGTGAGGATGATGCAGGGGACGGCCTTGAGCCGCGCGTCGGTCCGCATGTGCGCCAGGACGTCGAGTCCGCTCACGTGCGGCATCATCAAGTCGAGGAGCACGAGCTGGATGTCGGACTCGCGGTCGAGGACGTCGAGCGCCTCGCGTCCGTCGTAGGCGAGTGTGACGCGGAAGGGGCCCTGCTCGAGCTTCATCTTGATGATGCGACCGATGTGCGGCTCGTCGTCGGCGACGAGGACGTGGCGCTTCGCTGTGTCGGACACCGGCGGCCGGCTCAGACCAGGGCGGCGATGTGGTCGCGGTTGCGCCGGAGCTCGAGGAGTAGCTGCGCGATGTTGGCGCCCGGCAGGGCGAGCACGAGCAGCACGGCCTCGCGCGACATCGCCGCGACGATTGCCACGCCGCCGTCGTACTCGAGCACCGCGGTCGCGAGCGGGCCGCGGCGCACGCTCGCGCCGAGGTCGTCCGCCGCGCTGACCACGGCGGGCACGTGCGCCGCAATGTACTCGGCATTCAGGTGCGGGAGGGCCTGACCGTCGATGAGCAGGCCGTCGCGTCCGAGCACGACGGCGGCCTCGACTCCATCTCGCTGGCGGATCGCGCCAACGAGGTCGCGAATTGTGGGCATCGTCGCTCCTGGGGAATTCGCCGAAGGGGCGAAGCTAGAAGAGGCCGGAAGTGAAGTCAAGCGAAGGGGATTCGCGCGCCGCTCGCCGCCGCCCGGTCGCTTGAAGTCCCCTGTTCCGCCTGGTATTCTACCCCGCTTGCCCCCACTCTCCGCCACCCGGCGCTCCGAACGAATGACGTCCCGACTCTTGACCCTCGGCACGGCGCTGCTCGCCGCCGCGGCAGTGGGCGCGTGCACGGACCCCACGCGCCTCCGGGCACGCTACGACACGCTGCAGGATACCCTCGTGGCCTTCGCCATGACGCGCACCGCGGCGGCGTACCCGAGCGCCCTGCTCACGGCCGCTCAGCAGGACGCCGATCCGTCCGGCGAGCCGGTCGTCGTGCGCATCGGCGGCGCGATCCCCTTCGACGTCGCCTTCGACATCGACGCCACCGACAACGCCGTCATCTACCCGCTCCGCCTCGTGCTCAGCGACTTTGGCGGACAGCGTCGTGTGGGCCTGCAGCGTGCCGACACGCCGTTCGACGCGGTGCTCCGCGCCCCGGGCAGCGGCTACTTCTACGACTCCGCGATGGTCGCCCGGCCCGGCGAGGTGGTGCTGATCGAGGCGCAGCAGGCCCCGTATTGCGCGCAGGACGTGCTGCGAACGATCTACGCCAAGCTCGTCGTCGACAGCGTGAACAGCGCCGCCCGCACGGTCCACTTCCGCGTGGGTCTCGACCCCAACTGCGGCTTCCGGTCCTTCGCGCCCGGCATTCCCAACGACTAGCCGGGCCACAGGCTCCACCGGAC
>Ga0307411_10000192_pt1 | contig 19731 bp, 19 predicted proteins | sample DK1Ometagenome_2_FD_203712 | JGI IMG/M metagenome (GOLD analysis project Ga0307411, IMG submission 203712) | Maize rhizosphere microbial communities from greenhouse at UC Davis, California, United States - DK15-O-1 | ecosystem: Host-associated > Plants > Roots > Rhizosphere > Soil | place: USA...
CGCCTGAACTGCCCCAACCGCAAGGCCTCGGCAAAACGGGCCGCGGAGTACGGCCTGCTCGACTGCTGAGACCGTCTGTGATTGAACGGACCTCCAGAAGTTGGACAGCCAGTGTGCTTGCCTAGGCGATGATGTGCAGCGGGCTGGGCAACAAGCCGAGGGACGGCTTTGCAGCGGTTGCCGTCCTGGCATGAAGCGGTCGCCGGCGCACCCGGCCGGTTGAAGGCTTCAACGACTGAACGCAATGGGGACAGGAACACCCGCCCATGCGTTGAGGTCGCTGTAGCTGAATCGCTTGTCGGCCTGAGCTGACGGGCGACGGCAAAAGGCGGCAAGGCGCTTCAGGGATTCTTGATCTCCGCGCCGCGGCGCAGGTGAAGCACCAGTTCAGCACCAGGCGCACGGCGTAGAAGACGGCGAAGCCATAGAAGGTACTTATTCCAGCGATGTTGCGCAGCTTGTGCGGCTTGCAGAGCAGCGTGTCTGCCGCTCAAACCATCGAGTCGCTGATGACCCTACGTGCCTGACTGTTAGCCGGGAAAGTTCCTTGAAGCAGCAGGCAACGCGCAGGGCCCCGTCCTCCTTGCGCTCGACACTTCGGACGCAAGCAGGCGTCTGGCCAAGTCACGTCGACTCGGCTGGCTGGCGCCAACCCGCGTTCGAAGGCCACGCCGTGCCGCGCTGCATGGTCGAAGCTTGATGCGTCGCCAGCGCTGGTGCCGGCCCTTCGAAACTCCCTGGCAAGCAGGCCGGCCGCCAATCGCTCAGCGTCTTGATTGAAGACCAGTAGGCAGAAGGCACCGCCGAGCGTTGAGTCCATGAAACCACTTCTCCAGCAACCGCATGATTCGACATCTACCCCAGCTACTCGCCCTGGCGGGCGCACTCGCGCTCGGGAGTGCTGCGGCCATCGAGTCCCTTCCCGAAGCCCAGATCCCCGCGCTGCTGCAGGCGCGCCTTGACGACGCCGGTGGCTCGGGCATGGTGGTGGGCATCATCGACCGGCAGGGGCGGCGTTTCTACAGCGTCGGCACGGACCGGCGCGGCGGCACCCGCCGTGTCGACGAGCACACGCTGTTCGAGATCGGCTCGGTCACCAAAGTGTTCACGTCGCTGCTGCTGGCGGACATGACGATCCAGGGCGAGGTCGCGCTCGACGATCCGGTGCAGAAGTACCTGCCGCCCGACGTGAAGGTGCCGGAGCGCGACGGCCAGGCCGTCCGCCTGGTGGACTTGTCCACGCACGCGTCGGGCCTGCCACGCGACATCGCCAGCGGCATGAAGGAGCCGGGGGTGCCGCAGCTCTATGAGTTCGTTTCCGCTTCTTCGCTCGCCTCCAAGCCGGGCACCAAGTCCAGCTATTCGAACACCGGCGTGAGCCTGCTCGGCCATGCACTGGCCAATCGCGCGGGTCAGTCCTACGAAACCTTGATCGAGTCCCGCATCCTGGCGCCGCTGGGCATGGGCGACACCCACTTCCTGGATGACGCCTCGCGCCGGCGCCTGCCGCAGGGGTACATCGGCTGGATTCCTCAGCCGGTATTCACCCACATTGCCGCTTACAGGCCGTCAGGTGGGTTGCTCTCGTCGGCGGACGATCTGCTAAAGCTGCTGGGCGCGGTGCTCGGCCTGGCGCCGACCCCGATGGACTCGGCGTTGGCCTTCATGAGGAAGCCGGACCAGGCGCGGCCCGACCTGCGGCTTGGCTGGCTTACCGTACGGCGCCGTCACGGCTCAGAAGTCTGGGCCCACCCAGGCAACACCGGCGGGTATTCAAGCGCGATCGCATTCGATGCGCTCAACGAACGGGCCGTCGTCGTGCTCGCCAACGACAGGCGCAACTCCCCCAACGACATCGCGCACACCATCCTCAACCGCAAGTTTCAGATGGACGATCCCAGGGGGTCACCGCCGCCGGCTGCCTTCCAGCAGATGCTGGAGGACTCGGGCTATCGGCAGGTACTGCCCGCGTACCGTGCGATGCGTGCCCGCGACCCCAAGTTCTCGCTGTCGGAAGACGTGGGCAACATATGGGGTCTCAATCTGATGTACGACGGTCGCAAGCGCGAAGCCATCGAGCTGCTGGCCTTCAACGTCCACCAATACCCGAGGAGCGCGAACGCCCACGACAGCCTGGCAGAGGCTTACGAGAAGGCTGGCCACAAGGCTGAAGCCATCGCCAGCTATCGCCAGGCGCTGGTGCTTGACCCGAAGTTCCCAAGCGCTCTCGAACGGTTGAAGGTATTGGCACCCACGCCGGGCCGGTGACGCAGGGGCGGCACTGCCCTGCAGCAGGCGCCGGGGACGTGGACGCCGCTCACGAAGTAGCGCCTATGACGCAAAAACGGGCCAACCAGTCAACCCGGAAGGCCCAAACACTGTGCCGTCAGGCGACGCACAGCAACTGCTCAAAAAGGCGCCTGCAGCGCGTTGTGCTGGTCAGGCAGCAACGGCCAAATCGCGGCGAAGCATCTCCACGCTCGACATCGCGGCGCGGCGCTCGCTCTGGAAGGCCTGATGCTGTTCCTGTTGCGCCAACGATCTGTTCAACAGCATCTGCAGCTGGTCGCTTGCAGCGATCCGACGCTGCGCTTCACGGATTGCAGGCCCGAACTGCGGGCTCAACAACAGCGTCTGTTCCAGTTGGCCGTCATGCCTGGCTGGGAACACGGACCACCAGCTGACGATGCTGTCGACGTCGTTCAGGTTCAGCAGCATCATGGAGCTCCGGTGGTTGGTGCCCTGCAAAGCGCAGAGCTTGGCGATACTGTACAAACATACAGTCTTTGATGCAAGTGCACCAGTTTCCGGACGCATCGCGCCGCTCTACACCGCAGAGCCGACCGCGACGAGCTAGCCCTTCAGCAGCTTCAACGCCTTCGAAAGCGTCTGGCGGCTCACCCAATAGTCGGCCCATGGATCTTCCCGTTTCCCCGCCATGTGGTCGGGTGCGGTCTGAATGGTCCAGTGCGCGCCGCTCCTCAGCGTCGGCAGCTGCTCTCAGGAAACCGGCATCGACACGCCGAGGCCCGGCCGGGCCCTTGCTGAGAACGCCGCAGCAGTCGTCTGACCGTGCCCATTGCGCAGGTAGTCCACGAAGATCTTCCCGACCCGGTTCGCCCCGCCGCTCTTCGCGACGAACCGCTGCGGAATCACCTTGGCCATGTGTTGCACGACCGCCTGCGAGAACGCCTTCACCTTCTCGTAGTCGAGCTTCGGTGCCAGCGGCACGACCACGTGCAGACCCTTGCCGCCGCTGGTCTTGAGCCAGGACTTGAGCCCGAGTTGGTCGAGCAGGCCACGGGTCAGCACCGCCGCCTCCTGCACGTGAGACCGTTGATCTTGCGCACGTCCGTTGCGGCCCTTTCGGCCGCAACTTCGCAATCCCAATCGGGTGATGAGCGTGTTCGAGGCTTCAGGCGGTCCCAGCTCCCGATAGCCACCACCGCTACAGTCAACAACGCCAAGGCGATCTAGCCTCTCGCCCTCCTGCAACGATTGCACGCCCGCATGACCACTGACGACCTCCACCGCCTTGCCGAGGACGCCATGCGCGAGCGCGGGCTACTTCCCCGTTTCTCAGCTGGCGCGCTCGCCGAGGCGCAAGACTGCCGCCGCACCGGCCCGCGGCGCCATGGCGACGTTCGCGACTTGCGGCAACTCGCGTGGTTCTCTATCGACAACGACGACACGCGCGACCTCGATCAACTCAGTGTGGCCGAGCCGCTGCCAGGCGGCGCCACCCGACTGCTTGTCGCGATCGCCGACGTCGACGCGTTCGTGCCGGCAGGCAGTGAGATCGACGGGCATGCCGCGGTCAACTCCACATCGGTCTATACGGCCGCAGGGGTGTACCCCATGCTGCCAGAGACGCTGTCCACCGATCTGAGTTCGCTTCATGAGGACAAAGAGCGCCTGGCCGTGGTGGTTGACCTGCGTGTCGAGGAGGATGGCGCGGTATCCGGGGCATCGCTGTACACAGCCATCGTCGTCAACCATGCGAAGCTGACCTACGACGCGGTAAGCGCCTGGTTGGCGGACGAGTCATTGCCGCTGGCGCGGCGTGACGAGGTGCCGCGACTGACGGAGCAGCTTCGCCTGCACGACGCGCTCGCGACACGGCTCGCAAGCAAGCGCCACGAGCGCGGGGCCCTGAAGATGACCACGGTGTCGGCACGCCCTGTCTTCGCCGACGGCCGGCTGGTCGACCTGCGAGCAGACCAGAAGAACCGCGCAAAGGACCTCATCGCCGAACTGATGATTGCGGCGAACAGCGCCACTGCGGGATTTCTCGATCAGCACGGCTTTCCGTCGCTGCGCCGCTTTCTGCGGGCGCCGCAGCGTTGGGACCGTATCGAGGCGCTCGCCGCGTCCCACGGCGGCCGCCTGCCGGATGAGCCGGATGCCGCAGCGCTTGACCGCTTTCTCTCCGAACGCCGCCAGGCCGATCCCGCCGGCTTCGCCGATCTGTCGCTGGCAGTCGTCAAACTGCTCGGCGCCGGCGAGTACCTGGCCGCCGCGCCGGGGAGGCCGGGACAGGGCCACTTCGGCCTCGCCGTTCACGACTACGCGCACACCACGGCGCCGAACCGCCGCTTTCCCGACCTGGTGATGCAGCGACTGGTCAAGGCAGCTCTTGCGAGTGACCCGCCGCCGTACACCGTCGAGGCGCTTGACGAAATCGCGCGGCACTGCACCCTGCAGGAAGGTCGGGCGAACGCCGTCGAGCGCCAGGTGCTGAAGGCGGCCGCTGCTTTCCTGCTCGACCAACGCATTGGCGAGGTCTTCGACGCCGTTGTGACGGGCGTGGCGGCCAAGGGCACGTTCGTGCGCCTGCGCCAACCGCTCGTCGAAGGTCGTGTCGTGCAAGGGTTCGAAGGTCTCGACGTGGGCGACACGACGCGCGTGCGTTTGGTGGCTGTCGACGCCCACCGGGGCCACATCGATTTCGAGGGGGTGGCGTGAACCGCGGATGTAACGCCCTTGGCGTGCCCTTGTGGCAGACAGAACGAGAACCATCTACGGCGCACCGCGTTGATCGCCGTTCGCTGGAGGCCCTGCCATGTTGAAACGCCTGACCCTGCTCTGGACCGTCGTGAGGGGCGATGCTCGCCAGCTCTGGATCGCCTTGCGCCATCCCGCCGCACCGACGTGGCTCAAGGTCGGCACCGCGCTCATCGTGCTCTACGTGCTGTCGCCCATAGACCTGATTCCCGACGTCGTACCAGTGCTGGGATGGATGGACGACGTCGTGCTGGTGCCATTGGCGATCCGCTTCTTGCTGAAGCGGCTGGAAAACCGTGCTTGACGGACGTACTCGCTACGGTCGAAGGCAAAGAACCCTAGACAGCAACACGAGGGCGGTCACTTTCAGCCGCGCTTTCGGCAATACATGATGAGGTCGTTCAGCCCTTCGCGCCGGAACCGGTATCAGCTGTGTATTCAACACAGGCTCCCGGTCGAAGACTCAGTCCCACATCCCCCGAATCTTCGCCCCAACGTCCACGACAGGTGTCGCGGGTGCTGGCTTCGCATCGCGTGGCTTTGGCGTCGGCCCAACGTGCTCGAACAACCGCGCAACCCTTCCAGGGATGAACCTGGTCAAGGTGGCGTGGACATGCGTGTCGCCACTGCGGTGCTGTTGGCGCACGTAGTACCGCTGGGGCGCGATGAGCGACAGATGCTGCTTGGCACGCGTCATCGCCACGTAGAGTAGCCGGCGCTCTTCTTCGACCTCTTCTTCGCTGCCGGTGGCCATGTCGGAAGGTATGCAGCCATCGACCACGTTGAGCACGTGCACAGCCTGCCACTCCTGGCCCTTTGCAGAATGGATGGTCGAGAGGATGAGGTAGTCCTCATCGAGGGACGGCACGCCAGACTCGTCGCTGCTTGCATTGGGCGGGTCGAGCGTCAGCTCCGTGAGGAACCGCTCGCGAGTGCCGTAGCCTTGGGCGATGCGACAAATCTGGTCCAGGTCGGCCAGCCGAATCGGCGCATCGTCGTGCAGGCGTTCAAGGTGCGGCTGATACCACTCGACCACGCGTTCGAGGTCTGATGGCCACTCGCTGCTCTTCGACAGGGCGACGATGAGGTCGCGTAGCACGTTCCAATCCTCGGTCGCCGCGGGCGGTGGCTTGAACTCCTGCAACGCCGTGCACGGGTCCTGGCTCGCTTCAATGGCGTCGAGGAGCTTGCGAGCGCTGGCCTGGCCGAATCCTGCAAGCAGCTGCGACACCCGAAAGCCAGCGAGCCGGCCGCGCGGGTTCTCGGCCCATCGCAGAACGCTCATCACGTCTTTGACATGCGTGGACTCGAGGAACTTCAGCCCGCCGAATTTCTTGAACGGGATGTTCCTGCGGGTCAGTTCCAGCTCCAGCGGCGCGCTGTGGCTCGCGGTGCGAAACAGTACCGCCTGCCGGATGAGCTTGATGCCCTCCTCTCGCCGCCTGAGCACATCGTCAGCAACCCAGGTGGCTTGCGCCGCCTCGTCCTGCAGCGCCACCAGACGCGGCCGTTCGCTGGAATCCTTGTCGGACCACAGGGTCTTGGCGTGCCTGTCCTTGGCCAGCGCAATGACCGCGTTCGATGCATCGAGAATGGGCTTGGTCGAGCGGTAGTTCTGCTCGAGTGCGACGATGCGAGCGGGCGGGTCGAACTCGTTGGGGAAGTCCAAGATGTTCCGGACCTCAGCCGCTCGGAACGAGTAGATCGCCTGCGCGTCATCGCCCACCACTGTGAGGTTCTGGCCGGTCGGCTTGAGCCCGCGAAGGATGGCGGCCTGCAGCTTGTTTGTGTCCTGGTACTCGTCGACCAATACGTGGTCGAAACGTTGCGCGAGGTCTGCAGCGATAGCAGGGTCGGCTGCCATGTGCGACCAGAAGAGCAAGAGGTCGTCGTAGTCCAGGCAGTGCTGCTGGTGCTTCGCCTCTGCGTACGACTTGAAGAGCAGCTTCAGCTCGTCCAGCGCGCCAAAGCACCAGGGGTAGAACTGCTGCAGCACCTGGTCAAGACGGCGCTGCGAATTGATGACACGCGAGTAGATAGCCAGGCAGCTGCCCTTCTGCGGGAAGCGCTCAACCTTCTCCGCCAGCCCGAGCGCCTGACGCTGCATGCCCATCAGATCTTCGGCATCCGCGCGGTCCAAGATGGTGAAGTTGGGCGCGAGGCCGACGCGGTCGGCGTAGTCACGAAGCAACCGCGCACCGACGCCGTGGAACGTGCCTGCCCACGGGAACGTCGGCGGTGCCTGGCTCGACGAGTAGCCCAGCACCTTGTGCAGCACGCGGCCGACTCGCTGCTCCATCTCGCCCGCAGCGCGCCGGGAGAAGGTCAGCAGCAGGATGCGGCTTGGGTCCGCGCCCGCTTGAACCAGCCGCGCCACCCGGGAAGCCAGCGTTTTGGTCTTGCCTGACCCGGCCCCTGCGATGACGAGAAGTGGCCCCTGGTCGCCGGCCGTCAGCCCGTGCTCGACGGCCTCACGCTGTCGGTCGTTGAGGTCGGCGAAGGGCAATGGCTCCTGGCGGGGAGATTGATGTGGCGAGGAGCTGGGCTCTTTCATGCGTTGGCCCACGGCAGGAGAACTGAAGCAGCGCAGCAGCGAAGGCCACCGCGCAGGGCATCAATATACTGGATGCATTCACAGTAAATGTAACGGCAGCAGCCCCCCCATGACCATCCGGATTGGCACCGCCTCCTGGGCCGACAAGAGCCTCATCGACACCGGTCGCTTTTACCCGCCCGAGGTCACGACGGCTCAGAGCAGGCTGCGCTATTTCGCAACCCAGTTCCCGCTGCTGGAGGTCGACTCGACCTACTACGCCGTGCCAAGCGTCGACGCCACTGGCCTATGGGCGCAGCGAACCCCGGACGGGTTCGTGATGAACGTGAAGGCCTTTCGGCTGTTCACCGGCCACCAGACCTCGCCGGCCGTCTTGCCGTCAGACCTTCGAGACGCGCTACCCAGCGACCTGAAGCTCAAAAGCGTCATCTACTACAGCGATGTCCCAGGCGAACTCGCCAGCGAGCTGTGGGCGCGGTTCAGGGGAGCGCTGCAGCCGCTGCGCGAAGCCGGCCGGCTCGGTTTGGTGCACTTCCAGTTCCCGCCATGGCTCGTTCGCAATCGAGCGGGCCACGGCCACGTCGCCCATTGCGTGGAGCGCATGGCGGGGCATACGTTGAGCGTCGAGTTCCGCAGCGACAAATGGTTCGAGGGCCCGCATGCGGCCGGGACCATCGCGTTCCAGCGGGAGCTGGGCGTGGTGCACACCATCGTCGACGAGCCTACGGGCCTCAGCAACACCGTCCCAGCCATCTGGGAGACGACGCATGACGACTACGCCTTGGTGCGCATGCACGGTCGCAATGCCGCGGCATGGAACGACCGCTCCGGGCACTCCGGCGGACGGTTCAACTACGACTACGACGATGCGGAGCTCGAAGGCCTTGGTCACCAGATCGAGCTGCTGGACCGGCCAGGTCTCGATATCCATGTGGTCCTGAACAACAACAAGGAAGACCAGGCCCAGCGCAACGGGCGCACGCTCATCAAGACGATGAAGGCTCTGAAAGCCAATGTCGTCGTTCCGACCGGCAAATGGGAGATGCCCAGCTCGCTGGCGTCGGGCCTTTGTCGGTTGCCGGCCGAGTTGCGCTAGGCATCTGCTCCGGTAGCCGACGGTTCAGATTCAGCCAACCACTGGCACATACGCAGTCTGCGTGCGCGCATCGGCCTGCGCCGACAGCTACCCGTCGTTCGGGTGATTTGCTGCCTCTGTGTTTTCGTCCGAGGCCGGGTCATTGGCTTTACCTGGCGGCTGGGCTTGAGGCAACTTGCCCGGCTGCCGCGTCTTGCCATCGGCTTGCCCACCGTCCTCGGCGTCGACGGGATAGACGGGTCTGCGCCCGGGCATGGGTTGGATGTTGTCGGTGGCCATTGCGTGTCTCGGGGCTGTTGCGATGTCGCCTCCTGCGGCAAATCCCGCTCCCAACCGGAGCACTGCTCACGGCGCGGGTTGCGCCTTCGTCCGACATACGCGCTGCGGCGGCGCGCCTAGGGTTGAGTTTCCCTTCGACGGACACGCATATGTCAGACGACAAGTCCAAGACCGGTGGCCAGGCCCGCAAGCTCATCAGCCTCAGCGAAGACCACAATGTCCGCGACTGGTCGAAGAAGTTTGGCGTCACACCCGACGAACTCAGGGCTGCAGTGAAGGCCGTTGGCAACGACGCTGCAACCGTCGAAGCGCACGTGAAAGGCAAGCGGTGATTCAGCAGCATCCCTACAGGGGCTTGATGATTCTGGCTGAGGCACGGCCCGAAGGAGCCGAGCTCTACCGGCCCGCGTTCGCGGTGGCGGAGCGGGCCGATGCTGAGCCTATGCACAGCGACCTGCTCGACATGACCTGCGAAACCGCCACAGCAGCGTTCGCCAGGGGCCGCGAGGCGGGTGAGATTTGGATAGATGCTCACCAGGAAGCTTCAAGCGACAGCGCAACCAGGTAGAGGCGCTGGCATACCGCTGAAAAGCAACCTCCAGGATCCAGATGCCAGCTTCATGCCGCTGATTGCGGCCGTTCGCATCGCCACGGACGTGCCAATCGCCCCCCGGACTGCAGCGCCCGCGACCCCTTCAACCCATCTGTTCCCCTAACTACTTCTTGTAGGATGCTGTTCAAGCGCCTGTTGTGAGCCTTCAGCTGCGCGGTAGCGCGCCGGGCCAGCGCCCGCGACGCGCCGAACGTGCGCATGGAGTCGCCGCATACATGGAGCACCACGAAGGTATTGCTGAATCGCAGGCCGAGAAACCTGCGGCATGGCCGCTTCACGGAATGGACGGCTTGCCGGCCAACCCCGTGCTGGCGACGCGGTACGACATCAAGCGGTTGATCGGCCGCGGCGGCGCCGGCTCGGTGCATGAGGCGTGGGACCGGCAGCTGGAGCGGGCCGTTGCCATCAAGTGCGTGGGCTGGGGCAGCGGCGACGCGCTGGTGGAGGCGCGGCTCGCGGCCGGGCTGAGCCACCCGGCCATCGTTGCCATCCACGACGTGGTGCATCAGGCCGACAGCGTCTGCATCGTGATGGAGCTCGTGCAGGGCCGCACGATGGCCGCCGTCATCGAGGACGGCCCCACCGAGTCGCAGCAGGCGCGGGCCTGGGTCGCCGAGATGGCCGACGCACTCGCCCAGGCCCACGCCGCCGGCATCATTCATGGCGACATCAAGCCGGGCAACCTGATGCTGGACGACGCCGGCCGTGTGCGCATCCTTGATTTCGGCATCGCCAGGCGCATCGACTTGCTGAAGACCGCCTCCGGGCCCGTCACGCCCGTGGGCACGCTGCGCTACATGGCGCCGGAGGTGCTGCTCGGCGCCCGGCCCGGGCCGGCGGCCGACATTTACTCGCTGGGCCTGGTGCTGTTCGAACTGCTGCAGGGCGGACAGGTCTTTGCCGGCGAGGGCGACTTCGCCGTGGCGCATCGCAAGCTGTCCGAGACGGCTGGGCCTGTCGCGTCGGAGCTCGCCGCCGCTGACCCGCTTTGCGCGCTTGCCGAGCGCATGACCCGCCGCGAGCCGGCGCAGCGCCCGCCCGGCATGGCTGACGTCGCCCGCGCGCTGCGCCAACCCGGGCTGCCCACCGAGGGCCCGGCGCCGCCGCACCCCCGCCTGCCCTGGCGCCGGCACCTGCGGCGCGCTGTGCTGCCGATTGCATTGCTTGCGAGTGCAGCCGCGCTGTGGGGCGGCGTGATCATCGCCACCCGGCACCTGCCGGCCAACACCCAGGCGCCGGCACCTGCGCCGGCACTTGTACCCCAGGAGAGCGTCTCGCAGGCCCGGCGCCTGCTGATGCGCTTCGACGAGCCCGGCCACCTTGACCGCGCGGTCGCCTTGCTCAAGGGCGTGCTGGAGTCACACCCACGCGACGCTCCCGCCGCGGCGCTGCTGGCCATTGCCTACTGCCTGCGCGACGGCAGCGACGCCTCGGACGCTGCCTGGCTGGAGCGCGCCAATGCGGCATCCCAGGTCGCGGTGCAGACCGACGATCAGCTCGCCGTTGCCCAAGCCGCCCGCGGGCGCTACCTCGCGGCCGCCGGCCAGTCCGGTCCTGCGCTGCAGGCCTACGACCGCGCCCTCGTGCTGGACCCGCGCGACTTCCATGCGCTGCTGGGCAAGGCCGAGCTGCTGACCCGGCAGCAACAGGCCGAGCCCGCGCGGCAGGCGCTGGACGCGGCGCTGGCGGCTTATCCCGACGAGCCCGTGCTGCACAACGCGCTCGGCACGCTGCTCTACCAGGGTGGCCGATACGCCGAGGCCGAGACGTCGTTTCGCGCCGCGGTGCGGCTGGCGCCCTTGGTTGCCGCAGGCCACGCCAACCTCGCCGCCACCCTGCAGAGACTGGGGCGCGGCGACGACGCCCTGCAGGTGCTGCAGCAAGGCCTCGCGGCGCGGCCCGAAGGGCGGCTCTACAGCAACCTCGGCACGGCGCTCTTTGCGCGGGGCCGGTATGCGGAAGCCGCCAGCGCCTTCGAGAGCGCCGTGTCCGAGAGCAAGGGCAACCCGAACGACTACCTGAAATGGGCCAACCTGGCCGATGCCTTGCGCTGGGTGCCCGGCCGCGAGGCCGGGGCGCAAGCCGCCTACCGCCACGCGCTGCAGCTGCTGTCGCCCCGCCTGGGTGGCGACAAGCCCGAGCCCACCCACCTGAGCCGGGCGGGCGTGTACGCCGCACGGCTTGGCGAGGCGACGCAGTCGCGCGCCTGGACCGAAGCGGCGGTGGCCGCCGCGCCCAAGTCGCCCGACGTGGCCTTCAGGGCCTGCATGGCCTACGAACTCAGCGGCCACCGCACGCAGGCGCTCGCCCACCTGCAGCGGGCGTTGAAGCTGGGCTACCCCCTGTCGTCCGTCGAGCAGGAGCCCGACCTGCAGGCGCTGCGGCGCTCGCGTGCCTTCCACAAGACCATCACCCAAGGACTGCCATGAAACCATCCAGCCTCCTGAATGACCTGCTCCTGCTCAACGTCAGCTTCGACATCCACCAGCTCAGCCCCTTCCTGTGCTGGCAGGTGATCGACGAGAGCCTGGGTGGGCGCAACCTGATGCGCCAGGTCGGCCGCCACGCCGGCTCGGTGCACCTGGAGAAAGACGACAGGGTGCACGTCTGCGTCACGGCCTTCAGCGGGGCCGACGGCAACGCCCCTGCCGAGGACTTCGGTGGGTTCACTATCAAGAACTGCACGCTGCAATCCGTGCCGCGCCTGCGCGAACGGGACACCTTCTACTCACCGTCACCGTTTCAGTACGGTCAGTCCGTCGACGGCGGGACCGCCATCCCGATCGGCCCGTTCAAGGTCGTCGATCACGGCAAGGACGAAAAGCTCAATGCCTTCTACGAGCGACAGGTCAGCGACGGCAGCGTGCTGGTGGACAAGGAGATGGGCATCTGGGAGATGTCGCTCGTGCTCGTCGTGGAGATCAAGCCCAAGGCCACGGCCGTGGGCTCGCACAAGCGGGTGTTCCGCTTCGACCCCGAGGCGGAGGTCGGCACCGGCACCAGCAAGAACCTTTGACCGCGGCCGCCCTCGGCGGCATCCAAAGGCGCTGAGACGAAGCGCCCGCTATTGAGACGCGTTGCCCTGCCGCCCGGCAGGGTGCGCCGACACCATGAGCCCCGTGTTCAACGTATACGGGAGACCTCTCATGAGTGTCGTCAACATCGAGCGCAGCCAGGGGCTGAGTGCCCTGAAGCTGATCAGTGCGGTGGAAGGCCTGGCGGGCGCGAGCCTTCTGGCGCAGGCCCGCGCCATGGTCGTGGAGCGCCAGCCCGGCGCCGCGCCGTTCAGTACCGACAGAACATCGCAAGCGATGCTGTCGGTGCGCCAAGCGCAGTTGCGGGCCCGTGCTCGCCAGCTGCTGGATGAACTGCTGCCCGTCGTGTTCTCCGACGTCACGGGCATGCAGAGCTTCGCGCTGCTGCTGCAGACGGCGCAGGAAGAAGCGCGCCGGGGCGGCGAAGACGTCGCCGAGGCCCTCCTGGATGCGCTGATCACCTCGGCGCGCGAATGTGAGCAGGGCAGCGCGACGCTGGCGGCCAAGGCCACGGCGGCCGCCACGCAGGCCGCCGAGGAGCAGGCCGAGCTGGACAACGTCATCACCGCCGAGGTGCACCGGCTCGATGGCACCGAAGAGGGCGACGACGAAGGCGAGCTTGCCCAGGTGCGCGCCCAGATCGCCAAAACCAGCGAAGACATGTCGGCCGCGGTGCAGGCCACGGTGGACTCCAGCCGCAAGGTCGGCGCCGGCGTTCGCCGCATCGTCACCTGGGTGTCCTCGCTGTTCTCCTTCCAGTCCGGAGACACGCCCAGGAAGCCCGAGAAGGACGACGACGGCACGGACGGCGAGGAAGCGTCCGACGGTGGCGGCGAGCAGGCTACCGGCAAGGTCACCGACAAAGTCACCAGCAAGGACAAAGGCAAGGACAAAGGCAAGGACGAGGCCACCGACGGCGGCAAGCCCCGCATCAAGCCGGAACGCCCCACCCAGGACTTCCCCGTCGAGACGATCGGCGAGATCGGCGACGACACCGCGGCCACGTTCGACGCGCGCACCAAGCTGAACAGCCTCGTCGTTCAGCAGCGCGTCCTGTACTTCAAGCTCTACCGCGCCGAGGCCGGCCTCGCGCTGATGCAGGTCGTGGGGCAGCAGGGCAGCGACCTCGTCGCCGCGCTGCGCACCGTGGGCAGCAGTGCTGACGCCGTGCGCGCCGAATGGGAGCGCCTGGCCACCGAGTGCGAACAGGCCAAGGGCAACGGCCTGCCCTTTGACGACAGCTGGACGCGCCTGGTCGCCAGGACCGAGGCGCTGCTCAAGCCCTTCGTCTCCAGCGCCGGCGCCATGCCGCGCCTGACCGACATCGATTCCCCCACAGCCTGATCCACCCTGACCCCCAAGGAGATTTCCATGACTGACATCGCCATCGACCAAGGTGTGAAGGACAGCGGCAAGGCCGCTCTCGACCAATCCGCCGCGGGTCTGATCCTGCAGGCCCACTGCATGACCGTTGAAAGGCAGCTCCCCGTCAACATCGCCAACGCGAGTGACAAGCTCAAGCCCATCCAGGAGCTGGCCAACCATCGGCTGGGTCTGGCTCTGGCGCGTTCCAAGAACTACCTCAACGTGCTGCAGCCGCGCATGCTGAACACGGCCACCGACATCCAGCAGTATTTCCTGCTGCATCGGGAGATCAGCCGCGAGTTCCAGAACGCGCCTTCGCGCCAGGAGGCCCTGGCCATGCTGCGCGCCCTGCAGGAGCAGACCCAGGGCTTCCAGGCGCACAGCATCAGCGTGCGGGATGAGCTCGGCATCCTGCGCAGCGGGCTGGCCGAGGATGTGGCCGTCTTCCAGCGCGTCACGCTTGACCTGAATACGCTGCTCAACGGTGACGAGGGCGTGCTCAAGGACATCAACGAGCAACTCGGGGGCATCGACGGCAAGATCGCCGGCATGGCCGTGGGCATCGCCCTCGGCGGCCTGGCCGTGATCGCCGGCGGTCTGTTGTTCGTCATTGGCGCCTTCGGCTCCGTCTTCACCGGCGGTACCGCGGTGGCGCTGTGCGTGGGCGGCGGTGCATTGGCCGCGGCCGGCGTCGCCAGCGTCGTGGGCTCGTCCATCGGCATGGCGGGGCTGCTGAACCTGAAGGGCGACCTGCTGATGCGCCAGGCCACCATCAGCGCCGAGACGACGCTGGTCAACAGCATGGCGGTCAACTTCGGGACGCTGCACACCAGTGCCACCGGCGCCCAGGGTTCGGCCCAATCCATGGCTAACGCCTGGAGCGTGATGGGAGACCACCTCGGCTCGCTGTACCAGCAGCTGGAGAAGGGCAAGACAGACGTCCCGGTCCTGGCCCGCGTGTTCCTGGGCGCGGCCGACGGCTCCGTGAAGCTGGTGCTGGCTGACACGGAGAACATTCTCCGCAACCTCACAGGCGCTACGCGCACCGTGGACACGACCCGCCGCGTCGGCGACGTCATGAAGGACGCGGTCAATGCCGCCGCGCTCGTGAACCGCATCGCGGCCTGACAACCCAAGCCGAGGACCCCATCATGCCTATGACTCTGACCGACCAACTCACCGCGCTCGTCCAGCAAGCCGGAGCGGGAGCCGCCACGCTGCCAGGCACGCAGCAGGTGCAGCAGCACGCCAAGGCGGCCGAGGCCTTCGGGCGCACGCTCAACGAACTGTGGAACACGGTTCGCGGCCACGCCCAGCGCACGCGGCAACGCGTGGCCCAGGTGCAGCTCGAGATCGCCCGCTGGAGCCCGGCGACACCCGGGGCCCTGCAAGCCCACGCCAAGGCGCTGGCCGAGGACGTGAACGCCCTGCTGCCTGCGGTGCAGGCCAAATCCGACGAGACCGCGCGCCACCGCTCCGTGCTGGCAGCCGACAGCGGCGCCCTGACGCAGCAGGTGGCCCAAGCGCGCGCCCGGCTGAAACAGCTGGAGCAGCAAAAGGCCGAATTGCAGGCCAAGGCCAACGAGCTGCGCAACCGTTCCATCTGGACCTGGCTCTTCCCGCTGGCCAAGGCCATCGACGAGCTGGTGGCGCTGGGCCAGTACGGCAAGTCGACAGAGGCCGCCTTCGAGGACGCCCTGCGTCAGGTGGCCGAAGGGCAGCGCGAGGCCTCCGAGCTGATCCGTGCGTCCGACCTGGCCTCGGGCCAGGTGGCCGTGCTGGATCAGATGACCGTGCGCCTTCAGGCCCTGCACAACCAGCTGTCCGTCGTGTCCGCCCGGCTGCGCAGCGAGGAATCCCTCGCGAAGTTCGACAGCCCGCAGACCGCCGGCGTCTTCGCGAACGTGCTGATGCACGTCGCCCAGGCGCTGGAACACAGCGTCGACTGATGCACCGCCGCCGGCCCCGGGCGGCGGCCCTTCCCCCCGACCCACGAAAGGAAACCGACATGTTGCTCTTCTACGGAAAACCCAATGGCGGCAATCTCTCCAAGGACGAGAACGCCTCGCGCGCCGCACGCCTGGTCGCCTTGCGCGAGCATTTCCACGCCTGGAAGAAGTGGCCCGAGTTCGCCCCGGCGAACAAAGCCTTCAAGCCAGTCGCCATCCACTACCTGCAGGAGGAAATCCGCGCCGGCCGCCACAAGGGCCTCAAGGCCTACGGCGAAGCGGCCAAGATCCTGGTGCTGAACGCGCACGGCAACGAGTTCGCCTTCAACAACCTCTCCACCGGCGCCGCCGAAGTGGCCGACCTGCTCATCGAGCTGGGCATCCGCGACGCCGGCACCGAGCAGATCTGGCTGGCTGCCTGCGACAACGGATTGCAGACCCAGGACAACAGCGGCCCACTGCCCCTGGTGTCCAAGCTGGCCAGCCTGCTCGCCACCCGCGAAGGGTTGCACCCCAAGGTCTACGCTCCCCGCGGCAAGGTGAGCTACCAGGAGAAGACACTGCAGCGCGTTGGCACGGAGGACGTGATTCGCTACGGCAAGGTCATGATCCGCACGCAGGATGGCCCCGCCAACCCCAAGACCGGCAAGAAGACGGACTTCTTCTACCCGTTCGACCAGGGCTGGGTGCTAGCCCAGTAGCCACACGCCGCCCCTGAGCATCGCCTGGCCGCCTCGGTCCCCAGTGGACGAGGCGGCCAGGTTTTTCCATCGTTATGGGTCTTGGATCCGAAGCGCGGGGCGCCGCATGCGCTCAGGCGGAGGCTGCCGTCGCAGCAGAACTCCGGCTGCGCAGCCGCGTGTCCGTAGGCGACAGCTGGCGCGCCAGCGCATGCGTCCGCCAGGCGCCGGCGCTCAGGCCGAAAGCCTTGCGAAAGCACCGATTGAAGGTGCGCACATCCTCGAACCCGCACTGGTAGGCCAGCGTCTCGATGGGCGTGCGAAATGGCGGCTGCGCCAGCAGCTCGCAAACGCGCGCGAGCCGCGCGCGGCGCAGGAAGCCCGCGACCGTGTCGCCCTGGCGCACAAAGGCGCGGTACAGCGTCGGCCGGGAAACCCGCAACTCACCTACCAGGCGCGTGACGTCATAGCTGCTGTCCGCCAGGTGCCGCTGCAACTGCAGGCAAGCCTGCGCGTACAGCCAGTCCAGCCGGCCGTGGCCGCCACGGCCCGCAGGGTGCGAACGGTCGGCAAGGGTGGCAGGGGCAGCGTGCATGGTGCTGGGGCGAGGCGTGCCCCCCTCAACACAACAAACGTGCCAGGGTTTTGACGGGGATTGATGCAAGAATTCCTCCGCCAGCCGTGCTCTGGCATGTCAGCCGGGGCGGGCCGACATGTCAGCCCTGTCAGCGCGGGCTGGCGCCATGCCATGACGCCCTCCGTACCGCCCCACCCTGAAGAGCAGACCCAATCGGCCCGCATCGCCGGGCTCGACGCCGCGGGCGCGCCGGCGCCGACCCTGACCATCCTCTGGCACCCCGATTCGCAGCGCCTGGGCGAGCAGTGCGCCGTATCCGTGGACGACGACACCCTCGTTCCCATCAGCCGCTTCACGCCTGGCTTCAGCGCGCCCGGCGTCCTCGGCGGGCGGCCGCTGGAGCATGCGAGCGTCTCGCGAACGCCCATCCACCTGCTGGCGTCGCGCGACGGCAGCGTGCGGCTATGGTTTCCGGCCGGCCCGGTCTGCCATGAGGTGGACGGCCTGCCTGCCGGCGGCGAACTGCTCCTGACACGCGAACAGATCGCCAGCGGCGTCGTGCTATCGCTGCGCGGACGCGTCGTGCTGCACCTCGGCCATCGCACGGCCTTGCCGGACCGGCTGTCCGGCCGCCTGCTGGGCGTCAGCGGCGCGATGGTGCGCGTGCGGCGGCAGATTGCGCAGGCTGCATCGACCGAACTGCCGGTGCTTGTCCTCGGTGAATCGGGCACCGGCAAGGAACTCGTCGCGCAGGAGATTCACGCCCGTGGCAGCCGCTCGGGCCGGCCGCTGTGCACCGTCAACATGGCTGCGCTGACTGAGTCCATCGCCACCACCGAGTTGTTCGGCTGCGTCAAGGGGGCGTTCACGGGCGCGGACGCCGCGCGGCGCGGCCTCTGGGCCGAAGCCGACGGCGCCACGCTCTTCATGGACGAAGTGGGCGACACCCCTGCCCTCGTGCAGCCCATGCTGCTGCGGGCCGTCGAGACCGGGCAGTACCGCCCCGTGGGCAGCAGCCGCGTGGAGCGGGCCGACGTGCGGCTCATCGCCGCGACCGATCGGCCGCTGCAGGAGCGCGGCTTCAACGTGCCGCTGCTGCGCCGCCTGGAGGCCTTTGTGATCCGCATGCCCGCCCTGCGCGACCGCCGTGAAGACCTCGGCGTGCTGCTGCGCCGTGAGTTCGACGAGGCGGGCGATGTCGCAAGCTGGCTCGGCGAAGTCCCGCCCGAGCTGGTTCGCGCCCTGTGCCTGCATGACTGGCCCGGCAACGTGCGCCAGCTGCGCCATGCCGTGCACCGCTTGGTGCTGGCCGCCCAGGACCGCCAGTGGCTCAGCGTGGAAGATCTCCTGTCATTGCCGCCGGCAAGCTCCGCCGCGCGAGCTACCGGCAACGGACTCCTGCCCCTTGCCGAATCCGCCCCGGGGCCCTTCACCGACGACGAACCGCAAGACCCGCCCCGCACGGGCTGGCGTGCCCCGTCGTCGGTCACATCCGAGGAGTTACTGAATGCGCTGGAGCAGCAAGCCTGGAGCCTGCGGGCCACCGCGACCAGCCTGGGCATCTCGCGCAGCTCCCTCTACGCCCTCATCGACCGCCACCCCCTGATCCGCTGGCCCGACGACATCGCCGGCGACGAGATCGCCGCCGCGGTGACCGAGGCGCCAGCCGGCGATGTGGCGGCGCTGGCGTCGAATCTGCGGACGCCGAGGGAAGCGCTGCGGCGGAGGTTGGTTTCGCTGGGGATCAGCCACTGAATGCAGCCTGCCCAAAGTGCAAAGTGCCTGACGCAAGGCCTGGCCCTCGCCATCGTGGACAGCATCCACGAGTTGCTGCCTGCGCGCCCTGGGATGGGCAGGGCCAACCTGCTAGGAAGGCTATAGGCTGGCTGCCGCCGCTCGCGGTGGGCACCCATGGGGCAGCTAGGCGCCAGTTGCTTCAAGGAGAATATGTTTGACGTGCGATCTTTGGCGCCTGACTTCACGAAGTGCGGCGGCAGCCTCGCTACCCTCGCTAGCTATGGGCCATGCGGTGTTCGACCATTCTTCGGCCATGGAAGAGTGGTCACCTTTCAGCAAGGAGCCGACGTGGACGAGAGCCTCCACGTACTTCGCAACCGCTCGTTGCGCCTCGTCGTCGAGATACAAAGAATTCTTCAAGAACGTTGCGTTAACTTCCTTGCGCAAGGTAGCAAGGGCAGAGCCACCGACTCCTTCGCGCAGCGCGAGGTTCGCTTCCTCAAGCTTTGACCAAACCGCCTCGGCCGCCTTGCGGCGTGATTCCGCTATGGCCGCACGCCCCTGATTGGCCGCCGTGCGCCGCCACTGATAGAAACCGAGCCCCGCCACGGCGAGCGTTCCCAACAGCGCTAGCAGGGGCCCCACGTACGGTGAAATCGTACTCATTGGTTCTGGTGCCTAGACAAGATGGCTTCGTGATCTGGGGCGGCCCGACCCCTGCGATGCCGTAGGTTGCAGGCGCGGGGCCTGCAGAGCTACACCAAGGCACCCGGCAGGTGGTCTGCCGGGGCGTTGCAAGTGAGCAAGGAGTCGGGCCATGGGCAAGGAATCTAGCACTCTGT
>Ga0307411_10000193_pt1 | contig 19684 bp, 16 predicted proteins | sample DK1Ometagenome_2_FD_203712 | JGI IMG/M metagenome (GOLD analysis project Ga0307411, IMG submission 203712) | Maize rhizosphere microbial communities from greenhouse at UC Davis, California, United States - DK15-O-1 | ecosystem: Host-associated > Plants > Roots > Rhizosphere > Soil | place: USA...
TGATAAAATATTGGTACGAGCATATACTTTCTCCTTTTTTTTTATGAATTAAAAAAAGATTAGTATATTGCTCGTTTTTTTCTAGCTATTTAGGATCGAACTCGCGTTAGATTAGTGTTGCACATTGTATAATCTGTTCTAAAGAAGCATTATCTGATAGTTTATCGCAGCCATAAAGATTTTTTTGTTTTTCAATGTTTTCTAAACGCTGAAGATACCCGCTTTTTGCAATAGGATAGACATATTGATACCATTCTTTTGGGAGATATTTTTTACTGAGTTGGCCTACTATTTGGTTTTCCTGTTCAGTATTTTTTGCATGTGCTTTTTGTATCCATTCAGATAATGTTTCATCTACGATCTAGTTGTTCTGTGATAGCAAGTATGGTAAGACCTGTAATCCATCGATGTTGATTTAACTTTTTACTGTCTTCTATATAAGATTTGCATTGTAGTAGATGAGAGACGTTCTCACTATTAAGACAATCATCTATCAGTTGGCCAAGTTCTTCTAACCGATTTTCATATACGTTATAGGAAATTACAGTATGAGTGAGCAGTATTTGTAAATTATTTGTAGATTGTTCTTTAAGTTTTAATGTTTTTGAAATACTTTTTTTCTGTTGAGTGACATGCATGTTTTGTATTGATGAAGCGACATTTTTTATAGATTGTGATAATTCTTCAGGAATTTCACAGTGAGTAGAGCCGATGAACAAAGAGCATAGAAAAAAGCCTAATTTTATTTTCATAATTATTTCCTGTTAAATATGACATGGGTCTAGACAATTTTAGATTTGAATCCACTATAAAATTATCTAAAGCCTAAAGCCTTATTGGTTTCGTCTTTTAAGTTCTTTTTCAATAATACGTTTTTTGACGGAATATGTATTACATTTTTGTGAATAGTAGCAGGATTTTATATACATAGCTTTGCAATAGCGTCTGCTTCTAGTAAAAGAGAGATGACATTTGTATTCTTGATATGCATCAAATCGGTTATTTTCAGCATTTTTCTCTTTTAGACAGTATTCGGCAAGTGTTGTTGACAGTTCTTCTTCTGATACATATTTAACTTTTTCTTGAAAATTAGAAAACATTACTGAGGAAGCGCTAGGAACGCAATTAGTTATACCACGGTTACTCGTTTCATGATAAATTATGTTTAAATGACGCCAATATTTTTGGTCATCTAGAAATGCTTTTTGCTTTACTTTTTCTTTTATATCAGAGCACTCATTTTGACATTCAATATGATCCCACTTGCCATTCTTTGCAAAATTATGTGATGCATTTTTGTAACAATTAAGATATTTCTTATCAGCATTTTTATATTCGACTGCTATTTTAAGATATTCCTTCTCTATTCGTTCTTTTTCTTTTTCAAGTTCTTCATTAGACATTTTAGCAAGTCTACTTTGTAAAAGCTTTTTGTTTGGTATAAAGTCACGTGGCATTGTATGGTGTGCAACGAATAGTAATAAAAGAAGCATGTTTTTCATAATGATTTCCTTGTTAAATACAATATAATATTTTTCATTATGTATCAAATAGTAATGTTGTCAATGCTTTCTACCAATCATATGACATACCAAAATGTACTTCTGATGCAGATTCATTCAATTTAGGATTAAATCTGTTTTTGCGTGGATCGATTTTAAAGCCCCAATCAATATTCATTGGCATTGGTTGTAAGAGGCGAATACCAACTCCTATTGCATGACGGTAATCAAAATTATTCCCTCTGATAAATGGTTTTGAGCCTGGCGTTACATATGGGTTATCAAATCCTGTTCCACCATCATAAAATGCAACTGCTTTCATATTCATGTCTGGTGTAATGGGCACGATCAGCTCTGCATTCCAGAAAAACGCTTTGCTACCACCAATAGTGTCGCCAGAAAATTGTGGTCCAATTTGACCGTATAAAAATCCGCGGACACTGTTTTGACCACCGATATGAAAGAGGTCACCAAATGGAATTGTTCTGTTTTTAAATGGTGTTGCAAGGCCAAAGTATCCATGTAATTTTAAAATAAGACTATATTCTGCAATAAGTGGTGTGTACCAACTTGCATCCATCTCAAATTTGCAGAAACTAACATTACTGTTAAATCCAGGAATGGCAAATCGGCTGGCTATTTTCCAGCGATGACCATACATAGTATGCACAGGATGATTGCGAGTATCTTGTTCCAAGCGTAGCGTAATGTAGCCAAATGTGCCTGGAGCAAATTCTTTATTTAAAATTCCTTGATATTCTGTGCGCTCTAATGGATTTTCAATAAGCGCTACGGGTTGCGTGGTATATTTAATATCTTCAATGCCACTTGTTAATAGTACATTGACATCATGCAATAAGGGTTGCCGTGCTTGGGTGATAAACCCTGCTGTTAACGAAGCACCAGTTAATTTTTCATGAATAGTTCTAACGTATTGGAACTCATCATATACGGGCCGTTTGTGATAGATATCAAATGCGCCAAGAATAGGCTTGTCAAACATCCATGGTTGAGCAATGTGTAAAATAGCAGTCTGTTCATCTTTTGAGTATTGGGTGGTCATATTTAAATGTACGCCGCTACCAAAGAGATTGGTATCAGAGAGCTCACCTTTGAGTGAAAATCCTGACGTTGGTGATCGTAAGTCAACACCAGATCCACCAAAACCTATTTGTGCGCCAAAATGACCAGTTTTACCCTCTTTTACAATGAGATCAAGGTCGGCCTCTTCTTTATTGAGTCGACGAATTTTCCAGTTGACTCCATCTCGAGCGTCAAAGTAGCCGAGAGATTCAACATTATATTTTGAGTGATTCATTTTGCTGTGAGTTAGCAGTTCACCTTCTTCTAAAATAATTTTTCGGCGAATAATTTTATCACGAGTCTTTTTATTACCACGGATAGTAATTTTGTTCAGATATACACGATCACCCAGTTCAGAGAAGAATGAGATATCAACTGTCTTATTATCTTCATCTGGTTGAATAGATGGTTCAATATGGGCAAAAATATATCCCAGATCACCCCAGATGCTTTCAAGCCGTTTAATGGCATTCGCTATTCCATCTCGAGAGTAGTATAGCCCCGGTGCTATCGGAAGGCGTGACAGAAGATAGTCTTCAGACACTAGATCATTGCCAGGAGCAGTAATGGTTCTGATGGTGTATTGATCACCTTCTTCTATTTCAAAAGTTAAGATAATATGTTGTGTCTCTTCATCTACATCAACAATAGTATTAATAACTTTTGCATGGAGAAAGCCCTGGTTCTGGTAATATTGTTCAATGAAATGTTTATCACCTTCGAGGCGATCTGGGTGATAGGTGCCTGCCTTGTCTAAAAAGCTTAAGAGCCAGTCTTCTTTGGTGAGTGCAATAGATCGTAACTCTTTGCTACTAACAGAATGATTGCCTATAAATCTAATCTGTTTAACGATCGATGCAGGGCCTTCATGAATATTGAAACGCGCAGTCGCTCGATTATCTTCGTCAATGACTAGCGCTGTTTCAATATCAGTCTGATTGTACCCTTTTTCTAAATAAATATTTTTAATTTTACGTGCAATAATATGTAATTCTTCAGCATCAATCGTTGTAATTGCATCAAAATCAATCTCTTTAGCAATCTCTTTATCCGTGACATGAGAGTTGCCTGTCACTTTAATTTCAGCAAGCGGAAGTTTTTCTTCAACAATAATATGAAGTGCTATTTCATGGTCATCAACAAGTTCAGCCATGACTTTAATAGTACGGAATTTTTTAAGGCCATAATACAATCTTTTAATAAGAAGTCGCGTTTTACGAATATCAAATAGTTCACCAATCTTATAGGGAATATGATTTAATATGGCATTGATAGAGGTAAATTGGTTACCAGTAACAATAATCTTACTAATTCTTCGTGGAGTATTAACGCTCAGTTGCCCAGATGGTTGTGTCTCATCTGTCAAAAATGTTTCTTCGTGTTCGTTTGTAGGAGTCTCCGAGCTGTGACTGTAGTTAAAACTTATTAACACGAGTGTTAACAGAGCTATAATACAAAGACTTCGGTTTCCTTTTTTTATTTTTTCAGTCATACATATATCCCGCTGTCCGATGCTGCTTTTGAATTGATATTTCATTCTGATAATCAATGAAACATACTACTGATTTTTTAACTTTTTACTAGGGTAACTCTCTTCTTATGTTATAATTAAAAAAATATGTCAGATCAAAAGAGGTTCTAAGATGCAATTTACCAACACACTTACGGGCAAAAAAGAGCCATTTATTCTATCAGATAGGCCATTATTGTATGTATGTGGAATAACTCCCTATGATTATGCGCATATTGGGCATGGTAGGTGTAATGTCTCATTTGATATAGTAGTGAGATTATTCTCTTTTCTAGGAAAACCACCTGTCTATTGTAGAAATTTTACGGATATTGATGATAAAATATTACATAAAGCAGAAATAGAGTATGGAGATCAATATCGTTACCCTGCAATTGCACAACGGTATATTGATCGCTTTCATGAAGATATGCGTATGCTTAATTGCACTTCGCCTTCCTATGAGCCTCGAGTTACAGAAAACATTGGGCATATTATTATTTTTATTGAGCAACTCATTGCACAAGGCCATGCATATCAGGCGGGCAATGATGTCTATTTTTCTATCGAAACATTTCCTGAGTATGGCAAGCTGTCTAAACAAAACAGAGAAGAATTGCGTGCAGGAGCACGTATTGATGTTTCAGAAAAAAAGAATAGTCCGCTTGATTTTGTGCTGTGGAAAGGTAATGCTGAAGGAAAATTCTGGGAAAGTCCGTGGGGATATGGACGTCCTGGATGGCATATAGACTGTTCCGTATTAGCAAAAGTATATCTCGGTGAACATATTGATATACATGGTGGTGGTCTTGATCTTATTTTTCCTCACCATGAAAATGAGATTGCACAATCAGAAAGTCTTTACGGAACGCCTTTTGTGCGGTGTTGGATGCATTGTGGTTTTGTAACGAGTAATAAGCAAAAAATGTCAAAATCATTAGGTAATTTTTTTGTATTACATGAGTTATTTGAACATTTTGATCCTATGGTTGTGCGCTATTATTTTATTATGCACCATTATCGTTCGCCATTAGAATTTTCTTTTGAACTATTAACGGTTGCGCAAAAAAGTTATGGGCGCCTTGTGCGTCTTTTTGCTGACATAAGTGATAATACTACCAATGTTTCACAGACTTCGGTGTTGAGTGAACGTATTCTCTCATGTGTAACTGATGATCTTAATACACCAGCGGCCCTCGGTGTTATCTTTGAAAATATCCATGATATTGCAGACAATATGCATGAGCGTATCGCTATAAAACATCTTGTACAGACTATTTTTGGATTAACCCTTCAACCATTACCAGTTACGCACACTGTTATGACAGATGAGATTCAGAAACTTTTAGAAGAAAGAAGGGTTGCACGTCAAAACAGAGATTGGGCTCGTGCCGATATCTTACGGAAAGAATTAAAAGAATATGGAATTGACGTGCGGGATGAAAAATTATAATTATTCAGCAAACACAGAATTAATTCTGTCCAGCATTTTTTCTTTACTCATATATCCCGTCTCTTTGCCTTTAACACTATTATCTTTGATAAATACAAAGGTGGGGACGGATGTTACGCCGTATTCTTTTATGGAAATATCTCTTCCTTCATCAACATTTAATTGGGCAAAAATGTATTTATCGCCCAGGTCAGCTTCTAATTCTTCTAGTACAGGTTTCATCTGTTGGCAGGGTCCGCACCATGTTGCATAAATATCAAGAATTACCGGCTTTGATGCCTGCTTTATCTCTTTTTCATAATTTTCAGGTGTTATAATAATTGGCATATTTGTTTCCTTTTCGTTATGCTATAATAATGAATTTTACGATATATTTATAATATCGCATAATAGTAATTATCACAAGACAGTAACAACCCATCTTACATTTTCAAGGAATATTATGAAAAAATATACATTATTATGCTGTATAGTTTTTGGATCACTATATGCAAGTTCCCAGGACGAACGGATATACAATCTACCCCCGGCGTTAGCGCAAGACCGTAGAAATAATCCCGAGGCAGAAGCTTCAATTAGAATCGTTTTTGGAAATCAGGATGCTTTAAGTCACCATGCACAGGAAAAAAAGAAGGCTATTGATGAAGATTCAAAGCAGGAACAGATTGCGCTTTGGGGAACAACAGGCTGTTGGTTTTGTTGGAGAAATAAAGACTCTTGGCTTGACAGAAAACTAGCTAAAATTAATAAGAAAAATAAAGAACGTAAGCAAGAAGTTGACGAGAAGATAGAGTTCCGCAAAAAACAGATAGCGCAGGTTCAGCACAAATCGTTTAATTTATATAAAAATAGTTTAACTATTGCACATTCAGAAGTCAGTAAATGTCTCATTGAACCGGACTTCTGCGATAAAATAGAAGCTGATTATGAGCGTATCCTGCGAGAAGCGCTTGAAACAAGCATCAACTTTTGTCATAAAAATGGTGTCCCTATAGAACCTGAAGAGCTTGCTGAAGTATACAAAAAAAATAGTATCCTTATACAGTTGACCAAGGATCTAGAGGAAAGTGCTAGCAAGTGGAATGCTATGCTTAATTCACAAAAACCTCTAGAAGAACTGTAACATATAAAAACTACAAGGAGAGTAGTTTATCGAGGACAGTCTGTAGTATTTTGCTGAGTCGTTTGTGTGACGGTATAGGTATATCCTTCGACCGTAAGTGTATCAATTGCTGTTAATGGAACATCTTTTTTTTGTGATTCTTTTTCTGTTGTGCTAATGCATGAAAGATGTGTTTTGTGTTCAATAAGATATTCTTTTGGAGTACTGTTTTCTTTTGTAAAGATATGAACAAGTGTAAATTCTATTCGTTGATATTCTTTATCTTTTTGATATACCCATATAGTATTCGGTTCTGGCACTTTTAAAGCGCTTATTTTATTAAGATCAATAGGCGATTTAACAAAATTTTGAATCGGGTTTTCTTTTAATAGAATCTCTGCTTGTTTTGTTTTTTCATTAAATGTTTTTTTTGCATGCTTTATGGGGGCGTCATACATAGCAATATTAGTATGTTTACCTTCAATAAGAATATGTTCAACGGTATCTTTTTGTCCTTGGTGTGTAGTTAATGTACCATAAAAACTAATCCGTTCTTGGTTATCTGTATTAGGATTATTTTTAGAAGCGATCGAAGTAGAATGGAGAGGATGAGTACATACTACAAAAACAAGCAGAAAAAGCCGTTTCATGCATATTCCTTTTTTTATACTTTATGATATACCCAATCAACAGTATTATTTATAATAACGATTAGATGCAAGTATATTATCATTATGCAAATGTATTGCATAATAGATGTTTTATTACATACACTAGAATTGCGTAAAAATGGGCATTGTGAGAAAGGGAAAAAATATGTTTTCACAAGACTATATGATAGAAAAACGAATATCGTCACTAATGATAGGGGTATACGGGTGGATGAGTTGCGCTCTTACTGTAACCGCATTAACAGCATATGGTGTTGCTCTCCATCCGCCACTATTCTTCTATGTGCAGCAGTCGGGGATACTATTTGGATTAGTGTTGATGCAAGTTGCCTTTGTTATAGGGTTAAGTCTTTTTCTTAATCGCATTTCATATGCTACTGCATTAATAATGTTTCTTCTCTATGCACTCTCACTGGGAGTTACCTTATCAGTCATCTTTTATGTATATACTCAGGCTTCAATTATTTCTGCTTTTTTATCAACAGCTCTGATGTTTGGCGTTATGTCTTTTTATGGCTATGTAACTCGGACAGATCTAACACATATAGGCAATATAAGCATAATGGCATTATGTGGTATTTTTATAGCAATGCTTGTTAATATTTTTTTGCGAAGTGCGGCCTTTGATTATATTATCTCAGTAATAGGAATAATAGTATTTGTACTATTAACAGCATATGATACGCAAAAAATTAAGTCTTTTTCCCGCTCTATGATTATGCACGAAGAGATAAAAAATAAGATAGCATTAATAGGAGCTTTAATGCTCTATCTTGACTTTATTAATCTATTTTTATTTATACTTCGTGTATTTGGTAACAAGAGAAATGAGTAAGTAAGAAGGGATAACTAAAGAAAGAGAAATAGTAATGAAAAAATATGCTCTATGGTCGATAGGTATACTACTGGCATGTTGTGTGACGGGAATAAATTATTATACATTATGTGCACAAGAAGGTGGAGTAAAAAAAACAACAAAAAAACAGGCAATTACATCCTCTCGACATCGTAAAGGTAAAGCTGCAAAAGAAGTAGAAGTTGTTGAGGAGCCGATTGCAAACTTTGATCAGTATGTTACTACATTTGATCATGAAGCAAAGTTTAAAGCTGTTCAAGCTCTTATTGCTAAAGGAGTAGACTTCTGTGCTCAGAATACATTGCAGACTATTTGTGATGCATTTACTCATACTCAAGACTTTATAGAGGGCGCCCTCTATCTATTTTTAATTGATATGAATGGTATTGTCTATGCTCATGGTGATCAGCCAAGCCTTGTATGGAAAAATTTATCCAATCGTAAAGATATGTTTGGTGCTTTTATTGTACAATCAATGATTAAGCTGGCAAAATCTGGTGGTGGACTATTGACATATGAATGGGATGGAGCAATTAAGGTCTCAGTTATTAAGAAAGTCGTCATTGATGGTAAAGAGTTTGTAGTTGGATGTGGTTATTACCCTCATTCCAAAGAATACGCGGTAATTGGGTTAGTCAAAGGCGCTGTTGCGCTATTTAATCAATATGTTGCAGAGGGGCGTGATGTAAGAGGGGCATTTAGTGATATGAGTTATCCAAAAAGTGTACAATTTGTTTTTGGTGATCTCTATCTCTATGCATTGGATTTTGAAGGTATTATTGTTGCACAAGGAGACCGCCCTCGCCTTATTGGCTCACCAGCTCTGCATTATGCTGATGCGCAAGGAAAGATGTACAATAAAGAATTTATTGATCAGCTCAAGAAAAAGCAAGCAGGCGAAGGTGTCTGGGTTGACTATATTTCTAAAGGCGCATTAAAGCATGCATATGCAGAAAAAGTGACTGACAAATCCGGAAAACAGTATTTTATAGCATGCGGGTACTATCCCGAAGTTGGTCGTGATGATGTCATTAATCTTGTACGTCGTGCATATCAATTTATGAAAGCGAGTGGTGTTGATACAGCGCAGAAAGCGTTTAATGATGAAGATGACAAGCTCTATCGAAATGGGGATTTAGCGATCTTTTTATATGATATGAAAGGTAAATGTTTAGCATATGGTCTTAATGATGATCTGGTTGGCCAAAATCATTACAATTTTAAAGATCCGGATGGACGATATTATGTTCGTGATCTTATTAGACGTGCGCAATCTGGCGGGGGATGGGTTAATTTTAAAATGAATAACTCATTTCAATCAGCCTACGTGGAAAAAATAGATATGGGTATTGGTGAATTTGTTATCGGTTCAAGTATATTTCCGCTCTCTAAACCAGACACCATGACACTTCTTGTTAAGAGTGCAATTAGTTATCTGACTGATCATTCAATAGACGTTCTATTAGAGCGACTTGTAAATCGCAATGATGAATTTTTACGTGGAGATCTCTTTACCTATGTTCTGGATGTACAAGGATATTGCTATGGTTGGGGAGATAATTACAATCTTGTGTGGCAAAACTTGTTGAACTGGAAAGATCAGAATAATAAACAATTTATCAAAAGCATGATCGAAATTTCTGAGCAAGGCCCAGGGTATCTGGTGCTAAAGATGAACAATAGACCACGAGTTCACTATTTTGAGCGCATTGAAAAAGATGGCAAAAAGTATATAATTGGGTCAGGATTTTATAAATAGACAGCGTAGTGGGATGCTATATAGCATCCCACATTCATTTACAAAAGCAATTCCGTTTATCGCTTTTATGTAATAACATGGAACATATCGACTAATATGCTTGCATTCGCAAACAAAATTGCTTATCAGAATACATCTATCAGTGTGTTGAACAGTCTGTTTTTACTACATAAGCACTCACCATCCGTCCTAAACTTGTCAATGAATCGTTTGAGAAATACAGTATAGTATACAGGTATTAATTGACAGATGATCAGAAAATTGACATCATAGACAACATATTGCAATTGTTAATTTTTAGTTAGTGTTACTATCTGATATTTTAAAAAGGTTTTTTATATGACATGCACAAGGAGATCGATTATTTTTGCACTTATACTCTGCGTATTATCACATAGTCAGATATATTCTATGAATTCTGCGTCAGTCTTTACACAGAAATGTGCGAATCAGTGGTATGCGCTCATTTCTGCTTGTATCACCACTGCTCTACGGGATAAAAAAATTGCTCTATTTTCTTCAGGAATGATTGGGGTCCTTGGTCTGGGAGTGCTGTATCGTTATTGGTTAACAGCAGATAAAACAGAGATGGAGGACAATAAAGATAACAATGAATTGGCTGAGTTGAGTGAATGGAATGAGACTGTTGACAGTAAGTGCGAGAGCTACGATGCATTAACAGAAAGCTCAAGCAGTTCTTCTGAATCGACTGAATTGAGTGATACCTTTATTCCTGAAAATTCTGATAATGAGCGCAAGAGCTACGATGCGTTAACAGAAAGCTCAAGCAGTTCTTCTGAAGCACAGACGGATGAACTGGCTGAATTGAGTGATACTTTTGTTCCCGATAATGAGTGCAAGAGCGGCTTTGTTTTAACAACAGAAAGAGGTCTGTCAAGCAGCTCTTCTGATGAGTGCCATGAAGAAGATATTTTATCGTATGTTGGAATGAGTCAGTGCAAGGCGGGTCGACTCATTCATGAACAGGCGAATATAGTTATGAAGCGTTTGCCATTATATAAAGAACAACACCAAAAGTGTCAGTGCCCACAAACCCCTATGAAACACGCTACTGTGACCTGTAATTGTTTTTATAATATCATAACTATTGGATATGAACGCCCCGAAGGTGAAGATGATGAAAAATACTGGACCGAATTAAATCAGAAACTGTGCAATCATGAAGATGATATGCGTTTATCTCAGAACTATACGATTTATGTTAACTCTCAGCATACTCCTCTGCAGAAGGAACAATTCAAAGAAAACTTGATATCTGTTTGTAATGGATATGAACAATTGTACCAGTATAGGATATGCGTAGCATTCCAAGAAAATAATAGCTGCGGCAATGCACAGGGTGCGCAGATTACAAATGAAATGTTAATTTTAAAGCTTTACCTTGATAGTCTGCTTCTTGACTCTGAGCACAATGATTATGAGCGAAATTTTAAGGATAAGGATAATGGAAACCAAAAGAAACATGAACTTATGGGCAAAACACATGAGCTGGTAAATACAATAGAACAAGTATGTTTGGATCAAAAGGTCAAAGAGGTGGTAGAGCGGATTTCTCAAGAAAAGCAAGGAACAGATTTTTTTGGGAATTTCGAATACATTGAGTATCAATCTGGAGAGAATAATAATATAGAACAATATATTGACGATATAAAGCATTATCGGTTGAAAATTAATTGGGCACACGCTAAGAGCGCATCATATGAAACTCATCATAAGGCCACATGTGCCTATTATTCGTTGAAGAGCTGTCTTAGTCAGTCTTCAAATAATAATTCTGAAGATGGCAAAAATATTCTTCAACTGAAAAAAGATGTAAAACTCTTAAAATGGTATCTCGATGATTGCAATATTAAAACTATGCAGAAAATTCTAGAGGACAACAACATAATGGATGATCAGCGGCAACGGTTCGCAAATGAGATCACCACATTGCAGGGAAAATTGCAAAAATCTACTGAAACAAAGAATGATCATGAGTGCCGAATGAGGTTGTCATATTCAAAGAGCAAGTTATATGTTGGACCGAATAACGCAGATCAAAACAAACCACTAAAACTACAAGATAAAAAATTGATATTACAATAATCCTAGAAGGGCAATTTATGATAATGCGAGTAAAGCCACTATTGTTTTCTTTGCTTCTTTTGATATCATCTCATAATCTTATGTCTATAGCTTACTCTGAACAAGGAGCATTGCTGTTTTCATATGTATTAAACAGTACAGCGCACATGTGGAATACGGTTGTGCATGAAGCAATTATTAATAAAAAAATATTGCTCATTTTTGCCGTCCTTGCTGCGGCTGGTCTTGGTATAAAAAGATATATGCATCAAGATGTCTCTAAATCGGTAAGTGTTGATTCATCAAGCTCTGTTGGCTTTGGTGCAGGTGATAAAATTTTGCTAGAAATAATTAAAGAAAAAGAAGAAGAGCGAAGTATACTTTCTTTGCCAATAACAGAGAAAGAGAGAAAACAGATGTTGTTTGTAGCGCTGCAACAAAAGTATCCTAATTCTGCATGTATGAGAATTACAGGCAACGTTCATGGTTATGATTTAACAAACAATCTATCGCAATATTGGTCGCTTAGTAATGATATGATAAAAGATGCTGCATATGATACTCAGCATATGTGTTTTGACCGTGGCATTGAGGGGTTGTATAAACAATATCGTCAACTTCGCTTATCATTGGAACAACGAGAGATGTTTTTGCAAGCAACAGAGGTGCTTTTTGCTGAATGCTATCTAGAATGTGCAGCGAAAAAGACGTACGCTGAAAATCAGAGGAATGATCAATTGATCTCAGAACTAACACAGGTTCAGCGTTGTCTTGTGCATGAATTTTCGGTATATTCTCAAAATAAAAATTCAAAGAATTCTCTTATTCATCAGTTTGCAATTGATAGTAACTAAAGTCTCATCAAACGATGAGAGAATCGATACTGAAAGAGAGCTTGGTGTTTCAAGGGATATTAACGTTCATATAGAAGACTAAACGTAATTTCAAAAGCTCATAAAAAGGGTAGAACTCTCTGCCCTTTTTTATGAGCATTCATTAGCCATAACAAAACTTGAAGTGGACAAAAATCTCCTTTTTCATAATGCTTAATAAGAAACAACATTAGATAAAGGGAAAATAATGTCTACCAGATCCCAAGGAATAGTTTCATTTATAATGATGGTAACTAAACCATTTCGCGTATACCTCATCGGTATGATTTTTATAGCATGTATGTGGGCTTTTTTACTGAATGTGCAACCATATCTTATTAAACTTATTCTAAACGCTGCCCAAGATACACAAAAATGTGATCTATTCTATACGATTGCTTTTTTCATGAGCTTATATCTTTTGTCGGAATTGGTGTATGTCTCTATTTTTCGTGTATATGACTGGATTATCATTAGATTTAGGCCTGTTATAAAAAAACATATTGGTCTTATCTTAATGGAAAAAATGATGCAACATGCCCATAGTTTTTATCAGCATCAATTTGCGGGTAGTCTGACGACACGTATTAACGATATCGTCATTGGTGTGCCTGATATAGTACGGATTATTATTGATCGCCTCTTTGCATGTCTTCTTATGATGATATTAGCTCTGTATAATATGTCTCTTGTCCAGATAAAATTTGCAGTTGCTTTAGCAGTGTGGATCAGCTCTTTTTTAATACTCTCTCTCTATATGGTGTTTCGCAATCAACATTTAGCATATGAGGTTGCAGGCGCTCGTGCTATTGTAACAGGTCATATTGTTGATGTTTTAACTAATATGCCAACAATTCGTTTTTTTGCAGGCAGACGATTTGAGCATAATTACCTTGCTCATGATATGCAGGTATCTGTAGAAAAAGATCAGAATAGGGATTGGTTTTTTCTTAAATTACATGCTCTGCAGGGAATCTCATTTCTATTCCTACAGGTGGTCTGTTTTTGGTGGTTATTACATGGGCTTATCAATAATATGGTTACACCAGGAGATTTTGTTCTTATTCTGACACTAAATCTTCATATTATTGAAAATTTTTGGAATATTGCAAAAGATATGCGAGATTTTTGGGAAAAGATAGGTAATATTGTACAAGCTTTGGCTATTATTCAATCTCCTGTTGAGATTAAGGATGCACCACAAGCAAAAGATCTTGTTGTTACAGAAGGAAAGATTGTTTTTGAGAATGTTCAATTTCAATATAAAGGCGCAGAATCACTGTTTGAGCATAAATCAGTCATAATAGCACCAGGTCAAAAAGTTGGCCTTGTCGGTTATTCAGGAAGTGGTAAATCAACGTTTATTAATCTTATTTTGAGAGTATTTGATGTAACATCCGGAGCTATCATGATTGACGATCAAAACATTCAAACAGTAACACAAGAGAGTTTGCATCGATCTATTGCAGTTATACCGCAAGAGCCATCTCTATTTCACCGTTCTATTATGGAAAATATTCTGTATGGTAAGCTCAATGCAACTTCGGAAGATGTCATTATGGCATCTCAACGCGCTCATGCACATGATTTTATTATGAATTTACCTGAACAATATAATACCCCGGTTGGCGAACGGGGAGTAAAGCTTTCTGGTGGCCAACGCCAGCGGATTGTCATTGCGCGTGCTCTGTTAAAAAACGCACCTATTTTAATCTTAGATGAAGCAACAAGTCAACTGGATTCAGTTGTTGAAACAGAGATTCAAGAGAGCCTCGATGATCTTATGCGTGATAAAACAACGCTTGTAATCGCTCATCGGCTTTCAACACTACAGAACATGGATCGAATTTTAGTATTCGATAAAGGGAGTATTGTTGAGGATGGCTCTCATGAAGAGTTATTAGTTAAAAACGGTCTCTATAAAAAATTATGGGAAGCCCAAATAGGAGGTTTTTTACTTGTGTAACATGCTCTGTTCTATATAAAAGGTAATCATTTTTTTTATAAATTCATCATCAGGAAGAGTTACCTTTTTAGGCAGAGGTGCGGACTCTTTTTGGCGATGGGTGTCGGTTGTAAAATATTCTTTTATCCTGATGAGAGTATTTTCAAGTATCATTTCTGATGGTATAAGATTCATTTGCGATGCAAACGATTCGATACATACTATTTCACAGAGCATAGCTCGAGTAAAAAGCTTAATTCTTAATCGTTTTTCTTTTTTGTCTGTAGCAATGATACAATCGCGTGGCCTTAAACCTTTGTTATTAGCAATACCTGCATTGATGCGGTGATCAGATAATAATAGTTGTATAATCTTTTTATTCTTTATTAATGCAGCAATATGCAGAGCTGTATTGCCAAATCTGTTCTGATGATTTATTGCGAGTACAGGGCATTCCAGTGCTGTTTTTATCTGACTAATGTCACCAGTGTATACAGCGTGTATGAGAGGAGTGTTTCCATTGCAGTCATAGAGAGTATTATCTTGATAATGACCATGATCAGCTTGATAGAACATAGTTTTAAGATAGAGAGGAATATAGACTTCATGTGATGTTTTATCTAGACTTGTGAGGCAATCTAAGGGAGTTTTTCCGTTATGATCAGTAAGTAGCACATTGACTAGAGGGCAATTGCATAAAAGAGATATTATTTTTTTTACTCGATCACATTTTTCAACGTCGTGTCTGATGTTTGAAAAGTGGATACATGCCGCATGTAATGATGTTATACCGAACTTATTCTGGTAGTTTATAGAGTATTTTTTATGTGCAATAATTTTTTCTACTTTTTCGATGGGCGCATCTGAATACAATCCCTGTAAAAAAAGGCGATTATGCTTTGGGATAGACTGCTGTATTGTTGTCCGATGCATCGATTCTCCACTGAATGCCTTATGTATAGCAATAAGTGGATTTTCTGATGTAGATAGACTGCGGTGTGTTCTTTTGATTGTGAGAATATGTGGATGTGGAGCAGGCTCTGTTAGTCTCGATTTTTCCATAGAATACGCAGAAAAGGCTTGAAGAGTTATGTATGCTAGGCATGCAATAAAGATCATGAGATTCCTTTAGGTGTAGATTATAGTGGTGATATGATCGATATAAGTGTAGAGATTTTTCAGAGAAAAAATTTTATATAGTGAAGAAAAGTCATGGAGGAGAGAGTGGGATTCGAACCCACGATTCCGATCCCTCGGAATAACGGTTTTCAAGACCGCCGCATTCGACCGCTCTGCCATCTCTCCGAACATATATAGTTGTATAGAAAATTTTAATATATGTCAAAATAATCTCTATATGGCGCGCCCGGAAGGAGTCGAACCTACAACCTTCAGATCCGTAGTCTGACGCTCTGTCCAATTGAGCTACGGGCGCATATGTTTCGTTTGTGAGCCTACTAAAACGTCATTAGGCTATGGTGTTATGGTGGAGAGAGAGGGATTCGAACCCTCGCGCCCGGTTTCCCAGACTCTTGCTTAGCAGGCAAGCGCTTTAGGCCACTCAGCCATCTCTCCATAGATATCAAAATACGTATATATCAATTTTTCAATACTACTATTCATACTTTTGTTTAAATGTAGCTTTTTTTTTTTATATTGTATAGCAATTTTTATATGATTTTAAGCTCTATTGCAATAAAGTTGAACCTTTTATTACATTGTCAAAGATATAATATCAGATGTAGTGCAATGTGGGGTAGTATGTGCCGTATTATACATGGATTGGCGTTACGTTAGTTGGCGATATGAGACGAGGTAAATCTGTTGCATATTCTGAACAGGATCTATCTCATAAGCTGTTACAAAACGGCGTTGCTCTCTTAAAGTCACGTACACTTTTTATAATACCCTATGTATGGCGGATTAATGCCTTACAGAGAAGTCTATTATTTGGTTTTGTAGGGAGGTTGCTGCGTGTTGGTATTCTGTTGCCAGAGGCCTTATTGATAGCGGCGGATAATACACAGAATCCATTGATATATGATGCTATTGGAGCATGTGTTGAGCAGATAAAGCACGGAATCTTGTTTTCAGCATCTCTCGAAAAATATACGAGTCTGTGTAATCCGATTACTCTAGCTCTGTTACGTGCGGGCGAGGATTCTGGTAGCAATATAGATGCATTTGAGCGGATATCCCAGTATTATAGCGCCCAGCATGATTTTAAGAAAAAGATATGTGCTGTGATTGCAATGCCGCTCTTAACTTTAGTGTTTTTTATAACCATTAGTCTCATTATTTTTGTTTTTATAGTGCCGCGCTTTGCAGAGTTATTTTCTTCTTTAGGACATAATCTCCCATGGTTTACTCGGTTAATTGTAACTATGAGTGAATATATTGGCAGTCTATCAATGGTATGGCTTATGAGTATTGCGAGTATGATAGTAATTTTTTTGTGGTGGTATGCGCAACATAGGCGGCTATCAATCGAAAATGTAGTCATCTATATCCCATATTGTACGGATTTAGTCTATTATCATCAATTAAGTCAGATACTATATTCATTATCTCTGCTTGTTCAGAATGGGGTTTCTCTCTCAAAGGCGTTAGAGAGTATGTATCTGCATGCAACATGTACGGCCATAAAAAAGCAACTACGTATGTTTTATGATGAAGTGCAACACGGTAGATTATTAAGTGATGCATTGAGTGCCTCTGAAATTATGTTACCCGAAGCAATCTCAGTGATACGTGTAGGAGAAGAATCCAATACATTAGGAATTTCTTTAGAATATGCAGCGCAGATGTATCGAGAATTATTACATCAGAGACTTTCTCGTATCGTATTTCTTATGCAGCCAATCATGATTCTTATTCTCGGGTGTTTTATAACAGGTCTTATTCTTGCGGTCTATCTGCCTATTATGGAATTGTCTCGGGTTGTGTAAGCATATTTGACGAATACATTCATTTACCGTATAATATACTATATTTGACACTAGCCGAGATGGCGAAATTGGTAGACGCACGAGACTCAAAATCTCGCGATGGTAACATCATGTCGGTTCAAGTCCGACTCTCGGCACCATATAATAAAACATCATTGAAAAAGGCGGCTATGACGAACGCATGTGTTTTTTGTGCAATTATTGCACGGACTATTCCCGCTGATATTATTCTTGAACAAGATGATGTAATTGTTATTAAAGATATTAATCCGCGCGCGCCTATTCATTATCTTATTATTCCTAAAAAGCATGTATCAGATATTCAATCATTGGGGACAGAGGACATACGCGCTGCAGGTTCTTTCGTAATGATAGCTCAGAAACTCTCACAATCTTTATCTGGATCACAAGCATTTCGCCTTATATGCAACAGTGGCGCCGATGTAGGGCAAGTTGTTTTTCATCTTCACTTTCATTTTCTTGCAGGAAAATTATTATCAGATTTTTAGAAACTTCTAGATATATCATAGCCAAGCACGGTTAAGTGCTGGCTATGTTCAATAATGTATACAAAGATAAGATCTTTCTTTGTTAAGTATGCGATCGTGTTTACTATATCGCATACTTATTTACTATCAAGAATGTATAATACGAGCATTATGTGAGCGCTCAAGAAAACACTGTAGATTATTGTAGGCATGCACATATTCAGGGTGAGCTTCAAACGCTTTGCGTGCAGCATCTTCGCCAATATTCCATTCTTTAGTATGCCATGCACAACGAGCTAGTAGTTCATAACGAAGATAATCGTAAGCATATTTTTGTACAAACAATACATCATTATATGGATATGCTATTTCACAAGCGCGATGTGCAAAGAGGAATGCTGTGGGCATATCATTCTGTTGAACATAATAATAAGCAATACTAATAAGAGGCTCTGCTCTGTGGGGGCGCATTGTGTAGGCTTTGAGATAATAATCTAGCGCTTCTGCCCATGTGTAGCGTGAATCATGATACGAGAGCTTTTCTATCGTCTGTGCAAGGCGATAGTAGGACATAAAATCTTCTTCATCCCAACCAACCATAGTAATACGCTTTTTATAAAACGTATATGCTTCTTCTAGGTTTCCAATATCTTCACATGCTCGGGCAAGATAAAAAAGTGTTCGAGTGCATTCTGGGTTTTTAATGTGTTCTATATAGAGTAATTGCCTATCTCTCATAAATCGCTCTTGGGACTTAGCTGTTCCTTGTGCGGTTGGTAGATATTGAAAATAGATGGTAGGTGGAATTTTTATATCTCTCTGTCCTACAATAATTTCGTGTACCACTCCTTCAAAATAAGATCCTCTGCCACACCGAATAAGTCGTGGTGTATAAAAATCAATTGCTCTATTAAGAATACGAATATCATAGGTTGCATATACATCATGTTCCATAAGGCACTTATGACAAAATTCTATGAGGGCATGAGCATCATTAATATACCACTCTGCATCAAACATTATGATAAAAGCAGCATTAGGGAACCTTTTTTGCGCGCGCTCCAAGGCATGATTGCGTGAGGTTGCAAAGTCTATAAAAGGTTCTTCTTCGATATATCCATGGGAGATAGCATTTTTTGTAAAGAATTCTTGTGTAATCGCAATTGTGTTATCCGTGGAACCTGTGTCGAACACAAAAAAATCTGTTACTCCTCCATCAACAAACGGTTGCAATGTCTTTTCGATAACAGCTTCCTCATTTTTTACCATGATAACAGCAACAAGAATTGGGTTGTGTGCGGGTTCAGTTGTATGCAATGTAATCGATATAAACAGTGCACAGTAGAGTAATAGAATATCTGTTATTTTCATAGATTTAACCTTTTTATTTATAATGCTTTACTATAATAC
>Ga0307411_10000194_pt1 | contig 19559 bp, 17 predicted proteins | sample DK1Ometagenome_2_FD_203712 | JGI IMG/M metagenome (GOLD analysis project Ga0307411, IMG submission 203712) | Maize rhizosphere microbial communities from greenhouse at UC Davis, California, United States - DK15-O-1 | ecosystem: Host-associated > Plants > Roots > Rhizosphere > Soil | place: USA...
TCAGCGTGACGGGCAGCGTCTTGCCGCGCAGCGTCAGCTCGCCGCCGACGCTGGCGACCTTGTCGCCGTTGAATGTGAACTTGTCGCCGACGAACTTCGCCGTCGGGAACTCCTCGGCGGCGAAGAAGTCCTTGCTCTTGAGGTGGCCGTCGAACGGACCGATGCCGGTGGAGATGGACGCCATGTCGATGGTCAGCTCGACCTTGCCGGTCTTGGCCGTCTTGTCCAGCGTGACGGTGCCCTCCTTCTTGTCCCAGCGCCCGCGGTTGGTGCTGACGCCGAAGTGCTTGGCTTCGAACACGACCTGGGTGTGCGTGGGGTCGATCGCGTAGGTGGCGCTTTGGGCCTGGGCCTGAATGTGGGTGCCAGCGACGGCGGCGGTCAGGGCGGCGAGGAGCAGGGCTTTCTTCATCGGGTGAATCTCCGGGGGTGGGGAAAAGGAAGAGGTTACAGACCAGCGAAAGCCAGTTTGAACTTGACGGTCACATCGTTGGCAACCATCGACGTGTCGGCCCATTCGCCGTCGCCGATCTTGAAATCGAGCCGCTTGATGGCCACGCTGCCGCTGGCCACGCCCGAGGCCAGCGTGATGGGCACGACGACGTCGCGGCTGGCGCCCTTGATGGTCAGCTTGCCCGCCACGTCGTACTTGCCCGGGCCGGTCGGCTTGATGCCGGTGGACACAAATGTGGCCTTGCCGTTGCGCTTGGTGTCGAACCACGGCGCCTTGACTACCTCGGCGTCGAAGCTGGCGTCGCCAAGCGACACGCTGCCGAGGTCGACCGTGAAGGCGATCTTGCCGGCTTCGGGCTTCTTGGCGTCGAAGTCGAGTTGCGCTTCGAACTTCTTGAACTTGCCGTCGACCGGCACGCCCATCTGCTTGAAGGTGAAGCTGAGGTCGCTTTTCTCGGGCTGCAGCGTGGCCGCCTGGGCGGTCAGGGCGCTGGCGGCCAGCAGCAGGGGAGCGAGCAAGGGAAGAAGCAGGCGTTTCATGGAGTTCCTTGGTTCAGGCGCGGCCGATGCCCATGCGGACGAGGAGGGCGTCGCGGTCGATGACGATGTGCTTGAGGGCGCCGGCCACGTGGGCCGCCACCAGCAGGCCCAGTCCATAGGCAGCGAACCGGTGGACCAGCTTGAAGATGTCGGCGAGTTCCTTGTCGCGCGGCACGAAATCGGGCAATGGCAACACGCCGAACCAGACGATGGGGAAGCCGGCCGCCGAGCTGTATGCCCAGCCGGCCAGCGGCACGGCAAAGAAGAGCGCGTAGAGCAACCCATGCGTCAGGTGCGCCACGCGGGCCTGCCAGGCGGGCATGGGCATGTCGGCCGGCGGACGGTGCGTGAGGCGCCACAGCAGGCGCAAAGCGGACAGCGCCAGGATGGTGACGCCCGCCCACTTGTGCCAGTTGTAAAGCTTGAGACGCGCCGGCGAGAACGGCAGGCTGGTCATGTAAAGACCCACGCCGAACGCGCCGACGATGGCCAGTGCCAGCAGCCAATGCAGCGCGATGGCGACGGGGGTGTAGCGGGTGGCGGGAGTCATCATGGGCTCGCAGTGTGTGCTTGGGGAACCGGCGAGCGGTTCATCGACCTTGTCGCCATTGTTCAGCGATTTTGAACGGCCCTCGCCGCAGCGGGGCATTCGCCGGTGCCGCACGAGCAGACCGTCAGGGCCGACGGCCGGCGCCTGGGTTTGACCCAGTTGCGCCGCGCTGCCGCCCAGCCAGACAGTCGGGCCAGCGGCCAGGCGCCGGGCCGCCACGGTTCTGCTTTCAGGCGCCATCCCAACATTCCATGGAGACAGCCCAATGACCCAGAAACCCAGCGCGCGTCGCCGCTTCATCAAGGCGGCAGCGGCCACGACGGCCGGAGCAGGCGCTCTGGCGGCCCCGATGATCTCGACCGCACAGACCACCAGCCTGCGCTTCCAGTCCACCTGGCCGGCCAAGGACATCTTCCACGAGTACGCCCAGGACTTCGCCAAGAAGGTCAACGACATGGCCGGCGGGCGGCTGAAGATCGAGGTGCTGCCCGCAGGCTCGGTGGTGCCGGCCTTCCAGCTGCTTGACGCCGTCAACAAGGGCACGCTGGACGGCGGCCATGGCGTCGTGGCCTACCACTACGGCAAGAACAACGCGCTGGCGCTGTGGGGCTCGGGCCCGGCCTTCGGCATGGACCCGAACATGGTGCTGGCCTGGCACAACTACGGCGGCGGCAAGGCGCTGCTGGCCGAGGTGTACGCGGCGCTGAACATCGACGTCGTGTCCTTCCTGTACGGCCCGATGCCGACGCAGCCGCTGGGCTGGTTCAAGAAGCCGATTGCCAAGCCGGAGGACCTCAAGGGCCTGAAGTTCCGCACCGTCGGCCTGGCCGTGGATGTGTTCAAGGAGCTGGGCGTGGCGGTCAACCCGCTGCCCGGCGGCGAGATCGTCCCGGCGCTGGACCGCGGCCTCATCGACGCGGCCGAGTTCAACAACGCCTCGAGCGACCGCGTGCTGGGCTTCGCCGACGTGGCCAAGAACTGCATGCTGCAGAGCTTCCACCAGAGCGGCGAGCAGTTCGAGATCCTGTTCAACAAGTCCAAGTACGACGGCCTGCCGGCCGAACTGAAGGCGGTCATCGACTACGCGGTGCAGGCGGCCAGCGCGGACATGAGCTGGAAGGCCATCGAGCGCAACAGCACCGACTACAACGAGCTGAAGAAGGCCGGCGTGAAGTTCTACAAGACGCCCGACAGCGTGCTGCGCGCGCAGCTCGCCGCGTGGGACAAGGTCACCGCCGCCAAGGCCGCCGAGAACCCGCTGTTCAAGAAGATCCTGGACAGCCAGAAGGCGTTTGCGCAGCGCGCCGGTGGCTGGCAGAACGACTACACGGTGGATTTCAAGATGGCCTACAACCACTACTTCCGCGCTCCGGCCAAGAAGGCCTGATCCCGGCGACGACACAAGGGGGCCTCGCGCCCCCTTCTCATGTCTTCATATGAAAAAACTGCTGCTTGCCGTGGACCACCTGTCCACCTGGATCGGCCAGGCCTTCGCCTGGCTGATCGTGCTGCTGACCGTGCTGATCAGCTGGGAGGTGTTCTCCCGCTACATCCTCAACACGCCGCACGACTGGAACCTGGACGCTCAGCTGATGGGCTACGGCACGCTGTTCATGATGGCCGGCGCCTACACGCTGTCCAAGAGCGGCCACGTGCGCGGCGACGTGCTCTACGGCTTCTTCCGGCCGCGCACGCAGGCGGCCATCGACCTGACGCTGTACCTGCTGTTCTTCCTGCCCGGCATCGTCGCGCTGACCTGGGCGGGTTGGACATTTTTCCAGGACGCGCTGGCCATCCGCGAATCGACCTTCAGCGCCACGCCGCTGCCGGTCTATCCGTTCAAGGCGGTGATCCCGCTGGCCGGCGGGCTGCTGCTGCTGCAGGGCGTCGTCGAAATCGTCCGCTGCCTGCAATGCCTGCAGCAGGGGCATTGGCCCAGCCGTGAGCAGGACGTCGAGGAAGTCGACGTCGACAAGCTGAAGCAGATGGTCCACGTGGAATAACAACAGGCCCGCACCATGAAGATTCGCAAGGAACTCTGGTTCGGCTTCGTGCTGATGGCGATCATCATCGCCGGCACCGGCTTCGTGCTGATCAGCGCTGAGCAGGTCACGCGCGGCCACCTCGGGCTGATGATGCTGGCGCTGGTCGTCGTGGCCATCATGCTGGGCTTCCCCACGGCGTTCACGCTGATGGGCATGGGCATGCTGTTCACGTGGCTGGCCTACGACTTCGACACCGGCAAGACGCTCGCGCTGATGGTGCAGAGCGCCTTCAAGGTGATGGGCAACGACGTGCTCATCTCCATCCCGCTGTTCGTCTTCATGGGTTATCTCGTCGAGCGGGCCAACCTCATCGACAAGCTCTTCAAGAGCCTGCACCTCGCGATGGCGCGCGTGCCGGGCTCGCTCGCGGTGGCCACCATCTTCACCTGCGCGGTGTTCGCCACGGCCACCGGCATCGTCGGCGCCGTCGTCACGCTGATGGGGCTGCTGGCGCTGCCGCAGATGCTCAAGGGCGGCTACGACGTGCGCGTGTCGGCCGGCGCCATCACCGCCGGCGGGTGCCTGGGCATCCTGATCCCGCCGTCGGTGATGTTGATCGTCTACGGCGCGACGGCGGGCGTGTCGGTCGTGCAGCTGTATGCCGGCGCCTTCTTCCCGGGGCTGATGCTGGCGGGGCTGTACGTCCTCTACGTCGTGCTGCTGGCCAAGCTGAAGCCGGCGCTGATGCCACCGCTGTCGGCCGAAGCCCGCCATGTGGACCTGCCGCCGCTGGCCGAGCGGCTGACCGACGGCCGCAAGCGCGCCGCCCTGCCCGCGCTGCTGGGCGCGCTCGGCGGCGAAAGCCGCAAGGGCCCGGTGCTGCGCCAGCTCGGCGTGGCGCTGCTGCCGCTGGCCCTGGTGCTGGCCATTGCCGCCGTCGGCTGGCTGCGCGCCCACAACCCGGCGGCGGCCGAGCTGCCCGCGGCCGATGCGCCGCAGGTGATGGGCAGCGAGGCGCCGTCACCCCGTGAGGGCGGGCTGGCCGAGCCCGCCGACACGGGCGGCCTGGCCGAGCCGCCTGCCGAGTCGGCCAGCGAAACCCTTGCCGACCCGGCCGGCGTGGCCGAGCCGCCCGGCACCGAGCCGGCCGCCAGCGTCGCTGCGCCCGCTGCCCTCGACGAACCCCTAGCCGGTGCCTCGGCTGCCTCCGCCGCGGCATCGCCGCCCGTCGACGGCGGCCGCGGCTGGGTGGGCTGGGCCGTCACGGCCGTCGCGCTCATCGGCTTCTACGCGGTGCTGAACTTCCAGCGTCTGGAGATCTTCAAGCTGCTGCTGACCAGCTTCTTCCCGCTGCTGGTGATGATCCTGGCGGTGCTGGGCTCCATCGTCTTCGGCCTGGCCACGCCCACCGAGGCGGCCGCGGTCGGCGCGTTCGGCGGCTATGTGCTCGCGGCGATCTACTCGGTCATCAACAAGCGCGCGCCGGGCCAGCGCCGGCCGGTCTTCATGGTGTGGCTGCTGCTGTGGCTGCCGTTCATCGTCTGCGTGGGCTGGTACCTGGCGCACCGGGACGGGCTGGTCGCGGACGCCGTCAGCCCCGGCCTGGGCGCCATCGCGGGTGGCGGCGTGCTGCTGTGGACCGTGCTGGCGTACGGCCAGGCGCGGCTGCAGACGGAGGTGCGGGAGTCGGTCTTCCTGACCGCCAAGACCAGCGCGATGGTCTGCTGGCTGTTCGTCGGCTCGGCCATCTTCTCGGCGGCGTTCGCGCTGCTGGGCGGCCAGGAGCTGGTGGAGAAATGGGTGCTGGGCATGAAGCTCAGCAAGACCGAGTTCCTGATCCTCAGCCAGATGATCATCTTCATCCTCGGCTGGCCGCTGGAGTGGACCGAGATCATCGTGATCTTCATGCCCATCTTCATCCCGCTGCTGGACCACTTCGGCGTCGACCCGCTGTTCTTCGGGCTGCTGGTGGCGCTGAACCTGCAGACCGCCTTCCTGAGTCCGCCGGTGGCGATGGCGGCCTTCTACCTGAAGGGCGTGGCCCCGCCGCATGTGACGCTGAACCAGATCTTCGTCGGCATGCTGCCCTTCATGGGCATCCAGGTCATCGCCATCGTCATGCTCTACATCTGGCCCGAGATCGGCCTGTGGCTGCCAAAGGTGCTCTACGGTTGACGCTTCATCGTTGACGTGAGGGGCGGCTGACCAGGAACACGCCGCCGAGCACGAGCCCCGTGCCGGCGGCGATCCATGCGTTCATCGGCTCACCGAGGATGAACACGCCCATCAGCAGCGTGCTCATCGGGCCCACCATGCCGACCTGCGACGCCAGCGGCGCGCCGATGCGCGCGATGGCCAGCATCACCATCAGCACCGGCGCCACGGTGCAGGCCGTGGCGTTCAGCAGCGACAGCCACAGCACCGGCTCGGGCACGGCAACGTCGGACAGCGGCCGCAGCGACGCGAACTGCACGATGCACAGCGCGCAGGCCACCGTGCTGGCCAGCCCGGCCAGACGCAGTGACCCGAGGCGCTGCACCACCTTGCCGCTGAGCGCCAGGTAGACCGCATAGCTGACGGCACTGGCGAACACCAGAAGCGCGCCGATGGCGGTGCCTGGGCCCTCGAAGCTCAGCTCGTGTGCGAACACCGCCACCACGCCGGCATAGCTGACGGCCAGCGCCACGACCTGCCGCGCCCGCAGCCGGTGGTGGAAGAACAGCACCGAGATCAACAGCACCAGCGTCGGGTTGAGGTACAGGATCAGCCGTTCCAGGCTGGCCGTGATGTAGGCCAGGCCGGCGAAGTCCAGGTAGCTGGCCAGGTAGTAGCCGGTGAAGCCCAGCACTGCGATATCGCGCCAGTCCTGCCGCATGAGCGCCGGCTTGCCGCGCCCGGCCCACCAGGCCATCGCCAGGAAGAACGGCAGCGCCAGCAGCATGCGCCACATCAGCAGCGTGACCGCGTCGACGCCGTGGCGGTAGGCCAGCTTGACGATGATGGCCTTGCCCGAGAAGCCGATGGCGCCCAGCAAGGCGAGCGCGAAGCCCACCCAGCGGCGGTCGAATGCGGATGAAGACGGGGCAACGGCAGGCATGGCGCGCCGCAGTCTAGGAGCGGCGACGGCCGGCGCGGCTCTTGTCTGGTGAAGCCAGGCTTGCCGCGCCTTCAGCGCCTTCAGCGCCTTCAGCGCGGGCAGCGGCCGGCTTCGGGCGGCGGGTTCTGCCGGCGGTAGAGCTCGGCCTGCTGGCGGTGCAGCAGTTGCAGCGCCGCCGCGTACTCGGCCTGCTGCAGGTAGCCGCTGACGTGTGCTGCGGCCGCGACGGCGGGGGACCGGCGCGAGATCTGCAGGTGCAGCCCGTCCGCGCCCAGGCCGCGGGGCAGTAGGCGCACCTCCTGCTCGCAGCCCTGCGCGCGCAGCAGTTGCACGCCCGCCTCGCGCGCCGTCACTACGGCGTCCAGACGGCCCAGCAACAGCTTGCGCAGGTTCAGGTCTTCGCTGAGCGCGTTGTCCACCTGCGCATGCTGGGCCAGCTGCCGGTCGATCTCCGTGCCAAAGCTGACGCCCCGACCGACGCCGATGCGCACCCCCGCCAGATCGGTCCAGGCATCGAAGTGAAGCGGGCTGTCACGCCGCACGAACAGCGCTGCCTCGTTGCGCGCCAGCGCGGGCTCGACGACCAGTGCGTACTCACGACGCTTCGTGTTGTCGAAGGCGCAGACCAAGGCGTCCACCTCGCCCCGCTCGACCAGCGCCTGACAGCGCGCCCACGGCCCGACCGCCTCGACCTCCAGCGTCCAACCCGCCGCCCCGAAAGCCCGCCGCGCCATCTCGACGCAGACCCCGTGCATGCGGCCCTGGTGCTCCCAGCTCATCGGCTGGGCGGCCGGATGGGCACAGGCGCGCAGCCGCCGCTCAGCGTTGGCCGGTGCCGCCAACAGGGCGGACAGGCACGAGGCCAGCAACAGGCAGGGGCGGGTCATGGCAACTCCGGGGCCACAGGGCCGCAAGATCGTAGTGCGCCCCCGGTCGGACCGACGCCCCGAAGTCGTCGCGGCTCAGGCCGCCGGCTTGCCGCGCTTGAAGAACTTCGCAAACACCGCGCCGATGCCGATGACGGCGATGAAGATGACCTTCGCGAACTTGGCGACGAAGGCGAGGATCACGGCCAGCAGACCCAGCTTCTTGGCGCCCACGCCGAGCACCAGCGCAGCCAGGCCGTACTCGGCGACATGGTCGGTGGCCTCGTTGAAGTCCTCGTAGCGCTTGCCGACATCGAACTCCAGCGCGCCGAGCAGCGCCTGGGCGTCCGGCTTCTGGGCCGGCAGTTCCTTCAGGCCGGTGATGAAGTTCAGGCTCAGGTAGCCCTCGCGGCCGAGTGCATAGGTGTTGTAGTTGACGCCCTGGCCCGCGTCGGCCGGCGCGCCCTTCTCCTTGGAGCTCATCGCCCAGACCAGGCGGTGCGTCGTCGCCTCGTAGGCCGGCGGCTCGGCCCAACCGGTGATCTCCAGCGGCGCCACGCCCATCTTCTGGCGCTCCTCGTTGGCGGCCTCGGTGCCTTCCTTGTAGCTGGCCAGCAGGTCGTCGGCCTTCCATTCCTTGGCGTCGCCGTCCTTCACGTAGCCGGAGGCGATGTAGCGCAGCGTGGCGAACCACTCGCCACCGTCCTTCGGGAAGACCAGGCCCGCCAGCTCGCTGTGGTCACCCGGATTGCCCATCGCGCGCAGCAGCTTGCCGGCCTGCGGCTGCGGGATGAAGACGCGGTCGGCCGGCAGGTGCAGCGTCGCCTGGTTGGCGATGGGGACGTCGGTCGGCCCGGTGGTGGCCGCAGCCTGGGCCTCGGCCCAGACAGGGTCCTGAGGCGGCGCGTCGGCGGCGTTCAGATTCAGGCCAAGGCACAGGCCCACAGCGGCCAGCAGGCCGCGCACGATGTTCTTCATCTTGTCCTCCCTGTCAGAAGCGCCGCAGTCTAGGCACACCCGCCGACCGCCCGTTCAGAGATTGCCCCGCCAGGGGCAGATTCACAATCCGGGTCAGCGCAAACAGCGAGAGCTCGACATGCCAACGACCGACAAGATGCGCCGCCCCCTCGCCGCGGCGGCCTGCCTGCTGCTGATGTTGTTGGGCAGCGGCTGCACGACCACGCCCAGAGTGCGGGTGTCGCAACCCATGCCTTGCGACCGGCCGGGCAACAGCTGCGTCAACGACCTGATGCAGGCGCTGGAGGACTGGAAGGACGCGTACAACAGCCGCGACCCGCGGCGCCTCCAGCAGCTCTATGCGCCAGGCGCGTTGATCACCGACGACGAGTACGCGGCGGTGCCGCTGTCCGGCGACGCGCTGCCGGTGTTCTTCGACCAGATGGCGCAGCGACCGACGGCGCGCATGCGCTGGATCGTCGGCAACCTGAAGCTGTTTGGCGACACGGCGGTGCGTTCGGGCGAGTACGAGTTCGCCGAGCAGGTCGACGGCCAGACGAAGACGCGGCCGGCGCGCTACAGCTTTGCCTACCAGCGCATCAACGGGCGCTGGCTGATCCTGCTCCAGCACTCGACCGTCAGACCCTGAGACGGCACTGCGCGCCGACGCGTCAGGCCAGCGCCTTCCACTGCGCCATCAGGCCGTCCCATTTGGGACGGGCAACGTGCAGGTGGCGCTCCTTCACGTGGCCGTAGCCGCGGATCTCCTCGGGAATGCGCGCGATGTCGACAGCCAGCGCCAGGCGCTCGGCCGTCAGGCCCTTGGCCAGGATGGCTTCGATGCTGGCGCGGTACTCGCCGATCAGCGCGCGCTCCATCTTGCGCTCCGCCGTGTGGCCGAAGACGTCGAAGGCCGTGCCGCGCAGGCCCTTCATCGTGGCCAGCAGACCGAAGGCCGGACGGATCCAGGGGCCGAACGGGCGCTTCACCAGCTCGCCCTTGTTGTTCTTCCTGGCCAGCAGCGGCGGCGCGAGGTGGTGGACGATCTTGTAGTCGCCCTCGAACATGCCGGCCACCTTCTCGGCAAAGCCCATGTCCGTGTGCAGTCGGGCGACCTCGTACTCGTCCTTGTAGGCCATCAGCTTGAACAGGTAGCGGGCCACGGCCTCGGTCAGCTTGGTGCCCGACCCCAGCTTGGCTTCGGCCGCGCGCACCTTGTCGACGAAGGCCTTGTAGTCGGCTGCGTAGGCTGCGCTCTGATAGCCGGTCAGGAAGTCCACGCGCTTCGTCACAATCTCGTCGACGCTCTGGCGCTTGACGAGCTGGATGACGGCTTGCGCGGCGTACAGCGCCTGCACCGCCTTGAGGTCGTGCGCGCAGCGGCGGCCCCATTCGAAGGCGGCCTTGTTGTTGTCCACCTGCACGCCGTTGAGCTCGATGGCGCGCATCAGCGCGTCGTAGCTCAGCGGCACGCGGCCCTGCTGCCAGGCGTAGCCCAGCATCAACGGGTTCGTGTAGAGCGAATCGCCCAGCAGCTTGACGGCCACCTCCTCGGCATCGAAGGCGCCCAGGTGATCCTGGCCCACCGCCTTGCCCAGCGCCTGCTCGCAGGCCGCGCCGGGGAAGCTCCAGTTCGCATCGTTGACCAGCGTGGCCGTCGGCGAGCCGTGCGTGTTCAGCGCCACGAAGGTGCGGCCCTCGCGCATGACGGCCAGCGTCGTCTTGTTGGCCGCCACGATGGCGTCGCAGGCGATGACGAGATCGGCCTCGGCCGTGCCGACCTTGGTGCAGTAGATGGCTTCGGGCTCGTTGGCGATCTGGATGTGGCTCCAGGTCGCGCCGCCCTTCTGCGCCAGGCCCGCGGCGTCCTGCGTGATGACGCCCTTGCCTTCCAGGTGCGCCGCCATGCCGAGCAACTGGCCGATGGTGATGACGCCCGTGCCGCCCACGCCGGCGACGACGATGCCCCAGGCCTCCTGCGCGTTCGGCACGACCGGCAGCGGCAGCATCGGCAGCGCGGCGTCGAAGGGGCTCTTGCGGCCTTCCTTCTTGGGCTTCCTCAGCTCGCCGCCCTCGACGGTGACGAAGCTCGGGCAGAAGCCCTTCACGCAGGAGTAGTCCTTGTTGCAGGTGTTCTGGTTGATCTGGCGCTTGCGGCCGAAGTCGGTCTCGACGGGCTCGATGCTCAGGCAGTTGGACTGCACCGAGCAGTCGCCGCAACCCTCGCAGACCAGCTCGTTGATGACGACGCGCTTGGCCGGGTCCACCAGCTTGCCGCGCTTCCTGCGGCGGCGTTTTTCGGTGGCGCAGGTCTGGTCGTAGATGATGGCCGTGGTGCCTTCGATCTCGCGGAACTGGCGCTGGATCTCGTCCAGCTCGTCGCGGTGGCGCACCGTGACGCCCGGGGCCAGCGCCACGCCTTCGTACTTGGCCGGCTCGTCGGTGACGATGACCAGCTTCTTCACACCTTCCGAGATCACGCTGTTCATGATCTGGATGACGGTGTGGCCCTCGGGCCGCTCGCCGACCTGCTGGCCGCCTGTCATCGCGACGGCGTCGTTGTAGAGGATCTTGTAGGTGATGTTCACACCCGCGGCGATGCTCTGGCGGATGGCCAGGCTGCCGCTGTGGAAGTAGGTGCCGTCGCCGAGGTTGCTGAAGATGTGCTTCTCGTCCGTGAACGGCGCCTGGCCCACCCAGGGCACGCCCTCGCCGCCCATCTGCGTGAAGGTGGCCGTGTTGCGGCCCGGCATCCACGTGACCATGTAGTGGCAGCCGATGCCGCCCACGGCGCGGCTGCCGTCAGGCACGCGCGTAGACGTGTTGTGCGGGCAGCCGGAGCAGAACCACGGCGTGCGGTCGGCGCCGCCGGCGGTCTTCTCCTCGGCCTTCAGCGACGCTTCCTTGGCGTCGATGATCGCCAGGCGGGCGTCCAGGCGGGCGACGATGTCGCCGTCCACGCCCAGCTTCTTCAGCCGCTTGGCGATGGCGCGGGCAATGATGGCCGGCGTCAGGTCGGCCTGCGGGCGCAGCAGCCAGTGCTCGCTCGGGTTGGGCACGCTCCACTCACCGCCCTCACCGTCACCGGCGTCGAACTTGCCGAGCACGTTGGGACGCACGTCGGCGCGCCAGTTGTAGAGCTCTTCCTTGACCTGGTACTCGATGATCTGGCGCTTCTCCTCGACGACCAGGATCTCCTGCAGGCCCTTGGCGAACTCGCGCGCGATCTGCGCCTCCAGCGGCCACACGACGTTGACCTTGTGCAGCCGGATGCCGATGCGCCGGCAGGTGTCGTCGTCCAGGCCGAGGTCGTGCAGCGCCTGGCGGGTGTCGTTGAAGGCCTTGCCGCTGGTGATGATGCCGAAGCGGTCGTTCTGGCCTTCGATGACGTTGTAGTTCAAGCGGTTGGCGCGGATGTAGGCCAGCGCGGCGTACCACTTGTAATTCATCATCCGCGACTCCTGCTCCAGCGGCGGGTCGGGCCAGCGGATGTGCAGCCCGCCCTCGGGCATCTGGAAGTCCTCGGGCATCAGGATGTTGACGCGGTCGGGGTCGACGCTGACCGAGCTCGAGCTTTCGACGATCTCCTGGATGGTCTTCATGCCGGCCCACAGGCCCGAGAAGCGGCTCATCGCAAAGGCATGCAGGCCCATGTCGAGAATGTCCTGCACGCTGCTCGGGAAGAAGGTCGGGAAGCCGACCGCCTTGAAGACGTGGTCGCTCTGGTGCGCCGCGGTGGAGCTCTTGGCGATGTGGTCGTCACCGGCGATGGCGATGACGCCACCGTGCTTGCTGGTCCCCGCCATGTTGGCGTGCTTGAAGACGTCGATGCAGCGGTCCACGCCCGGGCCCTTGCCGTACCAGAGGCCGAACACGCCGTCGAACTTCGCCTTCTCGGGGAAGAGGTCGAGCTGCTGCGTGCCCCACACCGCCGTCGCGCCGAGTTCCTCGTTGACGCCCGGCTGGAACACGATGTTCTGCTTGGCCAGGTGCTTCTTGGCGGCCATCAACGCCTGGTCGTAGGAGCCCAGCGGCGAGCCGCGGTAGCCACTGATGAAGCCCGCCGTGTTCAACCCGGCCATCGCGTCGCGAGTGCGCTGCAGCATCGGCAGCCGCACCAGCGCCTGGACGCCGCTCATGAAGGCGCGGCCGGCATCCAGTGCGTACTTGTCGTCGAGGGAGACAGTCTGCAGTGCGCGCAGGACGTGTTCGGGCAGCGGGGCGTTCATCGGGTAGGAGCTCCAGAGTGGCGACCCGGGAAGCCGGCCCTTGTGAGGCAGGCGCGCGGGCCATGGGCCAGTATGGCCGGACCGGGCAGTGTAGGAAAACCCGTGCGCGGTGTGCTTTCTCAATTGCGCTTCAATCTGGCGCCCCGAGCAATGTTCTTGCTTAGAACTGTCAAAAACGTTTCAAATCACACCCGGTTTTGAGATTTCAGGGCAAACCATGAGTTCAGACGAAGCCACGCCGGAAGCGCTGGATCGCTATCACATCGCCATCCTGGCCGAACTGCAGGCCGACGCCCGGCTGTCCAACGCCGAGCTCGCGCAGCGCATCGGCCTGTCCGCCGCGCCGACCTGGCGGCGCGTCAAGTGGCTGGAGGACCAGGGCTACATCACCGGCTACCGCGCCGAGATCGACCGCCGCAAGCTGGGCCTGGGCGTGCTGGCCTTCGTGCGCCTGGACGCCGAGCGCAGCGCGGGTGCTGCCACCAAGCCGCTGGAGGACGCCATCCGCCAGCTGCCCGAGGTCATCGCCTGCCACTACATCTCCGGCGCCGGCACCTTCGAGCTGCAGGTCATGGCGACCGACCTGGACGCCTTCTCGCGCTTCTCCATCGACACGCTGCTGAACCTGCCAAACGTGAAGGACATCCACACCAGCTTCTCGCTCGGCGAGGTGAAGGCCAGCGGCGCGCTGCCGCTCGGCCACCTCCGTTAAGAACTGCGCAAAATCGCGCTCTCCGGACCCTCGCAGAACGCCCATGGACTACACCCTCATGCTGCTGCTCCTGCTCGGCATCGCCATCGTCGCCTTGCTGCAGACCATCTCTCACCGCCTGGCAAGCATCCAGGCCCAGCAGCAGGCGCTGCTGCTGCACCTCGGCGTGGCGGGCCGCGAGCCGAGCGAGGCGGTGCGTGAACTGGCGCGCGATCCCCAGCGCCGCATCGAAGCCATCCGCCTGCAACGCCAGCAGACCGGTCAGGGCTTGAAGGAAGCCGTCGACGCCATCGACAAGCTCGCATCGCCCCAGGCCTGAGCCATGCGCCTTGCCCTCGTCTCCGACATCCACGGCAATCTGCCGGCGCTAGAAGCCGTCGTTGCCGACATCCGCCGCCGCGGCGTCGACCAGGTGCTGTGCCTGGGCGACAACCTCTCCGGCCCGCTGCTGCCGCGCGAGACGGCGCAGTTGCTGATGGCCTCCGGCTGGCCGGTGCTGGCCGGCAACCACGAGCGGCAGATCCTCGAATGGACGCCCGCCCGCGGCGGCGCGTCCGATGGCCATGCGCTGTCGGCGCTGGGTACGGCCGAGCTCGACTGGCTGCGCACGCTGCAACCCATGTGGCAATGGATGCCGGACATCTACCTGTGCCACGGCACACCGCGCCGGGACGACGAGCATTTCCTTGAAACCCCGCGCGGCGGCGTGCTCGGCTTGGCCAGCGCCGCGGAGATCGCCGAGCGGCTGGGCGATCAATGCAGCCCGCTCGTCGCCTGTGGCCACAGCCATGTGCCACGCGACGTGCGCACGCCGGCGGGCCAGCTCATCGTCAACCCGGGCAGCGTCGGCCTGCAGGCCTATGTGGACGACGAGCCCGAGCGCTATGTCGTCGAGCGCGGCACGCCGGACGCCAACTACGCCATCGTCGAGCGCGTCGCCGGTGCCTGGCGTTCCAGCCAGCACGCCGTGCCCTACGACCATCGCGCCATGGCAGCGCTGGCCCAACGCAACGGCCGGCCGGATTGGCAGCGCGCGCTGCTCAGCGGCTACGTCACCTGAGCCACCTGCGTGTGAACAAGCACCGCCGCCGCAGCAGCGGCAGGCAAGGCCTGGCACCACGGGCGCGTTAGGCTAGCGGCCATGGCGATGTCGCACCTCCGACAGCTTGGCGATCTGTGGCTGGGCAGCGAGCCGGCCCAGCGGCTGCGCCTGCGCCAGACCTCGCTGGCCATGGCGCTGATGATCATCAGCATCTTCGTGCTGCACTACGCCGTGCATGTCGGCAGTGGCGACCAGGGCGTGTCGCTGTGGGCCTGGACGACCTATTCGCTGGGCGGGATGGTGGCCATCTTCGTCGCCATCCGCAGCGGCTGGTCGCGGCGCTTCGCCGACCCGTCGCTGACCAGCCTTCAGATCGCCTTCGCCATCACCGCCGCCGCCCTCGGCTATGCGCAGGCGGGGCCGCTGCGCGGCGCCGTCTTCCCGGTGCTGACGCTGATCCTGATGTTCGGCATGTTCCAGCTGCGCGCGCGCAGCGCCTATGCGCTCAGCCTGTTCGCGCTGGCCTGGTTCGGCGCGGTCATGGTGGTGATGGCGGTGCGCAAGCCCGGCGCCTACCCGCCCGCGGTCGAGGTGGGCCACTTCCTGATGCTGGCCTGCATGCTGCCCGCCGTCGCCGTGCTGACGGCGCGGCTCAGCCGCATCCGCCGGCGGCTGTCCGATCAGCGCGAAGAGCTGGCCCGCGCGCTGGCCCAGCTGCAGGCGATCGCCACGCGCGACGAACTGACCGGCCTGCCCAACCGCCGCCAGATGCAGGCGCTGATGGACCAGGAGTTGTTGCGCTCGCTGCGCCACCACCACGACTTCTGCATCGCCGTCGTCGACCTCGACCACTTCAAGCGCGTCAACGACGAACACGGCCACGCGGCCGGCGACACGGTATTGCGCGCCTTTGCGCAGGCCGGCCAGGCCGCCATGCGGGCGACCGACGTGCTGGCGCGCTGGGGTGGCGAGGAGTTCCTCGTGCTGCTGCCCGACACCGCGATGCCGCCGGCCCTGGGCGGCATGGAGCGGTTGCGCGAGCATGTCGCGGCGCTGCAGATCGATGTCGGCAGCGCCAAGGTGTCCGTCACGGTTTCCATCGGCCTGACCGGCCACCGCCGCGGCGACACGCTGGCGCAGACGCTGGAGCGCGCTGACCGCCTGCTCTACCAGGCCAAGGCCGAGGGCCGCAACCGCACCTGCACCGACCAGGGCCCTTGACCGGCTGGCATAGTCGGCCGCCTCACCACCCATCACCGTCCCGCATGGCCACCCTGCCGCTGCGCCACCTGCTGCTCGCCCTCGCCGTCGTCGCCATCTGGGGCAGCAACTTCGTCGTCATCAAGTACGCGCTGGACGCGCTGCCGCCGATGACGCTGGCCGTGCTGCGCTTTGCCATCGCGTTCGTGCCGGCCTGCTTTTTCCTGCCGCGCCCCGCCGTCGGCTGGCGCAACCTTGCGGCCTATGGCGGCTTCGTCGCCGTCGGCCAGTTCGGCCTGCTGTATCTCGCCATGCGCAGCGAGATCTCGCCGGGGCTGGCGTCGCTGGTCATCCAGACGCAGGTGTTCTTCACGCTGCTGCTGGCCGTCTGGCTGGCCAAGGAGCGGGTGCTCGTCTCGCAGTGGCTGGGCCTGCTGCTGGCCGTCATCGGCATCGGCGTCATCGTCGCGCACACCGACGGCACGACGACGCCGCTGGGCCTGGCGATGGTGCTGGCGGCGGCCTTCTCCTGGGCTTGCGGCAACATCGTCGGCAAGCGCGCCGGCCAGGTGAACATGCTGGCCTACGTCGTCTGGAGCAGCGCCTTCGCGGTGCCGCCGCTGCTGGTGCTGGCGCTGCTCGTCGACGGCCCCGACCGCATCGCGGCGTCCGTCGCCGCCGCGGGCGCCGGCACCTGGGCCGCGGTGCTGTGGCAGTCCTTCGCCAACACGCTGTTCGGCTACGGCTGCTGGAGCTGGCTGCTGGCCCGCCACCCGGCCGCGCGCATCGTGCCGATGGCCTTGCTGGTGCCCGTCTTCGGCATGGGCGCCGCGGCGGTGCTGCTGGCCGAGCCGCTGCCGACCTGGAAGCTGATCGCCGCAGCGCTGGTGCTGACGGGCCTGGCGATCAACCTGTTCGGCCCGCGGCTGCTGCGGCACTAAGCTTGCGGGAATGAAACGCCGCTGCCTGTTCACGCTGCTTCTGCTGCCCGCGCTGGCCAACGCCGCGCCGCCGGCCATTCAACTGCTGGTCGAACTGCGCTGGGTGGACACCCGTCTGCCGCCGTCCGCGCAGGCCGGCGTGCGCGACGGCGCGGTGGTCGTCGGCACGGCGGGCGCCGTGTCGCCGCGCGGCCCCGGCGTCGTCACGTCCAGCGTGCCCGCGGTCTCGGTGCCGACCCAGCGCCTGCTGGTCCAGAACGGCCAGCGCGCCGACGTGCGGTTGACCACACGCGAACCGCTGCAGTGGACGAACGCCACGGTCGAGCTGAACGCCAACGGCACCAGACGGCGCATCCACGCCAACCCGCAACCGCAGGAACGCGCTGTCACGCACAGCTTCACGGTCACGCCGACCTGGCCTGGCGGCGCAGCGCCGGTCCGGGTGGTCTTTGACGTGCAGGACGGCGACAACGCCTTCAGCTCGACGCTGGACCTGCCCATGGAGCGCTGGCAGACCGCCGCCCGCACCGGCGGCGGTGGCGCGCAGCCGGCGCCACGCGGCACGGTCAGCAGCCGCGACGCCGCCGGCCAGCCGGAGCGCGAATTGCAGCTGCGCGTGTCGATCCAGCTCTGAGCCGCTTCAGCTCTGAGCCGTGTTGGCGGCGTTCAGCGCGCCGTTGACCTGCGGGTAGGGCGCCACACCGTCGAACAAGTCGTCGCCGGCGCCCGCCTGCAGGAAGCCCCCCGCCGCGCGCTGCGCCCGGCCCCAGGCCGCCTCGGCAATCGCGCTGCCGGCGCTGATGCGGCGCACGCCCAGGCGCTGCAGCTCGTCCAGGCTCGGCAGCACCGGGCGTGCCATCACGTTCAGCGGCAGCGGCTGGCCGCTCACCAGCGCCTCGATGTCGGCCACCGCCGTCACGCCGGCCGCGAACAGGCCGTCGGCGCCGGCCGCCGCGTAGTCGCGCGCCCGCAGCAGCACTTCCTCCACCGCGCGGCCGGGCGCGAGGTTCCTCAGCCAGACATCGCAACGCGCGTTGACGAAGAGGTCCACGCCGGCCTTGGCCGTGGCCGCCTTGATCGCCTCGATCTTGCGGGCCAGCAGCGCCGGCAGGCCGGCACCGTCCTCGATGTTGATGCCGACCGCGCCGGCCTCCACCAGGCGCATGACGTTGTCGGCCGCGGTGGCCGGGTCGTCGCTATAGCCGGCCTCGCTGTCGGCGCTCAGCGGCACGCGCGCGATGCGGGCGATGCGCCGGATGGCGGCGGCATGCTCCTCGATCGGCAGGTGGTTGCCATCGGCATAGCCGAGCGCCCACGCCAGGCCGGCGCTGGTGGTCGCCAGGGCTGGCACGCCGAGCGCCTGCACGAGCACGGCGCTGCCGGCGTCCCAGACGTTGGCGATCTTCAGAAGTTCGGGGCCTTGGTGGAGCTGGCGAAAATTCATGGTCGGTGGCGGTGACGGGGTGGGTCCGCCATCCTGCCTGCATCTGCTGCCACTGTGTGGCAGTGACGCGCCGGCTCGATGAAATTGGGGATGACCGGCCGCCTCCGCCTGCCTAGAGTGCGCCGCAGGATCGATGGCGCACAGGGGGTGGGGCATGAACGGGTTCGACAAGCTGCTGGGCAGTCCGCCGGTGCGCCGGCAAGGCCATGTCGAGGTGCTGAGCTGGCTGGTGGCCGGCACGGTCCTCGTGGCGCTGGTGCTGTTCGCACTGCAGCAGGCGCTGCGCCTGCCGGCCCATTTCGGCGTCGAGGACTGGCTGGGCTGGCGCAACGCCGACACGCTGCAGGCCACGCTCACGGTCTGGGGCCGCGGGCAATCGCGGCTGCCGGCGGCCACGGCCTATCTGCTCATTGACACCGCCCTCTTCATGCCGCTGTACGGCTTCATGCTGCTGTGGGCAACGCGCCAGGTGCACGGCACGCTGCAGGCCGACGGGCCGACGGAGGGGCTGGTGCGTGGCCTGCGCGGACTGGCCCTGCCGGCCGTGCTGGCGCTGTGGTGCGTGGACACGGTCGAGAACCTCGGCGGCTTGGCCCGCCTGGGCATCGCCTGGGGCTGGGGCCTGGGGGCGCTGCTGCTGGCCGGGCCGGCCCTGCTGCTGCTCAGGCGCTGGGCAACCACGGGTTCCAAGGCGCAGGGCCGGCTGGCCATCGCCTGGCTGGCGGCGTCGCTGCTCGCCACCAGCCTGGCTGCCTGGCTGCTGCCGGCCGGCACGCCCGACGCCGCGGGCCTCTTCAACGGCACGGCGCACCTGTGGAAGCCGGCGTTCATCGCCGCCGCCGTGCTGCCGCCGCTGGGGCTGTGGCTGTGCTGGTGGTTCGGCCTGGACCTCGACTCGCGCCCCGGCGCCGGCCGCCATGCCGATGCCGAAATCCGCTCCGCCTGCCGCCAGGTCGCTGCCGGCGTCATCGGCCGCAGCCGCTACGTGCTGGCCGCGCTGGCCTTGTTCGGCGCCTTCACGCTGCTGCTGGACCAATGCCGGGACCTGCTGCTGACGCTGGCCACGCCGGCCTGGACCCTCTGGTGGTGGCTCGTCATGGCCGTCAGCGCCGCGGGGCTGGCGATGCTGTCGCATGCCTGCTGGCTGTGGGCGCGCCTGGTGGGCCGGGTCAAGCGCAGCGGCTACGAGGTCTCCGGCCTGGACGGCGTGGCCGACTGGGCCGGCGAATGGGCCCGCACGTGGGCGCGGCTGCTGATGCTGGCACCGCTGCTGATGACCGTGACGCTGATCGCCTACGTCGCCGGCGATGCGGTCATCGCGGCCAGCGCCAGCCCGGTGCCCGGCGGCCTGTGGCGCACGCTGCTGACGCTGGCCGCGTTCGCGCTCGTCGTCGTCGGCATGGCGCTCGGGCTGATGCACGAGCGCCGCCAGCGCGCGCTGCCCCGGCCGGCCGACTACTACAACAGCGTGCCCGCCGTGCGGCCGCTGCTGCACGACCCCTATGCCCTCGCCACGCCGCCACCGGCACCCGCCGGCCAGAGC
>Ga0307411_10000196_pt1 | contig 19531 bp, 19 predicted proteins | sample DK1Ometagenome_2_FD_203712 | JGI IMG/M metagenome (GOLD analysis project Ga0307411, IMG submission 203712) | Maize rhizosphere microbial communities from greenhouse at UC Davis, California, United States - DK15-O-1 | ecosystem: Host-associated > Plants > Roots > Rhizosphere > Soil | place: USA...
TCGCTTGGTACGAGGGCTGTGCGACGGAACACCCCAACAAGGCGAAGGACGGCCGGATGGGCCCGCCCCAAAGGCTAAGAACGCTTGAAGCGGAACCGGCGCATAACTCCTCACGACCGCGGAACCCAACCACAAACCTCTGGGGCGGGCCCATCCGGTCGTCCTTCGCCGGGACTCCCGAGTTAATGCGGACCAGTAAAGGGCAGAGAGGAGCAACCCGACGGCGATTACTTGTTCAGCGACGTACCAGCCGAACGCAGGTCCTCGCAGGCCTCGACCACGCGCTGTGCCATGCCGGCCTCGGCCACCTTCCCCCAGGCCCGCGGGTCGTACGCCTTCTTGTTGCCTACCTCACCGTCGACCTTCAGCACACCGTCGTAGTTGGTGAACATGTGCCCGGCGGCGGGCCGGGTAAAGGCGTACTGGGTGTCGGTGTCGATGTTCATCTTGATCACGCCGTAATCGACCGCGGCCCGGATCTCCTCTAGCGTCGATCCTGATCCGCCGTGGAACACCAGGTCGAACGGCCGCTCCTTGCCGATCTTGGCGCCGACCTCGTCCTGAATGTCTTTCAACACCTCCGGACGGAGCTTGACCGCGCCCGGCTTGTACACGCCGTGCACGTTGCCGAAGGTTAGTGCGGTGATGTAGCGGCCCTTGTCCCCAGTACCAAGCACCTCAACAGTCCGCAGCCCATCCTCAACGGTTGTGTAGAGCTTCTCGTTGATTTCTGCGCTGACGCCGTCCTCTTCGCCACCGACGACACCGACTTCGATCTCCAAGATCACATTCGCGGCCGAGGTCTGCTGCAACAACTCCCCAGCGATCGACAGGTTTTCCTCAAGCGGCACAGCCGAACCATCCCACATATGCGACTGGAACAGTGGCTCGCCGCCGGACTTGACCCTCTCGGCGGAGAGCGCGAGCAGTGGCCGTACGTACCCGTCCAACTTGTCCTTGGGACAGTGATCGGTGTGCAACGCCACGTTGATCGGATAGTTCTTTGCGACCTCGCGTGCGTACTCAGCCAACGCGGCTGCGCCGGTAACCATGTTCTTGATCGTCGCACCAGATAGATATTCCGCGCCGCCAGTGGACACCTGGATGATGCCGTCGGAGCCGGCTTCGGTAAAGCCCTGAAGGGCTGCGTTCAGGGTCTGTGACGAGCTGATGTTGATCGCTGGGTAGGCGAAAGAGCCCTGCTTGGCCGCATCCAACATGGCGGCATAGACCTCGGGGGTGGCAATGGGCATGCTCGGTGAGCTCCTTTTCTACCGCTCTAGAGTTCTGCGGTGGTTCATTTGGCGATTGCATAGTCTGTCAAAAAAGCTTAAGTAGTGGTGACTGCGGTGCTTTGTCTCAGCTTTCCAGTGCAGACAAGTCCACTCCATGGCGGCCGGCCGAAAAGGCCCGGACTGTGCTGTCGAGCGTTGCGGGGAATACTGTGACTTGATCAAGCGGCACGGCTGCGTGTCGTCCGTCAGTGAGAGTAAGCCGAAGTTGTGGGCCGCGATCGAGGCCACCCTTCATCGTGTCGATCTTCGCGACCTGTCGCCACGATGCGCTAACGCCGGCAACCTGGATGCCGGGCGGGCCGATCCGGATGGCGACGCCATTTCCGACGGTTCGCATTTCGCGTTTCGCCATAAAGTACAAAACGATGCTGGCCGCCAGCCAGGTCAGCGATACCCCTAACACGATCGCGAAAATGATGATCAATCCGGAGCCGCCAAGATCTTCTCGGCGCCATAGGTAGATCAAACCCAGCAGCGCAATGGTGATCCCGAGACTGATCAGCCGTGTCCGTATCAGGCGGCTGCGCCGCTCCACCTTTGCGGTGAGCGGTCCTGGGTCGTAGGGAATGACCAACTCAGAGATCGGACCGGTGCTCATGAGGCCACAGGTTAGTTCTCTCGAGCACCCCGTGGCGTGATCGCCATGTGGATTCGATATCGGTCGGCGCGATACCACGAGGTTGACATCTCAATGGCTCGATCACCCGCATACGTCACGCGTTCCTGGACGAGCAGCGGCGCCCGCTTCGCAATGCCCAAAACCCGTGCCCGATGGGCATCGGCGGATTCGGCCCGCACGGTCTGCTCACCGCTGCTGACCACAACGCCGTACTCACTTGCAAACACGTCGTACAGCGACCCGAGCTCTCGCTGCAGCAGCCCGGGAAACAACGCCGACGGGTAGTGACCTACCTCGTACGCCATGGGGGTGCCGTCCGCAGTCCGGAGCCGCTCCACGCGTACCACGGACTGGCCGGGACGGATCCGCAGCGCGTAAGAAACATCATCATCGGCCGGCTGCTCGACTGCGGACATCACGACTGTTGCTGGGATGAGGCCTCGAGCGCGCATCTCGCGCGAGAACGACGTCAAATGCAGCCGAGAGTCAACCTGCGGGCCGGTCAGGTAGGTGCCCTTGCCGTGTACGCGTTCCAAGGTGCCGGCGGCAACAAGGTCAGCGATTGCCTGCCGTACGGTGACTCGGCTGACACCAAGACGTAGCACCAACGCCCGCTCTGAAGGAATGGCATCGCCAGGGTTGAGTTCGGTGTCGATCAGTTCTTCGAGGATGCCGCGGACATGGACGCGTTTGGTGGTTGCCGAAGGTGGTTGGTCGTGCTGCACTGCGTCTCCTCACCACCTTGGGTCCGATCCAGCTGATAGACCGTGAGTGTCAGTATGCGGAGCCTCGGGAGCGGCGACAAGATGTCAGCTGGTCCAGCGCATAGCCCAGTGATACATCGCGATAGCAGCGGCCGCACCGGCGTTGAGCGATCGGGTCGAGCCGTACTGCGTGATCGCCACGACATTCTTGCAAATGGCTACGAGTTCATCGGTTAGTCCAGGACCTTCAGAGCCGAAGACCAGACAGGTATGCTGCGGCAGGCCATATCGCTCCAAGGGCAGGGCACCTGGAAGGTTGTCCACCCCGATGACGATGTAGTCATCCGTCGCCATCCGATTGGCGAACTCAGTCACCGATGCATGGTGCGAGATTGTCAGATATCGGTCGGTGACCATTGCGCCACGCCGGTTCCAACGCCGTCGGCCAATGATGTGCAGGCCCGACACATTGAAGGCGTTCGCCGTTCGCACGATGGAACCGATGTTGAAGTCGTGTTCCCAGTTCTGGATCGCTATCTGCAGCGGATGCCGCCGAGTATCAAGATCAGCAACGATGGCGGAGACCTTCCAGTAACGGTAGCGATCGATCACATTGCGTCGGTCGCCGTGCTCCAGCAGCTCTGGATCAAGCCTCTCGTCATCGGGCCACGGATTGGGATGCGGTCCTACACCGGGCTCGCCAGAAGCCTCGGTCATCTGCTGGTCGCTTAGGAAACTCACAGTGTGCGACGGTACCGTTTGCCGACGTGACGCCACTCGAGGCCGCCGCGCTGCTGCCGATGCTGCTGCCGTCCTGGATGGACCCAGAGCAGCTGATTCGGTCCTTCGGACCGTACGCCCTCTGGGGTGTGGCATTCGTGGTCTTCGCCGAATGCGGGCTTTTTGCGATCTTGCCAGGTGATTCATTGCTGTTTACCGTCGGACTCCTGACGGCGACGGGTGTCATTCCGCACAACCTGGTATTCGTCTGCGTCGTGCTAACCGTTGCCGCCGTGCTTGGTAATGTCAGCGGGTACGCGATCGGGCGCAAGATTGGGCCGCCGCTATTCAAAGAACGCCCAGGGCTGGCGGGCAAGATCTTCAAGCAGTCCTATGTCGAGCGGACCCACAACTTCTTCGAGCGCTATGGCAACCGTGCGCTCATCCTGGCGCGGTTCGTGCCTATCGTTCGCACCTTTGTCACCTTGGTTGCCGGCGTCGGCAAGATGGATTTCCGGCATTTCATTACCTATACCGCGATCGGTGGCGTGCTCTGGGCATGCGGGGTGACTATCGCGGGCTATTTCCTAGGCAACATTCCCATTATCAAGAACAACATCGAACTGGTGCTGATCTTGATCGTGCTCGCCTCGCTGCTTCCGATGGGGATCGAGTATCTGTTGCACCGGCGGCGCCGCAATTCCGAATCCGCCGCCGTCTGATCTTTGACCGCGCTGTGAGGATTAGTCGTGGCGTTGCCTGCGGATAGTCATGTTCACAGCGAGTGGTCCTGGGACGCGCCGGACGGTTCAATGGAGCGAACCTGTGCTCGAGCGGTAGAGATAGGCCTCCCCGCTGTCGCCTTCACCGAGCATGCTGATTACCTGACCTGGCCGGTTACCGCCAGCGACTTCGACGAGCGCCTGCGGCCGTTGATCACGCCAGATGGAACGCTGACGCCGCCGAAATTGAATCTCAACGGATATCTGGAGTGCCTCCAGCAATGCCGTGATCGGTTTCCGGACCTGCGGATCATCAGCGGCGTGGAGCTAGGTGAACCACATTGGCACAGCGATGTCGTGGGGAAACTACTCGATGCCGGACAGTTTGAGCGCGTGCTGGGTTCCCTGCACTCCCTGCCGATCGGCCAGCAATTCTTTGAGATGCCGGAGCTGTATCGGCGGCGGCCAGCGCCAGACGTCGTGCGAGAGTATCTAGCGGAGATACCTCGTCTCATCGCGAGCTTTGAGGCGTTCGCCGTGCTGGCCCATATCGAGTACCCGGTCGCCTATTGGCCGGCGCAGGCCGGTCAGTTCGATCCCAACTCCTTCCAAGACGAGTTTCGGCATGCATTACGCGCGCTTGCTGACAGCGGTCGGGCATTGGAGGTGAACACAAACGCGCCGCTCCATCCGGAGATCCTTGGCTGGTGGCACGAGGAAGGCGGAGAAGCGATCACATTCGCAAGCGATGCCCACGACCCGACTCGGCTGGCGCGTAGCTTCGCCGATGCGGCGGCCACGGTTGAGGCGTACGGCTTCCGACCCGGCCGTCATCCCTACGACTTCTGGAGACGCTGACACTATGACCGGCGACCCGCTTCGCCGACTGCCGGAGCTCGCGGCTGTACCTCGTTAAAGATTGGCGCCTGTGCGCGAGCGACGAAGGAGGCGAATCTGGCGGGCCGCACGCCAGAGTGCAATCAAACACTGACTCCGCTCCAAGAGTGGGGCCGGTCCTCTGGAGAACCGTTAGACGACCGGCTCAGTGATCTCCAGCAACCTCTCAAGATCATCTCCGCTTGGCACCCAGAGCCCAGCCTCAACGTTCTGCTTCACCTGCTCGGCCGAAGTGGCGCCGGCGATCACTGAACCCACAGTCGGCATCGCCGCCAGCCCACCAATGGCGACCTGAAGGATCGAGAGGCCGCGCTCAGCCGCGTACGCCTCAAGTGCCTCGATTACATCGAAGTTCGCCCGGTCGAGCCGCACTCGGTTGCGGGCCAGCCGGCTGCCCTCCGGCGCGGGTTCGCCGCGGTGGTATTTGCCGGTCAGCAGTCCGGATGCGAGGGGAAAGTATGGAAGTAGGCTCTGGCCGGTGTGCTCTAGCGCCGGCACCAGCTCCCTTTCGACCGAACGGTTCAGCCATGAGTACTCGTTCTGCGCAGAGATGAATGCCTCGTAACCGCTGGTCCGAGAGATCCAGTCGGCATCGATCACCTGCCAACCGACGAAATTTGACGAGCCGATGTAGCGCACCTTCCCCTCAGCCACAGTCTCGGTTAGCGCGGCCAGGGTCTCTTCAATCGGCGTATGGGGATCTGGGTCATGCAACTGATAGAGATCAATCCAATCTGTGCCGAGGCGACGCAGGCTGTTCTCCACCGCAATCCTGATGTAGCGGCGCGAACCGCGAGCACCCCAGTCCGGACCGTTCGCGCCCCGCATGTCTGAGCCGAACTTGGTCGCAATGATGACCTCATCACGCCGCGAGCCGAGGGCCTTACCGAGCAAGGTCTCTGAGCCACCTGCGTTGCCGTAGACGTCGGCGGTGTCGAACAAGGTGATCCCGCCATCGATGGCCGTGTTCACCACGCTCGGCACATCGTGATCGGGCATGCGAGACCCGAAGTTGTTGCAGCCGACGCCGATCGTGGAAACGGTTAGACCCGAAGGCCCGAGCTGCTGGTAGGTCATCTCCGCGGGCACGTCAGACCCCGGGTCACTACCGCTGGTTCGGATTCTGTTGTCCCGTTTCAGGCGGGACGTAGCCGCCCGGCTGCGGTGGTTCATAGCCGCCGGTCTGCTGCGGGGTCTGATAACCACCCTGCTCCGGAGGCTGGTATTGGCCTTGCTGGGGTGCCTGGGACTGGCCCTGCTGCGGTGGCTGGTAACTCTGGGGCGGCTGCTGGTACTCCTGCGGGTTGGGAAGCTGGTCCTCGCTTTGCCGATCGAACTGGACCGGCGGTGTCGATTGTTGGGGGGCCGACTGCTGAGGCGGGAGCTGCCGCTGCTGTTGCTCGGGATCGCCGCGGTAGGCGATCTCGCCGAAACTCACATCGGGCGCCTGGCGTACCGCCGGCTCATCGACCTGGAAGTAGCTGGCCTTTTCGAACTTGAACATGTTGGCGACGATGTTGGACGGCACCGACTCGACCTTGGTGTTGTAGACCCGCACGTTGGCGTTGTAGAACCGACGCCCCGCAGCGATTCGGTCCTCGGTCTCGGCGAGCTGGCGTTGCAGCTCCAGAAAGTTCTGATTGCTCTTCAGATCCGGATACGCCTCGACGCTGACGATCAGGTTTCGCACCGCGCCGGAGAGCGCGGCCTCCACATCGGAACGCTGCTGGCTCGGCAGCGAGCCCTCCGACTGAGACAGCTGCTGAGCCTGGCTGCGAAGCCTGGTGATGTCCTCCAAGGTGTTGCGCTCGTGCGCGGCGTACGCCCGAACCGTCTCGACCAGGTTGGGAATCAGCTCGTAGCGGCGGTTCAGCTCAACGTCGATCTGCCGCCACGATTCCTGAATCAGGTTGCGGGACTTGACGAAACCGTTGTACGAGCCCATGCCGATGAGCGCGAGAATGACGACGATCACCAAGATGATGATGATCACGGTGATGGCGGTACCCATCAGATCTCCTTAGCATCTGGGGTTTGGACGAGCCTCAGGCCACATTCACCCTAACGGGTGAATCCATCCGGCCGCCCGCCGAGGCCTTACTCCAAGCCCAGGTCGCGTGCCGAGATCGCCGCGCGGTACGACAGCCCGGCCGCCTCGACGGCCTCCTTAGCGCCGGTATTGCGGTCAACGATGACCGCGACTCCGATCACGTGCGCTCCGGCCTCGCGCAGCGCCGCGACGGCAGTTAGGACCGAAGCGCCCGTGGTGCTCGTGTCCTCCACGGCGAGAACCCTCCGACCCGTCACCGCGGGGCCTTCGATGCGTTGCTGCAAGCCGTGCGCCTTGCCCTCCTTGCGGACGACGAACGCGTCGAGTCGCTCGCCGGCTGCCGCAGCGGCGTACATCATGGCTCCGGCGACGGGGTCGGCACCGAGTGTTAGGCCGCCGACCGCTTCGAAGTCCCAGTCGGCGACCAGGGCGCGCATCACCCTGCCGATGATCGGCGCCACTGCGCCGTCCAGGGTGACACGCCGCATGTCTACGTAGTAGTCGGCCGTACGCCCCGAGGAGAGCGTGACTGTGCCGCGTACGATCGCCAGCTTTTTGACTCGCTCAATCAGCTCGGCATTGTCCTCGGCGACCATCGGCGTACTCACGACCGGCACTGTATCTAGGTGGGCGAGTTTCATGAAAGTGGTCACAAACGACAAGCAATCGGCCGGATCGTTGTGCTTGTGATCACGCGCGTCGTCTTACTTGCGCTCGGTCTGGATGAGGTGGCCGAATCCGATCGAGCGCTTCGTTGAATGGAACAAATCCGGGCACGTGGTCAAGGTGATCAACGCCTGGGTCGGTTTGAGCTGGGGCTTGCCAGGTACGGGGTCGATCACCCAGGTGTCGGTGTCTTTGACGGTCAGCTGCCTGGGAGGCTCGTCGAGGAGGTAGGTGTAGGTGGCGTAGCGCGTCTCGACGATGATCTGGTCGCCGCTGTCCAGTCCAAGCAGCCGAGCGAAGGGCTGGCCGTGGGTCACCCGATAGCCCGCGAGCGCAAAGTTGCCAGTCTGACCGGGCTGCGCAGTCGAGGAGTAGTGCCCCACCCCCTTGGCGAGCACACCTAGCTCGGTCCCGTTGAGGATGGGGACTTCGTACGCGTCACCGAGGGCGGGAATTCGGAGCAAGCCGATGGCATCCCCAGGACGGGTGGAAGGTTCCTTGAGCCCCTGTGGGTCAGCCTTGCGCCCCTCCATCCATTGAGCTCGTAACCGGCTGGCTTCGGTGCGGAATGCGTGCTGGGCAATCAGGTTGGTGCCGACGTACTGATAGCCCACCCAACCGAGACAGGACAGCCCGCCCAAGAGCAGCATGACGCCCAGAATTGTGAGCCGCCACCGGCGCTTGCCCCTGCCCGCTCTGGTGTCAGTTCCCTTCTTGCGGATGGAAGTGGTCACCCGCGACATTGTGCCGCTGATTGATCAGCTGCAAAGGCTGTTGGATTTAAATCAGCCGCCGAACGGATTCGGCGTCAAGGTGTACTTGGTCGACAGGTATTCGTGAATGCCCTCGAAGCCGCCTTCCCGTCCGATGCCAGACTGTTTCACTCCGCCGAATGGAGCTGCCGCGTTAGACACGACGCCGACGTTGAGGCCCAACATGCCGGTCTCCAAGGACTCGATGAGCCGCTGGCCGCGGGCCAGGTCCTTGGTGTACGCGTACCCAACCAGGCCGTACTCGGTGTCGTTGGCAATCCGAACGGCTTCTTGCTCATCGGCGAAGGTGACGATGCTCAACACCGGCCCAAAGATCTCTTCGCGGAGAATGTCGCTGCCGGGGCGTACGCCGGTGACAACGGTTGGCTCGTAGAACGTGCCGGGTCGATCGATCGGATGACCGCCGGTCAGCACCTTGGCCCCGCGCTCGGTCGCGTCTCGTACCAGCGAGTCGGCCTTCTGAACGGCATCGTCATTGATCAACGGCCCGATCTGGACGCCGTCCTCGGTGCCCCGGCCCACCCTGAACGCCTGCACCCGCTCGGTGACCCGGGCAGCGAACTCGTCGGCAATGCCCTCGTGCACGATGAACCTGTTCGCTGCTGTGCAGGCCTGACCGATGTTGCGGAACTTAGCGAGCATGGCACCCTCGACCGCCTTGCCAAGATCAGCATCGTCGAAGATCAGGAAGGGCGCGTTGCCGCCCAGCTCCATGGAGATGCGCAGGATGTTGCCCGCCGCCTGCTCATAGAGCTTGCGACCTACCTCGGTGGACCCGGTGAAGCTCAACTTTCGTAGCCGAGCGTCGCCGATGATCGGTGCCGACACCTTTCCCGATGTTGATGTGGTGATCACATTGACAACGCCCCGCGGCAGGCCGGCCTCAGCCAAGATCTTGACGAAGTAGAGCGTCGTCAACGGGGTAAGCTCGGGAGGCTTGATCACGACGGTGCAACCGGCGGCTAGTGCGGGCGCGGTCTTGCGAGTCGCCATGGCGAGTGGGAAGTTCCACGGGGTGATCAAGAAGCATGGCCCAACCGGATGTTGCGAAACGACCATGCGTCCGGTGCCCTCGGGGTTGATGCCATAGCGACCGAAGACCCGTACCGCCTCCTCAGAGAACCAGCGCAGGAACTCGCTGCCGTAGGTGACCTCAGCCTTCGACTCTGCCAGCGGCTTGCCCATCTCCAGCGTCATTAGCAGGGCCACTTCATCCTGTCGCCCGCGGATCAGGTCGAAGGCGCGGCGCAAGATTTCGGCCCGCTCACGGGGCGGCGTCTCGGCCCAGTCGGCGGCAGACTCGGCCGCGGCATCCAGGGCTGCGGAACCGTCCTCGACGCCTGCGTCTGCAATCGTCTTGATTGCCTCGCCGGTCGCGGGGTCGTACACCTTCAACGTGGAACCTGAGGCGGCCTGGCGCCATTCACCGCCGATGAACAGCCCATCTGGTACCGATTCCAGCAACGCCATTTCAGCCGCGTCCAACATCGCTAACCTCCCAGCTCAACCGCCACCGTCGTTCAGTCGAGCCTAACTCTCGGACCTCGCCAGCCGCCTTGGCCCTATTGGCTAGGAACTAGGGTCATCGGTATGCCCTCCGCCTGGAAAGCCGACCGCATCCACGCGGCGACGACCACGATCTTCGCAGAAATGTCCGCGCTCGCTCTGGCAACGCAGTCGATCAATCTCGGTCAAGGATTCCCGGATACCGACGGACCAGCATTCATGCTGGAGGAGGCGCGCGCTGCGATCGCCGGAGGATTGAATCAGTATCCGCCCGGTCGCGGCATTCTGCCGTTGCGGCAAGCGATCGCAGCGCACAGCGGCCGGACCTACGGTCTGAGCTTCGACCCCGAGACGGAGGTCTTGGTCACCACCGGCGCGACCGAGGCGTTGGCAGCGTCGATCTTCGCATTTGTCAATCCTGGCGATGAGGTCATTGCGCTCGAGCCCTTCTATGACTCCTACGCCGCATCCATCGAGCTAGCTGGCGGGCAACGCGTGGGTGTGGGTCTCTTTGGACCGGACTTCCGGCTAGATCCCGCGGAGCTGGCGGCGGCGTTTACGCCTAAGACCAAGGCGCTATTGATTAACTCGCCCCACAACCCGACTGGTGTGGTGCTAGATCGCGCCGATCTTGGCGTGATCGCCGAACTAGCAGTGCAGCACGAAGTGCTCGTCATCTGCGACGAGGTGTACGAGCACCTGACGTTTGATGACGCTGAGCACCTGCCCCTCGCCACTTTCCCCGGCATGCGAGAACGGACGGTGCGGATCTCATCGGCGGGCAAGACGTTCTCAGCCACCGGCTGGAAGATCGGCTGGGCCCTTGCCACTCCGGAGTTGATCAATGAGATCACCGCTGTAAAGCAGTTCCTCAGCTACGTCTCCGGCGCTCCCTTCCAGCCGGCGGTCGCTCGGGCGCTCAATGAGGGCGATGAGTGGGTCGAGAAGGAGCGGCTTGATCTCCAGGACCGGCGTGATCAGTTTGCCGCGGGTTTGCGGTCGATAGGGCTCGAGCCGATCGTGCCGCGCGGCACGTACTTCATGACTACCGATGTGCGGCCACTGGGCTACAGCGACGGTGTGGAGTTCTGTCGTGACCTACCCACCCACTGCGGTGTCGTTGCAATCCCCCATCAGGTGTTCTACGACCGCATAGAGGCTGGCCGACCGTACGTGCGGTGGGCCTTTTGCAAGCAGGAACAGGTTCTCGAGGAGGCCATTCGCAGGTTGGGAGCCTTGCGGACCTGATCATGAGGTTCAGCGCGCATCCAACAGACTGTCCCCTGGTTCAGGAGACTCCTCAGCATCCTCGTCGCTGAACGGTATCGAGTAGCCAAGCAGCTGGCTCAACCGCGCGCCATGCAGCACCCGGTACGGAAAGGGCGAAGTTCCCGCCCGTTCGGCGATCGCGGCGTACGGCAGCGGTTTTGCGCCACCGACAATGATCACGTTCCCGAACCGTCGGCCCTTCAACGTGGATGACTCGGTGCAAAGCAGGGCATGTGGAAACGCCTGGCGTACGCCGGCCAACACTCGCCGCGCGTACGCCAGCGGTCCACGATCAGTGAGGTTGATCATGATCACGCCATGATCATTGAGCACTCGCCGGGCATCGGTGAGAAAACCTGCTGTCGTCAGATCCGCCGGCACCCGAGCGCCGACGAAGGCGTCGATGATCATGAGATCCGCGTACCCGTCGGGTAGCTCCGCGATGCCGCGCCGGCCGTCGGTGCCGCGCACTTTGATCCCGCTACGTGTAGGCAGCGGTAGGTGCCGGCGTACGAACGCAGTGAGCTCGATGTCTGGCTCGAGCACGATCTGCGCCGAAGTTGGTCTGGTCACCGCCATGTAGCGCGGCAGGGTCATTGCCGCCCCGCCGACATGCACCACGCACAGTCGCTCCCCTGGCTCGATCACGCAATCGAGAACATCGACCAGCCGCTGCATGTAGTCGAACTCCAGCCGCAGCGGGTCATCAAGATCGACGTAGGACTGGTCTGTCCGGCCGACGCGGAGTGTGAAAGCTCGCGGGTACGCCAGGTCCGGGACTAGCAAAGCTCCATCCCTCCCGGGCCGCAGCACGAAACTCGCCGCTCTCAAAGTCGCTCCCTGGCGCCCGCCCAGCGTTCAGACATCCGCAGTCTCTGGTGCCCGCTTTTCGCCGGTACGGGTGTAGAAAAAACGTGGAAGGGAGACGCGCGATGAAGCTGCGCTGGATCGAGTCCGAGGACGCGAGCATCCACGACTTGTCCGAGCTGCCGGATCTGCGGAAACGCACCGAGGGATTCCTCTGGCTCGACATTCCCGAGTGGAGCGACGAGGCAGAGACCCTGCTCGCCGAGGAGTTTCATTTTCATCCGATGGCCATTAAAGAAAGCCGAAACCGTAACCACATACCGCGAGTCCATGTGTATCCGCACCACGTGTTCATCGTCGTGCACGCACCCGAGATTGGCGCAGGCGGCCACGTGCACTATCTCGAGCTGGATCAGTTTGTCGGCGATAACTTCCTGGTCACTGTCCATGGCCCGCTGAATCCAAAGGTTCCTCTGGAGTCAGCGCTGCGCGAGACCGATTCAGTGGCGACACGGCTGGATAACGGGCGGCTGCACCCCACGTCACCGTTCGGCCTGACGTACGCGATTGTCTCCTCGATCGCCCGCCGAGAGGCTGAAATGGTCGCCGAGATAGCCCGTGAGGTCGGATTAATGGAGCAGCGGGTGATGGCGGACGTCAACGAGGATCCGCAGGAGTTCCTCAGCGAGCTCTTTGCAGCGCGGCATGAGCTGCTCACCATCAAGACCATGGCTACTCAGGGCAGCGAGATCTATCGGCGGGCAATCAAGCTGACCACTTTTGCGCCGCCCGAGGGCCTCGAGCTGATGAAAGATCTGCTCGACCAGTACGAGACTGTGGCCCACATCAGCGATTCTCAGCTGGTCTTCCTGATGGGCGTCACCGAGTTTTACCGCGCCCGTACCGACACGAAGATGACAATCGCGGCCGAGCGGCTAGCCGTCATCGCAGCCATTACCCTCCCCATTACGTCTCTATCTTCTGTGGTTGGGATGAACGTCATCGTCAACGACCAGACGCACTGGGGCTGGCTCAGCATCCTGCTGGTGGTCATGTTGGCCATGTCCTTGATCCTGCTGCGCTGGGCCCACAAACAGGGCTGGTGGGGATGAATCGGACGGGGCGAACCGTTCGTTCACTGCAATGATCACTCAGGCGATGGCCGGCTGGGACTCCAAGATGATCAAGCCATCGCTGCTCTCGTCGGCGTCAAAGGTGACGGTGTCGCCCTCGCGTACCTGGCCGGACAGCACCCGTTGGGCCAATTGATCTTCGATTGTGGTCTGGATCAGCCGGCGTAGCGGACGGGCACCAAAGACCGGGTCGAAGCCAGTAAGAGCCAGCCACTCCTTGGCCGCCGGCGTGGCCTCCACCGTGATCCGACGATCGGCGAGCCGCTTGTTGAGCCGGGCCAAGTTGATCTCCACGATTTTGGCAAGCTCCTCGGTGTCCAGGGCGTCGAAGAGCACGATGTCGTCGAGCCGGTTCAAAAACTCCGGCTTGAACGCGCCGCGTACTACACCCATCACGGCATTCCGCTTGGTCTCCAGGTCTAGCGTCTGGTCTGCCAGGAACTGCGATCCCAAGTTGGAGGTCAAGATCAAGATCGTATTGCGGAAGTCGACCGTACGCCCCTGACCATCGGTCAGCCGGCCGTCGTCCAGGACCTGCAGCAAGATATCGAAGACTTCGCTGTGCGCCTTCTCCACCTCATCCAGCAGGACCACCGAGTACGGGCGGCGCCGGACTGCCTCGGTGAGCTGGCCGCCCTCCTCGTATCCGATGTAGCCGGGAGGCGCACCGACCAGACGTGCTACCGAGTGCTTCTCGGAGTACTCGCTCATGTCGATCCTGATCATCGCCCGCTCGTCATCGAAGAGGAACTCCGCAAGCGACTTGGCCAGCTCAGTCTTGCCAACGCCAGTCGGGCCAAGGAACAGGAACGAGCCGGTGGGACGATTCGGATCGGAGATGCCGGCACGGGAGCGGCGTACGGCATCTGACACTGTGCGGACGGCCTTCTGCTGACCAACCAGCCGCTCGCCGATCCGGGACTCCATGGACAACAACTTCTCGGTCTCACCCTGCATCAACCGACCGACCGGTATGCCCGTCCAATTGGAGACGACCTCGGCGACATCGTTCGGGCCGACCTCTTCGGAGACCATCGAGGGCAGCTGGCTTTCAGCCTTAGCGGCCTCCTCCATCTCCTTTTCCAGGGCAGGAATCGCACCGTAGTTGATCTCGCTTGCCTTGACCAGGTCGCCCTCACGAAGCGCCCGGTCGGAGATCACGCGCAGCTCGTCGATCTCTTTCTTCAGCTCGCCGACGCGGTTGAGGCCTTGCTTCTCCGCCTCCCAGCGCGCCTCCAGGGATCGCAGCTGTTCCTCGGTATTGGCCAACTCCTCGGTCAGCCGATGCAGCCGTTCCAGGCTTCCGGGATCGGATTCCTTCTCCAGCGCGAACTTCTGCATCTTCATCCGCTCGACTGTGCGGCGCAGCGCATCGATCTCGACCGGCGAGGAGTCGATCTCCATCCGCAACCGCGACGCAGCCTCATCGACCAAGTCGATCGCCTTGTCCGGCAGCCGTCGAGATGTGATGTAGCGGTTCGATAGCGTGGCCGCCGCGACCAGCGCCGCATCGGTGATCGCGACCTTGTGGTGCGCCTCGTAGCGCTCCCGCAGCCCTCGAAGTATCGCGATACTGTCCTCGACGCTCGGCTCATCTACGAAGACTTGCTGGAAACGGCGCTCGAACGCCGGATCTTTCTCTATGCGCTCGCGATACTCATCCAACGTGGTTGCGCCGATCATGCGCAGCTCGCCACGCGCCAACATGGGCTTGAGCATGTTGCCGGCGTCCATGGAGGAGTCGCCTGTGGCGCCCGCGCCGACCACGGTGTGCAGCTCATCGATGAAGGTGATCACCTGGCCGGCGGCATCTTTGATCTCGGTCAGGACGGCCTTGAGCCGTTCCTCAAACTCGCCGCGGTACTTGGCCCCGGCCACCATCGCCGACAGGTCGAGTGCCACCAGGCGGCGGCTCTTGAGCGAGTCGGGCACATCGCCGGCCACGAGCCGCTGCGCCAGACCTTCGACAACCGCGGTCTTGCCGACACCGGGGTCACCGATCAACACGGGGTTGTTCTTGGTACGGCGCGCCAGCACCTGAACCACGCGCCGAATCTCAGCGTCCCGCCCGATTACCGGGTCGAGCTTGCCGTCCCGCGCCATGGCAGTGAGATCCAGGCTGTATTGATCGAGCGCAGACGAGGTTCCCTCAGCCTCCGGGCTCGTCACCCGCTTGCTCCCACGAGCGTCGTTGAAGGCGCGGGTCAACACGTTCGGCTTCACATTGAGCTGTGACAGAACCTTCTTGGCGTCGGAATCGATCGTCGCCAGCGAGATCAAAAGATGCTCGGTGGCCACGTACGCGTCACCGAGTTGCTCGGCGCGTACCTCGGCGTCGGCCAGCACCCGCGCAAAGGATCCCGAAAGGCTCGGCTGACTGACCGATGATCCCTTCGCAGATGGCAGCTTGGACATTGCGCCCTTAGCGGCCGCCGCAACGACTGCCGGGTCGGCGCCTGCCGCCGTGAGCAACGGTGCGACCGTGTTGCCGGGTATTTCCAGCAACGCATGCAACAGGTGCGACGGCTCGGCGTACGGGTTGCCTTGCGTCAGGGCGGTCCGTAACGCCGCTGAGACTGCGTCACGACTCTTGGTAGTGAGCTTGTTGGTGTCCATGTCTCCTCTGGATTAAAACTTGAGTACGACTCACTCAACTATGCGCCGGTGGAGGGCAGTTCGCAATGACAAAGTTGAGCGCCATAGACTCAACCTTGCTCTGAGTCGAGGTATTCCTCATCAATTCAGGGTGGGAGGCGGTGTCCACCCCATGGAGTGGGCACGCTAACCTACAACCAAATGGTTGTAAGATGGTTGGCCGACGCGACGCGACATCATCCACCGTTGTGTCGTAGTCGAGGCATCGGTGTCGCGGCTCGCCGACGTTATCCGATGAGCTTCACTGCGTTGCTCGAACGGCCGGACGGTTACCAAGGAGCGTCATGGACGAGAGCAGATAACCCACCAAGGAGGCCCTAGGTGCGCAAGATCAAGTCGAACTTCTTCATTTCGCTCGACGGTGTCGTCGAATCGCCCGACAAGTGGCACTTCCAGTATTTCAATGACGAGATGGGGGACGCGGTCAGCGCCGGCTTCGCCACCGCCGACGCCTTGCTGATGGGTCGGGTCCTCTACAACGACTGGGCCGCGTACTGGCCGGAGCATGCCGCCGAGCCGTTCGGCGACGTGATGAACTCGATCAAGAAGTACGTCGTTTCCAACAGCTTGCAGACGGCGGAATGGCAGAACTCCGAGATCGTCAGCGGCGACGTGGCTCGAAAGCTCACTGACATCAAAGCTCAGGACGGTGGCGACATCGTCATGTCCGGCAGCCCGACCACAGTCCGCTGGCTGCTGCGCGAGGGCTTCATTGACGAACTCAATCTGCTCGTACACCCGATCGCTGTCGGTGAGGGCATGGCTCGGCTCTTTCCGCCGGACGAGCCACGCATCCGACTCGAGCTACTGAGCGCACAAACTTTCAAGACGGGGGTGCTGAACCTCAGCTACGCCCCGGCTAAGGACTAACTGCCCAGCCCAAGATCCGGCGCACGGAGGTGCAGTCATGGCAAAGGACTCCCGGGAAGCGCCAGCGGGGGACGCCGCCCCCGTCGGCCGAGATGCACGCCCCCGATCGGATCAGCGGTGAAGACCCGGGTACCGTGCTCGGACTGAAAAGCGGCAAGTAAAGCGGTCAGTTGATCGACCCTGGCTCGCAGCTCGTCGATGTCGTCCTGCATGTGCAGGATGCGGCGAATGCCCTCCAGGTTGATGCCCTCGTCTTGCGAGAGCCGCTGGATGAGGCGGAGCCGGGCAATGTCGCGTGCTGAATACCGGCGGCCGCGCTTAGCCGTACGCCGCGGCGACACCAGGCCCATCCGGTCGTAGGTTCGCAAGGTCTGCGGATGCATCCCAGCCAGGTGAGCTGCGACCGAGATCACGAACACCGGCGCGTCATGATCAATTCGCTGCGGCAGCTCTGAAGCAGGCATTTGTCACCTCATCCCGCGGCAAAGAGCTTCGCTCTGGGATTAACCGAGCCGACCGCCTCGGCGTACGAGTTCAGGGCCTCTCGAGCCTGCTCGTTGAGGGCTTGAGGTACTAGCACCTCGACGGTGACCAAAAGATCGCCCTTGCTGCCGTCCCGCTTGCTGACGCCCTTGCCGCGCACCCGAAGCGTCCGACCGTTCGGCGTGCCCGGGGACAGTCGCAGCTTGACCGGCGCGCCCTGCAGCGTCGGCACCTCGATCTCAGCTCCGAGGGCCGCCTCTTGGAAGGTCACAGGTGCAGTGAGGGTCAAGTTATCGCCCTTGCGGCCGAAGATCGGGTGCGCACGTACGTGCACGGTGACGTAGAGATCACCAGGAGCGCCACCGTTCTCGCCGGCCCCACCGCGGCCCTTGAGGCGGATCCGCTGGCCGTCGGTGACTCCCGCCGGAATCCGGACCTGCATGGTCTTAGTGGACTTGCCGCGGCCAGAGCCGTGGCAAACCGGACACGGGTCCTCGACGACCATCCCGCGACCACGACACTCGCGGCACGGCTCGGTTACTGCGAAGACCCCGCCAGAGGTCGAGGTTTGCATACCGCTGCCCTCACAGGTGGGGCAGACCCGAGGAATTGTCCCGGCCCGTGCGCCGGTGCCGCGGCATGCATCGCACGCCGTATCAGAGACCATCTGCATCGCCACCGTGACGCCCTCGATGGCCTGCACAAAGTCCACCGTGACTTCGCCCTCGACGTCGCTGCCGCGGCGCGGACCCCGGGTGGTTGTAAACCGAGTCGTCTGGGTCGTCGGACCGCCGTTGAACAGGCCGCCAAAGATATCGCCCAGACCACCTCCGGCATTGCGGAAGAGATCGTCAACGGATGGACCGCTCTGCCTGCTACCACTGCCCGGAAAGCGGAAGCCACCGCTGCCGAACAAGCGCCGAGCTTCGTCGTACTCCTTGCGCTTAGCTGTATTGGAGAGCACGTCGTTGGCTTCGGAGATCTCCTTGAAGCGCTGCTCAGCTGCCGTGTTGCCGGGATTTTGATCGGGATGGTTGGCGCGTGCCAGTTTCCGGTACGCCTTTTTGATCTCCTCAGGCGAGGCGTCCCTGGAGACACCGAGGACCTTGTAGTAATCCTTCTCGATCCAGTCCTTGGTACTCACCCACGCCTCCCTTCGCGATGATCACTACCGATGCTTGGTGGATGTTCCCTTAGAAAGTGTCCCTCTGCTTCGGCGCAGAACAGGTCACAACTGATCAGCGTCTGCATCGGGCTTGTCGGCACCCGGCTCACCTGTTGCTTCGACCAGCTTCTCGGCTGAGTCAGGGGTGACCTCCTCGACAGCACCTTCGACAGGCTCGGGACCCATGGACTCAGGCCCAGCGCCGACAGACTCAGGCTCCGGCTCGGCGACCGCGACACGCGCCGGCCGCAGAATGCGGTCCCCAATGCGGTAGCCCGGCTGCAAGATCTCCACGCACGTCGGACCGTCGATGCCGGCGGCATGCGCATGCAGCAGCGCCTCGTGGATGTGCGGGTTGAACGGATCACCCGCTTCGCCGAAGGTCTCCAGACCGTACTTGGAAGTGACGCGCTCGATCTCCTCCGCGACCGCCTTGAAGCCGCCGCTGAGCTCGGAATGCTCACGAGCCGAACGCACGTCGTCCAGCACCGAAAGAAAGTCCTTCAGCACACCCTCGATCGTCACTTTGCGAGCAAGATCACGATCACGGTCGACGCGTCGTTTGTAGTTGACGTACTCAGCCTGGAGCCGCTGCAAGTCAGAAGTTCGTTCGGCGAGCTTGTCGGTGAGTTCTTTCACTTCCGCCTCAAGATCGGGTACGGGAGGGGTTTCGGATTCGTTGGCCGCTGCAGCAGGAGCCGCAGTTTCCTGCGGCTCCCGTACCTGGTAGGTCTCCGGATCGATGCGACGCCGATCCCGTACGGTCGGACCTCGCTGTTCGAACTCGGCTTCAGCGTGCCGATGCTCAGGATCGGGTGCGCTCACCGCGCCTCACTCGAGGTCTGGTCGTCATCCACGATCTCGGCATCGACGACGTCCTCCTCACTGGTGCCGCTCTCGCCGTTGGACTCGGCATGCTCACTCGGACCGCCGGCCTCCGACGGAGCCTCCTGCTGCGCAGCCTGCGCTGCCGCGTACATGGCCTGACCCAGCTGCGCGCTCGTCGTGTTCAGCTTCTCGACGGCAGCCTTGACCTGGTCGTTGTCCTCGCCCTCCAGAGCGGTCTTTAGCTCGGCGATCGCCTCTTCCACCGGCTGCTTCACGTCGTCGGTGATCTTGTCGGCATTCTCGCTGAGCAGCTTCTCGGTGCGGAAGACCAGGTTGTCGGCCTCGTTGCGAAGCTCGACGGCTTCGCGC